>Ga0302325_10028020_pt1 | contig 11665 bp, 7 predicted proteins | sample Palsa_T0_2_FD_201948 | JGI IMG/M metagenome (GOLD analysis project Ga0302325, IMG submission 201948) | Peat permafrost microbial communities from Stordalen Mire near Abisko, Sweden - Palsa_T0_2 | ecosystem: Environmental > Terrestrial > Soil > Palsa > Peat permafrost | place: Sweden: Abisko... | reverse complement strand
CTATGATTCCGTCTTTTACGTCTTTTTCGTTGGGCAGGCCCAAGTGCTCCTTGGGAGTTACGTAGCAGAGCATCGACGCGCCGTACCAGCCGATCATCGCCGCTCCTATGGCGGAGGTAATGTGGTCGTAGCCGGGAGCAATGTCGGTCACCAGCGGTCCCAGGGTGTAGAAGGGGGCTTCGTCGCACCAGGCATTTTCTTTTTCTACTTGCTCCTTGATCTTGTGCATGGGAATGTGGCCGGGACCTTCGATCATTACCTGCACGTCGTGCTTCCAGGCTATGCGCGTCAGTTCGCCCAGGGTTTTTAGTTCGGCGAATTGGGCTTCATCGCTGGCATCGGCCAGGCAGCCGGGACGCAGGCCGTCGCCTAAGGAGAAGCTTACGTCGTGCCTGGCGAAAATCTTGCAGATGTCTTCGAAACATTCGTAGAGAAAGTTTTGTTTGTGGTGGTGCGTCATCCATTGGGCGAGAATCGCGCCACCTCGGCTGACGATGCCGGTGATGCGTTTTGACACCATGGGCACGTATTGAATGAGCACGCCGGCGTGGATGGTCATGTAATCCACCCCTTGCTGCGCCTGCTCTTCGATGACTTCGAGCATTACGCTCTTATCAAGATCTTCCACTCGCTTGACGCGCGAGATGGCTTCGTAGATTGGAACGGTGCCGATGGGTACGGGCGAATGGCGGAGGATGGCTTCGCGAATCGTGGGAATGTCGCCTCCGGTCGAGAGGTCCATCACGGTGTCTGCGCCGTAATGGACGGCGGTGTGCAGCTTCTTTAGCTCTTCTTCAATGTTCGACGTGACGGCTGAATTTCCGATGTTGGCATTGATTTTGCAGAGCGACTCGACGCCGATTGCCATCGGCTCCAGCTCCGGATGGTTGAGATTCGCGGGGATGATCATGCGGCCGCGAGCGACTTCATCGCGCACCAATTGCGGCGCGATTTTTTCGCGGTGAGCGATGTAGCCCATCTCTTCGGTGATCACGCTCTGACGCGCGTAATGCATCTGGGAAAAGTTGCTGTCGTTATTCTTGGCATTTTCAGCTTTTCGTTTCGCCAGCCACTCCGCTCGGGGTTTCAGAACCGCGTCTAAACCGTTGCCATTCCCGCCATTCGTGGAAATGATATTGCCTGTATTGCCTGCGGACATTTTCGTCTATACCATCCTTCGCAAGATCTGGTTCAGAAATTATACGCCGCTTCCGCGACACAGCTGTTGTAACCGGCAGGCGATTAGGCCGCGCGTTGAGGAAAATGAACCCTGGGGTCGAGCCCGGGAATCGGAAGCCTGTTCATAATACGACAAGGGCGGGACAGAAAGCGGGACGGGGATAGATCGACCACGATTGAGCGAGGAGAGAGCAATGCTGAAGCGGTTGATGGGCACAGCCAACGACGTAGCGCTAACCATCTTGCGAGTGTTTCTCGGGCTAGTGTTTTTTGCCCACGGAGCGCAATTAGTGCTGGGGTGGTTTGGAGGCTATGGGTTTCATCAAACCATGGGCGGCTTCACCCACATGGGATTCCCTGCTCCAGTGGCATTTCTGGTCATCTGCGCCCAGTTCTTTGGTGCGCTGGGGCTGATTGTCGGATTGCTGACTCGCATCGCCGCCCTGGGAATCGCCGCCGTGATGACGGGAGCGATCTTCATGGTTCATCTGCAGAACGGGTTCTTCATGAACTGGATGGGCACGCAGAAGGGCGAAGGATTCGAATTTCATCTGCTCGCGCTCGCCATGGCTGCAGCGCTGCTGTTGCGTGGGGCGGGAGCGTTTTCGCTGGATCGGGCGCTCTCGAAGTGAGGTCGGAGCGGAGAGGTCGTGCCGACCTTGCGCTCTCTGAACAGGTGACGGCACCTGCCCCTGTGTGAGGTTGGGCGGACCTGGGTTTCGTTTTTCGACGAACTAATTTCTCAGTGTTTTACCCGTCTTCAGCGTGAATTGGATTCTTTCCTGTGTTTTCTTTTCTCCGCACAGGGATTTGAATGCTTCGCGCTCCAAATCGAGCAGGTATTGCTCGCTGACAGGCGTTCCGGGCGTAACGTTTCCGCCGCAGAGCACTTCTGCGATTTTCGTTCCCAGCTTTCGTTCGTGATCGCTGATGTAGTCGCCTTGCCGCATCAGGTAAACACCCATTTTAAGAGCAGCGAGAATGTTCTCGCCGGGAGCGGGAATGTTTGTGCGCATGACTGGAGGCTCATAACCGGCGCGCACCAGCTCCAATGCGCGCGCCTTGGCGTCGGAGAGGACGCGCTCGCGGTTCATGGTGATGCGATCGGAGCTGGAGAGGAAATCGAGTCCTCGGGCCTCACTCGCTGAGGTTGAGACCTTCGCCGTGGCGATGGTTTCGAAAGCTTTCTTCATGGCCTCCATCGCTTCGACTGATTCGCCTCTGCCGTCGGGGCGAATCGAAAGGGCGCTGTCTAAGGCGCGCAGCAGCATTTCTTTGCAACCTCCGCCGCCGGGAAGCAGGCCGACTCCTACTTCGACGAGGCCCATGTAAAGCTCGGCGTGGGGTTGGCGAGCGGCGGCGTGGAGCGAGACCTCGCAACCACCGCCGAGGGCGAGTCCGAAGGGTGCGCTCACTACTGGCTTCGGCGAAAATTTAATGGCCTGCGTCATGCCTTGAAACTGGCGAATGGCCAGGTCGACCTCGTCCCATTCTTCTTCTTGAATCGACATGAGCAGCAGCATCAGGTTGGCGCCTACGGAAAAATTCTGCGCGTCGTTGGTGATGACGAAGGCGTCGAAGGCATCGCCCGCCCCGCCCGGCTTCAGCGTCTGCAGGATCAGGGAAATAATGTCGGCGCCCAGGGCATTCATCTTGGAGTGAAACTCGATGCAGCCCACACCATCGCCCAGGTCAACCAGCGAGGCGCCAGAATTTTTCTTGACCACTCCGTTGGACCGCGTTTTTGTCGCCACTGCGACCGACCAGACTCCCGCAGGCGCTTCGATTGGCTTGAAGCTCCCGTGGCCGAGATCGAAGTAGGCTCGGCCGGATGGCGTCTTTGGATCGTCCTCGTACCAAGACTTCGCGCCGGTGGCGAGCAGTTTTTCTGCATTGGCTGCGACCGGGCGGCCTTCTTTTTTCATGCGCGCGACGGTTGCTTCCACGCCGGCTGCGTCCCAGAGTTCGAACGGGCCGAATTCCCAGGCGAAGCCATTGCGCATGGCGCGATCGATCTCGACTACGGAATCGGAAATTTCGGGAATGCGATTGGCGGAATACGTCCACAGGTCAGAGAGCGACGCCCACAGAAAGGTGGCGGCCTTGTCGGGCTTTTGCGGCGCGCCATCCAGCCCTAACAACATTCTTATTCGCGCTCCGGTATCTTCTACATTTTTCGCCATGTCGAGGGCGGCGAATTTCGGTTTTTGGCGCGGATGGTATTCCATGGTTTTCCAATCGAGTGCCAGGCGCTCGTCTTTTTCCTTGCCGGGTTCGGCGGGCGAGGGCGCCCGCCCCACACTTTTTTTGTAGAAGCCGCCTTTGGTTTTGTCGCCCAGCCATTTGCGTTCGATCATCTGGCGGAAGAAGGCGGGGAGCTGCAATTCGCTGCGCTCGTCGTGGACGTTCTGCGTCATGTTCGAGACCACGTGGCCGAGAATGTCGAGGCCTACGAGATCGATCGTCCGGAACGTGGCCGAGCGCGGCCAGCCTACGGCTTCGCCGGTGAGCGCGTCTACCTCTTCGATGCTCAGGTCCATTTCCTGCATGAGCCGCATCACGTTGAGCACGGAAAACGTGCCAATGCGATTGCCGATGAAGTTGGGGGTGTCTTTCGCCAGTACGACTCCTTTGCCGAGCTGCGCGTCGCAGAAGTGGGTGACGGCTTCGATCAGTTTGGGGTCGGAGTCGCGCGTGGGAATCAGCTCCAGCAGCCGCATGTAGCGCGGCGGGTTGAAGAAGTGGGTGCCGAACCAGGAGCGCCGGAAGTCCTCGGAAAATCCTTCGGCGATCTTTGCCACCGGAAGCCCGCTGGTGTTGGTGGTGATGATTGTGCCGGGCTTGCGGATGGCCTCTACCTTCTTTAACAACGACCGTTTGATTTCCAGATTCTCGACAATGGCCTCGATAATCCAGTCGACCTCGGGGAGGCGTTTCAGGTCGTCGTCGAAATTTCCTACGGTAACGAGGCGGGCCAGCGAGGCGTCGAAAAACGCCGCGGGCTTTGATTTCCTGGCTCCGTCGAGTCCGGCGGCGGCGATTTTGTTGCGGGCTGGGCCGTCGGCGTCGGGGGGGACGATGTCGAGCAGCAGGGAGGGTACTCCGGCGTTGGCGAAATGTGCGGCGATGCGGGCACCCATCGTACCCGCTCCGAGGACTGCGACTTTATGGATGCGCTTCATAATTGCTTCTCCGCAATAACAAGGGCCCTGCATATTTCTGTCGCGCGCGTAATTTATCAGGGCAAGCCTTCAGGCGTGCGGTAAATCGCGCCAACCGAACGCCTCGCTTCGGTGGGCGCAACCCCTCAAGGGGCATTTGTTTTCGAAACTTACGGCATCCAAAGCGATGCCCTGATACGAGAATTGAATCTTGTCAAAAGCCGCCTAGGGAAGTTTATCTACCACCCAGTCGTTCTTGCCAGCGTCGATTAGGGTGATCTCTGAGAATTTGCGGGTGATGTGGGAACCTCTGGGCGTTACCAGAACGATCGCGAAAGTGTAGTGGCCGGGATGTCCGTGGCCGGTGGTGATCTCGAAGGAGCGAATCTTTACTGCTGCGTTCGAGAAAAAATCTTCCACATGGTCGGCGTTCTGCGAGTGGCGGAGGCCGTCGCTTAGGAGAACCATGCCGTTCTCGAGGTCTCCGGTTTGCCACGCGTGGAGGAATTGGTTCGCGGCCGCCAGGGCGAATGCGTAGCCGGAGTCGGTGGGGATTTCAGGCTTATGCGATCGAGCCCAAGATGGGGCCGCCAGAAAGATTGTTAAAAGGGAAAGATGTGCCAGACGAATGTTCACGCTATGGATGGTCATCATTGCCGTGCATCGAATCGCAGCCAGTTCCATAACTCGTTGTCGCTTGCACGGGTGCCATCTGCCTGCCAAGCCGATAAGTTGGAGAGGTTTGCCATTAGGGGAGAACTACCATCAGACGCCTTGACGCATAGGACGGCCTCGTTAGTGTCGGTAAAAAACAACTCTTCGACCGTATTTCGCGGACCATACCCTTCCTGGATCATCGCGAGAACGGAAGCCTCTCTGGCCGTGAGAACTCTTCGCTGCATACCAAGATACTAAACTCTGCTTGGAGATCTTAACCACCAAGGGCACGAAGTTCCACGAGGGAAATCCTATGGCTGCTATCCTGAATCTCGTTACTGTTCTCCGTGCTTCATGACATCAGGAGCTCAACTTCTTTCTGCGCTGGGACTCGCGGCACGGATCCGCCGCAAGGAAATTTCTCCGGTGGAGGTGGCGTGGGCTCATCTTGATTGCATCGAACGGCTGAATCCGAAGTTGAACGCGTTTGTCGATTACAAGCCCGAGGCCGTGCTTGCTCAGGCGCGTGCGGCGGAAGAGGCGGTCCTGCATACCCATCAAGACGAACTTGGACCGCTGCATGGTGTGCCTCTGTCTATCAAGTCTTCGATTGATGTTGCTGGACACCTCTGTGAGGCCGGGTCGCAATTACGGGCTGGATGTGTCGCCATTGAGGATGCTCCGCTGGTGGCCCGGTTACGGGCGGCCGGAGCGGTGATCCTCGGCGTCACCAACACTCCCGAACTGCTTATGGCTTGGGAGACCGATAACCTTTTATATGGACGAACCAACAACCCCTGGGACCTGACCCGAACGGCGGGCGGATCGAGTGGCGGAGAGGCCGCCGCCATCGCTGCGGGACTTTCCGCTGGTGGCATAGGGAGCGACGGCGGCGGATCGATTCGCGTCCCGGCACATTTTTGCGGGATTTGCGGGTTGAAGCCTACTCCGGGACGCATTCCTTCTACGGGACACTTTCCCAAGGCTGGCGGGCCGTTTGCTTTCCTTGGAGTCGTCGGGCCGATGGCTCGAACGGTGGCTGACCTGCAGATTTTGTTTGAGGTGATGGCGGGGTGGGATGATGGCGATCCCGCGGCCGCGCCTGTTAAGTACAGTACCCAGTACTCAGTACCCGGCATCCAAAAAGAACTGGAGCAGCGTACTGGCGTCGGATTTTTTGAAGACGATGGACGAACTCCGGTTACGGAAGAAACTCGCGAAGCGGTAAGGCAAGCAGCTCTCAGGCTGATGACATGCGGATTTCGTGTTGATGCGTTCCGGCCCGATGGCCTCGACGAAGCGCGCCAATTATGGTGGGAATTTTTCGGCACGGCCGGAGGGATGATTCTCGAACCCATGTTGCGCGGACATGAGTCTGAATTGAGCCCGATTCTCCGCGAGTTCTGCGCCTGGACCAAGGCCGCTCCAGCGCACACGGGCGAGTCTTTGCTCGCCGCATGGCTGGGGCGCGATGGGTTGCGTGAAAAAATTCTTTTGCAGATGCGGACGTATCCGGTGCTGATTTGCCCGGTCGCTGCCATTCCGGCTTTTCATCATGGCGAACGCGAGTGGCAGGTGGAAGGGAAAACGGTGAAGTATCTAGACGCCTGGAGTTATTGCGAATGGTTTAACCTTCTGGGCTTTCCCGCCGCTGTGATTCCGATGGGTTATTCAGCACAAGGTCTGCCGATCGGTGTGCAGGTCGTAGGGAGGCCGTGGGAGGACGAGATCGTGCTGGCAGTCGCCTCAATCCTCGAGAGAGCGCGGGATAAGGAGCCCGGTCCGCGGCCGGCGCCGCCAGTGCTCGGCTGAGGCCGGTGAAAGCCGCGATCCTGTGCACCCTTCTAACGGTAGTCTTTTACGGGTAACCAGGTATGGGTAACCACCCTTCGGTAACCATGCTTCGGTAACCATGCACCGGTGATCATGCTTCAGTAATCAGCCGCGGTCGGAATCGATAGCGCTCAAAAAATGTTCCCAGAAGAACACCGGAAATACCATTCTTTCTGATTTTTCTGTCCCTTCAGCCGCCACAATCGTGAGCCCACAACTCGCCACAGATGGTGGCGGACTTTCGCCTTGTTTCGCGGCTTTTCTCGTGTAATACTTTTGTCCAAACGTGGGATCTTGCGTGCAGCATTTCGCTTGACCCTTTCCAGCTACGGTTGTTAACCCTGCAATCTCCCCCTCTAAGAAAGGGATTTCATGCGTCGCGAATCCTCTCTGGCGTACAGCCTGTTTCCTGTTCTGGCATGTCTTTACCTGCTGGTTGTCGACCCTGTGCATGCGCAGAGCGGCCAGCAGGTTCTGATCACGCAGAATGTTGATGAGAGTACGCTGGTCACGCTCGGAGGCAACACGCGGCCCGAGGCGCAGGCAAAATATGATCGCGGCTTGGTCGCCAGCGATATGGCGATGGACCACATGCTGCTGCAGTTGCGGCGGTCTCCGGAACAGGAGCGGGAACTGCAACAGTTGATCGATGAGCTCACGGACAAGTCTTCGCCAAATTTTCATCGCTGGCTTACCGCCAAGGAGTACGGAGAGCGATTCGGAGTCGCGGAACAGGACCGCGACACCATCAAGCGCTGGTTGCAGTCGCATGGTCTCAAGGTCAATGTGGATTACACAAACGGCATTCTGATGGACATCTCCGGGACTGCGGGCCAGGTAAGGGAAGCTTTCCACACCGAGATTCACCACCTGGAGGTGAAGGGTGTGAAGCATATTGCCAACATGAGTGATCCACAGATTCCGGCCGCTCTCGCCCCGGCCATTGTGGGAGTGGTGTCGTTACACGACTTCAAGCCTCATACCTTGTACAAGCCGCGGTCAAACTACACGGCTGGCGGCGGGCTCTATCTGGTGGCTCCCGGCGACTTGGCTACGATCTACAACCTGAATCCGCTTTTCAGCGCAAACATTTCGGGACAGGGGCAGACGATTGTGGTGATCGAAGACACGGACGTCTATACCACTGCGGATTGGACTACCTTCCGTTCCGTGTTTGGCCTTTCGTCGTTCACACAGGGCTCGTTCACTGAAATCCATCCGGCGCCGCCGAGCGGCTCGAACAACTGCTCGGACCCGGGCCCGAACGGGGACGACGGGGAAGCGATCCTGGATGCCGAATATGCCAGCGCGGCCGCGCCGAGCGCTGCCATCGTGCTGGCTTCGTGCAGTGGTGGGCAGACGGGGTTAACTTTTGGCGGCTTGATTGCTCTGCAAAACTTGCTGAACCCCGAAAGCAGCACGCCGCCAGCAATCATGAGCATGAGCTATGGCGAATGCGAAGCCATCAACGGCGCAGCGGCAAATGCGGCGTTCAATTCAGCTTTCGAGCAGGCGGTCACCGAAGATGTATCGGTTTTCGTTTCCTCGGGCGATGCCGCGGCGGCGGGCTGCGACCGAGACGCAAATTATGCTTCCCATGGAGTCGCAATCAATGGTTGGGGATCGAGCATTTATAACGTCTCGGTGGGCGGGACCGACTTCGGCGACACTGTTGCCGAGAATAACAGCGCGTACTGGAACGCCACCAACTCCTCGACGTATGCATCTGCCCTGTCCTATATCAACGAGATTCCCTGGAACGATTCCTGCGCGAGCGTACTGCTCTCGACTTTCGATGGCTTTGGCGAACCCTACGGAACCGACGGTTTTTGCAACAGCAGTTTTGCGTCAGTGAACGATCTCTTAAATACGGTAGGCGGTAGCGGCGGCCCGAGCGGCTGTGCGACAGGAAAACCATCTGTAGCTGACGTGGTGAGCGGTACCTGCGCCGGATGGGCAAAGCCATCGTGGCAATCGCTGGTCGGAAATCCGAGCGACGGCGTGCGCGACACTCCGGATATATCGCTCTTCGCCGCCAACGGAATCTGGGGACACTATTATCCATTCTGCTGGAGCGACGTCTACAACGGAGGCTCTCCCTGCACTGGCGCGCCCGATAACTGGTCGGGAGCGGGAGGCACATCGTTTTCTTCACCGATCATGGCGGGCATTCAGGCGCTGGTGAACCAGAACGTCGGCGGGCCCCAGGGCAATCCGAATAAGACCTACTACACTCTGGCAGCGAATGAGTATGGAGAGAACGGCAATAGTTCCTGTAATTCAACCCTCGGAAACGAGGTGGCCGGTTCGTGCACTTTTTATGATGTGACGCAGGGCGACATGGATGTGAATTGCAAGGGCACCTACGACTGCTACCTGCCCTCGGGTAAATACGGCGTACTCTCCAGTTCCAACAGTGCGTATCAGCCGGCTTTCGGTACCCAGACTGGTTGGGACTTTGCCACCGGAATCGGCACGGTGAACGCTTATAACCTGGTGAACAACTGGCCGGGAGCTCCTCCGAGCTTTGGAGTTTCGGCAAATCCGGTCAATCCGACTGTGGTTCAAGGCAGCAGCCAGACGAGTACGATTACCGTCTATGGAATGGGTGGATTCACCGGCCAAGTCACTTTGAGCGCGCCGTCTGTGCCGAGCGGCGTGACGGCGATGTTCAACCCTCAGTCCATAAACCTAAACCCAACCTCAACCTCAACGTTGACCTTGTCGGTTAGTCCCACGGCTGCTACCGGAACATTCAGCGTGCCGATTGTAGGCGTGGGAGAAAGCCAAGGCATGGCAGGAAGCCAAACTCGCCAGACTATCCTCAACCTCACCATAACCGGCGCTCCGGCGGTGACTCTATCGGCGGCGTCGCTGGCGTTTGGCAGCGTGATCGAAGGTATGACCAGCCCGGCGAAGAACGTTACACTCACCAACTCGGGAACGGGAACGCTGAACATCAGCAGCATCGCGGTCAGCGGCGACTTCGCTCAGGCAACGAGCAAGAAACCCTGCGGCAACACGCTGGCTGCGGGCGAGAATTGCACCGTCAAGGTAACGTTCACTCCGGAACAACTTGGGGCGCTCAGTGGCAACCTTACGATTACTGACAGTGCTTTGAACAGCCCACAGATGGTGCCATTGTCCGGTACCGGCGAGCCCCAGGCCGCGTTGACCCCGGTCACTGCCACTTACACCGCACAAAAAGTGGGGACGACCAGTGCAGCGAAGGTGTTTACACTCTCCAATAAACAGAGCGTCGCGCTCACTGGCATTGCGATCTCGACGACCGGAGACTTCAGCGTCTCGACGACCACCTGCACGGCGAGCCTTGCTGCGAAGAGCACCTGCAAAATCAGCGTTGTCTTTCAGCCTGCTGCGACAGGCAAGTTGACTGGGTCGTTGCAAGTGGCCGACGGGGCCATCGGAAGCCCGCAGACTTCAAGTCTGACGGGTACGGGCAAATGAGGCGTCTGCCGCATAACCATCATCTGCCGCATAATGAGCGGCGATAACCAGCCCGCAGGGGTGCGGGGCGTTTGCTTGGTGGTGGCGGAGCAAGGCGGAGCAGCCTCGGCTCCCGCTTCAACTGCAATTCGTGTAAGATTCTAGTGGCGAGTACAGTGCACCGCTTCCGCGCGTGTTTGATTCTGCCGGGCTGATCGAAGGTCGGTCGGGCGAATCGTATTCCAAAGGACGATACTCCCCAATTCCAGGTAGAACCGCAGCCTTTGCGCTGGCGGCACATTCCTGTCAGGAGAGATATATGGCAAAAATTGCGAAGACTGCCGACCGGAAAAAGGTCATGGATACCACGAAATCGACCGCATGCCCCAAATGCGGCAAGGAAACTCGTATCGTCAAACGCATGAAAGACCGCGAGCGTGGCGTACCGGGCGGAATCTACATTTCGTGTTCAGGGTGCGAATTCTTTGAAAAACTTTAGAACCAGTTCCCAGTTCCCAGGTTAAACCCCGCTTCTCAACCAAGGAACTGGGCGATTGGTCGCGTTTTCTTGCTTCTCAGAGAACTGAGACCCGGGAACTGAGCACCGCCGCTATGCGATCTGCGCGAGGATGGCCCGCGCTTCCGCTGCCGGGTCGGAGGCTTCCGTTATGGGGCGGCCTACTACGATATGCGAGGCACCGGCGGCTATTGCTTCGGCGGGGGTTACTACTCGTATCTGATCATCGTGTCCGCTGCCGGCGGGGCGCACCCCTGGGGTCACGATCGTCAGATCGCGGCCGAACTCTTCTCTGAGCGCGGTTGCCTCTTGCGCGGATGCGACCACACCCTTGCAGCCGTTCGAACGTGCGAGAGCGGTTAGTCTCAGGACTTGCTCGACCAGGCTTCCGCGCAGGCCGATTTTGCCGAGTTCGACATCGTCCAGACTGGTGAGCACGGTGACCGCCAGCACGAGCAGACCGGGTTGCCGGGCCGCCGCTTCCGTGGCTGCTCGTAGCATCTTGCCGCCTCCGGAGGCGTGCACGGTCAACATGCTTACGCCCAGTGCAGCGGCTTCGCGGACGGCGGCTGCGACGGTCGTCGGAATGTCGTGATACTTGAGGTCGAGAAATACGTTGCGTGCAGAATGGATCAGCTCCCGGACAATGGATGGCCCTTCCGCGGTGTAAAGCTGCATGCCTACTTTGTAGGCAAGGGCAGAGTCGCCAACGGCCGCCACGATTTTCCGGGCGGCCTCGGCTGTGGATACATCCAGGGCAACGATGAGACGGTGACGCGGGTCCAAATTGTCGATCATCGTTGCCGAGTTTATCTGGTTTATTTCAAGTTCGCTACTGGTTGCAGCAAAGCCATCGTGGTTGGCTCACGCT
>Ga0302325_10028019_pt1 | contig 11665 bp, 14 predicted proteins | sample Palsa_T0_2_FD_201948 | JGI IMG/M metagenome (GOLD analysis project Ga0302325, IMG submission 201948) | Peat permafrost microbial communities from Stordalen Mire near Abisko, Sweden - Palsa_T0_2 | ecosystem: Environmental > Terrestrial > Soil > Palsa > Peat permafrost | place: Sweden: Abisko... | reverse complement strand
TCGGTCTCGAAGGCACCGGGCGGCAGAGTCATTGCGGGAACTGTCGCTGCTGGCGGAAGCCTTCGGGTCCGCATTGCGGCAGTTGGGGAGCAGACTGCTCTGTCCGGCATCATGCGGCTCGTTGCCGATGCGCAAGCTTCTGGGTCTCATACGCAAGATCTCGCCGACCGTGCAGCCGCGATCCTTTTCTACGTGGCGGTAGCATCCGGGGCGATTACATTCGCTTATTGGTGGCTTGCAGGGGATAAAGAACATGCCCTAATCAGAACTGCAACGGTTCTCATCATCGCCTGCCCACATGCCTTAGGACTGGCGATTCCACTTGTGATTGCAATATCGACATCGATCGGGGCCCAGAATGGTCTTCTCGTCAAGGACAGACTCGCACTAGAACGCGCGCGCAATTTGGACATGGTGATTTTCGATAAGACCGGAACGCTCACGCGTGGATCTCCAGCAGTATCAGGGATGGTCACTGCTTCTGCGTCAAATGAAGGCTACTTGATTTCCTGTGCTGCCGCCGTCGAGGCTAACTCCGAACACCCACTTGCGAAGGCGATCGTGGTCGAAGCTAAGCGCCGAAACCTGAACACGTTGCAAGCTGCCAACTTCGAAGCACTACCCGGTCGAGGAGCACAAGGAGTCGTGAACGGCCAGAGTGTGATCATTGGCGGACCGCGATTGTTGACCGAAAACAAAGCAATATTACCCCCCGAAGTTGAGAAGTTGACTACCCAGTGGGCATCGGAGGGAAAGACAGTTCTCTATGTCGTCGCCGAAGGGAAACTGCTCGGCGCTTTCGCCGTCGAGGATGAGATTCGACCCGAATCCAATGAGGCCGTTAGGGAACTTCATCAACTGGATATCCGTGTCGCAATGATCACGGGAGACTCAAAGACTGTAGCCGATTCGGTCGCGAAGCGTATCGGTATAGACGAGGTCGCGGCTGAGGTTCTTCCTGCGGATAAGGCTTCGGCAGTGAAACGCTTTCAGGCGGGTGGCAAGCGGGTCGCAATGGTTGGTGACGGCGTGAACGATGCGCCGGCGCTCGCGACCGCGAATGTTGGAATTGCAATCGGTGCCGGAACCGATGTGGCGATTGAGTCGGCTGGAATCGTGCTTGTGCGCAGCGATCCACGCGACGTCGTTGGAGCGATCGAACTATCTCGTGCTACTTACAGAAAGATGATCCAGAATCTGGTTTGGGCAACCGCCTATAACGTAGTAGCCATCCCGGTCGCAGCGGGCGTTTTCGTCCACTGGGGACTCGATTTGCCAATGAGCGTTGGCGCAGTTGCAATGAGCCTATCGACTATTATCGTCGCCGCGAACGCGCAGCTACTTCGCCGACTGAAACTGCACCGGCCGGCGGTCTAAATGAAACTGCGAAAGGAGCCAACGCGCACGGCTCTAGCTCTCTTTTACTTTCTGCGCCAGCTCGTGGAACTCCTTGGCTTGTTTGTGACTCGCTTTTACTTGCAGCTGCGAGGTCGGACCTTTTGATCATCAGGTGGTCAAATTTCCGCCGTCCCTTCGGAAGCTAAGCTCGAATGCTGAGCAAGGCTGAGCACTCTTGCTCAGAAGAACGAGATCCGTTGTTAAGCTCCAATCTCCTAGGGTCAAAGAATTAACGAAGGAGAAATCCATGCCCCTTAAAATGCACGCTGCAGTTGTCGAGCAATTCGGAAAACCTTTATCACTTTTGGAATGGGACGTTCCGACTCCCGGAGCAGGTCAAGTCCTGGTCAAAACCGAGGCCTGCGGCGTCTGTCATACGGATCTCCATGCTGCCCATGGCGACTGGCCAGTGAAGCCCACACTCCCGTTCATTCCTGGCCATGAGGCGATCGGCCTGGTCACTGCCGTTGGATCGGGCGTGACAATTGTGAAAGAGGGTGACCGGGTCGGGGTGCCTTGGCTCTACTCCGCGTGTGGTCGCTGCGAGTACTGCTTGAGTGCATGGGAGACAGTGTGCCCTGAGGCGCGGTTCGGCGGCTACACCGCGAACGGTGGCTTTGCCGAATACGTGATCGCCGACCCAAACTACGTTGCCCACGTCCCGGTGGGTCTTACGGCTGTGGAAGCCGCGCCTTTGATCTGCGCTGGAATCACGACCTACAAAGGGATTAAGCAGACCGAGGCGCGGCCCGGCGAATGGATCGCAATCTCTGGCGCTGGCGGCCTCGGTCACTTGGCCATCCAATATGCCAAGGCCATGGGACTACTCGTCTGCGCAATCGATATCGACGATGGCAAGCTGGCCCATGCTATGCGCCTTGGTGCCGATTTCGTGATCAATGCCAAGACGGGTGACCCGGCAGCCGCCGTCAAGAAGGCGACCGGCGGCGGGGCTCACGGTGTTCTGATTACGGCACCTTCCCTCATCGCATTCAAGCAGGGCGTTTGCATGACCCGAAAGCGTGGCACTTGCGTCTTGGTCGGACTGCCGCCAGGCGAATTCCCAGTTCCGCTCTTCGATGTGGTGGCAAACTGCATAACCATCCGCGGTTCTTTTGTCGGCACGCGCCAGGATATGGCCGAAGCGCTCGCCTTCGCTGTCGGAGGCAAGGTCAAAGCCGATATCGAGCTGCAGCCCTTATCGTCGATCAACCAGATCTTCGAGCGCCTTGAACACGGCGATGTGCCGTCACGCGTTGTGCTAGACTTCGCGCCAGCTCAAACGAAGAACCGGCGCTCGGAGGCACATCAGCAGTTGGCAACAACAGGTGCGGGCTCCGCCAGAGATCTGTGAGGCTCGCTACCTTTTCGCCAGGGAGTTCCGCTGGGGTTGTGGATGAAGTACGGAACCAGCTCCAGCGTTCGTTCGAGCTGGACCCACGCAACTCCGGGTGACCTTTGATCACTACAACGGTGACCGCAACCCTCATCTGGAGGCGAAAGCGATATTCGGTAAGACCAATCGCCAGGGCAGTTCTTGCTCCATCTATGATCAACGAACCGTTCCCATCCCTTACTGAAACCGCTTCAGGTAGCCATCCGTGTCGCGTAGTTTCAGTAACTTACCGTAAACTGCGGCCCTTTCACGGCGGTAACACACGTCCAAATCCCGTCGGGGACGCCAATTAAATATCTTACGGAAGAATTGTCTACTCTCTCTTTAACAGAAGGATCGGAAATCATGGGTTCCGTGACCTCGACGATTGACTATCAATCATTCGAAAACGCAGTTAACCCAGCGTGCCGACCATAGCCGAGCAACTGATTCAGAATCAGTCGTTGGATAGCAAATACCGGCTACATTGAAGCTCGCCTACCGCCAAATTTCACGTGATGTCGTACACTCTGGGCATGATTCTCGGCGTGATATCGACATCGAATGGAAGGATGAGTCTCGCTGCCGACGAAGGTAGCCGCTGAGCGAAGACGCCCATGAAATTGACTATCCCCGAATCCTTGCCAAGGGCAGCTGGCAACATCATTCCTTCGACTCTGCAGTCTCCGGACGCCGTGCGCTTCTGGCTGGCCGTTTTGTTTACGGGAGTTGGTACAGGAATTGGAGCGGCAGCGCTGACTCGGCTCCTGGAAGTCGTACAGCATGTGGCTTGGAGTGGATCAGCCACTAACATCCTCGATGCGGCTCAACGTGCGACCCCGTTGCGGCACTTCGTAGTGCTTCTTGCTGCTGCCGCGCTCACAGGTATCGGACAGCTTCTGCTCAAGCATCTCTCCAGCGGAAACGGCATCGACACAACCGCTGCAATTTGGTTCCACGACGAATGCCGGCTTTGCGTACGCTAGGAAGCGCCGTGCTCTCGGTGATTATCGTGGGCCTCGGGATATCGCTCGGTCGCGAGGGCGCTCCGAAACAAGGCCTGACGCCTTGACTCGCAGTTCCGGCGATGTGGCCTGCATCCACTGACGCTGATAATCAAACATCAGTGCCGGCACGATCATACTCAATGCACCGGATCTCGTAACATCGCGTTCAGACGGGTCGCAGAAGGGGTGATTACCTGTTGTTCCGCCGTGTGCATCCAGACAACGAACAGGACGCCGAGCGTAGTCAGATGAATGAGGCTGGCCGGTATCCACATAATAAGGCCCGCGAGTTGAGTGAGGCGCGGACATTTGCAGGCCCCCCCCCGAAGTTATAGGCCCGTCGGAAGGGGATCAAACACAGGGTCAGGACGCCAGGAGACTTACAACTTCCGGCGCCGGACTCCTGTGTGCGGTTCTTCAAACCGCACTCCGCCGTCCGCTCAGTAGGTTGATGACCAGAACCACCACCGCCACAACCAAAAGCAAGTGGATCAGGGCTCCGCCGATATGCAAACTGAAGCCGAGCAGCCACAAAATCAGAAGAACAACGAAAATCGTCCAAAGCATGTTAATCCCCCGTTTTGCACCAAGCGAACAATTCAGACCTTAGCAAATCGAAATTAAAACGGTCTGAGCAATAATGCTCATACTTGCCACACCCGGAACTATGGACAATGTGTCGCTAGGACGCCTACTTCATCTTGTTCAGGGCGAATCCATCCTGAACTCGGCCCGCAATCCGCGGCAAATCTGGAACAGTTTCTTGTCAATTTCGTTATGCCAATGACCTAAACAAAACGCGAATGTGTCTCGAAGTGAACAGATATCCATCTTCGTCCCTTTTACGATCCTGCCGAGGAAGTAGGCGAGGTCAACCAGCTTCCTCTGAGGAGTGAGGTACAGACATGGAAACCACAAGAGAGACGAGAGTGGTCAGCTACACGGATATAGTTCCAGCAAAGAAGACGCTGATAGGCAGTGAAGTCGTCAACGCACACAATGAGAACCTCGGAACAATCGAAGACCTCGTAATCGACGCTGCAGCGGGTCGGATCGCTTACGCAGTCTTATCCTTTGGTGGCTTTCTTGGAATGGGTGACAAGTACTTCGCCATTCCATGGAACGCCTTCCACTTCAATTTGGCAGAAAAGCGCGTCGTCCTGAACCTGGACAAGAAACAACTGGAGAATGCTCCGGGCTTCGACAAGAACAACTGGCCGAACCTGGCTGATTCAACATGGGGAACCAGCATTTACAAACACTATGGTTACGCCCCGTACTGGGAAGACGTGTCCGGCAAGAAAAGCACGGCTACCAAAACCGCCGCTTAATCAAAAGATCGGGCCGCCTGGGCTTAACCGGACGGCCCATTTTCATCAGCGTGGTCGTCATCTATCAAAAAGAGCGATAACGCTGTAAAGGCAAGCCGCGGTTCAGCGCCGGCGGCTTTGACGCTCAAACTCACTTCGACGTTTGTCGGAATGACGGCTCGATGGCAATCGAGCCGCCGTGACACCTAAGCCTGCTTTTTCTTTTCTTGATTGTGTTTCTCTTGTTCCGACTGCGGACTCTTGGGCTGCCCGCTCGGGTTCTCCTGTTTCTGCTGCACTGGGTGGTTCGCCTGGTTTCCAGCTTTCTGCTGCGAACCGGGATTCTGCTCATCGGTATGTTGCAGTTTGCGGTTTTCTTGATCTGACATTGTCTTCTCCTTGAATAGTCTTTTTGTTATTTGGATGTTTGATATGGGCCTTGGCCGCTCCGACTGCGTGGTTCATTGCGTGAACGGCGACCTAGAATCAGTGTCCGCTTAGTATTGCCGTTTCCAATTCTAGCCGCGCCAACGAGAGTATCCCCAGCCCCCGCCACCGAGCAAAAACAGCACCACAAGAACAATCAATACGGTTTCCATTGTTGTACCTCACTTGATAAGAGGAAGCTGGACTGACCTTTGTAACGGCCATCTCATTTCTTCACTAGACCTCATGGTATAAGTGGCGAAGACGGGTGTCTGAGCACATTGGACCACTTTAATCACTCGATTCGTAAGGCGCCGACATGGATTGTGCGTAGATTCGCGCTGTGATTCGCAGGAAGTTTCCGCTGGGACTGTTTCGTGCCAACATCTGCCCCATCTCGATGGACGCGATTGCTGCTGAAGTCGCTCGGTCCTGGCGTCATCACTGGGGCCGCCGACGATGACCCATCCGGCATTGCCACATACTCTGTTGCAGGCGCACAGCTCGGAACCAAGCTTCTCTGGACCGCGCTCGTGACGTGGCCGCTGATGGCTGCGGTTCAAATGATGTGTGCCCGCATCGGCAAGGTGACGGGACAAGGCTTGGCCGCGAATTTCAAGCAGCGATTTCCAAGTTGGTTGCTAGGCGTAGTCATCGTGGCCCTGCTTGCGGCCAACACGATTAACATCGGAGCGGACCTCGCCGGCATGGCGGATGCGGCCGAAATGTTGTCAGGGATCAATTCGCATCTGCTGGTAGTGCTTTTCGCGCTCCTGATTTCGTTGGCGACAATCCGGCTTCATTATCACCAGATAGCGAATGTGCTCAAGTGGCTGGTGCTGGTTCTCTTCGCCTACCCGATAACCGCGTTTGTGGTAGGAGCGGATTGGGGCCGAGTGGCACGCGCGACCCTCGTACCGTCGATGCCGCACACTAGAGATGAATGGTCGATGCTGGTGGCGATTCTCGGCACTACGATCAGTCCGTATTTGTTTTTCTGGCAGGCAAGCGAGGAGGTTGAAGAGGAGAAGTCGGCAGGTCAGAGTACGCTTGCTCAACGGAGAGGAGCAACACGCAAAGAACTTGAGCTTAGGAACTTTGACGTAGGCGTGGGTGCGTTTTTCTCAAACATGGTTATGTTCTTCATCATTCTGACCACTGCGATTACCCTGAACCGCCACGGTATGACCCACATCGAGACTACTCGCCAGGCGGCCGAAGCCCTCCGTCCCCTTGCCGGCAAGTTCGCCGCGACCTTGTTTACCGTCGGCATTGTCGGCGTCGGTTTCCTTGCCATCCCAACGCTGGCAGGATCAGCGGCGTATGCCTTCGCGGAAACTCTTGGGTGGCGCCAGGGCCTGGACAAGAAATTAAAACAAGCGCGCGCCTTTTACGCTCTCATTCTGCTCTCGACCGGCGTGGGTGTCGGACTGGATTTCGTAGGCATTAATCCTGTGAAGGCACTCTATTGGACGGCAGTCCTCAACGGATTGTTAGCTCCCTTTCTTTTGGTCGCAATCCTGGTCATTGCTTCGGACAAGAAACTGATGCAGGGCCAACCGAGTTCCCGCTTGGGATGGATCGTCGTAGCGATCACCACGGTGGCAATGTTCGCAGCGGGTGTGGCCATGTTTGTTGTTTAGAGTGCGGTTCTCTGGCCACATCGAGTCGGACAGTCGCTCCTTTGTCAGAGCTATGCAGTTTGGATTCGCCGAAGCAAGCTTCCCAAGACCAATGAAGTGGAGGAAGCCGGGAGCAGACCTCCTCCTCTTCGACTAGTGAGTTCAACGCGCAGTCGTACCTGCAAAGTCGCGATCTGTTTTCTTGACATCGACAGAAGATTCTCCCGTGGAGGAAACGTCCTCTCCCCCCGCCGACTTGAGAACTTCCTTCGCACGCTTGATTTCCTCGGCTGTGTCGCAATGCACAGAGAGCAGAATTTCGCCCTTCTGCAGGCGACCTTCGTATCTCTTGGCTTCGAATTCAGGAATGCCCATGCCAATCAAGGCGCCAGTAACTCCACCAACGGCCCCTCCAACGCCCAACCCGGCTAGCCCTGCCATGATGGGACCCGCGGCGATGAACGGGCCCAGGCCAGGGATCGCCAAAAGACCAACACCTGCCAGAAGGCCTAGCGTGCCACCAATTACGCCCCCTGCGGTGACGCCCACTGCCGTACCTTCGGGCGCTTTCGTTTCCTTTTCTGTTCCCATGTTCTTCGAACCGCCCAGATTCTCCGGCAAGAGCACCGAAATGTCGGAAGTCGGAAAGCCCGCTCGGACGAGCGAATCCATTGCATTGTCGACAGCAATACGAGTCGAGAAGATTCCAAATACGCCTACTTTTTTACTTGACATATGTCTATTCTCCTTTGAGTTCAAGCTAGTTTCGATTTCTGCTCAATCATTTTGAAGGGGTGACGTCGAGTTCATTAGTTACGTTTTCTTGTCCTGCTACGCTAACAGCTTTGGCTTCCAAATTACTTTTCTCCTCTTCAGACCGCACCGGCCCACGAAGTGTCACTTTGCCATCCTGCGTAATGACCTTGATGTTGTGCGCGTAGGTGGAGAGACTTTGATCCTCGTGGATCGCTTTTCGAATCTTCTGTGTGACGGCCCGGTCCGAAGGATTCATCTTCTGTTGATCCGCAGTTGGGCCTGCCTGATTTTTGTTTGTCTTGGTGTTGTCTGGGGCCGTCTGCTGGCTATCCTGAGACGGAATTGGACTGGCCATTAGGGATACGCAAAACACCAGCGAACCCAGAGGCAAAAGCAATCGCAGTGACTTAAACGAACGTCCGTTCATTTCTATTCCTCCTTTAGGAATGTCTGACTAAGGATCTGATAAACGCGAACAGCTGGCCTCGGATTGTCCTGACTGAATGCTTTCCTAGACTGGCCAATGGCGCAGCCGTTTCATGAGGTCGGCAGCTTTAGACACTGATTTGGTCCGACCGTGGCCGTCTGGGTGAAGCTCTATCTCCTGCGCTCACGAAAGATCCGAGCTCTTATCCTCCGAACCCGGTTGATACCTCTTTTGGTGCGCAAATACACTCCTCAACCACAATACTCAGAGAGCAGACGAATAAATGGCTTGTTTTGACCACTCTCCCATTTTGATTGTGCAATTGGTTTTGCCCCCCTACTGAGAACCGCGACGCGGTGGACGCTGAGAACCGATCCCGTCGCCATCGAGCCGAATGCTTGCCCACCAAACTAATCGTCAGAACTGTGCAATTTGGATCGGCAGAACCCTTCTTGCCAGAGCTATGCTGTATCTATCGAGCCGATGAACAATCGTGGCGTAGCGCGATCAACTGGCCTCGTGGAGAGGAAGACTTATGATCCATGGCGCCAAGAAGCTGATACCCAAACTGCGTAAGGCTCCGCAGCCACCTCTGTCACACCCCGGCGCGATCCCTGACTCAGACCGGGCCAAGAAGCCGCCGCTCGGCGAAACCCGTGCCACCAACCAGGAACTGGAACCCGGAGATCGGGTTGAGGATTTGGGAAACTTCGGAACGCCAACTGGAGAAATCGGCACAGTTGAGCGAGCTAACGAAGAAGATGCGGTCGTCAAGTGGGATGATGACGGTCGTACGAGACTCCACCAACCGTCGCTCAAGAAGATCTAAGCGGTCGGATCGCTATCGTTTGCATTCGTGATTTTGGACCACATCGGAAAAACGAGGATGTCACCCAAGACAGCAAAAAGTGTCGCGGTAATACTTGAGCAGGAACTGGATTCTATGATTAGTGAATGGAAAAGGCAGATAAGTCTGGTTCCTAGCTTAGCCAATATTCTACTTAGCGATGCAGACCGTACAGGTCATTTGCCTGCGCTGTTCGACGAGGTTCTCTGCCGTCTGCAAGATAATAGGAATACCGAACCGCCGGTTTCTATCGCCGCAGCCGCGCACGGCAAACTACGGTTCGCGCTGGGCTACTCTGTCGCCATGTTAGTTGAGGAGTCGCGAATATTGGAGGTCACCACATTTGGGGCACTACAGCGTCATCAGGGCGAACTGGATCGGAATCAGGTGCTGCTAGACGTGGGAATTATTGCGGGCGAAGCGGATCGGCAACTCGAAGAAACGGTAGTTGGCTATATGGCGGCCCAGGCCGCAGCCTAGCCGCTGCAGGCACACGTATTTATTGTTATTCAACGACAAGGAGAAAACAGATGAACCCCAGTACGAAGGATGAGATTAAAGGCACTGTTCATGAAGTGAAAGGCAAAGTCAAAGAGACAGCCGGCAAAGTCACGAATAATCCTAACTTACAGGCCGAAGGCAACGTCGAAAAAAACGCCGGCAAAGTTCAGAAGAAGGTCGGACAGATCGAAAAAGTGTTCAAGAAGTAAATCAGGCGGCTCTATCCCGAGCACGTTCATCTTCTCGAGACAGCTGATGTGCCGCCGTTCTCCGCTCGGTACTGCAGAGATCCGGCGGTGCGTCAGTTTAGCGCCTGAAGTTAGACAGCTCGTTCGATCGTTATGCTGGATGGCCGAAGGTTTGCTCGGGCCCGGGTCGACGCAAATCATCGTTCTTAACGACTCTCTGGAGTTCACTGATTGTATTGAGGGCGGAAAGCAGTAATCGGCTCTCCTGACCAGAAGCAGTATCGAAGGAGTCTTCGATTAGATCCATGATGGCATCTTTTGCATTTTGGAGCCGCTGCTCGCGCGCTAGAGGATCATGTTCCAGCAGAGCACATTCAAATAGCTGCGCCCAATCGTTTGCAGAACCCGCGGGAGGTGTCGGACGGATGTTCTCGCTCATGGCATCCCACTGACACTAAATTTGATGTGACACTTGTCAAACAAGCTGCGCGAAGAAGCCTCGAAGTCATTGTGACTGAGAGCGAACGAACAGGGCTCGGTTCACAATGACAGCAAGGGTAAGAAATTCCAGCGGTCGTGTCTGTTCAAAATTGCTCACTGCGGCGATGCAGCCACGTGTTTCGTTGGAATCCGCGCGTTGGAATTCCCGTCTCGTCGCATCCGACATAGCCGCGGTCCGGCGATCGCGCGACATCTTGTGTGCATGACAGCAAAGCCTAATAGGATTGGCCCAAGCGGCAGGAAGAGAAGTCAGAAGGCGGCAGCTTCGACGGGCGTCGAGACACCGTCAAGACTGGAGCGATGACTGCGGAAAAAGATTGGAACAGAAAACTACGCGAAGGCGAGTAATGGCTGCCGCGATGCCCGCTCATTTTATGGATCCCAGTTTTCCACGACCGCACTTTTTACCCGCAGTTGCTGTTTTTACCACGAACTATCAACAACTTCTAGCGCCACCCGTGCCACGAAGTCGTTGCAATGATTGATTCTCTTAGCCCTGAAAAGGCTGGCGTCGGCGGTTCAACTCCGTCCCTGGCCACCATCATTCTAAAGAACTTGCACGACTCTCCCCAGCGGCCTTTCAGTCCGCTCTCGGTCCGCATCTAGAAAATGGCGCGAGAAGGTCAACGCATACATCCATGTCCTTAAAGAACTTATCTTGAACTGTCTTCCAATTCAGTCCGCTGTCAGTCCGTTTTTGTCTGGCGCATGACTGAGAATCGCAGTTAGCATTTTGCCTGCGGCGACCATTCGATCGCGGCTGACTGCATGGGTGTAGAACTGAAGCGTCAGTTTGACGTCGCTGTGGCGAAGCAGTGTTTGCACGGTCTTTGGATCGGTTCTGATCCGGATGAGAAATGACGCGAGGCTGTGGCGCAGATTATGAAAACCGAATCGTCGCGGGTCGTCATCCACGAGTCCGCCATGACTGTCCGGATGCGATGAAAGAACGCCTGCCTTGAGAGCGGCTGGCCGCAGATGATCTTCGACAAGCATGTTGGCGACCCGTGGCTGTTTGCCGTTTAGGTGTCGGTGGCGGCGAAAAACTGGTCCACTTTGGCGGTGAACTGTGGACCGGTAGGATGGTTACGCTCTGTAGTGGCCAGTTGAGGAATGCGACCTTGGGTGTGTTCGCAGTTCTTTTTTCTAAGCTGGGGGTTCTCCTTCTTTGGGGCCGTGTGCACGATACGACCTACCTTGAACCTTGAGGATGATCGCTCCCTCTACGATGCGATCGAGGAACGCCATAGCGACGGGCCCATCGGGCAGATACTCTCCCCATTTTTCGAAGTCCACGTTGGTGGCGA
>Ga0302325_10028018_pt1 | contig 11665 bp, 12 predicted proteins | sample Palsa_T0_2_FD_201948 | JGI IMG/M metagenome (GOLD analysis project Ga0302325, IMG submission 201948) | Peat permafrost microbial communities from Stordalen Mire near Abisko, Sweden - Palsa_T0_2 | ecosystem: Environmental > Terrestrial > Soil > Palsa > Peat permafrost | place: Sweden: Abisko... | reverse complement strand
GCTTGGAAGAAGTGCAGTAGAGCGCGTCCCGCACAGATTCGTGTGCTTATCCTGCCACGATTCAAGTGAAGGATACGGGCTTCAGCCCGTACGTCAACCAGCCAAAAGCACTTGGGCTTTAGGGGGTAGCCCTCAGCGGCTAAAGCCGTAATGGTTTTAGATTTGGTATGTACGGCCTAAAGGCCGTACCCTTCACAACTTCGGTTTGTCAGCAGGTTGCCGTACCCTTCAAAGCAGTTAGCTTCGGCTGGCTAGGCTCTCTGCCTGGAGAGTGACTAGCTCACTCAGATCTTTCTTTTCCAGGCCGTGGACTTGCTTGTTAAAGGCGTCCACCTTGCTCGACCAGTTCATTGAGCAAAATTTGGGACCGCACATGGAGCAGAAGGCTGCTTCCTTGTAGTAGTCATCGGGTAGCGTCTCGTCGTGCATCGAACGCGCTGTCTCCGGATCTAGCGAGAGCGCGAATTGCTTATTCCAGTCGAAGGTGTAGCGGGCGTAGCTGATGGCGTCGTCCCGGTCCTGCGCTCCCGGCCTGTGCCTTGCTATATCGGCAGCGTGAGCGGCGATACGGTAGGCAATCATGCCGTCCTTCACATCTTTTTCGTTGGGTAGGCCGAGGTGCTCCTTAGGCGTCACATAGCAGAGCATCGACGCCCCATGCCAGCCAATCATAGCCGCGCCAATCGCGCTGGTGATGTGGTCATAGCCAGGCGCGAAATCGGTGACCAACGGTCCCAGGGTGTAGAACGGAGCGCCATCGCATAGTTCCACCTCTTTCTCCACCTGCTCCTGGATCTTGTCCAAGGGCACGTGGCCCGGTCCTTCGATCATCACCTGCACGTCGCTCTTCCACGCCGCCCTGGTCAGCTCGCCTAACGTCTTCAATTCGGCAAACTGCGCTTCATCGCTGGCGTCGGCAATGCAACCGGGCCGCAGGCCGTCACCGAGCGAAAAGCTCACGTCGTACTTCGCCATTACCTTAACGATGCGATCGAAGTGCTCATAGAGAAAATTCTGGCGATGGTGGTGGGTCATCCACTGGGCCAGAATCGCTCCCCCACGGCTGACAATGCCAGTGATCCGCTTGGCCACCATGGGCACATACTGGATCAGCACGCCGGCGTGCACGGTGAAATAATCCACGCCCTGCTCGGCTTGCTCCTCAATGACTTCCAAGTACACATCAATGTTGAGGTCTTCGAGTTTTTTGACCCGATTCAATGCCTGGTAAATCGGCACCGTTCCGATGGGCACTGGACTGTGGCGAAGAATGGTCTCGCGGATCTCCGGAATATTGCCGCCCGTGGAAAGATCCATCACGGTGTCCGCGCCATAGCTGACCGCGGTATGCAGCTTGTCCAACTCCTCGCGCACATTCGACGTCACCGCGGAGTTGCCAATATTGGCGTTGATCTTGCAACGGGTCGCGACGCCAATCCCCATCGGTTCCAACTCGGGATGATTAATGTTGGCGGGAATGATCAGGCGGCCGGCCGCGATCTCGTCGCGAATCAAGGCGACGGGAATCTTTTCCCGCTCGGCGACAAAGGCCATCTCCTCGGTAATTTGGCCGCGGCGGGCAAAGTGCATCTGCGACATGTTGGAATCGCCGGTCCGCGCTGCTTCGAGCTTCCGCTTTACGATCCACTCAGCCCGCGGCTTCAGAATCTCGTGCGTGCCATTTCCATTGCTGCTCATTGTCGAGTCGCCTCTCGGAAGAATTATACGTTTAGATGCGGTGCTTGACGGAAGGGCCCTACCCCCCTACCCTAAGACTAGCGATGAGCATCCGTCCGCAAACATTACGCATTGGCGCCGCAGCGATCATCATCCTGAGCACCATTGCCTATTTGGCAGTGAGCGGCGCGAACGCAGACAAAAGCTACTACGTGACCATCAGCGAACTCCAGTCTATGGGCAACAAGGCGTATACGCGTCATCTGCGAGTCGCCGGGGATGTCGCGCCCAATTCCATCGAGCGCAGCGGCACCAACGCGCACTTTGTTCTGACCGAACAGGGTCATACGCTGCGGGTCAGCTACCAGGGAATCGAACCACCACCCGACACGTTTAAAGATGGTTCGCAAGCCTTGGCGATGGGCACTTACGGGCGCGATGGTGTTTTCCACGCCACTGAGCTTCAAGCCAAGTGCGCTTCGAAGTACGCGGCAGCCAAGCCCGCCCCCAACACCGCTTCCCTCAAAACCCCGGCAACGACGTCACCCAAATAGAAGGAACGTAAACCCAGGTCTCAGAAGCGAGACCTGGGCCACCCACTGCCGCTCTATACTCCAATGGGATGGCACCAGTTCTCGCTCAGCTCGACGACGTTTCCCGCCTCTATGGCCGCTTTCCGGCGCTACGGAAAATTTCCATCAGCTTCGCTGCCGGGCGCTGTTACGTTCTGCTGGGAGAGAACGGCGCCGGCAAATCTACCCTGCTGCGCGTGCTCGCGGGGTTGCTGGAGCCGACGATGGGCAGCGCGCACTGGGTTATCGACGGCAAGCCGGACAGGATCGCCAACCAGCGAGCCCGCATCGGGTATATGAGCCATGCTCCGATGCTTTATGACGAACTCTCGGCTAGGGAAAACCTGCAGTACTTTGCCGGACTCTACCGCACCAGTTCCTGTCTGACTCCAACCGCGGCCCTGGAAGCAGTGGGCCTCGATCCCAACCTCGCCCGCCCGGTAGGCCAGTTCTCGCAGGGGATGCGGCAGCGTACTTCGCTGGCCCGCGTGCTGCTACCTCAACCTGAATTACTGCTCCTGGACGAGCCCTTCTCCAATATGGACGCCGCCAGCGCAGCCAGGATGGTCACCCTGCTCGCCGGCCTTCGCGCTGCCCACCGCACGGTGGTGCTGACCACGCACCAGAGATCGCTCGCCGAACCGCTGGCTGACTACTTCCTGACCATGGAGGCGGGCCGGCTCATTGCGGTCACCGAGGCTCCGGCACGATGAAGACCAACGCCGCCCGCATCCTCGAAGGCCTGGGAATCGCCTTCACCCTGCAGGAATACGAAGTCGATCCCGAAGACCTCTCCGCCGTCAACGTAGCGCGCAAGATCGGCCTGCCCGTGGAGCAGGTTTTCAAGACGCTGCTGACGATCGCCGGCTCGGACCAATACGCCTTCGCGGTCATCCCTGGCGACGCGGAGCTGGACTTCAAGAAGCTGGCACGCGCGGCCGGAGCGCGGAAGACGGAGATGGTCTCCTTGAAAGACGTGCAGCCACTCACCGGATATATTCGCGGCGGGGTCACCGTGTTCGGCGCAAAGAAGGATTTCCCGGTGTTCGCCGACGAGACCATCGAGCTATTCGATCTCATCTCCGTCTCCGCCGGGCAGCGGGGCACGCAGATCCTGCTCGCACCCCAGGACTACCTGCGCGCGGCCAACGCTACCGTGGCCGATCTGACCAAGGCATCCTCCTCGTGATTTATGTCCTCATCCATCTAGCCAAGGATCTGCGCCTGGAGTGGCGTTCCAAGGACGCCATCAATGGCATGCTGTTTTTCGCGTTGATGGTGGTGGTGCTGTTCAGCCTGGCCTTTGATCCCACGGCAGCCATCTCTCGGCAGATCGCGGGCGGAATTCTTTGCGTGGCCACACTGTTCGCATCGGTGACCGCCCTCAATCAAGCATGGACCCGGGAACTACGGCACCAGGTGCTGGACGCGCAGCGCATGGCGCCCGCCCCGCCGGCTGCGCTCTTCCTGGCCAAGGTCATTGCCAACTTTATCTTTGTGACGGTGGTGCAGGTGGTGCTGGCGCCCCTGTTTGCCATTTTTTACAACCTGCACCCGCTGGGGCAGAAATGGCTGCTGCTGCTGGTTCTACCCCTGGGCACCTGGGCCCTGGTGGTGAATGGAACCTTCTTTGCGGCGCTCTCGGTCCGCACTCGAAACCGGGAACTGCTGCTTCCCCTGCTGCTTTTTCCGATCTTTATCCCGGCGTTGTTGGGCCTGGTGGAGGCGACAACCGCCATCCTGCTGGGCGATTCCGAACCCGATCTCTGGATCAAACTTCTCGCCGGCTACGATGTGATCTTCACCACGGTGAGCCTGCTGCTCTTTTCAACCATTCTGAACGCAGAATAATCACCGGTGATGAAGCACGATGCGCCCCACCGCCATCGCCATCAGCAACAGCCCCACAAGAAATAGAGACAGCCTGGTAAGCACCCGCCAAATGCGTGTTTTCGGGGGCAGAACACCCCTTTTGGTCTTAAGACTGTAAACCTGCCCCAACACCCCGGACATCAGCAGGAACAAACCCACCGCAAGCATGAACCAGGTCATCGTTCTTCCTCCGTCAAATCCAACCTCTTGCTATCTGCGCGACCTTGCAAGAATGATCTAAACTGATCATGTTCGCAGGAGTTGTGTGATGAAGATCTTCCGCTGGATCTGGCTTGCCTTCACCGTTGGCCTGCTTGGCTACGCTTTTTACCAGGGCATGTATGTCGCGCCAACCGAGGCTACCATGGGCGACATCCAGCGCATCTTTTACTACCATTTTCCCTCGGCGATGATGACGTTTCTCTTCTTCTTTATCAGTTTCATCGCGTCGATCGTTTACCTCGCCTCTCGCCGCAACCATCCCCAGCGCGCTCTCAATGCCGACGCCGCGGCGCTTGCTGCAGCCGAAATGGGAATGGTCTTTTGCACCCTGGTGCTGATCCAGGGGCCGTTGTGGGCTCGTCCCGTGTGGGGCATCTGGTGGACCTGGGATGCGCGTTTGACTTCGACCCTGGTGCTCTGGCTGATCTATGCCAGCTACCTGCTGCTGCGTAAGTTTGCCGATGGTCCACAGATGCAGACGGTGGCGGCGGTCCTGGCGGTTTTTGGGTACGTCGATGTTCCCATTGTTTACTTCTCGACCCGTTGGTGGCGGACCCAGCATCCGGCGCCGGTGATCGGGGGCGACAGCAACTCCGGACTCGATCCATCCATGTGGGTTGCGGTTTTGTGGAACCTGGCCGCATGGCTGGCCTGGGGTCTTTTGATTGCTGGTTGGCGATATAGCATCGAGCGCCGGAGGCAAGTGGCAGAGCAGCATGCTGCCTTGCACGCCCTGGAAGCCAGTCTTGAAGTGACGCTTTAAGGATCTAGGGTTAAGTAGTAGAGCTATCGGCAAAACGATTGCGGCTGGGGCCGCTGAAGGAAATATAGCGATGGAACATCGGCATCTGGTTCTCGCGTACGTAATCACGATCCTTGGCCAACTGGCGTACGCCGGCTGGGTCGGTTTGAAATACAGGGAAACACGCAAGCTTGAACGCGAGTTCCCCCCGTACCCAGCCCAACCTAAATAACGGCTCACACGTGAGGGGGGACTTCCCTCACTTCTTCGCCCATTAACTCGGTCGGGTGACTGCCCAGCAGCTCTTCCTCTGGCTCGATGTGGACCAGGACCTCAGCAATTTTCTCCACCTGATCGCGCACCTGATCGGCGACAGCATGGGCAATCAGATGCCCTTGACGGACGGTAAGGTCACCGCTCACCACCACATGCAAATCCACGTAGTAGCGGAAGCCTACCTTGCGCACAAAGCACTTTTCCACGCCAAACACGTCCGGTACCGTCGCAGCAACGCGGCGCACATGTTCTTCAATCTCTGGGGCTGGAGCCGTATCCAGCAACTCGGATACCGGCCTGCGGAGCTGCTGCCAGCCCCCGAGAAGGATCACAGGAGCGGCGCACAAGGCCGCCCAGTCATCCGCGGTAGGATTGCCGGTCCATAGTGCTGCTGAGATACCAATAAAGGCAAACGCGGAGACGATCGCATCGCTCAGATGATGCCACGCGTCCCCCCTAAGGGCTGAGCTTTCAATTTTTTGGCTGACTCCGGAGACGTATCTGGACAGCAAACCCTTGATTGGCACAACGCAGATCAGTACCAAAAGCGTGTAGGCCTGGGGTAGTTTGTGGGGGGTGCGAATCAGGTTGATGCTTTCCGCGGCAATCCCAATTGCAGCAGCGATCATGGCGAAGCCGACGACCAAAGCAGCGATTGGATCAGCCTTACCATGACCGTACGGGTGATCCTTATCCGGCGGCTTAATCGCCAGCCGCAGCCCGTAGTAGACGACCGACGAACTGATGACATCCAGGAAAGACTCGACTCCATCGGCCAACAGGGCAAACGAATGCCCGATGAGCCCAGCGGCGCATTTGACCAGCGCCAGAGTGAGGTTGATGACGATGCCAACGAGGGAGGAGCGCAGTCCGCCTTTCACCATCTGTTCGGTTGTGGGCGAGCCCGTCATTGCTGAATTGTCTCGTATTCCCGGCGGCCGCGCTGGGTAACGTACGCGAAGGTTTTCTTTTTTTGGAATCCGCCTTGCCCCATGCCGTTGATCCTTACTAAACTTACCTTGGATTAAGCATTTTCGCGATTTGGGTGGCCGACGTGGCCTCACGTCACTGGGGCTTGCGGAACGCTTCGTGCGGAGCTATACCTACCGTGAAATGCTTCCGGCCCTGGAGGCGTCCGTTGCTGCGCTTTTTGAAGCTCGCTCTTATTTTTGAACTGTCCACCATACTAGGGCTCTCGGTGCTGACGGGCCAGTTCTTTTACCGCGCATACAACAATTCGAGTCGCGAGCATTTGCCGGTTAGTTTTTTGGCTGCCCTGGTTATGCTTGTTTTAGGGACGCAGCAAACCGCCATGTCGTTTCGCCGGGAGAAGATCCGGCTGGCTTTTGGGCGGCCTACGGTTAAAGAAAAGCTTCGCCTGCGAGTAGCGTATAGCACGCTGACGCTGTTGCTTTTCATTGCGGCTGGGGTTTTGCTGGTCATTCTAAAAAACCATCTGCAGTAGCTCAAAACCAGGACTAAAAAGTTCATGCGCAACTTGAAGGTTGCGGCCCTTAGCGGCTAAAGCCGGTCGTGCTTTAGATCAGATACGTGCGGGCTAATGCTCGCTGCGGCGAGGTAGCCTGGAACCTTCAGGAACGGTCGTTTTGTTGAATCGTGAACTGAATAGAATTTGCCTCGGACCGAGGATTTCGTTCGGGATGCGCAGTGGCAGGGGCTAAAGCCCATTCTTTTTCAGTTTGGTTTCGGCCCGACTAAAGTCGTGCCCTGATACAAAGCCCAGTTCTGACCCAGACGCTAAAGCCCGTTTCGTTTAGACGATTACGTACACCAGGGCTAAAGAGCCTTCGTGAGAACTCGATCATTACGGGCTGCGGAAAAGCTCTGTTTTGTATCAGGGCACGACTTTAGTCGGGCCATAAACGATTGGAAATATGTCGGGCTTTAGCCCCTGCCTCTCTTCCCGGTCCCAAATTTTTCCGCAGGCCGAAACCCGCTTCCCGGGAATGGGCAGAAACTTAAGGGGCACGACGGAAGTCGTGCCCCTTATTATTAAACCGACTTCATGCGGCGAGGTTAGCGGCCCGCTCCTACGGCCCTTTTCGGGCGCGTAGAGACGGATTGCGGTTTTCTCGGCTGCGTCACCTCAGGATGGGGTTCTGCTTTGCGTGGCTGGGCGCCCTGGGACGATTGCTGATCCATCCATTCGTCCAGACGGGAGCGCTTAAAGCGCCAGCGATTCCCAAGTTTGAACGCGGGCACGAACCCATCTGATGCGTATTTGTAAAGCGTGTCAGGACTAATGCCGAGATAGTCAGAAGCCATGCGAATATCCATAACTTCACGAACTTCATCCCTCGCCGGTGTGGTTCTCATCGAAGCGCTCTCCTCTGGGAACTGCGGGACCGGGCGAGACTGCAAACCCGCCGTTGTGCTTATACCGCGTTTTCACCCTGTAATACAAGAAATTATCGCGTATTGGTCGAGTGCTTTGGGTTTTTGCGGTTTCGTTTTAGTTCCGTCTGGAGCGTAGCAGAATTCACCGGTCCGCGAAGCATTACCTGCGGCCCAATCACGGTTACCAAGGACATCGTATCCGAAAAGGTGCGCGCTCAAGGATGGTTAATCCTCAAGTTTCCATATCGCGACTATCGTGTTCATTCTCGATGGCTAAGCGAGAAGCATCGCTGCTCCTCGCTGGCCATCTTTTTCTAAAATTCAGGTTGTAGACCCTCGGCAAGAGAAATCAAGTCGTTACCTATCGTTCGTGTTTTTGCGATCGCATCGGCTAGCGGGATGTCCGTAATCTCAGTACCGCGTAACACTACGAGGCGGCCAAACTTGCCTTCATGCACCAAATCGATGGCAGCCGATCCATAGCGCGTGGCGAGCATACGATCATAGGCCGTCGGAGTTCCGCCGCGTTGGGTGTGCCCCAGATTCACCGAGCGTGTTTCGTATCCGGTCTTCTCCTCGATCAATTCCGCAAGCGCTTGCCCAATACCGCTGAGCCGGGCGTGACCGAAAGCGTCCACCTTCGCTCCTTGCGTTGCGTTCTTGTCGGTGCCGGGGAGTTTGGCGCCCTCCGCCACGACGACAATCGAAAACAGCTTGCCCCGGTCGTGCCTGTCTTTGATGATCTTCACCGCCTCGTCGATATCGATCGGCTTTTCCGGGACGCCGATCACGTCTGCCCCTCCGGCGATGCCGGAGGTGATGGCGATCCAGCCCGCGTCACGTCCCATCACTTCGCAAACGATCACGCGATTGTGGGCTTCCGCGGTGGAATGCAGCCGATCAATTGCTTCGGTAGCAATCGAAACCGCTGTGTCAAAACCAAAACAAGCGTCCGTGCCACTCAGGTCGTTATCGATGGTCTTGGGAACGCCCACCACCTTGATGCCCTTCTCGATCAGCGCATTGGCTACACCCTGAGTGTCATCTCCGCCGATGGTGATGAGTGCGTCCAGTTGATTGGCCTTGATGCTGGCCAGGCACTTGTCGATGCCGCCCTCCATCTTGCGCGGATTCGTGCGCGAAGTGCGTAGGATGGTGCCGCCCAGTTGCAGGATCCCTGACACAGTGTCAATGGTCAAAGGCTTGGTCTTGTTTTCCACAACCCCACGCCAGCCTTCTATAAACCCGACGAATTCATCCTTGTGATGGAAAATGCCTTTGCGCACGGCGGCGCGGATCACTGCATTCAATCCGGGGCAGTCTCCGCCCCCGGTCAACATTCCAACTCGCATTTTGTTCTTCTCCTAATCGTGACGCCTTGTGCATCATAAACGCGCCAAGGGGAAGGATCTACCGCAGCGGGAAAACCCAGGTCTCAAAAGCGAGACCTGGGCCACCCACTCAAGGTAGAGGCTACAACCTCTAGTGTTGAAAGAGCTTGTTGAGTACGGCTCCTGGATTGGCCTTGTTGTTGCCATTGCCCAATAGTTGCTGCTTCAAGATATTGCCGGCATTCTTCTGCAGCAACTTGCTCAGATCCGCCTGGATCACCGGATTCGACGTGGTGCCGGAGATATGAACCGGAATGCCATTGGCAGCCGCCGTGCTGACTGCCTGTCCCAGAACTCCTCCTCCCACTCCGTTCAGGCCCGCCAACGCCTGGCCACCCACGCCGCTGGTGGTGTTGAGCTTGGCCACCAATTCAAAATTGATCGCGCCGCCTGGCGCCACTGTCCCTGCGCCTGTGGCTGTGCCCAACTGCGGAATCGAGGCGTATAGATTCTCGATGCGTGTTCCCTGCGCGGAAGAGTTCACATTGGCAGAGACCTTTTGGATCTCAGTGCCCCCCTGCGATCCCGCAACCGGCTTCAGTCCGCCAATCTTCGAGGAAAGGTCAAAGCCTGCCAGCTTCGTGTTGTCTACTTCCACCGGCCCGCTTATGGTCGGTGCGGTGGTCGGGCCATTGATAGCTAAATTGGCCGAGAGCGTGCCACCCTGCAGACGCGAGCCGCTGGGCAGACGCACGCCCGCCGCGGGCAATAGCGCCTCAACCTGGTTGATGGGAAGGTTAGGCGCCGCGAGATGGAGCGCCAGGATCGTTTGCGCTTCCTTGATTGCATACGTCCCAGTGACGTGCACGGCGACTCCGCCGGTCTTGATGGCCAAATCAGTAACCTGACCGGTCCTGGCCGTGAGGTTGTGTGTGACGGTGTAGGCGATATCAACCGGTGATGGAGTGGGCGTTCCGTCGGCCACCAGCTGCAAATTGGCTGCGCTTACGGTTCCCTTGCTGTCCAGAGTTTGACCGTTCGACGTGACTTGGGCTGTGATGTCGGCAAGCATGGAGAAACCCTGGCTCTTCTGAACGACACCGGCGGCCACGGGATCGAAGTGTTTCAAACTAATGTTTGCGCCCAATGGAGTCACGGAGGCGTCCTGCGGATTCACCGGACCGGCATTGCCATGTACATCGAGCAAACCGCCCCCGGGAAGGCCGGCGGTGAGGGTGAACGGAAAAGCCTTGGCAAACGAGAACTGCTGCACGGACAGATTCAACTTGCTGTAGGTAAACGGAGGCCCGGTCGACGGGATGTCTGAGACCACCGCAGTCCCGTTCACCACCTGCATTTGACCGACGGTGAAATTCGGCAGGGCAGTTTCCTTTTCTGGATTTTGGGTGCGGCTACCGGCATTGCTGCCGATGTTGGAAAAGTTCCACACGCCCTGCGCATTGTGGACCAGGTTGATCGAAGGCGAATCGGCCACGAAGCTGGTGACCAGCAGCTGCCGGTGGAGCAGCAAGGGCATGACTTCCACCCCGATGTGCAGCGACTGGGCCTGCAGAAATGGCTTCGGACTGAAGGCGGGATCGTCGGCGATCGAAATGTTGTCTGCTACCAGGCTGCCGGAGAAAACAGAAAAGCTCAGGTTTCCCAGCGTTACTTTGCGGCCGAGGGCCGAGGATAGCTGGGTCTCAAGGGTTGAACGGAAGGTATTGGCGTTGATAAATAGCGGCACCAGCAAGACAGCCAGCAGCAAGAGAACGACGACGCCGGCCAGAACGCTTAGAAGAGGATGCTTTCTCACGGATATACCTCTGACATTCAAGTTAGATGCTGCTGTTCACCGTTGGGCGGTAGCTTCATCATGGTAGATGGCTGCAATATGCCGGGCGTAGCGCTCCGCCACCACCCTACGCTTCAGCTTCATGGTGGGAGTAAATTCACCCGAATCCATCGACCACTCTTCAGTGACGAGGTGGAAGCGCTTAATCGTTTCAAAGTTTGCCAGGCTCTGGTTTACCTGGTCGACCAGCGCCTGGTACTCCGCTTGCACTCGGGGATCGCTGACCAATTCGGCGCGCGAGGCGAAAGCGATCCCCTGCTCCTGCGCCAGGTCTTGGAGCGCGGGAAAGGCAGGCGCAATCAGCACACTGAGAAACTTGTGCCGGTCGCCAACCACCGCCGCGCAGGCCACCAGGGGGCTGCTGTTCAGCTTGCTTTCGATGGGCTGGGGAGCGATCATCTTTCCGCCCGAAGTTTTGAGCAGCTCCTTCTTGCGGTCGGTGATGTAGAGAAATCCATCTCCGTCGAGCCGGCCGATATCCCCGGTGTGAAACCAGCCGTCGCTTTCCATCACTTCACGGGTGGCCTCCGGTTTATGCCAATAGCCGGCAAAGACAAAGGGTCCCCTCACCAGCACTTCCCCGTCGGGAGCAATCCGGCATTCCACCGATTCGATGGGCTTGCCCACCGACCCGATGCGATGGTTTTGCGCATTGTTCAGGGCCAGCACGGGCGATGTTTCGGTGAGGCCGTAGCCTTCGAAAATGCGAATGCCTACATCGGCGAACCAGCCCGCTGTTTCCAAGCCAAGTGGCGCTCCC
>Ga0302325_10028014_pt1 | contig 11666 bp, 9 predicted proteins | sample Palsa_T0_2_FD_201948 | JGI IMG/M metagenome (GOLD analysis project Ga0302325, IMG submission 201948) | Peat permafrost microbial communities from Stordalen Mire near Abisko, Sweden - Palsa_T0_2 | ecosystem: Environmental > Terrestrial > Soil > Palsa > Peat permafrost | place: Sweden: Abisko... | reverse complement strand
GACATCTGCATGGCGTTCACCGTCTTGGGCGTTGCTATCGCCCGAGCGCCCGGGAAACGGTCGAGCAGAATGCTCAGACCGTAGAAGTGGTCGAAATGGCCGTGCGTTATATAGATGGTCTCCAAGTTGCGGTTGTGCAGAGCAACCCAATCCGCGAGAGCCTCGGCCTCAGCCACCGTCGTCATTGCGTCTACCAGCACCGCGTCGTACTCGCCGAAGATTAAAGTCGACGTGATCGGGTCAAAGCCGAGTGCTTCGCCGAAGGGCTTTGGCCGCTCGCCGACCATAGCCTTTCCCGGGGCGGTAAAAACGTTCACACTAAGCGTGTTCGACGCGACAGGCGCGGTCACGCGCGTGCTCTCTTTCGGTCCGTTTGTGCCGTCCATTTGGTACTCCTTTCGATGTCAGTGCGAGTGACTGTTCAACGCATATTGGCAGGAGCGCGACCACGAGTCTATTGGACGAAGGTATCGATCCATACCAAAATGATGGTTGGATATTGCGGCCAGGAAGGCGCATCCTCATATCCCAACAGGGCGCCGCTCGATCTTCTGTGGGGGAAATGCCATGAAGAAGATTCTCAAGCACAAAAAGAATCTCTTTAGAGTCTCCACGCTGCTTTTGATAGCAATGGCGTCGGCAGCCGCCCAAACTCCCATCAACGTCGATGCTGCTGAGGCCCGAAAACATCTAGCAGCGCATGCCGATCCTGTGTACCCAGCGATTGCAAAAGCTGCGCGGGTACAGGGAGAAATCGGAATAACAGTCATCATTGATGGTACTGGACAGGTCGTTTCAGAAAAGGTTGTGAGCGGCCCGCCAATGCTAAGACAGGCCGCCTTGGATGCATTAAAGAAATGGCGCTTTACGCCGTTTCAAGTCAACGGTGCAACAACTCCGGCAACCACTACGCTGACGATCCCGTTTTATCTTGAGAAGCGCGATGATGGTCCAACCCCGGACCAAGAGAAAACGGCGCAGACATGGTTTCCCTTGTCAGACAAATGCCGAGGCGCCCTCAAGGCACAAAACGTGCAGGATGCTCTGGGCTACTGTAAACAAGCATTAGACGTGGCACTCAGGGCTGGAGATCTTACCTCCAGCGACCAATTGGCGCTTCTGGAGTCACACCAAAGTTATGGACATGCGTTACTGGCGTCCGGCAGGCTACAAGAGTCTCTTGCAGAAGAAGACAAAGCCGTCGATGCAGCAAAAGCGCACTTGAGCGGCACGGATCAGGAGTATGCCATGCCTTTCTATTGGCGTGCGATAGCAGAGGCGCAGCTCGGACAAGTGGATACTGCGTCAGCCGATTTCGATATTGCTGAGGAGACGCACCGGAACGCTATAGCGCATCTCCCTGAGATGAAGAAGATCTACGGCCAATACCTCGCAGCCATTTTGAAACAGCACGCTGCGCTGCTGGATCAGAGAACTACCGATCAAGAATCCAGGCATTATTTGAGATGATCCGGTTCAAGAACGCCACGTGGTGCCCATTCGGCGAGGGTACGGCCCAGCCTGAAATATCTCCTAATGGCCGGCGTTGACCGTCGGGCCAGACATATAACAACCGGTTACCCACCGGCGTATTCAGGGACACGAACCAACCATTTCCACCAGGTGCCCAGACAAGACCTTTGAGATCCGTCAGGCCTTTCAGTTCGATTTCGTGCTCGCCTCTACCCTCCAGATTCACGACGCGAATCCGTCCAAACTGCGCGCTGTGGTTTGGGATAGCCACCTGTGTGCCGTCGGGAGAAACATCCCAGTCACCCAATACTTCGGGAGTCCATTTTGTGCGAGCCAACTCGCGCCCTTTTCCCCGGATGGGGTTCAAGTCGTAGTAAGAGTAGTGGTCACCCTGCGCTGTTGTCCTAAGAACACACCGCGTGCCCGCATGGAGTGCGCAGCGAAATTCATCGAGCGGTCCCCCGATAGCGACCTCCTCGGGCGTCCCTCCGTCCACAGGCACCCGCATCAATTTTGCGTCTGAGTAGTTGGCGCCCGCCACTCGCGCCAAATACAAAATCCACTGTCCGTCCGGAGTTAACTGCGGCAGAACCTCGGTAAGCGGCGTCGCGACGATGGACTCCGGCGTGCGTTTGTCGACCTGCTGCTTAAACAGGTCCCAGCTTCCATCACGGTTCGACTGAAAAATGACTTCTTTGCTGTCCGGGGTCCAGGCATGCGGAAAGTCGGTGTGATCGTCAAACGTTAAGCGGTGAATGTCGTCGATCTTCGGCGAAGACTCATTGAAGCGTCCTACGAAGATTGCGTTTTCATAGGAATGCCTCAGCAGGAGAATGTGCCTTCCGTCCGCGCTGGCACTCATTCCGTCAATGTACAAACGTTCGTTTTGATCGATCGGGCTTCCGATGTTCCGCGGGCTCTCGATGAAAGCTCCGGTGAGAAGATCGGTTTTCACTTCCCACAACTGAAGGGCATCGGAGCCCGGAGGATCCCACCGCAGGAACAGAATACGACCGTCGGGCAATGCCGCAGCAGAATTCATCCAGATATCGGGCACACTCGCCGTCGTCGTTTTTGTGGCTAGATTCACCGACTCATAACTGCGGTCGTAATAGACGTCGAACTTGACTTTTGTCTCTGAAAAGTTGGGACTGCGGCGCTCTGGGGTGTAGTGGCGCCGCTGAAAAGTCAGCCGCTGCCCATCCGCCGACCAGAACACCAAGGGAAACGTGTCTTGCCCCGGTCCTGCCACAATCTGGCGTGCTTCCTCCCCGCTTGCTCCCATGGTCCAGATCTCTGACCGGTCTTCGGTGACAAAAGCGATGTGGAGGCAATCTGGTGAGGGGGCACCTGCCCGTGCGTGAATGCGAAGAGCCGTTGCTCGGCCGCCTGTGACTGACACCTTCCAGATGGCCGGTATGTAGGTTTGCGAAGAGAATCCGCTGGCAACGAGTTTCGTGCCATCTGAGAACCAGGTCAACTGGTCGACAACGAAATCGGCAGGGGCCTGCAACGCGGTCGTTTGGCCGCCCCTGGTTTTGACAAAAATTCCATCGATGTTGGCGAAGGCCGTCAGGCTTCCATCGGCGGAAATGGCCGCGGCGGTTGCGTGGTTCTCCGGCACCAGCGTAGTGACCTGCCGAAAGACGGTTTCGTGATCCGCCTTGCTATACGTGCGCATTAGCAGCCCATACCATAGCGCGGCCCCGAAAGCTAACAACAATGCTGTGGAGAGCGTCCACCTCCACCTTCGGCTCCGTTGCGGCGCAGCGACAACGGATGGCTCATCGGCGCGCGGTTCTTCTGGAACCGCAGAATCAGGTGGATTGGATTCTTTCTGCTCGACTGGCAAAACGGGCACAGACGGTTCGACTTCAACACACTCCACGTCCGCGATGAACCGGTAGCCTTTGCCAACCACCGTCTCGATAAATCGGGGTTTTGCGACGTCGTCGTTCAACACCGCCCGGATACGCTTCACAGCAGAGTTGATGCCCTGGGTGACGTCGACTGAAACTTTGTCGGCCGGCCACAAGTGTGCGGCGATCGTTTCCCGCTCGACGAGCTTCCCGCGCTGCTCGACCAGCAGGATCAGGAATTCCATGGGAATCCGCGATAGCCGCAACGGCCTGCCGCCGCGCCGCAGTTCATACCGCGGCACATCCAGCACATTGCGCTCGAAGCGGAAAACTCGGGAGACGTTTTTCAAGTCGACGCGATTATACCCCAGACCGCATAACGGCCCGACGTGTACTAGAAGGTGCTATCTACTGAATCATCAATCACATACGTTTTCATACCGATTTCATTTCTTTTTCCTTCTGCTTCCATTGCTTCTTTAACCAGCGTGGCCTAGTTTGGCTCCCACCTATCGAAAGGAGATGGAGGCGATGAGTGCAAAGAGACGATCGATTTCGATGTGTGTGCGGCGCTGGACGCTGGGAAATGCCCGTCCGGGCTTTCTCCGCGGTCAGAGTGTGTTTGTGCCCTCCCCCCAAGTCACTTTCAATAACGTGAGGTTCGAAATGATTCATCGTTTCCGACTTTTCGGTGCGGCTCTGATTGCCGCTGGATTTCTCAGCGCTTGCGGAGGGGCCGGCAATGTCGCTCCTGCGACGCGACCGGAAATATCGAGCGGCTCACAGTCCGCGGCGACCAGTCCGCAGGGTGCCCTTAGAGCCGCGGAGAGCGCGGACATCCTCCTCGGACCACTTACCGTGGCGCCCTCGTCAGCGGCGCTCCTGCTGCCGACGGCCCAAACCCTAACCGTGACGGTGGCGATCAAGACGATCGTCTTTGCAACTTCCAGCGATCCAAGAATCGCCACGGTGAGCCCGTCTTACGTGACGGTCGACACGCTCACGGCCGGCTCCGGTACAGCGACCTTTACCGTCACACCCCGGGCGGTCGGCAAAGCCTCCATCGAGCTACTCGACGTGGAGCTGGCGCACGCGAACGTCCCGGTCAGCGTGAGCGTCCCAGTCGCGGCGAGCACGATCTACGTCGCGAACTTCGGCGGCGCCAGTGTGCAGACGTTCACCACGGCCGGCGTGCTGACCCAGACGATCACAGCCGGGATCGACACGCCCGCGGGCATAGCTGTCGATGTGAACGGCAAGATCTATGTCGTGAACTACGGCTACAACGACCTCACCACGTACACCGCGCAGGGCACTCAGACGACGCCGACAATCACCGGGCTGAATGGCCCCTTCGGCGTGGCGGTCGATACGACCGGCAACATCTACATTGCGGACCCCGGCGACACCAACCTGACGACGTACAACGCGCAGGGCACCGAGATCACGCCGACGATCTCCGAGGCGGGGTATGCGGATCCGGCCAGCGTGGCGGTCGACGCCTCCGGCAACATCTACATCGCCAACGGCAGTGTCAGCACCGTGACCAAGTACAACGCGCAGGGGTCCCTCACGCAGACGATCAGTGCCGGGGTGAGCCAAGACTACGGCGTGGCAATCGGTCCGGGCGGTAAAATCTACGTCACCAATGCCGACACCAACACGGTGACGACGTACGACGCCCAGGGTAATCAGACCACGCCGACAGTCAACACTGGTTTGAACGAACCCGAAGGTGTGGCGGTCGACGCGGTCGGCAACATCTACGTCGCAAACTACGGCAACAGCACGGTGACGACATACAACGCCGCTGGAACGCTGGTCACGACGTTCACCGTGAACAACCCCGGCGGCTGCTGCCTCAGGGGCATCGCCGTGCACTAACCGGCGGATTACATGCTGACAGAAAAACAATTTTGCTCTTTGCATCTGTCGTGTGCCACGGTTTGGGACCGGTCCGGAGATTTACGCCGTACCTTTCGGGCGCTTTATGGGTGCGCTTTGTCTGGCCAGCCGGGGCCACTTCGGGAATTTTGTACGTTAAGCCCTGCTGATCTTTTGGGTAAACGCTACGGCGCTCAGGGGGAGTCAACTTCCTTTGAATTCCTCACCGCATACTCCAGCAACATGATGCCGGATTGGTTGTACAAACGGTGCCGGATGAGTGTCAACTGTGTTCGGTTTGCAGTCGCTGGCAGCAGCGGGACGCCGCCGCCGAGCAGCACCGGAATGATGGCAGGTTCAACGGTGTCCACGACGCCTGCATCGAGCAAAGTGCGGAATAACTCACCGCCGCCGTAGAGCCACATATCCTTGCCTGGCTTCGCTTTCAACGACCGGATGGTTTCTGCGGGATTGGTATTTACAACCGAAACAGCGGGAAAATCCTTCTGTCGCAGTGTTTGCGAGAAAACCACAACGTCGAGTCCCGGCATCGAACCGTTCCCGCCTTCCTTCAGCATCGCCTCAAATGTCCGCCGGCCCATCACCACGGTATCGTATTGCTTGAACAATTCGCCGAAATCAATCTCAGGATCCATTACGATCCAGTCGCACTTGAAGCTACTTGATACCGAAGGCGCCTCATGTGTTCTCGCTTTAATTATCCTCCGGCAAATTGAGGTTGCCAGGACTTCCGCCGAGTGGCCGCCAGGCAGTATATCAGCGGTGGAATCAGTCATTGTGTGCGTCGGCCTACCGTAGAAGTGCCTCGGACGAAATGCGAGAGCTGCGGAAGTATCGATTCTGCGTTGTGGCGCTAGGAACCAAGGCCGATAGGTCGGAAACAACGGGCGGCCAAGGCTTAGAATTTCCGTAAAGTGTCAGTCCCGTCTGGAAGATGTGAAAAAATCGTTTTAAAATTTGCGGTGAACTCGGTGTTAAAAAAATCGCTCCAGGATGCCATGCCGGTCAGCCACTAAACCCGGATCACTAAACCCCGAGTTCTGTCACGGGTGAGGCACGAAATCCGTTCGGAAAAGGAAAGCTGTTCGGCGTGCGAGAGACGACTCCACCGGCGATCACACGTGACTTGCCGATCACGTTCCGTACAAATTCGAGGTTGACCGTGTCGCCCAGATCTGGGAGCTCCGTCCATTTCGCTTCAAACAGTTCCAGCCGCCCGCCGGCATCCACAACGAAGTCCACTTCGCGGGTCCGGTCGCGCCAAAAGAAGAGGCTGCCGGTGCGGCCGGCGCGACGTTCACGGTCACGAAGCTGGGCGAAAACAAACGTCTCCCATACTGCACCTGCGGCGGGGGATTGCCGCAGAGCTTCCTCGGACCGGATATTCAGCAGAGCGCAAAGCAGGCCCGTGTCCGCAATGTAGAGTTTGGGACTCTTGACGATGGACTTGGTTCGATTCGAGAACCAGGGTTCAAGCAACACCGCCTGCCCCGACGCCTCCAGCATGGACAGCCACTGATTTGCTGTCGAAGGTGCGATGCCGACGTCGCGCGCCAGGTCCGCCTTGTTCAAAAGGTTCGCGGATCGGAGAGCGCAAGCACGCAGAAATCTCTCGAAATCCCGTAGACTGCCGACATTGGCCAGGGCGCGCACACCGCGTTCGAGGTATGTCGCAAGATAGGAGTTGTAGAAGGCTACCGAGTCGATATCCAGGTTGGCATACAGTTCCGGGAAACCACCGCGGACGATAACCGTCTCGAGTTCGGCTTTAGGCAGTGCCTCGCGTATTTCGGCAAAGGAAAGCGTCTCCAGTTCCACGATGTCCGCCCTGCCCGCCAACGACTCGGAAACGTTCCTCATTAGGGTGAATTTCAGCGACCCGGTGAGCAGGAACTGCCCGTTCCGCCTATGCAGCGCGTCCACGGCCACCTTGAGATGCCGAAACAGGCCCGGGGCATATTGAACCTCGTCGATGATGACGGGCGGCGGATTACGCTGAAGGAAACGTTGCGGCTCCTTCTCGGCCTGCTCGGCTTCGGTGGGAAGATCGAGAGACACGAATGCGTAACCTGGAAACAGGTGCCGGAAGGGAGAGGTCTTGCCGGTCTGCCGGGCTCCGGTCAGCACGATCACCGGCCGCGTCTTCGCAGAGCGTTTCAGACGAGCCTCGACGTCGCGTTTAATCCACGCATGCACAATATGCGACCCATCGCATATTGTGCACAGGATCACGAATCGGACAATCTGCTTGTACAAAGACGAAGCAGAAACTCCATCGCGTTGCCGGTGCACCTTAACTCGCACCGAACCGGCTCGTATAACACGATTTGAACGACTGCTTGGCACGGTGTAACAATACTCTTAAATACTCGCGGGTGATGCCGAGCTCAGCACAAACCTCATCTTTGTTGCGTTCTTCCAGCAACAACTGAAGCAGACGCCGGTCGCGTTCAGGCAACTGGTTGAGAATCTGGCGAACCACTCGCTCGGTGTCCTTGGCTTCCAGCAGACTCAGCGCACTTGGTTCGCGGCCGGCAATGGTGGCCTCCACTTCGTCGTCGATCGTCGCCTCCGTTCTTTTTTGCGAACGATAGTGCTCAAACAAGACATGGTTGCAAACCGAATTGACGAAGGGTCCCAATCGATCCGGCTGCCGCAGGCCACCTTTGCCGCGCAACAGTGTCAGTACGCGCATGAAGGTTTCCTGCCTGACGTCTTCAATTGCGTCCTTGGAATTCAAGCGCGAGCGTAGCTTGAGACGGATCAGCTCGCTGAAGTAGTTCACGAAGTGTCCCTCTATATGCGCATCTCCCGCTCGAAGTTTCTCGACGTAAGACGCATCGAAGGCAAAGAATTCCAAGCCCTGTTCCCCTGCGGCGACAGCGAGCGCGTTCATGTGTACATTTCTCCTTGTGGAAGGCGTCTCACCAACCGCCTCACTCACTAAAGCGCAATCGCCTCGCAGAAAGGGCCAAATCGCCAATCATCCTGTCACCGGATTGACCCGGGGGAACTCTCCCTGATTCGACGGTGTCTAAGAAGTTGATGAAACTTCTCGGGTAGCCTTTTTCCTCCTCAGGAGGACGCTATGAATCGCGCCAGCAAGTTGGCCCTTGTTCTCTGTCTCGTTTCCGCAGCATCATTGGCTCAAATCTCCGTAAGGGACAGGTCCTTAGTGCCATTGGAAGCTGACTGTCCAATCGGTATACGCGCGACTCTGGAAAAGCGTGGAAACTTGGTGCCCGCTCAACGGCTACAGGTGACCTTGAGCAAATGGCTTTCTTTTGGCATAGTCGCTTCCCGCATAACCGTTCATGGCACTGTGGCAGTTGCCAACCGTTCCGAGCCATCTGAGATTACGGAAAGCTTAGACCTAAACAGGATTCTGGACCCAAGACTAATTGGTTCCCCTGGGTCGCTACCTGTCTGGCAACCGCACCCGACCGGCGACCTCCAGGGAATCCTCCCCCCGCTCGCTGCGCCCGTTATCATCAAAAGCGCTACGCCTCGCTCACGCGACTCAAGATGGTATGCCTGGGTGAGCGGCTTCAATGCGGTCAACTTTATCGATCTGGAATCGGTGAGCTATGCAGACGGCACAAGCTGGCACGCCTCAAATGGAAAGACGTGCAGGGTCCCTGTAGGTTCATCAGTCTGGTAAAACTGACCGGCAGACTCCAACATCACGTTTGATCCCTTCAGCCGGCAATGGATCTATATGTTGCTGAGGGGCTCTTATGGGATGCTGCTGGACATACATAGACCAATGGCGGTTTAGCCGCAAACGGTAACAATACACCAGTGGGCGGCTTGAGCAGTTTTATGCAAGATCGGCATGCTGGCGGAGAGAGTGGGATTCGAACTTAGAGTAGCCCTTTAGGTTCTGTAAGCTCTAGAAAACAATATGCTGCCGCTGCCAAGAATGCCATATTTGCTACGCCGCATTGCCCGCCATTGCCCGCTGGCGTAGTGTAAGCCGCTCAGATTTCTTGAATCCCAAATTGCGCAAGCCTCCGGCTTTCCGCTCCCATTATTATCTGAATCCGCCGGAAATTTCCCTGCGAATCGCTACCATATCCCGAGTTGAGGACGACAACTGTTTAACCCAACAACTGTCGATAGAGCAGATCGTAATCGCGATTCATTCGCTCGGCCGCATAGTGCTCTGCCACCAAATGCTGGGCTCGTTCTCCCTTGTTCTTTCGGTCTGAGCAGGCGATCGCCGATTCCAAAGCTGCCCCAAGAGCGGCGGTGTCCTGCGGCTCGCATAACCAACCGCTATCCGTGTTGTGGACGATTCGCGGAACACCTCCGACCTTTGTGGCGACTACCGGAAGACCGGAAGCAATTGCTTCGAGCAAGCATAAAGGCAGAGCCTCGCCGATGGAAGGCAACACGAAGACATCCAAGCCAGCTAAAAACCCGGAAACATCATGGCTGAAGCCGCAAAACTCCACCAAATCGCCCAAGCCAAGATGAAGGGCTTGTTCCCGCAGCTTTTGTTCAAGAGGTCCGCTTCCGAGAAGGCGGAGGCGGATATTGCCGTGGTTGCGGCGCACCAGCGCGAACGCATCTATCAGGCCGCGGTGATTTTTTTCGAATGACATTCGTCCCACGGCGCCGAAAACGATCTCATTCCGAAGAGGCCGGGCGGCCACCGCGAGAAATGGAGCCAATTCTATGCCATTGTCTATCGCGCATAGCTTCTTACCGGGTAGGGTGAATATGCTGCGCAGAATGACCTCCGATTCCAAGCAGACCGAAACAATCTTGTCCGTCAACATGGCGGCAGCCCAGAATTTCGCTTTGGTGCGCGCCACCTTCAAGCGGCCAGCGCCGGCGGATCTTCTCGCGGCCAGGTCGAACATCACGGTCGCATGAAGGGTCTGCACAATCGATGTCCCGCCCGCCAGTCGGGCCGCGATCGCTCCATACAGGTAGTAATCGAAAGGGTTGTGGACATGCAGGATGTCTGCATTCTGCCTACCCAGGTAACTCTTAAGCATCCGCAACAACGACAATCGATCAAACGACAAAGTGCCATCAGGTGCGCGCCGCAGGTAGACGATGTGAGCGCCTGCCTGCTCCAATTCGCGTTCAGTCTCCGGGTGGTTACTCGAGTTAGTCCAGCACCCAATTCTCACCGAGTGGCCGGATCGCAGTTGGCAAAGAGCGAGTCTCCGCACAACTTCCTGAAGCCCTCCGTAATTGAGGTCGGGAACTAAATGGAAGATCCGCATAGGTAGCAAGTAGTCGCCGATGCTCCGCTGAACAAAATACCCGCTTTACAGCACTCCCGTGGCGTTGGCGGCCAAAAGCGCGTCAGGGGAAAGCACCGGCAGCGTCACCTGTCTGTCCACGATGGACGGTCCCTGAAACTTTCCCAGCCGGGCCGAATAAAGATCCTTAGGCAGACCCTTCAGGTTCAGCAGCACTGCGCGGACGATATGATTCTCTTCCTGAAACTCCAAAGTGATGCCAGGAGGCACACCAGCGATGGCGAAGGTGTTACCGGATATGCGATCCAATCGGAATGCCGGTTCGTTGTTCACCAGCGCCGTTAACTTGCCATCTATGAGTCGGACAGAAGCCAAAGCGCCTTTCGCCAGCGTGAAGAGAGATTTCCCGATTACGAACATTGGCATGAACTCGCCGGGAATGCGGAAGTCGCAAACCAGGCGCCGCAGCTCGGCTTCGGAAGCGGGGATGGGCTCACGCGTCATCGAGATCCCGTCAGCGCGCCGCCGCGCAACGAAATCGTCGGGGAACAGGCTCAGCAGGAAATCGTTGATCTGAACGTCGATGACAATGTGAACGCGAACGATCTGGCTGTCGTTCTTGACGGAATGGACTCTTGAAAAATCGCCATACCATAGCTCTCCTGCTTTCCAATTCATCCGATTGCCATCGATTACGAAGGCCACATCTGGATCGGTAAGAATCGGGATGTGCAGGCGAACCAGGCCGAATTGGAAACTGGTGTGAAAGTCAAAATGGTCTTTGATGTGGCCGCCCGGGGGCAGAAAAAGAATGCGAACGACCTCTTTCGGGCACTCCAATTCATCCAGTATCTGCTTGAAATAGGGAGTTCGCCGCAAACTCTCGGTTTCCTCGTAGCGGTCCATGCCGGGCGAACTGGGAAAGACCGAGTCTTTGCCTCCCATGGAATGCAGCGCGATACCGGTCCATTCGCCCTTGTGATAGGGGCCCGGTTGGGGAGCGGACGGGACATCGCGCAAAATCTGTAGATCGCACATGAGCAGATTGGCGTCGTATGTTCGAGGCAGCCGAACTGCTGCGTCTGAGTTGCTATTGTTCATCCCTACACTCCGAATACCCCGAAATTGCCTGTCACCAAGCCTGACCCCGAACCGGGGTAACAACCGCCCCTAATTCTACAATAAGCCCTATTACCCCGGGCTTGACCGT
>Ga0302325_10028012_pt1 | contig 11666 bp, 7 predicted proteins | sample Palsa_T0_2_FD_201948 | JGI IMG/M metagenome (GOLD analysis project Ga0302325, IMG submission 201948) | Peat permafrost microbial communities from Stordalen Mire near Abisko, Sweden - Palsa_T0_2 | ecosystem: Environmental > Terrestrial > Soil > Palsa > Peat permafrost | place: Sweden: Abisko... | reverse complement strand
CCGCGGATGTTCTTGCGGGCGTGCGAGCAGGTCGGCAGCGCACCGCACGCGAGCGTGATGGTGGGTGACCGCTACGATCGCGACATCAGCGGGGCCGCGAAGGCCGGGCTCGCGACGATCTGGGTGAATCCTGCGGGGCTCGGCGTCCCGGCCGGTGCGCCGCAGCCCGACGCGATCGTGCCGTCGTTCGCCGGCGTCGAGCGCGCGCTCGCGCGAACGCTTGCGCCGACCGGGTCCAGGTAGCCCGCGAGCCGCCGCGAAGTCTGCAGCGTCGATGGTGGCGCGCTCGGTCGAGAACGTCCTCTTGCGTTCATGGCAGTTGCTGCGCGCGAACTGGTGGATCGTCGTGCCCGGGCTCGTGTTCGGATTCCTCGCCGGTGTGGCGAGCGAGTTGCTCGCGCCATCGCGGCAATCGCTCGATGGCGCGCCGCTGCCGCAGAACGTGCCGGCGTCGATTGCCTCGGCATTGACGAGCGACGCGGTCGCGATCGTCGCGACGGTGCTTTCGATCGCCTATACGACCGGCATGGCCAACGCGGCGTGGGAGCGCGGTGCGGCGACGTTCCTCGATGGGCGCCGAGCCTTTTTCCACGAAGGCGGGCACGTGCTGGTCGCAGTGGTCGGACTTGCCGTCCTCGGTGTGGTTGCGGCCGTGGCCGCGCCCTACACGGCGTACGTCTCGTTGCTCGCCTACGTGTTCTTCGGCATCTACACCATGCCGGCGGCGGTGGTCGGCGAGCTCCGCGGCTTGGCCGCGATTGCGGAGTCGGCGCGCGTCGCATACGGTCGCCCCGTCCAGACGCTCCTGCTCGTTCTCGCAGTGGCCGCGGTTGCCGCCCTGCTCGGGGTGGTCGACGCCTTGCTGGGGGCCACGCCATTCCTCGGGTCGATCCTTGCTGCGGTCGCCCTCCAGGCAGTCATCGCGTACGTGACCCTCGTGGTCGTCGGCGAGTACCGCGCCCAGCGGCAGCAGGGGACGGGCCCCTCGTCGCCTGCCGGCGCGGCCTGACGGCCGCAACGTTCGGACTCCGTGCCCGGTCTCACCCTTGTGGGCCTCGACTCCATCGTCATCAAGGGTGCGCGCGAGCATAACCTCAAGAACATCGACCTGACCCTGCCCCGCAACCGGCTCATCGTCATCACGGGCCTGTCGGGGTCGGGGAAATCGTCGCTTGCGTTCGACACGATCTACGCCGAGGGCCAGCGGCGGTACGTCGAGTCGCTGTCGTCGTACGCGCGGCAATTCTTGGGGCAGATGGAGAAGCCCGACGTCGATTACATCGAGGGCCTCTCTCCGGCGATCTCGATCGATCAGAAGTCCACGTCGCGCAACCCGCGCTCGACCGTGGGCACCGTCACCGAGATCTACGACTACCTGCGCTTGCTGTACGCGCGCATCGGCCGGCCCCACTGCTATCAGTGCGGGCGCGAGGTCAGCGCGCAATCCAGCGAGCAGATCGTCGATCAAGTGCTGGACCTGCCGGAGGGCACGCGCGTGCAGGTGCTCGCGCCGGTCATCCGCGGGCGTAAGGGCGAGTACCAAAAGCTGTTCGAGGAGATCGCGAAGGAGGGCTTCTCGCGCGTACGGGTCGATGGCGAGACGCTGGAGCTGCGCGAGAAGATCGATCTCGACAAGAAGCGCAAGCATACGATCGAAGTGATCGTCGACCGCCTCGTGATCAAGCCCGACGTGCGCAAACGCCTGACCGACAGCATTGAAACGACGCTGCGCCTCGCCAGCGGAATCGTCACGGTGCTGGTGGAGCCGGGCAAGACCGGTTCCCCCGATCAGCTCAAGGTGAACGCGGGCACGGTGAAGGCGGCGCCGGCCGCACGCGAGCTGACATTCAGCGAGTCGCTCGCCTGCGTGTACTGCGGGCTGTCGTTCGAGGAGCTTGCGCCGCGCCTGTTCTCGTTCAACTCGCCGTTCGGCGCGTGCCCGGACTGCACGGGGCTCGGCGTCAAGATCGAGATCGATCCGTGGAAGGTGATCCCCGATCGATCGAAGTCGATCGAGGAAGGCGCGATCGTCCCGTGGAGCAAGTCGCTCGGCGGCGGCCGGTTTCCCTCGATGAATCCCTACTACATACAGCAGGTGGAGAAGCTGCTGCGCAGTCGCCGCGTGAAGCTCTCGACGCCGATCCAAGACATGCCCAAGGACCTCGTGGAGGTGCTGCTCCACGGCGCGGACCAGAAGCAGCGCTTCACGTACGAGTCGCGCAGCGGGCACTCGTGGAGCTACGAGGCGCAGTTCGAGGGCGTGGTCAACAACCTGCAGCGGCGCTATACCGAGACGTCGAGCGACATGGTCAAGGAAGACATCGAAAAGTACATGTCGGCGACGACGTGCGCCACGTGCCACGGTGCACGGCTGAAGCCGGAGGCGCTGGCGGTGACGATCGCCGATTCGAACATCGACGACGTGACGAAGCTCTCCGTCGAGCGCGCCGAGAAGTTCTTTCGCGAGTTCTCGCCGACGCCGCGCGAGGAACTGATCGCGCACCAGATCCTCAAAGAGATTCGGGCACGGCTTGGGTTTCTGGCGAACGTCGGCCTCGGCTACCTCAACCTCGCCCGCAGCGCGACGACGCTCTCGGGCGGCGAGTCGCAGCGGATCCGGCTGGCGACGCAGATCGGGTCGTCGCTCGTCGGCGTGCTCTATATCCTTGACGAACCGTCGATCGGCTTGCATCAGCGCGACAACGATCGGCTGCTGGCGACGCTGAAGACCCTGCGTGACCTGGGCAACACGCTCATCGTGATCGAGCACGACGAAGACACGATGCGCGAGGCGGACGTGCTCGTCGACGTGGGTCCGGGCGCGGGCGCGGAGGGCGGCGAGATCCTGACGGTCGGGACGCTCGACGACGTGATCAAGGACAAGCGGTCGTGGACGGGCGCCTACCTGTCGGGGCGGCAGTTCATCGCGGTGCCCTCACACCGGCGCACGCCGCGCGCGTGGCTCAATATCAAGAAGGCGACCGTCAACAACCTGAACGCGCTCGACGTCGACATTCCGCTCGGCGTGTTCGTGTGCGTGACCGGCGTGAGCGGAAGCGGGAAGTCGAGCCTGGTCAACGGCGTGCTCGTGAAGGCGCTCAACCAGCACCTGCATCGCCAGGCCGCCGGCGGCACGTACGGCACGGTGAAGGGAGCGCAGGCGCTCGACAAGCTGGTCGTGATCGATCAATCGCCGATCGGGCGCACGCCGCGCTCGAATCCGGCGACATACACGGGGACGTTCGACCTGATCCGCGAGCTGTTCTCGCTCGTGCCGGAATCGAAAATGCGAGGATACGGCCCGGGGCGCTTCTCGTTCAACGTGAAGGGCGGCCGCTGCGAGGCCTGCCAAGGCGACGGCATCATCAAGATCGAGATGCATTTCCTGCCGGACGTGTACGTGCCGTGCGAGGTATGCAAGGGGAAGCGCTATAACGCGCAGACGCTCGAGATCAAGTATAAAGGCAAGTCGATCTCCGACGTGCTGGAGATGCGCGTTGACGAGGCAAGCGAGTTCTTCTCGGCGATCCCGCGGATCCACGGCCGGCTGAAGACGATTACCGAGGTGGGCCTCGGATACATCAAGATGGGCCAGCCCGCAACGACGCTTTCGGGCGGTGAGGCGCAGCGCGTGAAGCTCGCGACGGAGCTATCGAAGCGCGCGACCGGCCGCACGTTCTACGTGCTCGACGAGCCGACGACGGGCTTGCATTTCGCGGACATCCACAAACTGCTCGACGTGCTGCAGCGCCTCGTGCAGCTCGGCAACACGGTCCTCACGATCGAGCACAACCTCGACGTGATCAAGGTGGCCGACTACGTGATCGATCTCGGCCCAGAGGGGGGCGACCGCGGTGGGACGATCGTGGCGACGGGGGCGCCTGAAGACATCGCGAGCAACGCGGCGTCGTTCACCGGCCAGTACCTGCACGCGGTACTCGCGGATGCGCGCGCGAACGGTCGCATGTCGGCGGACCGCAAGCACATGGCGGAACTCGAGCGGGAAAACCTCGCCGCCCTCCACGATCTGGCGCAGGGCGAGCGGGTACCGGTCGAGGCGTAGCCTGAAGAAGCATTCGCGAAGGCGAGGGTGATGCGCGGGGGCGCGAGCAAATGTCCTACGATCGGCCCACGCGTGCGTCTGAAGCGACCTTGGCCGGGATGTTGAGATCAGGAGTCTCGGCGCGGCCATCCGATGGCTTGCAACCGTCCGGCACCGTGACGTTCGCGTTCACCGACATCGAGGGCAGCACGGTGCGCTGGGAACGGGATCGCGCGGCCATGCAAGATGCCGTACGCCGCCACGACGCAATCCTGCGCGCGGCAATCACCGAGCATGGCGGCTATATCTTCAAGACTATCGGCGATGCTTTCTGCTGTGCGTTTGCAGAGCCCCAGGATGCCGTCACGGCGATGCTCGCCGCGCAACAAGCCTTAGCAATCGAAGACTTCGCGGCGGTCGACGGGTTGCGTGTGCGGGCCGCCCTCCACACCGGAACGGCCGACGAACGCGAGGGAGATTATTTCGGTCCACCGCTCAATAAGGTCGCGCGCCTGCTCGCGACCGGCCACGGCGGTCAGATTCTCCTCACCGGTGAAACGGCAGAAATCGTCGAGGGCGCGTTACCGGCCGGCGTATCTCTGCGCGACCTCGGCACGTACCATCTCAAAGATTTCGTCGAGCCCCAGCGGGTGCACCAACTGCTGGCGCCCGTGTTACAGGTCGACTTTCCGCCGCTGCGCTCGCTGGGAACGTTACCGAGCGATCTGTTCATCGTCGACGCGGCTCAGTTTCATCCCGTCCCCAACTTCGATGGGCGCGAAGACGAGCTGCTGGCGCTTCACGCGGCGCTCGACCGCGACGAGGCGATCGCCGTCGTCCACGGCATGGGCGGCGTCGGCAAGTCTTCCATCGTCCGCGAATATGGCTGGCGCAGTCGCGAACGCTATTCGGTCGTCTGGTGGCTGAACGCTCAAACTGAAGACGGCATCATCGACTGCCTCCTCCGCCTCGGCGCGACGTTCGTCCACGGGCTCGATCAGCTGGACGACCGCCGCGCCGCCGCACAACGCGTGCTGCATTCGGTGCTGGGCGGCTTCGACCGGCCGGTGTTGCTGGTGTTCGATAATCTCGAAGACGAGCAGCTCATGCGGACGTGGCTGCCGCGCTCGGGGACGCGTGCCGTGGTGACCTCCCGCCATGCGGCGTGGAGCACGGACATGATCCCGATTGCACTGCAGCCCTGGTCGCTCGACGCCGCGACGCGTTACCTGCTGCACTCGAGCGGGCGCGACGATCTGAGCGAGCGCGACGCCTGCGCCATCGCAGGCGCGCTCGGTGCGCTTCCCTTAGCGCTATCGCACGCTGCCGCCGCGCTGCGCAACCTGCGGATGGTCAGCGTGCAGCGATACCTGGAGCGCATCAACGAGTACCTAAGGAAGGCCCCCCGCGGGGCTGACTATCCGCGTTCGGTATTTGCGACGTTCAGCACGGCGATTGCGCAGGCGGAGCAGCATGCGGCCGGGGCCGCCGCGGTGCTGTGCTTCGCTGCATCGTTTGCACCCGATGCCCTTCCCGACGAGTTATTCCGCCAGGGCACCGACAGCTATTCCGACGACCTGCGCCCAATGCTCTCCGAGGGCGCCGCGCTCGATCTGCGCTCGGCCGTCGTCGACGAGTTTCGCCTCGATGAAGCGCTGGGCACGCTTGACCGCCTTTCGCTGATGACCTTCAACCGGAATTCCAGCACGTACAACGTGCACCGCCTCGTGCAGCTTGCGGCGCGCGATCTCGCGGACGGAACCAACCCTGCGTGGACCGAGTGCGCGGTCCGAGTTGCGGATGCTGCGTTCCCTGACGAAACTGACGCGCCGATCAAATGGCTGCAGTGCGAGCGGCTGTTGCCGCATGCTCGTACGGCGCTTGACGGGCTGCCGAGCGATACCGCGTTCCTGCCAGCCGGACAACTCGCGTACCGCTGTAGCAGATACCTGAATCAGCGCGGCGAACACGCGTTGGCTGTGCAGATGGGCAAGCGCGCGTTGTCGATTGCGGAAACTGCCCTCGGTCCCGATCACCTCGACGTCGCGCGGAGCTTGAACGTCCTAGCACTCGTCTATTGGGACCAGGGATTGTTTGCAGCGGCCGAGTCGCTTCTGACGCGAGCGCTGGCGATTCGGGAGCGATCGCTCGGGCCCGACCATCCGCTCGTTGCCGACAGTCTGACGAGCCTCGCGCTGACGTACGGCGAGCAAGCGCAGTACGCGGAGGCAGAACGGCTGCATTCACGCGCATTGAGCATTCGTGAAGCCGCGCTGGGCCCGGCCGATCGAAGTATTGCGCCAATTCTCAGCAACCTTGCGGTCGTGTACGAGCATGTCGGGCGCTATGCCGACGCGTCGGCGTTGTATGCTCGCGCGCTGGAGATTTGGGAGAACGCGCTCGGCCCGGGTCATCCGCGGGTCGCGTCCGGCCTAAACAATTTGGCCGGGACGCATCGGCAGCGTGGGCGCGCCCGACAGGCGGAGCCACTCTGCTTGCGCTCGGTGGCGATTCGGGAAGACGTTCTAGGGCCGGATCATCCGGAGCTCGCCATGAGCTTGAACGTTCTCGCGAAGGTATACGCAGACCAAGGGCGCTTCGCCGAAGCGGAGGAGGGCCATCTCCGCGCGCTCGCCATTCGCGAGAAAGCGTTTGGTCCGGATCGACCCGACGTCGCGCAAACGTTGAATAATCTCGCAGATCTGTACCGTTTGCAGGAGCGCTACGTAGACGCGGAGCCGCTGCTAGCCAGGGCGATATCAATTCGAGGGGAGGCACTGGGGCCGGAGCATCCCGAGCTCGCTGAAAGCCTGAGCACCCTCGCGGACGTCTATCGCTGCCAAGGACGCTGCGAGGATGCGCAGCCGCTCATCGACCGGGCGCTAGCGATTCGAGAGAAGCGACTTGGCCCGGATCACCCGAACACGGCGGTAAGCCTGGAGGTCCTCGCACTCATACACGCGGACCACGGACGCTTCGCCGAATCAGAGGCAACGCATCTGCGCGCCCTTGCGACTCGGGAGAAGGTATTCGACGAAGATCACCCCGACGTCGCACTGAGCCTGAGCAACCTCGCAAACCTGTACCGTCTGCAGGGGCGATTCGCGGAAGCCCAACCGCTGTTGGCGCGTGCGCTGTCGATTCGAGAGAAGGCGCTGCCCCCCGAGCACCCGTTACTGCGAAGCACGCGCGAAGCGCTCGCCGCGCTACCCGTTACCTACTTCGGCGGCGGGCTGGCCGGCGTTTCCGAAGACGAGTCTGGATGTGATCCGTAACCGTCAGGGTCCGCCTGTTGGGCGCCACCGCCGCCGTCTGGCGCTTCATTGGCCTTCGGATTCGGGTCTTGCATGGTTTGGTCGTCCTCCTAACAGAAATCTTGCATTTGGCGATTCAGGTACCTGCTCGCGGCGCCCTTTCGACCGCGCCGCACGGAGGCGGTGGAGGCTGCCGGAGCCTCGAAGGCGGCCCCTCTGAACTCCACCGCCGGTCATTGTTCTCGGCGTGCAGACCAACATATCGCTACGATCATGTAAGATCTCGTCGTCAAGCGCAAGGAAGTCCGTGAGGGTTGCGCCGACGTCGGCGTCGACACGCACGGGAGGGCTGCCCCAGCACGAGTTACGTGAGCGGTGAGAGGTGCTTCCGTTCGTAGAGGCCGAGTTTGTCACCACCGGGGAGTTCGAGCGTCGTCACCAAACCCCAGCCGCGATCGGCGATCGGTGTCGTCTTGATCCCCTTTTTCTCGAGCTGCGGTACCGTCGCGGCGATGTCGTCGCAGATCAGCCACAGTTCGTGTTGGGGGTCGTCTTCCGTCTCATGTATGGCGAGTTCCGTCGGTGGTGCGGCGAAGAAGAGCCGCCCGTTGCCGGCGTCGACGTAGTGCAGGTCGAGCACGTCTTTGAGAAAGTCGTACATCTCCTTGGAATGCTGCTTATAGAAGATCGCGTGGATGCCGGTGATCATTCGGTCCCTCTTCCATCGAACTTCGCGCGCTTCGCGGCGCTTCGCTCGGGATGGCTTTGCTACAATGAAAGGGCGACGCGGTCGTGGTCGGGCGGACGCAAGGGTTGTGAGCGGTTTGCGTCCGGCTCCTCGATAGATGATGAACGCGGGGCGGCCGCTACGTTCAGCGTGCCGGCGCCGAGTAGTCTGTAACCGTCTTGAACGGCAAGCGCTCAGCGGTTGCGGCGTACGGCTTCGCGACGATCCGATACGCAAACGAGGCGTTGCTATGGCCGCCGCCAGTCTGCCGCACGTCGAAGCCGGCCGGCGTGCGGTTCGTCACGTACATGGAAGCGTCGCCTTCGGGCGTGACGAGCACAACGTACGACTTGCCCGTGTCGATGACGTTGGCAAAGTCCGGTGCGAGAGCCACATGCGCAACCCCGCCACGGAGCATCGCTTCGCCGACCTCGTCGATCGTGGGCTCGCTGGTACGAGCCACGAACGATGCTTGCCGGCGCGTCCTGCTGCAGCCGTTCTTACAGCTGCCAGCGGTATAGATCTGGCCGTTGACCAGGACATTCCCATCCCCGTACAAGGCATAGCCGTTGGTGGCGGATCCCGAGACGCCGTACCCATAGTCGCCTTGGCCGTACACGCCGGAATCTGCGAGCGAGATCCCCTCGATGCCAATCCCGCCCGAGTTCAAGTTCTCTTCCGTCAAGCATGCCTTGTGCGACATGCACTTCTTCGTCCTGGCATTCGGAGTTTGGGCCTGACTACGATCGGCATTGGCGATGGCAACGGCACTCCCTGCGGCGACCATCGCAGCTAGCGTCAGGGACGCCCAGAGAGCGGACGTTCGCTCTAGGCGAGGGTGTAGATGGTTGCTCACAACGGCCTCCTTACAGTTCGCGTCCGCATGCGACACGGAACGGCATCGGTGCACTCACTGTGGTTCGCTCGACCCTACGAGAAGTTAGTTAGTCGGCATCGCCATATGGTCCCTTTTCGGGCCCCCGGTGACTCCGGCAGCCTCGCGCCAACCCCGAGACTTGCCTAGTGAAGTCGCGCGTCTGCTCGTCGCATGTTCTGTTCGGATCGCCCATCGGTTGCCAAGGCGACCTTGATCGGGCACCTACCGGGAGGTCGCGGCTTGCGTGAACCGAGACGCCTGACGAAAACACCCCCGCGCATGGCAGACCTCGGCGCAGTGCAGAAGGGGCGGCCGCCTCGGCGCCCGCCCCTTCGTGTCGCGCACGGACCGGCCGTCGCTTAGATCGGGCCGGGTGGCCAGATGGCGATGCCGCTGCCGGGCTGGTTGCCCGCAATGATTGGCGTGTGCGCCGCCGGAGCGACTGCCCCGACGGTGCCCGTGATGGCGGTGTAGTGAAGGGCTTGCGCGTCCATGCAGTAGGGAGTCGTGCATCCGACTTGCGAGACGTCGAACTGCTTCGCGCCGAAGATTGCATTTTCGTTCTTGTCGACCGTGATCGGCGCGAAGTGGAAGTGCGTCAGCGAATTTGTGGCGCTGTACACGCTCGAGGAAGCCAGCGTGCCACAGCCCGCGTTATAGACGTAGATCGATCCGATTTCGTTGTTGACGATCAGGTGCTGATACTCGTCGACGGCCAGACCGCCCGGCCAAGACGGGCCCGGGATGGCCTCGCAGAACGTGCAACTGGTCATGTGCGGCGTGCAGACGTCGATCTGCTCGAACGAGCTAGTTGGATCCCAGCCGCTCGTGTACACGTTGCCGACGTTGTCGACGGCGAGGTAGTACGGGACGTTGGACCGATACGTAGCATCCGTCGTCGTCGCGGTATCGACTCCGCCGGCAGTGAACCAGTCGATCGTTGGGTTACCGAACTCGGACGCGTAGACGTTGTTCGCGTAGTCGACTGCGATGCTGAAGGGCGGCGCGTAGCCGGCGGTCGTCAGCGGGCCCGGGTGGATCTCGGTGTGGGTGCACGGGAGGTAGATGTCGATCTTGCCAACCGATTCTCCGGCGTAGACCGCTTTGCGCGCGGCGTAGAGGCCCCAACCATTATCGGCTGCCGGCAGGGCCGGCATCGGCGTGTAGGAAGCATAGCCAGGGATCGTATACAGAAGGTCGCTCCCGGCGGTCGCATCCGACAGGTAAATCTCTTTGCAGGGACCTGCGGCCCGAACGTTATTCTCGAAGCTCGATGGCGTGCTGGGGAACCTGTTTCCGGTGGCGGCGACGGCTCCGGTCGCAGTGAGGCCGGCGAGCAGCGTGGCGGCCGCGAGGGTGGTCTTGATGTTCATGTGCGTTGCCTTTCTCGGTGAGGTCGGTCGGCATCGCGGCCGACGCTGATGCCCCAATCCTAGAGAGGCTTCCGTCCGATCTCCGTCCGATTCGCCCGGGGCGACTCCCCTGGCGGGGCGGGCTCCGGGTCGGTCGGTGGCGGCCTGAGGTGGCCGGTCCCGCGCGGGGGCCTGTGTTCCGATATTCGGCGGAAACATCAGACGCCAAGGCCGCCGCGCCCAGGAACCTGATTCTTTCGGTTTCGCAGAAAGCAAAGTCGACCACGAAAACGTCGTTGCGTATCCATTGCCCATGCGCAACGACGATCGAGCGCCTGCCCCAGGCCGGAGGGACGATCTAGCGCCGCGGACCCGTCGCTACGTCATCAGGCGGTTCGCTTGCTCTTGCCACTTCTGGACGTTCACGCCAACGATGAGAAGCCAGAGCATCAGCGCGAGTTCCCCAATGCCGTCCAGACCGAGCGTGAGGGGAGTCAGCGCGCTTGCGACCCCGGGCGCGAGGAACGCGAGGAAGCTGTTCGTGAGCAAGCCGAGCCCGGCGAGCGTCATCAGCACACCGAGGATCCGAGGAAGGAATGTTGAGCGGAAAATGAGATACCCGAGCGAGGCGCAGTACAAGCCGAAGAAAACCAAGGCAATATTGAAAGCTTGCGTGTAGAGATGGAGAGAGAGGAGCGTCATCGCTTGCAGTTGCGCAGCTCCAAATGCGGCCAAGTAATGCTCGCCCCCGAGAAGCAACAACGGTGCGAGATACCATAGGGAGGCGAAAGTCTGAGTGGCGACGCCGACGAGGCCGAAGAAGGCGGCAAGCAAAGAGATGCTGCGACTCACCGGCTTGAGCACGACGTAGAGAAGAAGCGTCACGATCAGGTAGCTCGCGATCCCACAGATATCCGCCGCGAATGCAACTCGGTACAATGGCTCCGAGGCGACGATGTTGTGCGCGGTGGCCGCGGCGTCATCGTGCATCACGACGCTTGAGCGAACGACCTCGGCGAACGCTGTCCCCCCGGTCAGCAGATAGAAGACGCCGGCAAGTCTAGCCTTGGGGCGCGGCGACGTTTCTGTCACACCCATACTCCCATGCGGCGCGATCAGGCGTCCGCGACCGGAATGATGCCGCGAACGGCGAGGCCGCGGTTCAAGCGAAGGGGCGCCTGCTCACGGCCCGTGTACCAAGCCCGGAATGCGATTGTTTCAAACGATGACGCGAGGCTTTGGACAACGATTCTGCCGAATGAGTTGCCGACTGGACGACCGAGCCTAGCCCGGGAGGGAGGACGATCTTGGCCGCTTTCGTGATTTCTGAAATAGAGACGCTCGATGAGGAACTCGCTCAGCGATACAGGACCCTTGCGTCAGCGTCAATCGCCGAGTACGGCGGCCGCTACCT
>Ga0302325_10028011_pt1 | contig 11666 bp, 10 predicted proteins | sample Palsa_T0_2_FD_201948 | JGI IMG/M metagenome (GOLD analysis project Ga0302325, IMG submission 201948) | Peat permafrost microbial communities from Stordalen Mire near Abisko, Sweden - Palsa_T0_2 | ecosystem: Environmental > Terrestrial > Soil > Palsa > Peat permafrost | place: Sweden: Abisko... | reverse complement strand
TTTCGGCTCGTGATGCTTTGGATGAAGTCGGCGTGCTTCATCGCATCGGCCTGCGCGAGATTATCCGAGAAGGTACCCGTGACGGAAAAGTCGCCTTTCTTCCGCTCGGGCTTGTCGCTGCCTTCCCAGGTCCAGGGCTCTTCTCCGGTGATTTGCACGGGTCCCGCGTAAGGCGATTGCGAATTGCCGCGCGGGCCGAAAAAGCGCTCGGTCACGTCGAAGCCGCCCTTGCCGAATTGGGTAGAGCTGAAACTGAGCTGCACATCGTTGGGGTAGTAGAAGAGCACGTCGAAGTGCGAATAGGCATTGCCCTGATCGGTGCGGCCTTTCCGGCCGCCGGTTCCGACGGCCTTATAGGGATGCCGGTTGAGCACCCAGTTGCAAATGTCGATTACGTGAATGTTCTGCTCGACAATAATATCGCCCGACAGGACGCGGTCATGCAGCCAGTGGCGCAGCCGCAACTCCGTCGGAGATGCATTGGGGTATTCGGGCAAGTCGAGGAACGGGCAATTATAGTGGGCTTCGGCGCATGCGATTTCGCCCAGGGCTCCGGCTTGTATGCGCCGCACAAGCTCGACAAACGGCGGCGCCTTGCGAATTTGAAATCCCACATCGATACTGACCCGGCCTTCGGCCTTCTTGGCGGTTTCGAGCGCGTTCCTGATTCCCGGGACATCCACCGCGACGGGTTTCTCGCAGTAGACGTGCTTGCCGGCCTGCACCGCGGCCGCCAGATGCTGAGGATGAAAGTAGGGCGGAGTGGTGATGACCACGGCGTCCACTTCGTGGGAGGCCAGGATCTGCTCGGCCGCGCGGGGCCCCTTGAACATTTGAGATTTGGCGACGCCCGCGTGGCCTTGCTTGTTGGCGACGGTGTCGAAATGGTCCTTGGCAGTCAGCAGGCGATCCTCGAACAGGTCAGCCAGGGCCACGATGCGCGCCGGTCCGTTGAGAGCAATGCTGGTAGCATCGGCGGTGCCACGCCCGCCGCAGCCGAGCAAGCCGACGCGCACGGCGGAGTTGGCTTGCGAGCCACGCACCAGCTGCGGCTTCAAAATCATCAAGCCCGCGGCGCCGGCGGTTCCCAAAAATGCGCGCCTGTCCAAATCCTGTTTCGCGTTCTCGTCCATGATTGATCTCCTAACCGACTAACTTCTCCAGATAAGCTTTAGCCGCTCGAACGTCTTCGGTCTGTTGGGGGCCGGAGATCTCACGCTCGATGGTGAGCGGCCCGCGGTAGCCGACCTCTTTCAGCCGCTTGATGAACACCGGAAAATTCACCTTGCCTTGCCCGATAGGCACCTCGCGGCCCAGCTGTTTCACGTCGGTGGGATAGAGCCCATCCTTGGCGTGGACGCCCTGCACCAGCGGCCCGAGCACTTCGAGCGCGTCTACCGGATTCGCCTTGCCATAAAGGATGAGGTTGGCGGCGTCGAAGTTTACTCCGACGTTATCGAGACCGACATCCTGGATTGCGCGAAACAAGGTGATGGGCGTTTCCTGGCCGGTTTCACAGCGGAAACTCTGGCCATTCTGTTTGCAATGTGCGGCGACTGTACGGATAGCCTCCACGGTTTCTTTATAGATTGCCTCGTTGGGATTTTCGGAGATGAATCCGCAGTGAGTCTGTACCGCCGGAACGCCGCATAGTTTGGCGAAGTCGGAAGTCTTCTTGACCTGGGCGATGCGCGCTTCGCGAGAGGCGCGCGGCACCAGGCCGATAGTGAGCGGGCCCTGGTAGAAGTCGTAGATCTCCGGACCAGGGCCGCCGGATACCAGCGAAGTGGCCTCGATCTTGAAGCGGTCGAGAGCGCCGCGAAGACGTGTCGCCATTTCGGGCGCGAAAGATTTCACACCCACCTGGCAGGTAGGAAAACCCAGCTCGTGGACCTTGCGAATAGCAGCTTCGGGATCGTTTCCGGCCGACACAATCAGTCCAAGCTGCATCGCGGGCTGTGCGCCTGCCTGCGGGTTCGCGGGCCGGGCGAAAGCTGCGGCCGCGGCGGACGCCGCGCTTGCGGCAATCCCCACGAATCGTCTGCGGTTGTGCATGTTCCTCATTAAAACATCATTTGCGCTGTGATGGCCGTTCGGGTGGCCGCGCGGCCGGCGCTGGTGTGCTATTCTCAAATCGCAGACGGTCTTCTATGCGTCTCCGCACCGCCTTCGGCGTGGGTTTTCTGGGACTGGCCGCCTGGTGCTTGTTGGCTCAGAAGCCCTTCAAAGAATACCCCGCGATCGAGTACGAGAATTTCCCTATACCGCCGGACTGGAATCAAGTGACCGAGTGGACCCGCGCCCGGCTGCGCTATCCCGACGTCTACGGATATCCGACGCGCGAGTTCGTCATGCGGGACGGGCGCCTGTTTCCCGGTTACTGGACCATGGATTATCCACGCTCGGATCGCCATCTGCTCGCCGGCATACGGCGCCTGACCCGTATCGAAACGCGCTCGGTCGAGCAGATCGTGGATTTGGACGGCACTGGGGAAGTCAACAACTGGCCGACATTATACGCGGTCGAAGTGGGGCACTGGCTATTGCCCGACGACCAGGCCCATCAATTGCGCGAGTTTCTGCTGCGCGGCGGTTTCCTCATGGTCGACGATTTCCATGGCACGCAGGAGTGGAACGTTTTCACCAGCAGCATGCAAAAGGTCTTTCCCGACCGGGCCATTGTAGAGCTGAGCAATAGCGACCCCATCTTTCATACGGTCTACGATCTGGACGAGAGATTCCAGGTGCCCGGCGCGCAATACTTCGATACCGGGCGGACCTATGAGAAGGACGGCTACCAGCCTCGCTGGCGCGCGATCTATGACGACAAGGGCCGCGTGATGGTGGCGATTTGCCACAACATGGATTTGGGAGATGCCTGGGAGTGGTCCGACGATGCCCGCTACTCGGAGAAATGGGCGTCTCTGGCTTACAGGATCGCGGTGAACTATTTCATCTACGATCTGACCCATTAACGTGCGGCTGACTGCCTTAGTCGCGGCCGCCGCCGCTTTCTCCACTGTAGTCTTTGCCCAAGATGCGCGGGAGATCGTGCGCAAGTCAGTCGAGCTGGATCAGACTAACTGGCTGCGCATGAAGGACTACACCTGGGTGGCCCGGTCCACCGAGCGCCACTTCGACTCGAACGGCAAAGTGAAATCGGAAGAGAGGAGGGCGTGGGAAACCATCATTCTGGATGGCGAACCATACCGGCGCATGCTGGAACACAACGGAAAGCCGCTGCCCTCCGATGAGTCGCGTAGGCAGCAGGAAAAATTGGACAAAAACGTCGCCAGGCTGCAACATGAGACGGCTGAGCAGAAGCAGCGCCGCCTGGCGGAATACGAAAAGCAGCGGCTAAAGGACCGGGCTTTTCTAAGAGAGATACCGGAAGCTTATGACCTTCACCTAGAGGGAGACGCGAAAGTAGACGGGCACGATGTGTGGGTAATCGTGGGAACCCCCAAGCCCGGATATCATCCGAAGGATCGGGATGCCAAGGCGCTCGATAAGATCCGCGGAAAGCTGTGGGTGGACAAGAGCAATTATCAGTGGGTCCGGTTGGAAGCGGAAAGTACCGGCACGATCTCGTTCGGGCTGTTCCTGGCCCGGCTGAATCCTGGCGCGAAGGTGGTGTTTGAGCAGACCCGCGTGAACGATGAAGTGTGGCTGCCCAAACACATGTTCCTGAAAGGTACGGGCAGGCTCGGGCTGCTGGTGAGGGTCGCAACTGAAGAGGATATTACCTGGAATGACTATCGGAAGTTTCAGGTGAATTCGAAGATTGTGGGGAGCGGGAGCGAACGCGAATGAACGCGGGTGCATTCCCCAAAAAACGGCTAAGCACTCCTGTTACAATCGGGTCCAGGAATGTCCATTGAAATCGAGCAGTCCCGATTAACGGTTGCCGATCTGGCAGCACGCTTCCGCGGCCAGCTCATTCCGCTAACGAACGCGTTTTCTTATTTCTGTACTCCTCCCATGGCGGAGGACGATTTGCGGCAGTATCTGCACGATCCCATCGCCGCGCTTCCGCCGGCGGTTTGCGCGGCCGTCGGCAAAGCGGGGCTGGTGCTGGTGCCGTATCTGGAAAAAGGCAACGGCCGGAGCGGCGACATGGTCAGCTTCGAGAAGCCCGCGGAAGGACGCCAGATTCCGGCATCGCACCTTAAAGCGGACGGGGTCACGATACTGGCGCTTTCGACTAAAGACGAGGATATCGCCAACTACCATTACACTTTTTACAACGTGATCGCTTCGCTGGTGGCCGACCGCTGGATGCCTGAGTCGCAGGAGAGTTTCTTCCGCCTGTTGCGCGAGGAACTCAGCTCGGAGATACACGGAGAGGTTGACGAACGGAGCTGGCATCTCAAGCAGGCGCTGGTACGGCGGCAGACCAATGTGCGCAAGGAGACCAAGCTGTTCCGCGATTACGCGCGGCAATCTTTCGAGGACACCTTAACGCTCTACTTGCACGGGACGTGCTGCGATATCGACGTGGAGACCGGACCGCGGCAGATGCCCAGCCGGTATCTGCGCAAGCGTCTGGAACTGCTGCTGTCACTATACCCGCCGCCGGAGGGGTACGCGGTATTTCCGGATCAGTTGAAGAAGCCGCGGTGATTGGTCTCCATGCAACTGGTGGATCTGCTGCTCGGCCGTCCGCTTGCGACCGAGGATGAGAACGCCCAGAGAATCGGTCCAGCCAAGGGCATCCCGATCTTCGGTCTGGATGCGCTGAGCTCGGCCGCGTACGGTCCTGAAGCCGCCCTCACGCTCCTGATACCCCTGGGCATGGCCGGGGTGGCCTACATTGTTCCGCTCAGCTGCAGCATTATCGTTCTGCTGGGTATCGTCTATTTCTCGTACCGGCAGACCATTACGGCCTACCCGCAGGGCGGAGGCTCTTATACGGTCGCAAGCGAGAATCTTGGCGTCTGGGCCGGATTGCTGGCGGCCGCATCGCTGATGGTGGACTATGTGTTGACGGCGGCCGTCGGCATTTCGGCGGGAGTAGGAGCGCTGATCTCGGCAGTGCCGTCGTTGGAGAGCCATACTCTGTCGCTTTGCCTGGGAATTCTGCTGGTGGTAACCATCGTCAACCTGAGAGGCGTGCGGGAGACAGGCGGAGTCTTCATGGTCCCGACTTATCTCTTCATCTTCTGTCTGCTTGGTACGATTGCTGTCGGATTGGCCAAGACTTTGGCAGCGGGGGGGCATCCGGTTCCGGTGATCCAACCGCCAAAACTAACCAGTGCCACCGAGGTAGTCGGCATCTGGCTGCTGCTGCGGGCCTTTGCCAGCGGCTGCACAGCCATGACGGGCGTGGAAGCAGTCAGCAATGGAGTGATGGCCTTCAAGGAACCGTCCGACAAATGGGCGCGGTTGACCCTGACCATCGTTATCGGAATTCTGATCTTGATGTTAGGCGGCATCGCGATTCTGGCAAAGGCGTATGGAATCGCGGCGACTGTGCCGGGGCAGCCGGGGTATCAGAGTGTGCTTTCGATCCTGATCGGGGCGGTGGCGGGCAAGGGCGCTTTTTACTGGGTAAGCATTGCATCGATCCTGTTTGTGCTGTCACTCTCGGCGAACACTGCATTCGCGGATTTTCCGAGACTATCGAGGGCCATCGCGCAGAACAACTTTTTACCGCATGGCTTAGCGCTGCGCGGCAGGCGGTTGGTATTCGTGCAGGGGATTTATGCACTGGCCGTGCTGGCCGGCGCGCTGCTGATTTTATTTGGCGGAGTGACAGACCGGTTGATTCCGCTGTACGCGGTGGGCGCTTTTCTGGCCTTCACCCTGTCACAGGCCGGGATGGTGATGCACTGGAAGAAGGCGGGCGGCGCCGGCTCAGGCAAGGGCATGGCGGTAAATGCGCTGGGGGCGATCGCCACGGGCATCACCGTACTTGTAGTGCTGGTGGCGAAGTTCACGGAAGGCGCCTGGATCACTCTGCTCCTGATTCCGGGGCTGATGCTATCGATGCGTATGGTCAAAAGGCACTACGATCAGGTGGCCAGGGAAACGAATACCGATACGCCGGTGAACGCGAGAGATATCAAACCACCGCTGGTGGTGTTGCCGGTCGCCTGGTGGAGCCGCGTGTCACATAAGGCTCTGCGGTTTGCCTGGGCTCTTTCGCCAGAAATAAAGGTAGTACACGTGGATTCCGGCGAAGGTTCGGACGACTTTGCCGGCCGGTGGCACGAGCTGGTTGAGACTCCGGCGCGGGAGGCTGGAATGCCTGTGCCGGAGCTGGTTATTTTGAAATCCAAATACCGTTTTATCATCAGACCGATCGTCGATTACGCGATCGAGCTAGAGAAGGCCAATCCGGATCGGCAAATCACCGTGTTATTAGGGGAGTTAGTCGAAAACCGGTGGTATTATGCTCTATTACACAATAACCGGGCAGAGGTAATAAGACCGTTGATCCTATCTAAGAGTGCGCGCCGGATTACAGTAGTCAACATCCCGTGGTATTTGAGCGACTAACTATTGAGTGTCGGCTAACTCGCGCCACAACCGCAGCCAGCTGTCACTGTATTATGCGAGCCTCAATAGGTGTTGGGTGCTGGCATACTCTGGAACCCTCTGCAATGAGGACGCCAGCACCAGTCTTAGAATCCCCCGGTGTCCCGGACTCCCGTCCCCTCCACGCACTCGTACATACGGCCCGCGCGCAGATTCTTGAACTCCTCCACGCGCCCGCTCGGCCAATGCACTACAGCCAGTTCCACCGTATCCCGCCGCCCCAACCCGAACGTCACCGGCATCTCCGATTGCGACAGATAGCTCGATCCGCTCTTTACCATCCGCGACCCGGTCTCTCCGCCGCTCGACACTCGCACCGTCGCACCAATGCCGTCGCGGTTCGATTTCGTCCCCACCAGCCGGAACCGTATGGCATGGTGTCCGTTATTTTGATCGTTTCGATAAAGGAAAGCCGCGCCTTGATTCGTAGTGATCAAAACGTCCAGATCGCCGTCGCGGTCGAAGTCGCCGAAGGCCGCCCCGCGCCCTACCTTGGGGTCCGCAAACCCGCCTCCCAGCGCGCCGGCGATGTCGTGGAATCCGGCGCTGCCTTTGTTCAGGAACAGGTGCGGCGGCTGCGCGTATTCCGTGTCGGGCCGGGCGTCGCGTATGCCGGGATCGATGTGGCCATTCACCACCAGCAGGTCCAGCAGACCGTCCAGGTCGGCGTCGAAAAAGAAACAGCCGAAGCCCAGGCTGCGCCGCGACAGCCGGCCCACGTCGGAGTGCGCCGCCTGGTCGATATACAGGCCGCCGCGCGTGCCGCGGTAAAAGCCCATCATCTCGTTATCGAAGTTCGTAATCGCCAGGCCGGGAATGCCCGAATTATCGTAGTCGGCCACGTCCACGCCCATGCCCGCGCGGGCCTTGCCGTCTTCGCTGAAAGCAACTCCAGCCTTCACCGCGATGTCCTGAAAAGTGCCGTCCCGCTGATTGCGATATAGCTTGTTGGGCTGCGTGTCGTTGGCCACGAACAGGTCGATCCATCCGTCCAGGTCGTAATCCAGCATGGCCACGCCCAGCGACTTCGAGCTGCTGTCAAAGATGCCGCTCTTGGCGGTAACGTCCTCGAAGGTGCCATCGCCCCGATTGCGAAACAGCCAGCAGGTCGCGCCGCGATAAGCTTCCGGCGTGCAGTACGACTTCTTCTTGCCGTCCAGGCTACAAAAAACATCCTGCTCGGGCGACCATTTCACGTAGTTGCAAACCAGCAGGTCGAGCCGTCCGTCGCGGTCGTAATCGAACCACAACGCCGAGCTGCTGAAGCCCTGGCGCCCGCCCAGGCCGCTGCGCCCAGTGATGTCCAGGAAGCGTCCCTTGCCCGTATTCTGAAACAGGCGGCTCTGTCCCACGCACGTCACGTAAATATCCGGAAAGCCGTCGTTGTTGAAATCGCCCACCGCCACGCCCAGGCCGTACATTTCGATATCCAGGCCGGCCGCGCTGGTCACATCCGTAAACGTGCCGTTGCGGTTGTTGCGGTACAACTTCATGGCGCTGCGCTGCTTGCGATGCCCCGGCCAATCCATCCCATTGATCAGCAGGATGTCCTGCCACCCGTCGCTGTCATAGTCCAGAAAGGCGCAGCCGGGCCCCAGCGTTTCGGGCAGATACTTCTCTCCGAAGGCGCCGCTGTTGTGCTGAAAGTGAATGCCGGCGGGCGTGGTAACGTCGGCAAAGCGAAAGCCCAGATCGGCGTCCGCGCGCGCCGCCGCCAGCGCGCCGAACAGAAACTCCCTGCGGTTCACGGCAACTGCACCAATCCCTTCCGGACCGCCCATACTACCAGCTCCGTGGTGCGGTGGATGCCCAGCGCGGACATCAGGTTGGCGCGATGCACGGAGACGGTGTTCACGCTCAGAGTGAGCAAGCCCGCGATTTCTTTGTTCGAATAACCCTTGGCGATCAATTCCAGGATCTGCTTTTCGCGCGGCGTCAGCCGGTCGTAATCCGGATCGGGCTCGCGGTTGGCGGTCAGCACTCCGGGGCCGATCACGTTGCGGCCCGCGGCCAATTCCTTGATGGCGCCCGCCAGGTCCACGTCCAGGGCCTCCTTCAGCAGGTAGCCGCGCGCGCCCGCGTCGAGAGCGTTGCGCACGTAGTTCTCGTCGGAATACATGCTCAGGATCAGCACGGCGATTTCCGGAGCATGCTTCAGGATTTCGCGGGTAGCCTGCACGCCGTCCAGGCCCGGCATGGCCATGTCCATCACAATCACCCGAGGGTGCAGCTCTTGCGCCAGCTTGATAGCTTCCAGGCCGTTAAGGGCCTCGCCGACCACGCGGATTTCGGGATCGTCCTCCAGCATGCGCCGGAAGCCCTTCCGCACCAGACCGTGATCGTCCACCAGCAGGACCGAAATTTCATTGCTCATATGCATCCGTCAAAGGAACGTCGAGCCGAACCAGCGTGCCGCCTTCGCCGGGACGCAAAACTTCAAACCTGCCGTTCAACAGCTCGGCGCGCTCGCGCATCGCCGTCATGCCGATGCCTTTGCGCGTGGCCCCGTTGCGCTGCTCGGGAATGCCCTGGCCGCGGTCTTCGATCTCCAGGCTCAGCCGTCCGGCCGGAAACTCCAGCCGCACCACCGCCAGCGGCGAGCCGGAGTGGCGCGCCAGGTTGTTCAGAGCTTCCTGCAATACGCGGTACACGTGGATCGCCACCCGGTCCGTAACGGCCGGACTGTTTTCCTGTTTCTCGTATCGTACCGTAATTCCGGTCTGCTTCTCGAACACCGGCAGATACCAGTCGATGGCCTTCTCCAGGCCGCCCTCGTCGAGGATGCTCGGATGCATCAACTGCGACAGGCTGCGGGTCTTCTCCAGCGTGACCTGGGCCACTTCGCGGACTTCGCGCAGCTCCGCGACGAACGGCGAATCCGCGGGCAGCCGCTTTTCCGCGCGGCGCAGCATGGCGCCGATGGCCGTCAGCACCTGGCCGAATTCGTCGTGCAGCTCGCGCGACAGCGAGTGCAGCGTCTCCTCCTGTACCGTAATGAGCTTGCGGGCCAGATCGCTGCGATGCTCCGAAATGGCGGCCATGTGCTGGAACAGGCGGCGGTTGGAGTAAATCAGGTAGAGGGTGGTCAATGCAATGGCCACCAGCATGGCCGCCAGAAACACATATACGTTGCGCTCCACGCCCTGATAGATGCCCTGTATGCGAGAGGCGGCCTGTTGCTCGGCCTCGTTGTTCTGCACCAGGAGCCGCGCCACTGCCGCGCTGAGCGCCGCTTCCTGTGCCTGCAGCGAAGTGCGGATCTGTTTGCGCGCGGCGTCCTCGCCGTCCGCTGTGGCTGCCTCGAACATGCGGCCAGCTGAGGTCCAGAACTGCGTTAGCGAATCCGCCAGACGGCGCTCGCGGTCGGCATTGCGCTCGACCGGAGCCAGTTCCGCTTCCAGGCGCAGCGCGTCCGCCAGGTCCGCGCGGGTGCGGTCGAACTGCGGTTTCCATGCCGCCAGCGGATACGGCTCATCGCCATCCAGCATGTCGCGCATGGCGTGGCCCAGCCCGTTCAAATCGTTCTGTATGCGCAGCAGCTGCAGAGAGTCCTTGCGGTTGCGGTCCACCGTACGCGTTTGCAAATCCTCCAGCCCCCGGATCTGGTGGAGCGCGTATATCGAGAAGATGCCCACGGCAGCCAGGGTGACCGCCAGTCCGGCCAGCAGCCGCCCCGTGGGCGAAACCACGGACTTCTTCATTTGCAGCTAACGTCAAGAATAGCAGAGCGAATCGCGAAAACCGGGAACTGCAAGCGGCGCTCAATCGTATTATGATGAGGCGGCAAGCTATGTTCAAATCGACCTTCTGGGTAGTTATTCTGTGCGCGGCGGCATCCCACGTCGCCCTGGCGGATCAGTGGACCAAGAGCTTCAGCGTGAGCTCAAACCCCGCGCTGCGGGTTCAGACCAGCGATGGCAACGTGACCGTGCGAACCGGCGGCGTCTCTACTATCGAGGCTCGCGTGGAGACCGGCGGCTGGAAGATCCGGCCAGGCGAGGTGACCGTGACCAGCCATCAGAGCGGCGATCTTGTGGAGGTCGAAGTGAAGATTCCGTCGCTGCATTTCGATCTGGGGACCCGATGGGTGCGGATCGAATTGCAGGTTCCCCGCCAGACGAAGGCCGATATTCACACAAGCGACGGCAACATCCGCGCGGATGGCTTGCGGGGCGATACCAAGCTGTTTACCCATGACGGAAATATCGACGGCGAGGAGTTCGACGGCACCCTGGTCGCCACCAGCGGAGACGGCAACATCCGCGTGCGCGGCAGATTCGACGGGCTGAACCTCCAAAGCGGCGACGGACATATTAATGCGGACGTGCAGTCGGGATCGCATATGACCGGCAGCTGGACGGTGCATAGCGGTGACGGTGGTGTGACGCTGCGCCTGCCGGATGGCTTCGCGGCTAATATAGACGCGCACACCGGGGATGGCCGGATCACCGTAGACCTGCCGTTGACCACCAATGGAGGCATTCAGGAGCACTCCGTCAGCGGCAAGCTGAACGGAGGCGGATCGCTGCTGACCATCCATACGGGAGACGGATCCATTCACCTGGCGCGGTTGTAATCTAAGATGATCGAATGGCCAAAGCGGTGGTGCCGTGCCCCGTGGAAGAAGCGATCCAGCTTATCGGCGGTAAGTGGAAGCTCCTGGTCCTGCGCTCGCTGCTGCTGAATGGTCCGCAGCGATACCACGAATTGCTAGGCACGGTTACGGCGATCAGCCAGAAAGAACTCACGCGAAATTTGCGGGCGTTGACCAATGCGGGGTTGGTAAGACGGGACTCTGGGACGAGCCGTACAGCCGCGTACGAACTCACCAGGCTCGGCAGTGGCCTCATGCCGACATTTAAGAAATTGCTGGTATGGGGGACGAAGCTGCCGGCCTCCCGGTAGATACTTTACGCACATTTCGGTTCGTTGACAAACTCTCGAAGGCAACGCGAGAATAAGTTCACTCATGAAAGCCTTCGCTGTCAAGATTTCTATTCGTGCAACTCCAGAACGCATCTGGGCCTTGCTCACCGATGCACCCGGCTATACTCGCTGGAACCATACAGTCGAGAAGGTGGATGGAAAGATCGCCCGTGGCGAACGTGTCACGGTACATCCGAAGA
>Ga0302325_10028010_pt1 | contig 11667 bp, 16 predicted proteins | sample Palsa_T0_2_FD_201948 | JGI IMG/M metagenome (GOLD analysis project Ga0302325, IMG submission 201948) | Peat permafrost microbial communities from Stordalen Mire near Abisko, Sweden - Palsa_T0_2 | ecosystem: Environmental > Terrestrial > Soil > Palsa > Peat permafrost | place: Sweden: Abisko... | reverse complement strand
CCAACGGTCCATGAACGGACGCAGTAAATACAGAACACCCAAACAAATCGGTGCGAGTAACACACCCGAAAGTAGACCCAAGCAAATTACTAAAAGGAATCTAAACACAAGTTCGACCTCTCTCCTTAGCCATCAAAGATAACCATACATCAAAACGCACAAAACCATTGCGATCGACCCCAGCCCGAGCGCTGAACTGGTGATAGCACGCCGCCAAGTCTGCGGCTCGCTTTCAACCCGGACCGAAATCCTTCTCAATATTAGTATAACCACTATTACGATGATTAGGCAGAGCTGTGACGGAAGCCGAAATGACGAAATGACCCTCGGATCAATAAATACAGATCCGCTCGACCCCAAGCCGATTAGGCACAGATCAGGACCCGACTTTTGAAAGACCGCCAAGAGGGTCGTATCGGTCTGATAGACATATTCCAGAACGAGAAAAAGTATGGGAACTCCGAAGAGAGCCACGGCTGCCGTCATGAACTCGACGGGCACATTGGAGCCAGGGTCAGTAATAGCAAAGGGCATTTCCGTCCCACTTGAACCGTGCTGCGCGCAAGCTATATCGGGCTGAACAGAAAGTCAAGTATACCAAGTTGATATTCCCGTCTCAATCTTTCCGCCGCGCGGAATACGGTCCCTGACTTCTGAACCGCCGTTGGCCAACTCCAAGTCCAAATATCATCGGATTCCTCTGATCCGTCGCAACGTTTATGGACATGTCAGAATCCGTGTCGCACCAAATAACCATAGGGGAAGTTTTTCTCGAATTGAGGTATTTTAGTCAACATGCTATGGCCTCATTATCAAGAGGGCACTTCTGTTGTTGAGCGAATTCTATTGATGGACCTACAATGAGATCTGTTCTTTTGCTTGTTCTCATGGTCGGAGTTTTTGTTGCACAGTCAGTGCCGCCTCGGAAGGACATCCCAGCGATAGCTAAAGCTGCGAACGGTGCCGTGGTGTCAATCATCATGTTGGATAAGGATGGTAACCCTATTGCTCAAGGCACCGGCTTCCTTATAAGCGAGGACGGTAATATCGTTACCAACTATCACGTCATCGAAAACGGTAGGTCAGCAATCGCTAAACTCCCTGACGGCGCTTTCTATCTCGTCGACGGCGTGGTGGTATTCGACAAAGCTCGCGACGTTGCCGTCATCAAGGCGCACGGCGAAAACTTCCGAACGCTGACTTTAGGCGACTCAGACCAACTTGAAGTGGGAGAGGAAGTGGTTGCCATTGGCAATCCGCTTTCTCTCGAATCGACCGTTTCTAATGGGATAGTCAGCGGAATCAGATTCATCGAGGAAGGCGGTCAAAAGTTTTTGCAGACCACGGCGCCTATCTCGCCCGGTAGCAGCGGCGGCCCACTGTTCAACATGACCGGCCAAGTCGTCGGGATCACGACTTTGTATATCAACGCTGGTGAAAATCTGAACTTCGCAATCCCCATCAATGATGCTAAACAATTACTTCTGGCTAAATTTTCCAAAGTCCGGGAATTGCCCGACGAAAGTGAGCCAACCAAAACGCAAACGGGTGAAAGGGACGCAACTGATAAATTTCACCTTCGTGAGGAGTGTAAAAGCCTGGCCGCCGAGTTAGAAACAGGCTTGTCTGGAGCGACGCGTACAGATACTGTTACTAGCTGGTCCTTCAATTATAGTGCCAAGTACAATGGGTGCTATGTCTTAGAATCAACTCAGAACCGCGCAGTGAACTATAAAACTCGCACTCTGTTTGATGGACAGACAAGAGATTTATTAGCTGTCGTTACCGAGAATCGAGAAACGAATGTAAAGTTTGGGAGTATTCTTTTTGCACATCCCGATTGCTCGCCGGGAAGTGATTGTGGATACTCATCGGCGCAAAAATACATCGACGAACGTATGCAGCCGGACGAACCTCCGTCGGCAGCCGCGCGGCCATCCATTCAGACCTCGACCGGGCAATACGGCGGAATCGTTCACAACGAGTCAGCGAGTTTGTCCGCAGAGTTTGGAATAGTTGTTAACGAGGCGCGGGGAGTTATCACGGGCTGCATGCTCGTGCAGGAACCACTTTTCGGAAGCGGCCCCCTAGCGGGTCGTGCTAAAGATTCCGACATAGTTTTCGTTGTTACTAGTGCGATAGGGAGGATTACATTCGTCGGCCAGCGACGTAACACCGAGATCAACGGAACTTACATAGTCGAACGTCAAGGCTACCCAGATCAGCATGGTAACTTCACGCTGCATAAGGTGACGTCTGAAGGCCTGCCAACAGGTCTCGACACACGGAGATGCCCCACTGACGCAGAAATTCATAAATAGCCGGCGCGAAAGAGAAGACGAATGACATATTGGCGTATGCAGCTTCACCCAAACGAATCGGGCGAAGCATTGAAGCACTCCGCTGAAAGCCTTGCCGCTGGATTCATTGGGCTGGATTTCTCACGATCAGCCGGCATCGGTGATCTTCGTGCAACAACGCAGGACAGATTACCGGAGCACCATAGAGATTATTGGGCGTTTGCACACGAGATGAACCGAGGCGATATCGTCTTGATCATGGTTCATCATTTTCCGTTTGCTCTCGTGTCTGTAGTTGGTGACTACAATTACATCCGAGAACCAGAGCCGAGAATCGGAGTGTGGTTTCGCCACTTTCGCCAGGTCAAGGACGTTAGGTATTACGGAGATTTAGAGACCAATGCTCACGAGTGGGAACGCATTCCCATGACCGATACGATTTCTCCGCTGCGCGACGATTCATCGCGGTCGTATCGCCTTATCGAACAATGGTTGGCTTCAGTGTCGGCGTCGTGAAAGTAGGATTACGGCGCGTCCATACGCGTCCGTACGATAGTTGAGCGAGCCAATAGGATAAAGGATTGGCTCGCCCGTTTTGTCGGTTCACGCCCTGAATCGAGTAGAGGGTTCAGTGCCGACAAACTTCTATTATTTGCTACCGCAATCGTTGCAACCGCTATTAGGGCGAGTCTTGGTTTCCTGAATGTCTTTCTTTGTCGCTTGGGGAAGAATCTGCGATGCCAAACGGACTCGCGGGTTTTTCACTTTTTCAGGTTTCTTACCCATTGGAATGGCCGCCCGTGGGATCGGCCCCGCCCTCTTCCCGGCGAATATTGTCAGCCAAAGCCCGATGATGGGCGCTGCCCTTCGGCATCTTTGCGCCCGTTTTCTTTCCTCTATCGACCATTGACACCTGACTTGCGCCAGCATTGATTTTCTTCTGAGGTACGCCATGCGATCCCATTTCGGGAGTGCTAATGGCTTGCTCCTCATGGTCTGGGTGATTGCTATGCGAAATCGCACGCTCTACCGCGTGGACATCTTCTGTTTGAAACGTCTTACGCTTACTCATACTGCTTCCTCTGAACCTGAATGCAAATCAGGCTCTACCCCGATGCCGATCATCTATTTGCATTAGACGATCAGCCTCCTCGGGTCCTTCTACAACTTCGTTTGAGTCTTCGATACTGTCGGCACTCGCGACATTCACATCTTTGCGCTCGCGTTGCTTTTCTTCGGACATTCCGAGAACACAGCCGTCACACGCCGAAGACGTTGCGCCCTTTCCGAATGGGATGTAGACGCCGTGCTTGCAACGCGGGATCGTTGATTGAAACTTGCCGCTTCCGTCCACGTACCCTAAAGGATGGCTCATACATTATTTCTCCTTACGATTGGCCGTTCGCAGATTGTGCGTGGACTTCGACGCTACGAATCAGAGCTTGCGAAAAAATCTGAATTGCATGGGCTTCGCCCTGTATCGCGGTAAGCTTTTTCGTATAATCCGGGTCTTTCGAATCCAAAGAAAACATCTCCTGAGACGCTTGATCGAGCGCGTCTTTAATCAAGTCTTCTTTTACGACGCGCCACCCTGGGTGAGCACTCAGCGCGACCAACATTTGTTGCTTTTGAAGGGACAAATCTCTCCGAAGCATCCCGATTGCCATTATGTTTTTCCTCTTCGGTTCTTAGCCGCGACATACTCCTCCATCAATTTCGCAGCGTTCGGACCCTTAATATATTTTGCTTTGAATTCATTTGCCGACAGACTTGCAACCTCCGCAATGATGTCCGCGTCGGTTTGCGTTTGACTCTTAGGAGCGGGGGCGCGGCCTCGAAGACTTCCGGGTTCTATGCCGCCGCGTCCATTAACTTTTGACATTGTGTCTCCTGAAATTGTTCCGATCGCTTTGTTTCATACGCTAGCAGGGCGTGTCTACGCATCTCGCGTAACACCATGCGCGATCGGAATATCGTTTTATTGTTTTTGAGCGGCAGCTAACTTGGCGCGTAGTTCTGCTATCTCAGTCTGTGCAGCCGTCAGCTTAGTATTCGTTTCCGCAACTTGCGCTGCGGGATTATCGAGGACCCTTTCCGATTGCGTTGGCTGATTTGTTGTCTGCTTCAACATTTCTTGCGCGTCGGCATAACTGATTCCGGGCTTGCCTCGTTCCGGGTTGTACGTCGGATTCGGCAAGGCTTCAAAACCATTGCCGCGATCACGATAGATAGTCTCGCGGCTGTCTGCCGGAACCGTACCTCGGTTTCGTGGCCCAAACACATTGAATCCGCACAAGGAACAACGAATTCTCGTAGCACTGTCAATAAATGTGTGTTGGGTCATCGCAAAATCCGTTTTCGCATTGTAGGCTCGATTTTTTCCGCCCTTCAAGTGACTACAATTTTGAACGCGGGTTTTTTCCGCAGCGACTAGATCCTCCGCGCCCGAAGCGCGAGCCAACGCTTTGCGCCGTTTATTTTCACGTTCTGCCTGTTTCTCGGCCGCCGCTTCCGCTCTTTCCTCTAAAAGAAGCTGCATTAGTCCAGCATCCACGACAGGGACGCCCGCTGGCGCTGCCGGCGTTGGTGTATTTGAATCGTTGTTTTGTGCCGTACCATCGGCATTTGACGATGGTTGTTTCTTATCAAAAATAGACATCTCTTGCTCCAATCCGCCGATGGCGGACGTGTTTTTCCGTCGCCCGATCTTCTGGACGATCAGTTACCCTTTTGATTTAGGGGAAATTCGTTACTGCTTAGGACTTCGTGCGGTCTTTTTAGTTGCGGCCTTTATTGCGGCTTCGCGTTCTAATTGTGCGATGCGAACAAGTGCCTGGTTGCATGATTCCTCGAAAGTGCGCGAAAACTTCCCATCGTTCATAAGCGATCGGAGATCTTCAGGATTCTTGGCAAGTTTGAGGACTAATGCCTTGACATCAAAATCGTTGTAGTCAAGCGGGTCTTCATTTCGAAATTCGGACGGCAGATCATTTTCGCGGCCTTGAAGTATAAGAACCAAGTGCCGCTCTTTTTTCGTTATCATTACTCCCCCTTCAACTTAATATTCGTCTTGCCGCCCGCTTCTACATCGAAGCCAAGACGCTTGCGCTCGGCATACGTGCTTTGCCAATCGACTTTACCGCGAAGCGGATGCATTCGGCCGTCTTCAGTACGTTCAGGGAAGTATATTGTTGGGATCTCCCTTGTGACGCCCTGTCGAGCCTTCTCAAACACTGTCCGTAATGCCTTTCTTACGTTCTCTTGTTCGACCTCTGCTTGTTGCCGCTCCCGCTCTAATTGTGTATGCGATATGTGACTCAACGGTTGCTGCTTATTCTGTTCTCGCTCACGCTTTGCTCTGGCGTCAGCCTTTTCTTGTTCACTTTTATCGCGATATTCACGGTTCGCTTTTTCCCGTTGGTCCTCTTCGGTTTCAACTCGGGCGAAGAGATGTTTGTTTTTATTGAACGCAAGAACTAGATTTTCAACCGTAAAAGGAAGAGGCGGGTTCTGGCTCTCTAACCATTTGGCCATGCGTGCCCCGTTTTCGGGCAAATCGTAAATCGTGACTAGGTCTGGACATTTCGCAATAACCTGATTCATTACGCCCTGCAAACGCACCTCAAGACGCAGAGCTTCTAGTTCGGTTTTCTGTTGTTCGGGCGTCATGTTAGCTCCTGATCCCGAGGTCCAACAGTTGCTTGCGGAACTCAGCTTGGATTTGCGGATCTTTACTATACAAATACGCCTTATAGTCTTCGCGGCTCATATCTCGGATGGCTTCGCGAGTAAGAGGATTTGGTGTCCACGGAACCGCGATGGGTTCTGGAACTTCCTCAACGACTGCAACGGTGTCGCCTTTGTATTCGGAATTCATCGGAGCCAACTTTCCTTCTTTCAGGGCGATCGTAAAAACCGCCTCAAGATTGGTCGCTGTCCAAGCCAGACCTTCGCGCTCCAAGAGATCGCGAAGAATAGCCGCATTAGCTTGGCAGGGATTGAAATCGTGGATATGTGAGCGCATAAACTCGTAGGATTCACGCGATTCAATGGCGGCCGCCGTTGCTTGACGGGCCTTGATAGCCTCGCCCTCCGCGTCGGTAACTGATCCGGGTTTATAAATCGTCTGGCTCTTGCGAAGACGATCAATCGCCTTTTGACTATCTTGGTGACTGTGCATCGCCTTGCGATAGCACTCGCCAGGGTCCTTGCCATGAAAGACAGAGGGAGCGCCGATTGGCTTGCCGGCGTCGTCGGTTACTTGATAAGAAAGAACGTAACCTGTGCCGTCCTCTAACTTAACTGGAACTGCGTCTTTATATTTCGCTACCATGACTTCCTTTTACTACATTGGTTTCGCTCGCGTAGTTCTGCGAGTCGGTTACTACATTGGCTTCAGGTACATCAACGAAAATGTCTATGTTGGAGGCAACCCAACCGTTTAGAGTTTTAACGATTCCGTGCCTGATTCTGCTTCCGGGTTTCAGCGATGCAATTCCTTCGTCTGATGAAAGTATCCGTTTCCGATGCACAAAGATTTCGCAACAGAGCGGGCATTCCCTCCGTGCGAACCCCCACCTGAATTTATGTTCGGGACCCCAGACCGTAATAATGCTTTCCTCGTATTCAGGTATTTCGGGTGGATTTTCTAACCGAATATTCACGGCGCGGGGGTTTCCGTTCGTTACGATCCTGTCAAAAAGAACTGCCTGACCCCGAGTGAACAAACAGAAATGACCTCCCGGCGCGTCTATGTCGTCACAGTGACCGAAGAGATCCTCGCTAGCGCCCTCTAGGGTAATGAACATATATTTCTTTCGGTTGTTGAACTCACGAACATATCCGCGAAGATTACGACCGTCTTCTAAAGACACGGCAATTCTCCAGTATTTTCCAGAGAGATCGGTTGTTCACTTTCTGGTTCTATTTCAACGAGAGTATTGTCGAAAATATCTTCGGAAGTAGTCTCGGTGAGGCAGATCGTCTTGTTACTAAATGAGTGATAGCGCCCGTCGATAGTTACGCTGAATTTGCCGTGACCTTGTTCAATCCGTATAACATCGGGCGGGATTTCAATTTCTTGTTCACAGCGGTAACAAATCTTTCTCATAATTTTCCTCGACTCATAATCAGAGGACCGGGTTCGAATCCGCTACGTCCGACCTCATTAAAGGTCAGCTTCACGGTCCCGGTCCCCTGTATCGCGCTTCCGGAAACAGGCTTTTTATTTTCCTGTTCTTTGGTCGGCCAGTTGTTCCTACCGGCGTCAGGCGCGAAAAAATCAATTACTCGTTATCTTGGTGGTATTTTCTTCTGATATCCGAAACCCAAAGCTTTCGTTGACGAGTCACGTACCGGCCAGCAACGATGGAAACCGGGTAAATCGGTATTTGTTTCCGGTAGCGGATCTGTAGAACGATTGGCTTGCCGCCAATCCGAAGCCCTCGATACATTGGCTCCAAACTCATACGAAGGCCCATAAATGTAGTCATACTGTTGGTCGAGTTCTCTACGACTCTGTTCTTCTTCTTCGAGTTTCTTCCGGATAGCAGCCGTTTCATCGTCCGGGTCTGGGAGGAAATACTGAATGCCAATCGCAAGCGAATCGCCTCTATCGTCGTGTTTTCCGAAGGAAGATCTCCGCTTCGGACCTGAACCGTCTAGCCGCTCTAATTCATTGATTAGATCTTCTAGGTAATTTCCCTTGAGGAATTTTATGCGGTCCTGATTTAAATAGGTCTGGCATGTTTTCAGCTTATGAAATTTTGCATCTGCTCTGTTATCCGCCTTGACCCATTTGATCGTTACACGAACGCCTTGCTTCATGGCCTCCCGCTTAACGTCTTCATCCAAACGTTCAAACGAAGGATATTTCTCGATCGCCCAAGCCTGAATATACGGATACTGCTTCTGCAATCTAACAATCGCTTCAGCCTTTTCGCTGTCGCGCCATTGACCGGCTGCCTGCGTCAGCACATAAAGCTTATTTTCGACTACAGAGAAGACCGAAAAACAAGTGGCGTCGGCATAACGGCTCTTGGAGAAGGCAAGATCCCCGGACGCATAGATAAAATCATTATTCGGGGGAACAACCTCTACCGTGTTGCGTTCAAATTCCGCCCGATTGAACTGAAGCTTTTCATCCTCATCTGTGAGGGGGAGAAATTCGCATAAACTTTGCATACGGAAGGTTCTTGCTTTCGGGTCGCCCGAGCGGAGTTTCTGTTGAAGGACCTTCCATGTCAAACGCGCGGGAAAAAGCAACGATACATCTGCCTCTTCGAGCGCGAAGATGTCCTTGCCTTTTCCGCTCTCCAACACGGTCCAGGCGGGATCTACAATTACCAGTAAATTCTTTTCTGGAGATCTGTCGTTACGCTCGATTAGCTGCGCGTATAGATCGTTCTCATGCCACGGGGTGCCCTCCCAGTGGACATAAGAGCCTATTTCTGACAACTCCAAAATCGCATCTGTGTTGGTAACTGACTTCTGAATCTGATCCTCTGTTCCAACTGTGTTGCTCGAAATTGCGTCCGAAAAAAGAGTGTAGTCGCTGCGACTTCCGGCCCAACCGCCACTCTCCATAGATGTTGAATTTGCCGTTGGTTGAAAAAGCCCCAAGATCCGCATCGGCGATTGGAACTCTAAAGAATTGCCATCCCCGACAGGGACGCAATATTCCGGAAACAGCCTGACGAATCGACGCGGGTCCCTCGGATTAGAAACCTCGAAAAATTGGCGGAAGCCAGCTAGAAAGCTCTTTGATAGAGGTTTTGTTTCGGTGACAAAAAGTAACCGAATATCAGGCAAACAAAGGACAGCTCCTACGAGGTACACAAGCGAGAAGTTAGATTTATAGGAATTTCGGCACGCGATAAGTAGCCGCTTTTTGTCTTCGCTCTGAGAAGCAAGCCACTTCTTTGCATCGTCCTGACTGTAATCAGGCTTCAAACCGTCAGGGTTCCACGGGACTACAAAATCATCCCAACGCGCGTGGGGTTGTTCGTGAAAGTCTTTTCCGAAATACTTGTTACCCCGGTTGATCGTCCCGTCCACTTTGACGGATCGACGTTCCGCAAGATATTCCTCGAACGTCGGAACAGCCTCGGGTCGCCACGCCTCCATAAAATGATAGATCGCGAAAATTTCCCGACGATACGTGACCTCGCCAACAACAATGTTGTCGCCTTCCAGCTTCGCGAGAGGTTGAGCCTCGTTAGCCTTTATCGACGCGATTGTGTGAACAGGCCCGTTAATCCAATAAAATATAGATTTCGGAATCCTCAACTGTTCAGCGGCTTGTTTGCCCCACGTATAAACCGAGTCGATGACGTGCGATCGACTGATCCCCCACTCAGTAGAAATAATTTGCTTCGCAGCCTTCTCGCTGATCTCTTCGGAGGCGCTGAAATTCGCGGCCTCGGTAGCCTGCTTTTCAAGCTCGCCAGCTAACTTGGCCGCTCTGTCTCGCTCACGCTTTCTTTGCTGCCTCAATCTCGCGCTTTCGCGGTTCTTTTCCAATTCGCGGGCCGCAGCTACTTGTTCTTTCTTAGAAAGTGGCCTTTCTTGTTCGTCAATCACAAATAAACTCCAATTACCTAAAGCCGGCGCACAGGGCGCAAGCATCCAAAATATTTATCTGACGGCCGCGATTGCCAACGCACGGTACAAAGTCCTCTACCTCTTCCATCAACATTTCAACGAAAGTTCCGTAACGAATTCGAATAGCGGGCGGCTTGGCATTGAACAAAGTTTGCAGCCGCATAATCCGAGAATTCTTTGCGTTTTTGATTACGCACGGATTGAAGAGGCGCACGGTAAGCGGCTCCATGCCTCGCTCTTTCGCCCGCAACGCGAGCGTGTCTTTCAATAATTCCGTGCCGGGAATTCGTTCGACTTGGAGATCCTTCACACCTAACTTCAAACAGAAGTCCAAAGCGGCGTCGGCGAGAGCGATGCCCTTCCATCTGTCGCTAGAAACATCTATGAGAGTGAATTCGTTAACGCCGTCGCCTTCTCGCGCCTGAGTGACCCCGGCGACAAGTGCGGATCTATCGCTTGGTGTTCGTCCGGGTTCTCTTTCGTTCGCGGTAAAACTACAATCGAGAATTACGCGCAAAGGGCTGTCTGAGGGCACTTCAATGTCAGAGCGCATAACCGAACGCCATTGAAGCGTCTCGAAGCGGAAGTCTTCGTTCACATCCTTACGCCGTTATACGGCGCGGGATCAGCGCCATTCATAATTTCTTCCGCGCCATCAAAAATCGAGTAGAAATACGACAGATCGCCCTGCGAATGGGTTTCGAATACGACAATTACGCCGCCCTCGACAGGAACGATCTGCTTAATGTTTTGTGTTGACACCTTTGTTGCTCCTTAAAATAAAAAAGCACCGTGGCGAGATAAGTCACGGCGCTGCCAGCAATGCTTCTAATTAAGATTTGACTGAGACTGTAGTAAGGCATGAGGATTGAGAGTCAATAAGAGAGGCGTTCTCAATTCTCACGTATTACTACACCTTCAGAGGCGAGAGAGATTCCTTATTTAGAATGAACGACTTGCAGGCTACTTTATGTCTGAACAAATGAGAATGAGAGATACCGTGAGAGACACAATAAATTTCGGTATTCTATCTCTCAAAGGTTTTCTCATTCTCACGAAAAGGTGTCTATAGACGGGGCCTTCGGCGCTTCTGTCAATATTTACTTTCCGGGTTTCTATCGCTATCATTCCAAAGATGCTGGCGGGCCTCGCCTTGAGCCTTTTTTTTGGATTTCAAAATGTGCTTTGTGAAAAGATCTTGAACAAGCCGATAGCACGTGGCATCGCTCCCGCCTAATCCCTTTTTAACGTCTTGCACTGTAAACCAATCAGTTTGCGCTCGGCACCACAAAAGCTCTTTCCGTTCGGGAGCCATACCTCCGACTGGCGGATTGTCTACAGCTAGTCGTCCATTTTCAAGTTTGAGTTTGTATTTTTCCGCCGCCCCGTTGCGCGGTAAAACTGAAAGAGAACGGCGTGCATCTGTATCATCGCCGTCTACGTATTGGAGAATTGCAATCGTTTCGGCCATCCGGCTCCAGGCGATTGTTCCGAATACATGATCTCGCTTCGAAACATAGCCTTCACCGATTTTCTGTTTCGCTGATCCAACGCTGCCAATAATAGCCATGTGATAATGCTCGGCGATTCGCTGAAGACCCTTCATAAACGGCGATACGACCTCCATCTTGGATGCGTTTGATGTCAACATATCGCAACCTTCAATGAATACGACAGCGGGCAGCGGGTCACACTCCTCGATCTTTTGAAGAATATGAAATATAGCTACTTGATCTTGAGCCATCGGAAGAAATTTAATCGGCAC
>Ga0302325_10028008_pt1 | contig 11667 bp, 13 predicted proteins | sample Palsa_T0_2_FD_201948 | JGI IMG/M metagenome (GOLD analysis project Ga0302325, IMG submission 201948) | Peat permafrost microbial communities from Stordalen Mire near Abisko, Sweden - Palsa_T0_2 | ecosystem: Environmental > Terrestrial > Soil > Palsa > Peat permafrost | place: Sweden: Abisko... | reverse complement strand
ACGTGGCCGGCACGCGCAACCTGCTGCGGGCCGCCGTCGACGCCTCCGCGCAGCGGTTCGTGCACATCTCGACGACCGACGTCTACGGATATCCCGAGCGGGCGGTGGACGAGAGCCATGTCGGCAACGGATTCAGCAACTGGTACTCACAGACCAAGCGCGATGCCGAGTCCGAGGTCGTGCGCGTGCAGGCGGCGGGAGCGCTTGAGACCGTGATCCTGCGCCCCGCGACCGTCTACGGCCCGCGCTCGACCGATGTCGTGGGCGAGATGGCGAAGGCGATCCGCGGCCGCTACATGCTGCTGGTCGACCGCGGGCGCGCGGTCGCCGGGCTCGTCTACGTCGACAACCTCGTCGACGCGGCGCTGCTGGCGCTGCGCCACGACGCGGCCCCCGGACAGGCGTTCAACATCACCGACGGGCTCGACGTGACCTGGCGCCAGTTCACCGACGGGCTCGCGGCCGGCCTCGGCGCCCCGCCGGTGCGACTCAGCCTCCCGTACGGCGCAGCGCACGGGCTCGGGCGGACGCTCGAGGGCGCCTACCGGATGCTGCGCCGCGCGACGCCGCTGGACGTCGCACCGCTGCTCTCACGCCAGGCGGTCCACATCCTCGGTCGCGACCAGGCGTTCTGCAATCTTAAGGCGCGGGACGTGCTGGGCTGGACGCCGCGGGTCGGCTACGCCGAAGGCCTGCAGCAGACCGTGCAATGGCTGCGCTCCGATCAGCTCGACGGCTGATCGTGGCGAAGCGGTCCGCGGCCCGGTTCAGCGGCGCCTGGGCTGTCCGATAGGCTCGGCTTCATGTCGACGCCGGCGCTGGTCGGGAGCTGTGGCTGCGGAGCGGTCCGCTTCGAGATCTCAGAGCCGCTGCTCGGCTCGATCTACTGCCACTGCACACGCTGCCAGAAGCGGACCGGCACCGCCTACCAGGCGTCCGCGTTGGCGGCGCCCGGCTCGGTGACGGTGACCGCCGGCGCCGATCACCTGCGTGACTGGGAGCCCGGCGGACTGGCCAAGACCTACTGTGCGCTCTGCGGCGCGCACCTGTTCGCGCGTGACGGCGAGACCGGCGCGATCTCGATCGTGCGGTTGGCGGCGATCGACGGCGACCCGGTGGTGCGGCCGCTCGCGCGGCAGTTCGTCGCGTACCACCCCGCCTGGGCCCCGATCCCCCACGACGGTCTGCCCCGCTTCGACGAGGCGATGCCGAGGCCACAGGCCTGATGAGCGATCCGGGCTCGCGGCCGGCGGGCAGCGGCGGGTGGGCCTCCATCTCCACCGCCGCCCCGGCCGACGAGCTGTTTCACGAGGGCGAGCTCGCCGTGCAGCGGCGCGCCGGCGTCGCCGACGTCGCACGGCGGGTCGGCGAGGGGTCGATCGAGCACTCGCTCGCGCCCGAGGTGGTCGCGTTCCTGACCCACCAGCTCTTCCTGTTCTGTGCGACGCGGACCCCGGACGGCCGCGTCTGGGCGTCATTGCTCGTCGGCCCGCCCGGGTTCACCCGTGGGATCGACGCCGAGCATCTGCTGCTGGCCACCCGGCCCGCGGCCGGCGACCCGCTGGCGCGAGCGCTCGCCCACGGACCGGCGCCGCTGGGGATCCTCGCGCTGGAGTCCGCCACCCGCACTCGCGTGCGCGTCAACGGAACCGCCACATCGACCGAGGGCGGGATCGCGGTCGAGGTGCACGAGGCGTTCGGCAACTGCACCAAGTACATCGGCGCCCGGGTGCCGGTCGAGCTGCTGGCCGAGGGTATGGTCGACTCGACCCGGGGTTCATCGGATCGGCTCGACGCCGAGCAGATCACGCGCGTGCGCGACGCCGACACAGCGTTCGTCGCATCGGTCCATGGCGAGCGCGGCGCGGATGCTTCGCACCGAGGCGGGCGGCCGGGCTTCTTGGAGGTCGGCGACGACGGCCGCCGGCTACTGCTCCCGGACTACAGCGGCAACCGGATGTTCCAGACGCTCGGCAACCTGTCTGTCGACCCGCGGATCGGGGTGCTGATCGTGGATTGGGAGACGGGTCGCACGTTGCAGCTGTCTGGCACCGCCGAGATCATCTGGGACGGGCCCGAGGTAGAGCGTCGCCCCAAGGCCGATCGCGTGATCGCGATCGAGATCCAGGCCGTCGCCGATCAGGTCCGGGCGCTGCCGATCCGCTTCGAGCTGCGCCAGCCGTATCCGCTGCAGCCGCCGCTGCCCGACCAGACGTCCTAGTGGAGGGGCCACTAGTGCGCCACAGCGACGGTCAGCGGTCGCAGTCGCGGCAGGTGCCGTGCAGCACGATCTCGTGCTCGGACACGTTGAGATCGACCCGCCGCGATGCCTGAGCCACCGCCCGCTCGAGCGCCTCGTCGGTGAACGGCTCAAGCCGACCGCAACGGTCGCAGACGAGATGGTGGTGATGGTCGTGGTCTGAGCGGATCGGCTCATAGCGCGTGATCCCCGCGCCGACCTCGACGCGCTGGATCAGGCCGGTCTCCTCGAGCTCCTCGAGGATCCGGTAGATCGACGCGCGTGAGACCCGGCGCGGCCCGGCCGCGAGGCGATCCTCGAGCTCGAACGCCGACAGCGCACATGGCAGCGCGCCCATCAGCTCAACCAGCTCGCGACGGGCACCGCCGCGGCGGTAGCCGGCGTCGGCGAGCCGGTCGGCCGCCCACTCGCTCCAGTCCGGCTGCTGGGTCTCTGACGCCTGCGTCATCGTCAGCTTGAGTCTATGTGTGCGGCGGCGGCCGCCGCGGCGCGTGCGGGGGCGCCGGCCGGCCGTCGGCGATGAGCGCCGGCCAGCCGTCCCAGGAGGTAGCAGCTGGCGGAGATCGTGCCGACGAAGAAGCCGATCGGGTAGTCGGTGTTGTAGGAGAGCGTGATTGCCGCCCAGACCGTCGCGACGGCGATCAGCACCGACAGCGTCATCGCCCGCGCGGGTGTGTCGGTGACCGACCGGGCGGTCGCCGGCGCGCCGATCATCAGCGTGAACACCAGCAGCGTGCCGACGACCGGGATCGTCATCGCCGCGGTCAGCGCGACGACGACCAGGAATCCGAGCTCGATCGAAAAGTCGCGGATGCCGCGGGCCTGCGCGACCTCCGGCAGCACCGAGGACAGCATCAGCGGCCGGTACAGGACGGCGAGCCCGAGGACGCTGGCGCCCGCCAGCCCAGCCGTCGGCGCCAGTTCGTTGGATCCGATCCCGAGGATCTCGCCGAACAGCAGTGAGTAGACCGCCGGCGCGTACTGCGAGCTGAGGCTCAGAAACAGCGATCCGAGGGCCAGCATCAGCACCAGCACCAGGGCGGTCGCGACGTCGTGGCGTCCGCGGCGGCCCAGCAGCGCGATCCCGAGCGCGCCCAGCAGGCAGCCGGCGGTCAGGCCGATCAGCGTGTCGATCCCGATCAGGGCCGCTCCGGCGGCTCCCGCGAACGACCCGTTCGGCAACGCGTGCGCGGCGAACGACGACCCGCGGGTGACGACGAAGAACCCGACCGCGCCGGCGACGACCGCGACGATCGTGCCGACGATCCAGGCGTTGACCATGAACGAGCTGAACATCGCGCTACCGGGTCAGCCGCCTGGCGACGCCGCACCCCAGGTAGATCACCACCACCAGTGCGACGACGAAGAAGCTGACCGGCCATCCCTGATCGTGCGGCGGCCATGCGTAGCTGTCGTAGGCCAGCAGCACGCCGATCCATGCCGCGGCGATCCCCAGGCCGGCGGCCGTCGCGATCGCCCGTCCGGGACGCCGGCAGACCCGCAGGGCCGCCGCCGCCGGGCCGATCAGCAACGCGGTCGACAGGATCGAGCCGATCGTCAGCGCGCACAGCGCCACGGCCAGCGACAGCGCCAGCAGGTACGCGTAGCCGACCAGCCGCACCGGGATCCCTCGCGCCGCCGCCAGCTCGGGGTTGGCCGAGGCCAGCAGCAGCGGCCGCCCGATCACCGACAGGAGCGCCAGTACCGCCGCCGCCACCGCGATCGCGGGGGCAATCGTCGTGCCCGGCACGCTGAACAGCGAACCGAACAGGACCGTCACCGCGGTGCCCGTCGTGCTCTGATGGGTCGCGTCCAGATACAGGAACAGCGCGGCCAGCCCGAGCCCCGAGCCGAGCACGATCCCCGTCGCCAGATCCCGGCCCCGGCGCCGCTGGACGCCGATCAGCTCCATCACCGCCACCGCCGCGACGTTGATCACCAGAAATCCCCACAGCGGTCCGACGCCCACCAGGTACGCGCCTGAACCGCCGGTCGTGCCGATGTCGCCGAGCGCCTCGCCGGCGAACGACTGGCCGCGCAGGACCGTGAACACGCCGAGGGGCCCGGCGACCAGCGCCGCGATCGCGCCCACGAGCAGCGCGGTGTGCACCGGCCCGCTGCCGAAGAAGCCGGGCTCGAAGACGTGATGGATGATGGTCATCGCGCGACGGCGGCGTGACCGGCGGCCGATCTCAGCTCAGTACCTCGACGCCGGGGGTCGGCGGGCTCGTATCCAGATCGCAGTCGCTCGACGCGTGTGGGGTGGGTGGGCTCGTATTCGATGCGTCGCCCGCACCGGCGACGACCAGCACCCGGCCGTGGACGCGGAGCACGTCCACGTGGTGGCCGTAGAGCTTGGACAAGACATCGCCGCGCACGACATCCTCGGTGCGTCCGTGCACCGCGTGGCCGCCGGCGAGGTAGACGATCCGGTCCATCACGGGCAGCAGCGGATTGATCTCATGGGCGGAGATCAGCACGGCGACGCGCTGCTCACGGGCGACCCGCGCGACCAGCGAGATGACCTCGCCGGCACTGCGCAGATCGAGGTTGGCGAGCGGCTCGTCGAGCAGTAAGAGCTTCGGACGGCTGATCAGTGCGTGGCCGATCAGCACCCGCTGCTGCTCGCCGCCGGACAGCTCGCCGACACGGGCGTCGGCCAGCGATTGGGCGCCGACGGCTTCGAGCATCTCGTCCACCGCCCGGCGCCGCGCCGTCGACGGAAGCGAGAAGCCAAGCCGGTGTCCGTCGATCCCGAGCGAGACCAGGTCCCGGGCTCGCAGCGGCAGGTCAGGGTCCAGCGAGAACTTCTGGGGCACGTATCCGATCAGCGGGTTGCGACGGCTGCGCGGGGCGCCGCCGACGAGCACCGAGCCGCTGTCGTGGCGGCTCGTGCCGAGGATCACCTTGAACAGCGTGGTCTTGCCGGCGCCGTTGGAACCGATCAGGCCGGTGAACTCCCCGGCGGCGATCGAGAAGCCGATGTCGGTCAACACCTGCCGGCCGCCCAGGCGCGCACCGACACCCTGAACCGAGAGCACCGCTTGTCGCCTGGAGGTGGCCGGGAGGTCCCGTGGCTGCTTCATCGTGCTCACTGCTTCGTCGTCGACTTCCCGTTCGCGACCGCCTGCGCCAGCGCGTGCAGCTCGGCCATCATCCAGGACTGGTAGTCGTAGCCGGGGGTCGGCATCGTCTCATACACCCCGACGACCGGCACGCCCGCCTCGCGGGCGTGCTTGAGGAAGATCTGCGTGACCGAGTCGGTCACCTGCTGGTTGTAGACGAACGCCTTGACCCGGTGGCCGGAGAGCAGCCCGTCCTGGAGGCTGACCGCCTGCGGAGCCGGATCGGTCCCATTCATGATGTCGGCCTGCATCGAGAACGGGGTGAGGTTGTCGATACCGGCCGCCTGCAGCATGTAGTCGGCGACCGGCTCGGTCGTCGCGACCGTCGCACCCGGGTATCGGGCGGCGAACCGTCGCAACCCCTGGATCCAGGGCTGCAGGCTTGCGTCGAAACGGGCCGCGTTCGCCTTGAAGTAGCCGGCGTGGCGGGGCGCCAGCGCCGATAGGTCGGCGACCAGAGCCCTCGCCACCAGCGGCATCGTCGTCGGCCGGTACCAGAGGTGTGGGTTCGGAGTTGAGCCCGGCAGGTGCTCGAGGGTCTGCACGTCGATCACCCTGCGACCCGCGGCTGGCGAAGCCGACTCGATCTTGGACATGAAGTCGTCGTAGCCAACGCCGTTCTGGACGACCAATGCGGCGCGGCTGACCTCCTGCGCGACGGTCGGGCTGGCCTCGAACGTGTGCGGATCGGTGTTGGGGTCGCTCATGATCGCCGTCACCTGGACGTAGCGCCCGCCGATCTGCGAGATCACGTTTGCGTACTCGTTCTCGGCTCCGACCGACTGGATCTTGCCGGGCTGCGCCGCGGCGATCGAGCTCCCGCAGCCCGACACGGCTGCCGCCGCAGCCAGCAGCGCGATCAGCCCACCAACGATCACCGTGGCTCTGCGTCCGCCGATCCGGGCGCGGGGACCCGGCATGGTTAGCCTGGAGCGGTCGCCGTGCATGGCGGCAACCTAGCATAGAAACGAGACTAAGTCTTATTCTCGGGCCGGACTCGCCGCGGTCGACGGCGCGCTCTTCCGGTGCCGCGGCTCCGGGCTCAGATCGGCCCCGGGACCGCCCGGGCCACCCGTTCGAACGGCGGCACGGCCGGTGACACCCGTTCAAGCTCCTCGGAGATCAGCGCCACGGCGTCGATCACGTCGATCGTCGCCGTCGGAATATGGATCTCGGCTTCGATCGGCGGCTCGTACGGGGAGTCCACACCCGTGAAGCCCTTCATCTCCCCCGCCCGTGCCCGTGCGTACAGCCCCTTCGGGTCACGGCGCGCGCACTCCTCAACGCTCGTGTCGACGTGCACCTCGATGAACGGCAGCCCGGCGGCGGTGTGCAGCTTGCGCGGAATCTCCCGGTCGGAGCGAAACGGCGAGACCAGCGAGACGACCGCGACCATGCCGGCGTCGGCGAACAGCCTCGCGACGTGGCCGACACGACGGGCGTGCTCGGCCCGGTCGCCGGGCGAGAAGCCGAGGTCGTCAGACAGCCCGTGGCGGATGTTGTCGCCGTCGATCAGATACGCGGCCCGCCCGTGCGCCAGCAGCTGGCGCTCCAGAGCGACCGCGATCGTCGACTTGCCCGAGGCCGGCAGTCCGGTCAGCCACACGGTCGCGCCGCCCTGGTGCAGGGCCGTCCAGCGATCCTCTCGGTCCAGCGCCGAGGGGTGCCAGGTGATGTCGCGCCGCTTCTCCAGCGGCGGCTTGATCTCACGGGCATGGCGGATGATCCCCGCCCCGACGGTCTCGTTGGTGTACTCGTCGATCAGGATGAAGGCGCCCGTGACCGAGTTCTGGCGGTAGGGGTCGGCGAGCACCGGCGAGCTCGTGCGCAGGCTCACCCGGCCGATGTCGTTGAGGCCCAGGTGGGTCGGCTGCGTGAACACCTCGAGCGTCTCGGGATCCCAGCGGTCGATGATCTCCTGGACCGTCGCGCGCACCGTCCGGGTCGTGTGCTTGAGCGCGTAGCGACGGCCCGGTGCCAGCGACCCCTCGGCCATCCAGCAGATCGTCGTGTCGAGCTCGCGCGCGGCCGGCGGCCGGTTGTCGGGAGCGACCAGCACGTCGCCGCGCCCGACGTCGACATCGGTGGTCAGCGTCACGCCGACCGACATCGGCGGCACGGCGCCCTCGCGGTCGGGATCGAGCGTGTCGACGGAGGCGATCGTCGCGCGCGTGCCGGCCGGGGCGACCACGACCTCGTCGCCGACGTTCAACGAGCCGGCGGCGAGCTGACCGGTGTAGACGCGCCGCTCACCGCCCTGCGGCCGCGCGACCCATTGGATCGGCAGCCGCAGATGCGAGCGCTCCAGGTCACGATCGGCGGAGACGTCGACGGTCTCGAGCAGCTCTAGCAGCGAGCCGCCCTCGTACCACGGCATGCGCGGCGAGCGGTCGACGACGTTGTCGCCGTCCAGCGCGGAGATCGGGATCACGCTCAGGTCCGGCAGTCCGAGCGCCTGGCCCAGCTCACGCGCGTCGGACGCCACCTCCTCGAAGCGCTCCTGCGAGAAGCCGACCAGATCCATCTTGTTGACGGCGACGACGACGTGGCGGACGCGCAGCAGGGCAGCGATCTGCGCATGGCGACGGGTCTGGACGAGCACGCCCTCGCGGGCGTCGATCAGCACGATCACGAGGTCGGCGGTCGACGCGCCCGTGAACATGTTGCGCGTGTAGCGCTCGTGACCCGGCGTGTCGGCGAGGATGAACGCACGGCGCGGGGTGGCGAAGTAGCGGTAGGCGACGTCGATCGTGATCCCCTGCTCGCGCTCGGCGCGCAGACCGTCGGTGATCGCGGCCAGATCGGGCGCGCCGCCGCGGTCGGAGACCGCCTCGAGCTGGTCGGAGAGCAGCAGCTTGGTGTCGAGCAGCAGCCGCCCGATCAGGGTTGATTTGCCGTCGTCGACCGAACCGGCGGTCGCGAGGCGCAGCAACTCGCGCTGGTCGATCGTCGTCCCGATCTCGGTTTCCTCCTGAATCGTCATCTGCTCGGTCCCCTCAGAAGTAGCCTTCGCGCTTGCGGTCCTCCATCGCCGCCTCCGACGTGCGATCGTCGGCGCGCGTCTCGCCTCGTTCGGATATCTGCGAGGACTTGACCTCGTCGATCACCGACGCGACATCGATCGCCGCGGAGGCTACGGCACCGGTCACGGTCAGGTCGCCCACCGTCCGGTAGCGGACCATCAGCGTCTCGATCGTCTCACCGTACCGCGGGGCCACCACCTCCGACACCGCCAGCAGCATCCCGTCGCGGCGCAGCAGCTGGCGCTCGTGGGCGAAGTAGATCGACGGCAATTCGAGCTGCTCGAGCTCGATGTAGCTCCACACGTCGAGCTCTGTCCAGTTGGAGATCGGGAAGACCCGGATGTGCTCTCCGCGCCGGATCCGCCCGTTGTACAGCGCCCACGGCTCGGCCCGCTGGGCGCGGGGCTCCCACTGGCCGAACTCGTCCCGGAACGAGAACACGCGCTCCTTGGCACGGGCGCGCTCCTCGTCACGGCGCCCGCCGCCGAACGCGGCGTCGAAGCGCCCGGCTTCGAGTGCGTCCAGCAGCGTCCGGGTCTGGAGCTTGTTGCGCGAGGCGGTCGGGTCCTCCTCACGGACCCGGCCGGAGTCGATCGATTCCTGGACCGAGGCGACGATCAGCTCGTGGCCCGCCTCGGCGATCCGACGGTCGCGGAACTCGATCACCTCGGGGAAGTTGTGGCCGGTGTCGACGTGCAGCACCGGGAACGGCAGGGAGGTGATCCCACCCACCCCGAACGCCTTCTCGGCGAGCCGCAACAGCACGATCGAGTCCTTGCCACCGGAGAACATGAGCACGGGCCGTTCGAGCTCGGCGACGACCTCGCGCATGATGTGCACGGCCTCGGCTTCGAGCACGCGCAGCTGGCTGAGGGCAGCCGCGGGCGCAAATGTTGAGCTGTCGTTAGGCCCCATCAACGGCAAGTAAAGCAACAGAGGCGACCATGCCGCTCGAAAAGGTGCGGCTCGCTTACGCGAATCCAACCAGATCGGTGGCATATACTGGCGGTTGCTCGTGCGCGCGCTGCTTGGCTTTCCGAACCCGGTCAACGAGAAGGCGGCGCGGACGGTCGCGGCCGGGGTCCTGGCGCTCAGCGCGGTGGCGCTCATCACCGGCGCCTACTGGCTGACGATCCCGCTGGCCTACGGGTTCTGGGCCCGGGTGCTCACCGGCCCCAAGCTCAGCCCGCTCGGATGGAGCGCCCAGAACCTGATCGCGCCGCGCCTGGGGCCGTCGCGGCCGGTGCCCGGACCGCCGAAGCGCTTCGCCCAGGCGATGGGCGCCGCGATGTCCTCGGCCGCGCTCGTGCTCGGCCTGGTGCTCGGACTCGGGACCGCGGCCGACGTCCTGCTGGGGCTGCTCGTGGTGGCGGCGGGCCTTGAGTCCGTGCTCGGGCTGTGCCTCGGCTGCCGCATCTTCGCGGTCCTGATGGCGTTGGGACTCGTGCCCGCGGAGGTCTGCGCCGATTGCGCGGATATCTCCGCCCGGCTGGCACGGGCCGGCAGCTGACGCCTGATCTTCACCCGCCCTTGGGCTGCGCCCGTTCCATGTCACGGGCCAGATCGGGGTTGTGGTACGGACCGGGCCGGCGCAGCGCCTCGATCACCTGCGCGCGGCTGACCGAGTCCTTGTCCTGACTGAGCTTGCACTTGAGCTCAAACCGCGTGATCGCGAGCCGGATGCCGACGGTGCCCGGGCTGAGGCGCTGCGCCGTGTCGGGCTCGAGCCACAGCGGCTCGTCGACATGACGTTCGAAGTGGGCGACGAGCCGGGTCAGGACCTCCACGTTCGCCTCAGGCTCAAGGACCTGCGGAATGCCATGGCAGTGCGCGACCGTGAAGTTCCAGGTCGGCGCCCGCGTCGCTCCGGGCGAATACCAGCTCGGCGAGATGTAGCCGTGGCGGCCTTGGACGATCAGCAGCATCTCGCGCTCGCCAAACGCGTGGATCTGATCGTCGGGTCTGCCGACGTGAGTGACCACCGCCAGCTCGTCGGAGCGGTCGTCGAGCAGGATCGGATAATGGGACGCGACCAGTCCGCGGTCGCCAATCGACACGAGCGTCCCCCACGGGTTCTCCCGGATCAGATCACGGACGACCTCGGGGTCGTCGGAGGCGTGGGCCGGGTTGAAGCGCATCGCCGGTGGCCGTTTCAGTGCTCGTGCGGCTCAGCGGGCCACTGAGCTCGTCCGCTCAGCCCGCGGCCAGCCCGAACGGGCTGCCCTCGGAGTCACGGCAGATCGCGAACCGCTCGCCGGGGTGGATCACGCTGCCGCCGAGCCGGCGCACCTCGGCCAGCGCGGGTTCGAGGTCGTCGACGGTGAAGTATGGAAGCGAAACCGTGTCACCGGGACCGCGGCCGCGCTCGTGCACGCCGACGGTCGTCGCCGCGCTGCCGGTCGTCGCCGCGCCGCCGGTGGCGGTCTGCCATCCGCTGCCTTCGGCGGCGGTCCGATCCTGCAGCTCCGTACCGAGCAGGCCCGACCAGAAGCGACGGGCCCGTTCGGGGTCGTCGGCGGGAAACTCGATCAACGTGGGACGCACCGGCATCGTGCCGTCGACGTTAGCGACTGCCGGGGTCGCGTCCGTCCCGATTCGTGGCGATCGGGGCGGATTCGTGGCGATCGCGGCGAGGAACACCGAAGGATGGCGATTTCCTCCGAGGGGGTGGAGGCGATTCGCCATCGTTCGGCGCCTTGCGTCGCGGATCGACGCCCCGTCGAACTGGTTGCCGGCCACGATTGGTCGCTCTTGCCGATGGCAGGACGAAAAACGACCAACCCTGTGATGCGGACCCGGCGATCTAGACGCGATAGCGGTCCAGTGCCTCGCGCCGGGCCTGCGCGTGGTCGACGATCGGCTCGGGATAGTCGCGACCGATCCGGCAGCTCGCGCGCTGTTGGACCTCGGCGGGCATCGTCCACGGCTCACGCAGGTACTCGGCGGGCACGTCGCGCAGTTCGGGCACGTAGCGGCGAACGTAGGTGCCGTCCGGATCGAACCGCTCCTGCTGGCGAGCCGGGTTGAAGATACGCCGGGACGCCGGCTGCGGGTCGACCCCGACCGACGCGATCCACTGCCAGTTGCCGTTGTTGGAGGCCTCGTCACCGTCGAGCAGCAGGCGCATGAACCAGCGTTCGCCCCAGCGCCAGTCGATCCCGAGATCCTTGGTCAGAAACGAGCCGACGACGAGCCGCGCGCGGTTGTGCAGCCAGCCCTCGCGCCGCAGCTGGCGCATCCCGGCGTCGACCGGCTACAC
>Ga0302325_10028007_pt1 | contig 11667 bp, 10 predicted proteins | sample Palsa_T0_2_FD_201948 | JGI IMG/M metagenome (GOLD analysis project Ga0302325, IMG submission 201948) | Peat permafrost microbial communities from Stordalen Mire near Abisko, Sweden - Palsa_T0_2 | ecosystem: Environmental > Terrestrial > Soil > Palsa > Peat permafrost | place: Sweden: Abisko... | reverse complement strand
GTTCTTCCATCCTCGCGCCAACTCTTGCACCGCAACTCTCCGCATTGCGTAGTTTTCATCGGAGCAGGCGCGTTCCTTCAGGATAGGCAGCGTCTCGGCATCGTCCTTCCACCCCCGCGCCAACTCCCAGACCGCCGCCCACCGCACAACGAGGTTTTCATCGGGGCGGGCGCGCTCCTTCAGGATAGGGAGCGTCTCGGCATCGTCCTTCCATTCCCGCGCCAACTCCTGGACCGCCGCCGTCCGCACGTCGTAGTTTTCATCGCGGCAGACGCGTTCCTTCAGCCAGGGCAGCGTCTCGGCATCGTCCTTCCAGCCCCGCGCCAACTCCTGGACCGCCACCATCCGCACGGCGTAGTTTTCATCAGAGCGAGCGCGTTCCTTCAACCAGGGCAGCGCCTCGGTATCGTCCTTCCATCCCCGCGCCAGTTCCTGGACCGCCGCCATCCGCACGATCGAGTCACCGTCGCTTCCCGCCACTAATCTCAACCAATGGTGTGTCTTTTCCGACCGCCACACGAAAGCGATCAATCCGACTGCCTTCCGCCGTGTGGGAGCGGCCTCGGAATCATCCATGTGCGGCCCGTAGTAGTAGGGAGGGTCGTACCGAATGACTTTCTCCACGAATCTCCGTCGCAAACCCTCGTCGGTCGTCCGTATCGCTTGGCGGTTTCGGACCTCGCTCAAACACCCGGCAGCCAGGATTAGATTAGCCAACTTGTCATTGCGACCGTCCTGCTCCATCAAGAAGAGAATCAACTCCTCGGCTTTTTTCTCTCCCACCATGCCCGCGATCAACCGCAGGACTTCATGCCAGGTTTCGTCCTTCCAATGCAATCCGAATACGTCGTTTTTCAACTCTTGCAGCGTCAAGGTCTGCTTCTTCTCAAACAAGTCCACAAACCAAGCGGCGCAGAAATACTCAAGAAAGGTGCGGTGCACAAACGAGAAGCGGTCCGCTCCAGCGAAGCAGAGAATGAAATTACGCTCGGTCAACTGCTTCACCAGCGAGATCGCTTTGTCGTGGGGGTCCGGCACGCCGAGGTTCCTCAAAAACGTGCGAAAGAGATCGACGAGCCGGTGGCGATCAATCAGGTTCCCGGCCAGACCGCCTTCGCGCTGCTGCATAGTGCCCGCGAGCTCACGCAACAGCTCTTCCTTTTCCTGCCGGGCGAAGGTATCCACTGGAAGAGAGCGACTGGCATCCCACTCATGCAGGAGGACGCGGCTGGCCTGGGCGTATAACTCGACGCGATCGCGCGGGAGATCCTGGTTGCGGTTGAGAATCGCCATCATTGTGAGTAACAGCGGATTGCCAGCCAGCTCGCGAACCGCCCGAGATTCCCGAAATGCGCGTTCCAGTTGGCGTTGCAGCCGCGCACGTTGCTTTGCGTCTTCTTCGGCGGCGGCGTGCCATTTGGCGAGAAACTCCAAGACCTGTTCGTCATCGAAATCCTGCAGCGTGGCATGGGTGAAGCCCGCGTTGCGAAGCCGGTCGGCTTCATAGCCTACGATGCGCGAAGTGACCACCACTGGCGCCTGTGTATAGCGCGCAGCGAAAGCGGTGATCTCTTCGATCACCGATCCGCGCGTGGGTCCGTCGAAGATTTCGTCGAGACCGTCCAGATAGACGGCGGCCTTTCCCGCTTTTAGGTCTTTCTCCACTTCTCTTGCGTCCAGCCGGTAGGTGGGGCATCCGGATTCGCAATACTTCAGTAGTCCGACGCGCTCCTGTGCGTACTCTTTCAGGTCGACCCAGATCGGTAATAGTCCGCCGTCTGCGCTTCCTGATTCCTGGGTCACCCAGCGCATCACCAGAAACTTCAGCAGCGACGTCTTGCCGGAGCCCGGATCACCCAGGACGACCACTAATCGGTCACGCCTGAGAACGTCGAGGACGGGACTGACGGGACTGCTCTGATAGCCTTCGCGCAATCGCTCAATTTCGGTTTCGTCACGCTCACTGGTGACCTGCCCTGCCTCGCGGAGGCGCCGTAGAAGCTCGCGCGGGAGGTCGCGCACCGGAGCGGACTCACGGGCAGTCTGTGGAACGAAGACGCTCCACAGATTGACGCGACGATCGTAGGTGCTAGTGTGCATCGCCGAGAGCTGCAGAACGGCGCATTTTTTGCACAGGTAGTCACGATAGCCAGTCAGGTCAAAACCGAGATCGGGACCGGCCATGCGAGCGAGCAACTCCGTCTGCTGTTCCAGCAGCGCGGTATCAAGCATTTCGCGCAGAGCCGGATCGCTTTTTACGTATTTGCGAATGTCTCGCCCATAGCTCCTGGACACCAACGTCCAATCAAAATCTTCCGGCAGCGGGTCGAGTTCGAGCCCGCCCCACATACGCTGCACTGGCCCGAGATCCACATCTTTAGTTTCTGGCTGCAACCAAACCGTGATGTCCGGAGCGGCGTGCTCTATAAGTCGCTTCAATTGGTCCTGATAGCCAGGGACGGCGCTGGTGAGGGGCGTTTTGTCTTCGAGCTCGCGGAGAAATTCTTCGACAAATAGTGCGATCGCTTGTTTCGCAGCTTTTTCGCGTTCGTCCGGCTTCAAACGACCCAACAAGCTCTTGGCGCCTTTGCTTGCGGCGTCGTTCGCCAAGCCATTAACCACCTTTTTCCAGTCCACTAGCGCGAGGATGGCGCTTGCGGCGGCGGAGACGCTGACCGGATCCATAAAAAGATCATATACCTGTCGGTGTTCGGCGCAGGCGTACTCACTGCATACGGTTTAAGACTTTGCCAAAACCCATCAGCCAGAACCCAGCACCCATTTTGGCCTCGCTATAATGGTTGCATGTTCTTTCGCAGGCAGCGCCCTACGGTGCCCACCTTTCAGGACCGGCTTGCCAGTCTCAGGCAGTCGGGATTCACTGTTACTCCGGCACCCGACGGCACGGTCCTGGTCGCTAAAGGCGAGTGCGCTATTCGCCTGCGCGAAAACGCAGGCCAGGTGCAGCACATCGACAGGGCCGGCATCCTGGTGGGCGGCGAGATCGCTACGCTGGTGGATGGCGGCTTTCAAAAATTCTTTCGCACGCCTTCCGGCAAGAACAAGCCCGCGCTGGCTTCCGAGCTGAAAGCGCTCCACGACTTTCAGGAGGAGCTCAGGGAGGCCCTGGGTATTGAGAACCTATACAACGAAGCCCTCGGCACCGTTTCAACCTACTATCTCTACGATCGCGTGAAAGACCGGGACCGCGGCGTGCCTAAGCGGGTATGGGAGCAGTAGGGTTTAGAAACCAGGATCCTTGGGCGGGTTGGCTCGCCGGTGCCCGCTGGTGTCCGGCGACAGTTTGCGCAACTGCTCGAAATACTGCTGCACGTAAGCCTGCAGGGCCACAGGGACTTCGTCGCGGCTGATCTCGCCGCCGGCCTCCTGGTGATGTGCGTCGCTTTGAGCGTAAGGCGTGTGCAACTGCTGGGTGCTGTTCTGGACCTCAACGGTGACTTCTCCGGTCACGTTGGCCGAGCGCTTGCCGATGATTTCGCTGATCTTCCCCATGGCCGCAAGCTGCTCGGCCAGCTTCACGTCCTTGCTGCCATCCTGGCGGCCAATGCCGCTGCCGGGCTGTTTAGAGTTAGGCTCCGATCCACTCTCGCCCCCGCTTTTCGATTGGGCATTCTGCGCATTCTGACCTTCTTCGCCGGGCTCGCCATCCTGCGCATCGGCCTGCTGGCCTTCTCCCGATGGCTGCCCTTGTTTCCCGTTCTGCCGGCCGTTACCGGGCTGGTTTTGCGCCTGGCGACCGCCTTGTGTGGAGGCTTGTTGGGACGTCCCATCGGCGCCCTGCTGTGGCCGCATGCGCGACATCAGATTGGACATCGCGTCGCGGAATTTGCTCAACAGGCTGGAGTTTTCGCCCGTGTTATTGGAAGCCTGCTGGCCGCCGGCCTGGCCCTGTTTGCCGGGACCCTGACCCTGGCTGCCATCGGCGGACTGCTCGCCTTCCGCATTGGTGTGCAAGCCTTCCGCGCCGTCGTTCTCGCTCTGTCCCGCCACGTTTTGCCCGGCCGGCCCGGTCTTGGACTCGGCGGCCCGCGTCGTTTGGTTCTTGCTGTTATCGGTTTCCGGCTCGCCCACCGTGTCCAGAGCCGCGTCCGTTGCGTTATCCAATTCGCCGGGCACTTTGGTTTGGCCCTCGTCGACTGAAAGCCCCACGTCCTGGGGACGATCGAGGCGCGGCGGAGCAGGCTTCTTGCGCAAGCGCGCGGTTTGGGGCTGCGCTCCGGCGCCCAGTCTCTCCTGAACGATGCGAGCGAGGGGCGCTTGCAGGTCCAGCCGATGATCCAGGCCATAGCGCAGGGCGAACAGACTGGAGGCGATCAGGCCCAGGGCCGCGGTCAGATAAATCGCTTTCGGCGCCCGGATGGGTACGGCGCGGCGCAGATCCAGACTGCCCGCGAGTCCTTCGGCTTGCGCCCATTGTGCGCGCCGCACGTCCGCCGGCCCGCGGTTATCGGAAGCGGCGAAGTATAGCGCCGTGGACAGCGTATCCGATAATTCCAGGGTGCGATCTACGTGCTGCGCCACGTGGTAAGCGGATGGCATGCGCCGCCAGATTGCGTAAGCCCCCGCCGCCAGTGTAGCCACGGGCAACGCCAACAGCCACAGCCAACTGAGGATCTGGGTGCCGAGCAACAGCAGCAGGATCAACGCCGCCAGCACGGCGCTGCACGCATAGACAGACTGCTGCACGACCTCGTTAGCGAGGATACGGTGGCGGGCGCGTCGGACCGTTTCGAAGACCATGAGTCCCCGTCTCAATCCTTTCATTATCGATCAAAATGAGGACTTCCGACTAGTACTGTACTTTTTTGGTAAGCAATTGGCGTTCCGAACAGCCAGAGTTGGTTACAATAGGAGAAACGCCCGGAAGGATTGTGCCATTTTGAGAGTGCTAATTGTAGACGACGAACCCAGCCAGCGAAGTGGACTGGCAGCCATGGTCACCGCATGGGGCATGACGGCCGAAACAGCGTCGGACGGCAATGCCGCGCTGGAGGCGCTGGCTCTTAATGCGGCTGACGTAATCCTGACCGATCTGAGCATGCCCGGCCTGGACGGTTTTGGTTTTCTGCAAAAGCTGCAGGAAATGGGCGACATGCCGCCCACCATCGTACTGACGGCTTATGGGAATGTTGAAACGGCCGTGAGAACGGTGCATGAGCTGGGCGCCTACTGGTTCCTGGAGAAGCCCATACAGGCCAAGACACTGGAAGTGCTGGTACGGCGGGCAGGGGCGCACGCCAGCCTGCGGGCGGATAAGCAGACCTTGTTGCGGCAGTTGGCAAACAAGGGAGCGCTGGGGCGGTTGGTGGGTACTTCGCCCAAAATGATGGAAATTTTTGCGCTGCTGCAACAAGCCGGGCCGAGTAAGGCTTGCGTCCTGATCACTGGGGAGAGCGGCACCGGTAAGGAATTGATTGCGCGTACGCTGCATGAATTGAGTCCGCGGCGGCAAGGGCCGTTTGTGGCGATCAATTGCGCGGCGCTCCCGGAAACACTGATCGAGAGCGAGCTGTTCGGGCACGAGAAGGGCTCATTTACGGGCGCCTCGGAGCGCCGCGCGGGTTGTTTCGAAGTGGCTCAACATGGCACTCTGCTGCTCGATGAGATCGGTGAGATGCCCATGCCCACGCAAGCCAAACTGCTGCGCGTTCTGGAAGATTCGAAGGTGCGGCGCCTGGGCGGCAAGCTGGAATTCGTAGTGGATGTGCGGCTGGTGGCGGCCACCAATAAAGTGCCGGACGAAGCCATCGTCGGCGGCCAGTTGCGGGAAGACCTGTTTTACCGATTGAACGTTTTTCACATTCACCTGCCGCCCCTGCGCGACCGCAAGGAGGATCTGGGGCTCATTGCCGAAGCGCTGATTTCCGACCTCAATCGCAAACACGAATGCCGCGTCAGCGAGATTGCGCCGGAAGTGATGGAGGCGCTGCACAGGCATAATTGGCCGGGAAACGTGCGCGAATTGCGCAACGTGTTGGAGCGCGCCGTCATTCTGGCCGGCGAAGGCGTTATCGAGATCAAGCACATACCAGTGTTCCTACAAGGACGCGCGGCAATGGCGGCATCTGCCACTGCTGGTGCCCCCGTTGCCGTGGCTGCCCCGGACGATGCGGAGACGGTGCGCTTCAATATCGGGACCACGGTGGAGGAAGCCGAGAAGGGCCTGATTCTGCGAACTCTGGACCACACTCACAACAATAAGACCCGCGCGGCCGAGATCCTGGGGATCAGTCTGAAGACGTTGCACAACAAGTTGAAGGAGTATGGCGGCAAAGAACTGGGAGTGAGCGCATAGGCGCCCACGAGGACCGGCACCCTCTACTTGCCCATGTGCAGATTATTGTGAATGGCGTAGAGCGCCAGTTCCAGACGGTCGGAGACGCCTAGTTTGTCAAAGATGTTGTGCAGGTGGTTCTTGACCGTCTGCTCGCTGATGAACATCTTCTCGGCCATCTCCTTGTTCTTAAAGCCCTGCGCCACCAGAGCCACAATCTCGCGCTCCCGCGCGCTGAGCAGAGAGCGTTCGCGTTCGCGGCTGCTGGAGGATGGCACGGTGGCGACGGGAAGGTCGTCGGCGCCGGTGGCGAATTGCCGCATGACAGCCGCGGTAGTGTGGGAATCCAGCCAGATTTCGCCGGCATGCACTTTCCGAATGCTCTTGATGAGCAGATCCGTAGCGCTCTGTTTCAGGACGATGCCTTGCGTGCCCAGCTTCATGGCCTGAACGAACTCATTCTTATCCTCGGAGGCGGTCAACACGATCACCCTGGTCTTATGCTTGCTGTTCTGGATTTTTTGCAGCGTGGCCAAACCGTCCAGTCCGGGCATCTTGAGATCCAGAAGCAGGATATCGGGCTCAAGGCTCTGGAGCACATCCAGGACCTGTCTGCCATCCTGCGCTTGCGCTACCACTTCGAAATCCGGCTCCAACGCCAACAGCCTGCACAAGCCGTCGCGGAAGATCGGGTGGTCGTCCGCTACCACGATCCGGATCTTGGGGCTCTCCACCGGTTCCGGAGTTGGGGAGAGCTCCTCTGAGGCGCCATTGTTATCGGGCATATCACTATTATGTGTACCGAACTGTGACCGTAAGGGCTCGGTTTCCGCCACCTGTTACTACGCTTCATTGTAGAAGTCCTATTAGTACCATGTCAATTCGGCTATCCAGGCCGGGTGCGCGCCTCGCATTTTCTGCGTTCTTATGAATGGCGAAAACGCTTTTTTGAGATGGGTTTTGCTATCGTTAGGAGTCTATGAGTGAAGATTGGGCGGAGGGAGAATTTCAGCGATTCTGGAAGCGCCTTCAGCAGCTTGGGCTGAACGCCTATGAATCGCGCTCGTACCTGGTTTTGTTAGGCCACCCCAAATTCAAAGCGCTGGAGCTGGCGGCGCGTGCCCACGTGCCGCGCCAAAAGATCTACGAGGTGCTGGACAGCCTGGTGGAAAAGGGCTTTGCGCAAGTGGTTCAGGAGAAGACCAAACTGTTCTCAGCGGTGGAGCCCGGCCTCGCAATTCCCGCCTACATGGCCCGCAAACGGCAGATGCTGGATCAGGATCTGACCGATCAGGGGCGCGCGGGAGTGGCCTTAATCGACGACCTCAAGGCGGTTTACTCGGAAGGACAAGGAGGCCGCGGGACGCTGGATTTCCTGCGCATTGTCAGCGATCCGTCCCAGACGGCCGCGGAATACCGCCGCATGCTGTCGGAAGTCCACGCGGAGTATCTGGAGTTTTCACGTCCTCCATACGCGGTGGATCCATTGGACGAGAAATTGGTTAAACAGGCCCGAATATCCGGAGTGACCTGCCGGCTGCTATTGCAGGCGGGCGCACTGGGCGACTCGCACCGGCAGACGCTCGAAGACTACAGCGCCGCCGGCGTGGAGGTCCGCCAGGTCGATTCTCTGCCCATGAAGCTGGCCGTATTCGATGCGCGGGACGGCATGATCGCGCTGCTCGATCCCGTAATCACGCGTCCTACCTGGACCGCTATCGTCTTCAGCCATGCAGGCATGGGCGAGGCTATGAAGGGGCTCTTCGAAGATCACTGGCGCCGGAGTACGGTTCTGTAGAGGGCCTTACTGTTTGTCGAACACCATCTTCTGATCGGTGGAGCCGAGGGCCATGGCGGCGTGCCGCTGCAGCGTGAGTGTCTTGCCGTCCCCGGAGAGCGACCAGTGATCCTTGAGCGTCACCGGGCGCCCCAGAGTCCCTTTACTTTCGATGGCCAGTTGGTCGCCTTCCCAATGCGCGATACTTTTGAACTCGTTTTGGCGAATGGTGTTAGTGGTCTCTTTGCCATCCGTCGTGTAATGCATGTCGTAAGTGATTTCGCCCTGCTGATTACTTTGGGTGATGGTGTCTTTCAGATTGGGGTCCTCGTGAGTGATCCTGTCCATACGGGCATCGGGAGCCGGCCCATGGCCGAAATCGCTCTTGCTGATGTTCAGTTTCCAGGTCCCGGTCAGGTTGGGCCGAGTCTGCGCCTGCGCGGTGCCCATAACCAAAGTCAAAAACATGAACGAAAACAGCCTTGTTTGGGAACTACGCACGAAAGTCCTCCTACTGCTTCTCGAATACAACCTTCTGATCGGTCTCGCCCATGGCGCTGGCCAAGTGCCGCTGAACGGTCATGGTCTTGCCGTCCTCCGAGAGCGTCCAACGATCTTTGGCGGTGAAGTCGTTTCCGTTGAAGGAGCCCTTGGTTTCAATCGACAGATCGTCGCCGTCCCATTTGACAGTGCTCTTGAACACGTTGCCGCCAACGCTATTGGTGCTTTCTTTGCCATCGGTGGTATAGGCGGCATCGTAGTTCATCTCGCCCATCTGGTTGCTTTGAGCCACGTGAACCTTGAGATCAGGATCCTCGTGAGTAATCTTGTCGGTCCGGGAATCGGGCGCCGGCATGGCCCCGAAATCGCTTTTGGCCACGTTCACTTTCCAAGTCCCGCTGAAGTTAGGCTTGGCTTGGGCGTGGGCTATTCCAAAAGCTACGGTCAAAAGCACGAGCGGAAACAATCTGGTCGTTTGCCTGGTCAATGAAAACTCCCTTTCAAGCATAATAGCAATTGGCGAAATGTCTCGCACTCCGTTGCTCAGGATGATCCGGAAGGCGCTGGGCGCCCCGCAGCTGCGGCAGCAGATGACAGCGGCCGGCTATCCCACGCTTTACAACCGCTACAACGCGGCGGGATATGCCCTCGACCATATGAGCGTCCATGAATGGATTGAAAGGTACGCGCCGGGAGGCCACCAGTCGGAGATCGGCGAGTTGATGGACGTGGCGGTGAACACGGAGTATGGCCTGGACACGTCGCAGTTGAGCGCGCTGAACATGGTGTACTACGGAACCGGAGATGAGTGCTTCGATATTGCCGCGGGCAGCCAGGCGCTGCCCACCGCCATTGCCCAGGCGCTGCCTGCGGGAGCATCATGCTGGGATGGAGGCTCGCATCCATCATCGCCAACGCCGATGGCACGATCGCGCTGACCTTTAATACGCCTTCCGGCCCTGCGCGCGCCATCTTCGACCAGGTGATTCTGGCGCTGCCATTCAGTGTGCTGCGAGGCCTGGATTACAGCCAGGCGGGCTTCGACTCACTGAAGATCACCGCGATTACGCAACTGGGCTACGGCACCAACTCGAAACTGCACCTGCAATTCGACAATCGTTACTGGAACGGCCAGGGACCGTGGGGAACCGGCGACGGATTCATCTTCACGGATCTTCCGTTTCAGAGCACGTGGGACGGCAGCCGCGCAGCGGGCGTCGACGGATTGCTGGTCGATTACAGCGGGGGAAGTCAGGGCGCGAGCTACCATCCGCCCACGCCATATTCCACCAGTAAGAGTTCTCCCCTGGTGGAGCAGTTCGCCCGGCAGTGCCTTTCGCAGTTGGAGCGACCATGGCCCGGGATTGCGCCGCATTACACTGGCTTGGCGACGCTGAGTTATCCGCCCGGCGATCCGAATAAGCTGGGCAGTTACTCCGCGTGGAGGGTTGGGCAGTATACCTTATTCAGCGGGTATGAAAGGGTGGCGCAAGGCAATATCCATTTTGCCGGTGAACATTGCTCGATCAACTTTCAGGGTTATATGGAAGGCGGGGCGCGGGAAGGCATTCGCGCGGCTAATGAAGTGCTGAAAACGGGTGGTGAGTCTTAGGTGCTGGGTGTTGGGGTACTTTCTCTATGGCTTTAATTCGGACCACGTGCCGTCACCCGAAGGTCCGTTCAGCGTAGGCGTGCCGTAGGGCCGCCCGTTTTTGCCAATGACCAGGCTTGCCCAGAAGGCTGATTCGTGGCTGCGGCCGGTGAAGCGGTAGAGCACTCCGTCCTTGCCGATGACCAAGCCCGCCCAGGGGCGAGCTCTGCGCCGTTCTGGCCCGTGAAGGTGTGGAGCGCGGCGTACTCGTTTTCGTTGACATCCACGGATGGTCCGAAAAGAAGAGGCCGCCGTGCCTAGGTGAGCGTGGATTGCTCGATTCCTATATTCACTACGTGGTCCCAGCAGGAGGACTATCTTCCGACTGACAAAGATGGATCTCGCGCGAAATGAGAAATTCCTCATGCCGGTGAAACCGCTCGCCGGTCTGTTTCTCGGCAAGTTGCTCGCCTATTTGAAGGAGGCGTTCGCGGCGGCCCGACTGGAGTTCTAGGGGCAGCTTCGGGAGTTCGCTCACCCCGTCCGCTTTAACTGGCCTGATTCGCAGGACAACAACGCGATCAAAGAAATGTCCCTGTATGCGCTGATCCTGGTAAGCCACATTCGGGACCAATGCAGACCGCAACGCTGCGACCACAGGGGAAATGTGACATGTCGCCTCACTTCGCTCCGGGAAACCGCCCTGGCGGATCAATTCTCCGCTACAATTCAGCCAGGCGATCCCATCCCGCCCCTGAGCATCGTATCGGGAATGCGCCGGCGAGCAGCATTACCCTCCTGTCCACCAGTAGACCGCCGGCGCACTCCCGATACAGCCGAAAGTGCTTGTCGATACTAATCCGTCGACCTCCGCCAACGTTCCTTAACCGAGATTTCACAGAAGTGTCATATACGCGTTTGCCTTGGCGAGCTAGAATCCTGTCGGAGGCTTTTACATGAAAGGAAACGAGTTGGCTTTGGCTGTAATTGCAGCGGTGGCGCTATTGGCGTCATCGACGCAAGGAATGGCGGCTGATACAAGCGCTGTAGGGTCGGGGACTATCGGACACGTTCTACTGTTGAGCATCGACGGGATGCACGCGGTGGATTTCTATAACTGCGCCAATGGGATAGCGGCTGTCAACGGCGGGAATGCCTACTGCCCGAATTTGGCAGCCCTCAGCCAGACCGGGATCAACTATGTGGCCGCCGAATCCTCGATGCCCTCGGATTCCTTTCCCGGACTCGCGGCGCTGGTTACCGGAGGATCGCCGAGGACGACCGGCCTTTACTACGACGTCGCGTATGACCGGTCGCTCGATCCGCCGGCTAGTACGACGGGAACTGGTTTGGCAGGAGGGTCCTGTACTCCGTATGGGGTTCCGACCGGTACCACGACCGACTACGACCAGGGCATTGAGTATGACGATACCAAGTTGAACGGAGGCGCGCCGGGTGCCGGGGTGACCGATGGTGGCATCGCCTCTATTGATCCGCAGAAGC
>Ga0302325_10028003_pt1 | contig 11669 bp, 6 predicted proteins | sample Palsa_T0_2_FD_201948 | JGI IMG/M metagenome (GOLD analysis project Ga0302325, IMG submission 201948) | Peat permafrost microbial communities from Stordalen Mire near Abisko, Sweden - Palsa_T0_2 | ecosystem: Environmental > Terrestrial > Soil > Palsa > Peat permafrost | place: Sweden: Abisko... | reverse complement strand
ATCCCACCACGTCGTGCGCGATATTGCCAAGCATCATTCGCGCGACGTATCTCCCCTGCTTTTCCGCCGACAGATTGCTCAATACCGTATACCCGCATTCACCACTCATCACGGGGACGGGCTTGGCCGGTGAGTACTGGTTGATCATCGCGCGGATCTTATCGAAATCCACACCGGCGGTCTCCGGCGCGCTGCCGCGATACGGGTGAAGCGTCACCGCGGACCAATATTGCAGGCACCCCGCTTTGAAGCAACCCTCAAGGAAGGGATAGTCGATGCCAGTCGCCGGTCCCACGCAAACCTCATCCGGCAACGCGTCGTGGAGCGCTTTTCCCACAGCCAGCGCCAGTTGGGCATAATCTTCGACTTTGGGGCCGGGAAGCCAGTATCTGCCATTCGGCTCGTTATAGATCTCCCAGATGATGCCCCGACCCTTGAAGTGGGTGACTGCCGCAACAGCCCAGCGGGCAAACCCCGCCCGACCCGCGTCTGTGTAGGGCGACAATCCACCATCATAATTTTTATTATGATAATCCAGGGTCAGCAGCGCCCGAATCTTATATGGTTGCAGCGCCGCCAGCAGACCGTCTGTCTTCTTGAAGTCGTACTCCCCGGGCTTGCGTTCCGAGGCGCTCCAGGACAAGTCCATGCGAATCCAGCCAAACCCAACCGCAGACAGCATCTCCATTTCGCCGGGCGCCGGCTCGTTGAAATGGACATCAATTCCGATGCGATCGCGCACGATCGAGTCATTGGTTATCATTTGCGCCCGTGATACCCCCGCCAGCAGTAACACTGCAAGGAGAAGGGCTTGAACTCGAATCCTCATCATCGTCTCCTCGCACGCCACAACACCATGTTCATCTCACGTCGCCTGAATCGCCATCGGCTCCGGAGTCGGCGGCGACATCCTGCCGACATTTTGCCTCGCGCGCCACTTGGACGCTTCGGCACTCACCAGCGCCGAGAATTGCTGGCGAAACCTCTCGGGGCTGTACTTGGCTGCATGAGCACTGATTGCCCTCGGCTCGCAACCGGACAAGCTATTGTCCGAAGTTTCCACTGCATCGACAATAGCATCGACCGTCTGTTCCTCAAAAAATGCGCCGGTGTAACCGGGGATCACGGTGTCGAGAATTCCGCCGCGCCCATACGCAATAACCGGCGTTCCGCAGGCCATTGCTTCGACAGGGAGAATTCCAAAATCTTCTTCCGCCGCAAAAATCATCGCTTTGGCGCGCTGCAGATAATCGCGCAAAACGTGGCAAGGCTGAAAGCCCATCACGGTGATGTTGGGCGTGGCCGAAGCCCGGACGCGCTCGAGCTCCGGCCCATCACCGATCAACACCAGCTTTCGGTTGGGCATGCGCGCGAACGCTTCGACGATCAGGGGGATCCGCTTGTAGGGAACCAGCCGCGAAGCTGCCACGTAAAAATCTTCCTTTTCTTCGCAGAGCGGGAACGCCTCCACATTCACAGGCGGATGAATCACCGTCGACTCGCGTCGATAACTGCTCCAGATGCGACGCGCTATGTAGCGGCTGTTGGCGACCATACGATCGACCCTGTCAGCCGATGAGTTGTCCCATTGGCGGAGGTAATGCAGGATCGCGCGCGTGACCCAACTCTTCATCCCGGAATCCAATTTTGATTCACGAAGATATTGATGCTGCAGATCCCATGCATAACGGATCGGCGTGTGAATGTAACTGATGTGAATCTGGTCCGGTCCACGGATGACACCCTTCGCCACCGCGTGATTGGAGGAGATGATCAGGTCGTATCCCGTGAGATCGAACTGCTCGATTGCCAGCGGCATCAATGGCAGATAGGCGCGAAACCGCTTCCTCGCCAACGGCAGCTTCTGGATAAAGGAAGTGCATATGGAGCGATCCTTCAGAAAGCGGCGATCCTTTTCCGAAAGGAAGTCCACCAGGGCGAACAAATCCGCCTGGGGATAGAGTGCCAAAATTTCTTCAACCACGCGTTCCGATCCCGCGTATGTTGCGAACCATTCGTGAACAACTGCGATTCTCATGCGCGCCTCGAAGGTGTTAGAGCGATGGTGTATCCGACTGAACCCACTACAATGATCGCTCTGCAGGACTCTGAACGGCTCCGAAGCCGCTCGGGAAAGCCGCCGCAGAGTCAGCCTGTTGCGAAACGGCCGGGGTTCTCGCCGCCAGACAGCCGGCGATCAGGTCGGCGATTCTTCCGCGTGAGATCGCGCCGTCAAATTGCGCCTTTGCGCGAAGCAGCCCGGCATCGCCGAGCCGCACGCGCAAGCCCGAATTCTCCACCAGCCGATGCACCCCTGCGCGCAAAGAGCCGGCGGTTGGATCCGCGTGCAGGCCGGTGACTTCGTCCTCGACGATCTCCACCAGCGCTCCGCTTCGCGTGCAGACAACCGCCTTGCCGCGCGCCATCGCCTCAACGGCGACCAGCCCAAATGGTTCAGCCCAGAGCGATGGGATCACGACCGCATCCATCCCATCGTAAAATGCCGCGGCATTTGAAACCGTTCCGGTAAAGATGATGCGCCCGTGCGTGACATGGGCCGCAGCCATGTCGCGCAGGCTTTGTTCCTCGCCCGGATCCTCATGGTCGGACGACCCGCCTACGACGGCAATCAGCTTCGGATGCTTCGAGAGCAGCGGCAGGACCGCCTCGACGAAAAGGCGCTGCCCCTTTGCCCTGGCAATGCGGCCAAGCACCCCAACGACCACGGCGTCATCCGGCCAGCCATGCGCCGCACGAAAGGCGGCGCGCTGCAGAGGAGCTTCAAAGAACTCCCGGCTCGCCCAGTTTGAGATAATGTGCTTCTTCTTCGGCTCCAGTTCCTTAAATGGCTGTGCCATCAATCTCGAACCGAAAGTAACCGCGCGCACCGCTTTCCGCCCATAACACCACCTCAGCAGCTTGAATTCCTTGCCCCCGTCAAAGATCAGATGCACCGAAGTGATGACGGGTACCCCACGTATCGTAGCCGCCATCAGCGCCGGGAGCAGGCATCGCGGGCCGTTGACGTGGATGACTCCCACATCATATTTGACGATATAGTTCAACAACTGCCGAGTCGCCGAGAAGAGCGAGGCGGCATACGCCACGCCGTCACGCGAAGATTTGCGATGCGCCGCCATGTCGGGCAATGCATATGGCAGTACGGGAACGCCCAGGTCGCGCAATCGCAGGGCAACACTTCCGTCACCGGGAAGCGCCGCAACGACCGGCAGGCGTCGGCCGAGCAACTCGCCGATAACGTCAAGGAGAAATCGCTGACCGCCCCCCATGTGCGAGAACTGGTCGAGGCACAATATGCGGTTTGCGACGGGCCCTGCCATCAGGCGATCTCCATGTTGATCGCGTTGAGCTCAACTTCCGGAAGGTTGGTTCTATTGGCGGCAACGCGGCGGAGCTCTTTTCGGCCGTACCAAATGACCAGAATGATCATAAAGACGGCAAGCGTCCCTTCCGTTGAGAACGTGGCGATGATAGCGCCATGCCAGCCGAGCAACGGGATCAACCACAAGTTCAGCCCGACATTGATTCCGGCGACGAACAATTGGCAAGCACTTCGCAACCCCTGCAAATCCGCTCCCATCAATGTGTCCCCAAGCAGAAAATGAATCGTCTGAATAATCGGAAGAAAGGTCAGGCAGCGCACGATGGAGACCGACTTTGCGAATGACGGCCCGAGCAATGCCGGCAGCAATGGAGCGATGAGGTACAGTCCGATTCCCACCGCGACGGCATAGCATAGGAGAAATGGAAGCATGCGCTTTGCCAGGTCCAGCGCCGGGAGCAGGCCGTGGGCGCCTTTCTTAAACAAGCGCGTGTTGCTGGACATGATCGCCGCCTGAATGGGCGTGAATCCCACCGTGATGAGACGAGTGGCAATGGTGTAGACACCCGTGACATCCGCCGAGACCATGCGGGTCAGCATGGTCTTGTCGATGTCGGTGTAGATGGATTTGGAAGCCACACCAACGGCAAATGGAGTGCCCTCGAAGAGTCTTCGCCCAAGTGCCGAGTTGGTTTCGGTAGTTGGCTTTAGGGTCCCGACCAGTTTCTTGAGCATCGCCCGGCTGAGGACGGCGTTCACGAAGCCCGCGCCAAAATAACAGAGCGCGAAGGTGATCACCGAAGGGTGCCGGGCGATGCAGAGGCAGACGACTACCGACAGAAGACGAATTGCTCCGATGAGGAATTGCACCCGAGCCATCAGGTCAAGTCGATCGACGGCCTGGAGCGTCTGAACGATGGTTTCAACATACCGAAGCACGAGAAGTTCCGCGACGCCGACGAGAGCGACAAGCTCCCACCCGACGCTGGGCCCCAAGGCCACCCGGTGGAGAGCCACGGACAGGCAGAGAAGCATCAGGCCCGTGATCAGCAGTGTCCTGACCGCATGTGAAAAATAGTATCCGAGCGCGGAGCGGTCTCGCGCCACATATTTCACAATCAGATTGCCGCCACCCAGGCCGCTGAAAGGGACAAAGACATTTACCAGCGCCAGCGCGCTGGCGAAGATACCCAATCCCTGTGCTCCCAGGGCTCGGGCTAACATCACATAATAGAGAGCCTGAAAAGCCAGCCGGCTGCCAAGTGCAATAGTGGTCCAGGACGTCTCTTTTGCCGCTGCAATTTTGTTATGCAAATTCATCATAAGATTCAAAACACTCCGAATGCGATCTCCCGGATCCAACAGGTGTCGCGTCACCCGCCAGGAGCGAGGGCCGATTGCGAACGTGGCGTCTGGAACCGATGCGACGTTTCATCATCACCGGCGTCAGGTACCGGCCCTTTCTGACCGCCGAAGAAGATGAAACAAGCGACAAGCCACACGGTCATCTGAGTAGGACCGAGCATAAATGCGCCGTCTGACGCCATCATGATGAGATACGCGATCAAGCCGATCTTGGCCGCGCGTGCTACCGCGCCTGGCGCCGCCGGTGGGCTGAAGACGGGGAATGTCCAGGCGGCCAGGAAGAGGCAGGTGCCGACCATCCCGTAACAGCCGAGCATCCACATATAGACGATTTCGCTGCCGAGTCCGTCCCAGGTGGTTCCGAAGAAACTGAGTACGACATCGAGCTGATCACGACGTCCGCCGAGGTCCGAGTCCATGAGGAAATTCGAGGCGCCCCGGCCGTTGAAGAAGAACCCGGCTTCCCAGACGATCACAGCGGCGATGATTCCGACAATCGGAATGATGAGCAACTTTCGAAGAGTCCCTCGTCCCGACTGGAGTCGAGTGAGCACTTCGACCGCGATCCAACCAACCCAAACGGTCCTGGAGAGTGTGCAGAACAGAATGATCCACAGTCCGAGGGAGAGAGCTTTCCACTTGCCTTTGAGGTAGTCGGTGACCAACGGAGCCCATATGAGAAGGTTAATCCCCAGGATGTTGCCATTGTTGTAGGTGGCGCCCATTTTAAAAATGTCGCCGCGATCCACGTGCTTCAGGGCCAGCAACGACACGTCGTCCCCGGTGAACGTGACATAGGGAATTCCGACGAACTCCCCAAGCCAGTTCGATGAGATGAATGTGATCACGCCGACGACGAAGATTCCCAGAAGAGACCAGGCCATGATTTTCCGGAGATCGTCAGAGCCACCGCGCACCAAAACGTAGCGCGTCGTCGAAATCGCCGCGAGAGGAACGCCCAGGACAGCGACGATGATGTAAAGCTGAGTATGCAAATTCTCGGTGTTGGCCGAGCGAAAGACATATTCGATGCAGACGTATGAGGCAAACGCGAGCAGCAGACACACGCAAATCTGAAACAACCGATGACCGGAGCAAACCAATTCAAGGAGCAGTTCCGACCCAGTGAACAAAAAGGCCACTGCCAGCAGAAGGTATCCCCACGTGATCGGCAGCGTATCCTGGTAGTATCCCCCCTTGGGCAGGAGAAGATTCACCAGCAGCGTAAAGAGGCAAAAATAATACGTGTATCCGCGGCTCTGTGTGAGATCGAAGTCCGAGAGCCGCGCCCGCGCGCGCGATTGCGATGCGAGAGCCGGATTTGGATTAGCCGGTCTCCAACCCCTCGACGCGTTCAAAGGTTGAGTGCGTGTCATGGGCGTATTGGTGTTAAACGTGGATGGCGCGGCACAGCATCAGAAATAACGTCGGTCATGACTCAATATGCGCCCTTGCAGCGGAGGACAACTCCGACGGTACGGGCGATCAGGTAGACATCGAGCCATGGTGACCAATTTCGAACGTAGTAGGTCACACAATCGAGCCGATGCTCGTAGTCCACGTCATTCCTACCCGAAACCTGCCACAAGCCCGTAATGCCAGGGCGCATCTTGTTGTAAAGCTTCAACGTATTTCCGTATCTCTCGACCTCGTCTGGGAGGATCGGCCTGGGGCCTACCAGGCTCATGTCTCCCGTGAGAACATTCAGCAACTGGGGGATCTCATCCAGACTGGTCTTTCTGAGGAATGCGCCAATCGGGGTGACGCGTGGGTCCCGTGCGAGTTTGAAGCTGCGCTCCCACTCGGCCCGAGCAGCAGGATTTTCCACGAGATATCGTTCAAGCGCCTGATCGGCATCGACGCGCATCGTTCGCAGCTTCCATGCGATGAAGGGCCGGCCGGAGCGGCCGATTCGCCTGGCTCCATAGAAGACCGGACCAGGCGCGGTGAATTTCACCGCGATCGCCATCACGACCAGCACGGGGAAGCAAAGCACCAGCGCCAGCATGCCGAGCGCCAGATCCATGCAGCGTTTGAGCATCCGGGGTCCGAGCAGCATCAGCCCATTGCGGACCTGGGGCCCCGCCATTCCCGCGCCATGCCGGGAGTCCTGCCAGAGTGTCGGCATCCCGGTGTCATCGGAGGCGACGGTGAAATATGGAATTTGACTGGCATAGCGGTCGATGAAGTCTGCCACACGGCTTCCGCTCAGTTCCGGTAGCGCGACCACCGCATGCCGAATGCCCTTGGCTCGAACCGCGCCGTTGATCTCCTTCGCCGAGACGCGCGGAACGCCCGCCAAGCGGAGGTTTTCGCCGACATCGACCGGGTCCGCGATGAGCGCGGGTCGAAGTCCGGCGCGTGGCGATTGCTGCAACATCTCCACCACCCTGCGAGCGGAGCCAGAAGCGATGACAATGCAGGGTGCGCCCCACCAGGACCGCCGAGCGCTCCAGTTGCGCGCGGCGCCGCGCGCGCACGGCATAATTGCTATCGACAGCAGCCACGCAATTGCGAAAAACGCTGCCCCGCGCGTCAGCCCCGCGTCGATCGTCGAGGCCAGCAGCACTCCCAGAAAGACGAAGGTATTCAGCTTGATCATCTGCGTTAACTCGACCACAGGGTGCATCCCGATGCCGGGATACAGCCCTCCGGCCCAGTACGCGACTAACACCGGCAGCAGGATCAGCGGCGAAGCCCACCCAAGCCTTGCCCACGGGGCCACGCCGATTCCCTTGAGGATCAGCAGAGAAATGGCGCCGCAGAGACAGACTGCGACAATATCTCCCGCAAGCAGCGGAAAGGCGGTGCAGATGACCTGTTTCGCACGCAGGTACCGGTGCTGCGCCAAGAAGTCTCCGGCGCCTGCTCCTCGCGCAAGCGCAATCGACTTCGGAATCAGGTCGCTGACGCTGGATCCCAAGCCGATCCGGTCATAATCATCTGCCAGATCGACCTCACCGTTCAAAGTGCTCCTACCTTGAATCGAGCTCATAATCTTCTCCCCGGACATCAAAGGATTCACCCCTGACAACAAAAAACGCCGTCATTCCATCAACGAACTATGCGGTGATTTCCCTGCGACCTTGGAATATGGGCCGCCTGGCATTCTGAGAGAGTCACTCGGTGACTCGCGTGATTCGTTATGCTTTTGCAACGTCAACATCGCTGACAATTCAGCGCGATCGTTGCTCCCACTAATTCCCGGAAACGAAATCCGGCCTGGTGCTCAAATTTGCGAGCAGTTGCCGAGCGTCCTCCGCGGCAAAATTGAGACGGAGTGTGATGCGGGCCTCGTGAACGGCGTCCATCGTGTGCCCCTGCTGGGCGAGCAGCTGAGCCAGCGTGAAATGCCAGTCAGCCTCACCGTAGTCCTTGATGATTGCCCGTTTCAGATAAGAGATCGCGCCGTCCGGGTCGTTCTGGCCGACCGCGAAGTCGGCCATCCCACGCAGCAACCAGGCCGGCGCTTCGTCGGCACTGCTGGCGGTGCGAAGTTCGCTGACCGTTTCGTCGAAGGCCTTCGCGATGGCGGCATCCTGCGTTCGCTTGCCCGTTGCATCCAGTGCATACGCGGCATTGAGAAGTCGTCGGGGGTCGCCGTGCGCCAGCTCGAGTACAAGGTCGGGCCGCTTCGACTGTTGGAGATAGACCGGGATGATCTGCGGAAACAGCTGGTCATCGAGAAGCAAGGCGCGCTTAAAATCGGCGAGTGAATCGTCCCATTTCCCCTGGGACACCGCTACCCGCGCCGCCGCGAAGCACACGTCGGGGTGCGTGGGATTCAGGGCATATCCCTGGCGAACATGATCGGCTCCGATGGACTCCCCAAGAGCGAACAGTTCCAACTGGCCCGCGAAGGAGCAGAGCGGACCGAACGTTGGACACAGCAAGCGAGCGCCGTGCAATTCGCCGACGATTTGTTGAATGAAACCAATCGCCTCGGGGGTGAAGGCAATCTGTCCGGGTGTCGAGGAAGGAGCGCTCCCATCGGGCGCCCGGCTGATGGAGTACCATCGCATGCAGTTTAATCCATACTCATAACTGACATTGTCGGGTTCAAGATCCGCTGCCGCAGTTGCTTCCGTCAGCATTGCCATGTAGTCGGAATCGCTTCCCTGCCAATTTTTCTGCGCCAGCGCGCTTGTCATCGCCGACGCCTGATCCCAATGCCCGGCGGCAACGCGAGCCGTTTCCGAGCTGACCAGCGCCCAGCCGATCGCCAGCGCCAAGCAGACGAGTGGAGCGGCTTGTCGCAACTTCGGCACCCATCCCCGTCCCGGTCGTATGAACCGCGATGCCGTGGGGTGAGATTCACGGCGAGCCGAAGCAGGAAGCATGGAAGAGAAATTGACAATAAGGCCGCAGAAGATCGCTGAAAGCGCCGCGTCCGCGGGCAAGTGCTGTCCGAAGTCGGTGAAACTGTGAACGATAACTGCCACCAATCCAGCGCCCAGGCCAACCGCCGCAACGCAAATCCGCGGACGATCGGCACGCATGGCACGAGCGAAACAGACTCCAATGAGCCCGACGAACGTGAGCACGAGGCTAAGCCCCAGAATCCCGGTCTCTTCGATCAACTGATACCAGTCGCTGTCGGCGTACTCGGCCAGAGTCCAATCGTTGGACCGATCGAACATGGGATACACCATCGAATGCGTTCCCACTCCAATGCCCAGGAATGGGAAGCGGCGCACAATTACCGCCATGTCTTTGTATGTCTCAAATCGGCCGGAAGAAGGGTCGGGATGGTTGTAGAGGGTCGCGAGCCGCTCACATACCAAGTCAAATCCGCCGTACAGGAGCAGGACGAATATGATCAGCCCGACCAACGTAATGAGCCAGCCGAAGCCCCGCAGCCGGCCGCGCCAGGCCAGCAGCACCACGGCAAAGCAAACTCCCGCTGAAAGCGAGAGCACCCCGCCACGGCTCATCGAAAGGAAGACAGCAACAGCACCGAGAACAATCATGACGGCCAGCCCGAGGGACGTTTGCAGTTTGAGCGCCGCCAACGACTCGATCATTTCGGAGGACGAAGACCCGAGGGTGAGGCGCCCGCGATCACCGACCAATTCTTCGGCTTTCACCAGAAGCAGTCCCAACGCGGCACCCATGGACGCGTTCATGAACTGGCTGAAGTTGCTGTAGTTCACAAACGAACCACAAACAGCCCGATACGCCGAAGGGATGACCCAGTAAATCTTGTCGGTCCCGGTGAAGTTCTGTACCAGGGCGAGCACGGCCTCGGCCCCACCAATGGCGGCGATGACGGCCAGCAGCCGGGTGATCTGCTCCGGACGACGGAACACTTCGATCACAGCCGCAAAAATCGACACAGCGAACAGGACGATCCGCAAATCGTGGCGCGTGGCAGGCGGATAGAAGCTGAGCGTCATGTAGCGGCTCAGATCCGCAAGATTCGGAATATCCGAGAGCAGTTGCCGCCGCAGCGCGACACTGGGACCGGCGATGATGCTCAGCATCCCCGCCGGCAGCGGCGTCAGTTGCAGCAAAATCAGACCGACGAAAAGGACAATAGGAAGAACCGTCCAACCCGCCGATCCCTCGCTTTCGCCGCGCCAACGCCGTGCAGTTAACAGCAGTACGATGACCGTGCTTGCAGCCAGAACGATGGTTTCGCTCCACGGCTGTACCACGCCGAGTGCGACGGGCATGAACAGCAGCAGGGCGTAAATCAGGCATTCGACGGCAATCCCCAGCCGGTCGGGTTGAGAATTCTGCGCATCGGGTGAGACGCTTCTCCACTGCGTGTTGACGAAATCAACCCCGCGGACGCGGAACGAGTCGGCATCGCCGGACATCCGCGACGAGCGACCAATGCGAGAATTGAGTGCTTCGAATGGCATGGATTTACGTGGCAAAGTGACAGCGGGTGTGCCGCTCATTGAAGAACGATCGCGTCGGGGGGTAATTCACTTGGATCCGTCGCGGCGCTTTGCATGGACGCCAATGCCGCCGCCGCATCTGCAAGAACCGGCTCCTTCTTCTTCTCGCTTCTGGTCGTGCTGGCGCCGTAGACGCCGTACGTGCCGTATTTGCCGTAGCCGTAGTCCCGGTTCCCGCGCGGGATATCGTTCACGATCACGCCGACGACCGATGCCCCCACGCTCTGCAAACCTTCCAGGGCCATCATGCTCAACTTCCGCCTCGACTTGTTGCATCGAACAACCAGAATCGAAGCGTCAGCCGCCGAGGCGAGAATGCACGCATCGGCGACGCTCATGACCGGAGGAGTGTCGATCACGATGCGATCGAAACCTTCGATGAGAGACTCCATCACCTGCGCAAATCGGTTGCTCGTCATCATTTCCGATGGATTGCGCGGAACTGACCCGACCGGCAAAATCGACAGCCGGGCGATTCCCGACGGGTAAATCACGTCACGCAGCTTCGCGTTGCCGCCCAGCACGTCGCTGATCCCGGGCTTGTCGTGCAGGTTGTAGATCTTGTGCTGGACCGGTTTTCGCAAGTCGGCATCGAGCAGCAGCGTTCGATGGCCGGCTTGCGCCAGTGAGATGGCCAGGTTGCTGGCGGAGGTGGATTTGCCCTCCGATGGCGCCGGCGACGTGAGCAGGATCGTTTTGACCGTCTTGCTGGTGCCGTAGTGCAAGGCCGTGCGAATCGTGCGATAGGCCTCGGCAACGTCGCTGGTGTTGTGCTGGTGGATGACCTGGCCGCGCTCCGACTGCGAGAGTTTGCCTCGCATATGCGGGACCAGTCCCAGTTGGGAAACACCCAGCGCCATCGACACCTCTTCAGCGCTTCGCAGCGTTTGATCGAGCCAATCCATCACCATGGCGAGGCAGGCTCCCGCGAGTGCGCCCAGCAGCAGCGCAATGCTCAGCGTCATCGGGATGCGCGGCTTGGTCGGCTTGTCCTCCACGCGCGCCGCCTCGAGCACTTGAATGTTCAGAGCGCCCGCATCCTCGCTGTTGACGTT
>Ga0302325_10028002_pt1 | contig 11669 bp, 9 predicted proteins | sample Palsa_T0_2_FD_201948 | JGI IMG/M metagenome (GOLD analysis project Ga0302325, IMG submission 201948) | Peat permafrost microbial communities from Stordalen Mire near Abisko, Sweden - Palsa_T0_2 | ecosystem: Environmental > Terrestrial > Soil > Palsa > Peat permafrost | place: Sweden: Abisko... | reverse complement strand
CTCCGAGCCGAGACGCGACCGTGAGGGAGCGTTCTTGATCCCGGACCCTCCGCCAGAGTCACAGGTCGATCAGTTCAGTTCGGAATCGCCGTCAGCTTGTATGGTCCAACACAATCTCCCAACGGTCTCCCTTTAGACGGAAAACCAGACTGAAGACGCCGCTTGCCGGCCCTCCGCCTTCCGCTGAACGTTCGAGCGCAAACCGTCCCAGAACAATGGCGACACGCGAGTCAATGAGGCGAACCTCCAACTCGCTAAAGCTGAGCCGGCCCATGGCTTCCTTGGAGCCATATCGCTTCTGGTAGCGCGCCAGCACGGCAGACCGGCCCGTCACCTTGGAACTTCCCACGAAGACACAGTCTTCTGCGTATCCTTCAACAAAAGCTGTCAGGTCTCCCTTGTTCCAGGCGCCTACCTGTGTACTGAGGACCCTGCGTATGGCACTCTCGGGCGGCTCTTCGGCGCGAGCGCGGGAGACGAGCCCAGCCCCAGCCCCAGCGAGGCCAAGTGCGCAAATGAGCAACGGGCAGACGGTCCGAAATCTGCAGTCCATACTCTCGAAGGATTATATTCCATGCGCAGGCCAGCTCGCACGCTGTCAGTCGTACCCAAATTTCTTCTACGGGACAGTCTCGCCGCGCGTACGCGGCGCGTCTGGTAGCCTCATAAGAAGATCGGGGTTGACCTGTGCGCGTCCGGATTCGAAGGAAGACAAAACGGAACGATGCGGCGCGCCACCATACCTTCGCGCTCGCCTGCGCGGCTCTTCTGATGCCTGCCGCACTGCTGGCCTTTACCCTGGCTTTCTGGCGCATTGCGGCTGACCTGCATTGGACCGGCGACTTCTTCATCTCGCGAGGTATTTTCTCCCACTGGCAAGTGTGGCTGTTCACCGCCGCCGTCCTGGTTCTCTGCGCATCGGCCCTGAATCGCTGGGGCCAAGGCGGCGACGACGCCGCGCCACTCTGAATGTGGCGCGGGCTGTCCAGCCTGCAGAGCCGAGAGTCGTCTCGGCTTTCCCCAGTGTTCCGGCAACGCAGGGGCATTGGCCGACTCCGCTAAATTAACCCCAAATCGCCGTGAAATCGCCCTCAGCGCGCTTCTGTTATCCTCGGAATTGAGGTGGCTTCGCGGCCAATGTCTTACAGTGTGCGCCCGCGTGTGAACAGGTACGCCGGGTCGAATCGCTTCCCTACCGGACTGAAGTGGCTCCTGATCGCGAATGTGTCTATCTTCGTGATCATGTTCTTCCTCCAAGCCACAGACTTCCGGGATTTCTTTGGCCATTTCGTGTTGGTTCCCGCGCTAGTGGTAACGGCCGGCGCTATCTGGCAGCCGTTCACCTACATGTTCATCCACTCGACTGGAGATTTTTTCCATATCCTGTGGAACATGCTGGTGCTGTGGATGTTTGGCGCTGAGCTCGAGCGCCTATGGGGCACACGCCGGTTCCTCTACTACTATTTCGCGTGCGGCGTCGGTGCAGCCATCTCCGTGATTTTGTCCGCCTACATCTTTTCCGGCGTGAACACCCGGACGCTCGGGGCATCCGGGGCCATTATGGGGATTCTTGTGGCGTACGCTTTGCTTTTCCCCGATCGGGTGATCCTGTTCGGCTTCCTCATCCCGATCAAAGTGAAGTATTTCGTGATGATCATCGGCGCCATTACGTTCATGCAGTCCTTCATGGTGACTGTGGGCGGAATGGGCGGTGGCGGCGTGGCCGTCGTGTGCCACCTGGGCGGGTTGCTCACCGGGTTTCTGCTGATGCGCGGAAGCCGGCTCCGCTTGCAATTGACAAATCCGATCCAGACAGGCGTGAAGGAATGGCGGCTGCGGCGCGCGAAGAAGAAGTTCGAGGTTTACCTGAAGAAGAACGGCTCTGGCGGAAATCGGATGGTCCATTAGCCAAACGTGGCGAGCAGTATGGCGTCCGCTCCATCCGGTCGCAGCTCAGAATTGGAACCGGTCCGCGACCAGAATTCGCGAAGCGCAAGGGAGCGGTTGTTCTGCCCTTTTGTAAGCTACGCCGCTGAGGAAACCAAAGGAAGCGCGGCCACGTCGTTGTGTTGAATGGTCCGCGGCTCTTGAGGAATTCGCGCACTATTTCATCTGTGGTACAAAAACAGCCATGCATAAGAAAATCCAGAATCTGACGAGCGGAATCGCCCTGTCCCTGGGCCTTCTGCTTTCCACCGGAGCCGGGTCCCTGTTCGCGCAGGATCCGCAGACCGGGTCGGAAACGGTCGCCAAACCGAAAGCGAAACCTGCCGACGCTCCAGCCGACCAGCCGAGTATCCCCTCCGAATTCAAGAAGAAGCCCGAGGCGAATCCCGACAACCCGACGTTCCGGGCGGATTCGACAACCGTATCGGTGGAGGTGGCGGTTCTCGACGACCACGGCCACTTCATCCCTAAGATCCCGCGCGACCGCTTCCGCGTTTCCGAGGATGGCGTTCCCCAGAAGATTTCCGGTTTTGGGTTGGGTGAAGCACCCATGACCATCTGCATGCTGATCGAATTCAGCGGAAGGTACCAGCGCTACTGGTCGAGCGGCTGGCGCGAAACGTTGATGGCGTCCTACGGCTTTCTGCAGACTCTGAAACCGGATGACAACGTCGCTGTGGTCACGTACGACTTTCATACCACGATCCTGTCCGATTTCTCTCCAGACAAGAGCAAGGCTCAGGAGGCCATGGCGCGCCTGCGGATTCCCGGCTTCAGCGAATCCAACATGTATGACGCGTTGACCGACATGGCTGACCGGATGTCGGGAATAGAAGGACGGAAGGCGATTCTGATCATCGCCACCGGCCTCGATACGTTCAGCAAGCTGACCTTTGATAAGGCCCGAAGGAAGCTGCAGGAGGACGGCGTGCCGATCTATTCCATCAGCATCGACCAGATCGTGCGGATCAATGCGGAGGCTCGCGGCATGGGCGCTGTTCAGGAAATGGATTGGCTGCAGGCCGACAACACCATGAAGACCTTCGCCAAGGAAACCGGCGGCGCGGCGTTCTTTCCGAGGTTTCCCGGCGAATATCCCGGCGTTTTCCAGGGCATTTCGGAAGCCCTGCGCAATCAATACTCGCTCGCCTATCACCCCAGCAACATCGCCAAGGACGGTAAATTCCGGCGAATTAAGGTGGAGCTGATCAACGGCGATAGCGGGGAGCCGCTGCGGATAGTGAACGAAAAGGGCAAGCCGATCAAATACCAGGTCATCGCCAAGAACGGCTATACCGCTCCGCGCGAAGTGGAGTAAAAGCGGACTCACGCTGAGGCCACCTCCATTACGAGCGAGGCTGCAAAAAGGGAGCGGGACATAGCGGCCGGCCCAAATCACTTCCTAGCCCCATGCGTCAGCTTGGGGCTGTTGTCCCTCTGCTTTTTACTCAGCGCGTGATTTCCGGGAGTGAAACTCGCAGCGGATCGATTTGTCAAGAACTGGATGTCGCGAGGTGTGAAAGCGATAGCGGTCCGTTGACAGACCGCGAGCGGTTTGATAAACCCGGTCTTGAATGCGTTCCACTCCGCCGCTCCAAGCCGCCCAATCCTCCCTCATTCTTCTGGTAGACGATAATCCGCATGGGATGCTGGCGCGCGCAGCTGTGCTCAAGAGCCTGGGCTATGAAGTGATTACGGCCGCCTCCGCTGAGGAGGCGCTGGAAGTTGCCGGCGCACGTGCGGTGGATCTGGTGGTAACAGACTTTCGCATGCCCGAAATGGATGGCAAACAGCTGATTGACGCACTGCGCGCGCGCGGCTTCCAGATGCCGGTGATTCTCCTGAGCGGCTTCGCGGACAAGCTCGGATTCGATGAAAAAAACACTGGCGCCAATCTTGTGATTCAGAAGAGCGCCAATGAGGTTGCTGTTCTCGCAAGCGCGATCAAACGTCTGCTAGGCAACACCCGGAAGCCACCCTCTTCTGCGCCCGGCACTTCCAAGCGCTCCGCCGCTGTCGACTAGGCGCCCGGCCCGCGGCCTCCCCCCGCCCGCAACACCGGTAACTTCACGAAACGCTCTACAACCTCGAGCCGAGACGCGACCGTGAGGGAGCGTTTTTCAAAGTGGAGGGACATAACGGCCCAGCCTACTCACTTCTTCCACTGTCTGAAACGATAGCTGTGTCCCCTCCGCTTTTTACCCGGTCCAGAAGTGGGACTCCTGCTCGCCCTCGGCCATCGCTATAGTGGAGGCAAATGCTTTCCTCACGGCTCATCAGCGCCGTTCTCCTCGCCTCAGCTACCCTGATCGGAGCAACCCCCCCGCCACCCGCAGCCGGCGCAGCCAAATCGGCGAAGAGCACCCACAACACTGCGCCCGCGGCAGGCGTGCCCGCATCGATGTCGCTGCAGGATCGCGTGGCACAGCTCATCATTGTCCGCTCCTACGGAGATTACCTCTCGTCGCGATCGGCCGAATACCGCACCCTCGTGCATTGGATCAAAGATCTCCACGTCGGTGGCTTCATTGTCGCCAATCGCGTGAAGCGCGGCGTGGTGATCAACGCCCAGCCCTTCGAAATGGCCTCTTTCACCAATCGGATGCAGGGTATGGCGAGAACTCCCCTGCTGGTGGCGGCGGATTTTGAGCACGGCGCGAGCATGCGCGTGGCCAACACGGCGAAATTCCCATATTTCATGGCTTACGGCGCCGCGCACGATCTGAATGCGGTGCGCCAGTTGGGCGAAGCCACGGCGCGGGAGGCGCGCACCCTGGGCATTACGTGGGTCTTCGCCCCGGATGCCGACGTCAACAACAACCCCGACAATCCCATCATCAACACGCGCTCGTATGGAGAGGACCCGCGCGCGGTGGCCGACGGTGTGGCGGCGTTCATCGACGGCACGCGCGCGAACCCCGAATACACGGTCCTGACCACCGCGAAACATTTCCCGGGCCACGGCGACACGGGAGAAGACAGCCACCTGCAGCTCGCCAAGCTCGATCAGCCGCGTGAGCGAATCGAGCAAGTGGAGCTGACGCCCTTCCGGCGGGCAATCGAGGATGGCGTGGACTCGGTGATGACGGCGCACATGGCGGTGCCCGCCTTTGAGCCGGAGGAGAAGCCGGCAACTGTTTCCCGAAACATACTTACCGGGTTACTGCGCGACGAATTGAAATTCCGCGGCATGATCGTTACCGATGCCCTGGATATGCAGGGAGTAACTGCACTTTATGGGCAAGGCGACCTGGCCGTGCGCGCCATCGAAGCGGGCGCGGATGTGCTGCTGATGCCCTCTGATCCGGAAGCGTGTATCAAAGCGGTGGTTGCGGCGGTAAGGAGCGGGCGCATCTCGAGGAAGCGCCTGGATGAGAGCGTGGCGCGCGTGCTGGCGGCCAAGCGCCGCGTGGGACTCTATCGCCGCCGCAAGGTGGATCTCGACGCGATCAGCGACGGCCTCGACGAAGAGAAGTCGTCCAGCCTGGCGCAAACCGCCGCCGACGAAGCGATCACGCTGGTCAGAGACGACCGTCACCTGTTTCCGTCGCCCGACGCCGCCACGGCCTGCGTCGTGGTGTTAACCGAGGGACAGTTCTCGACGCGCGGCCAGGACTTGATTTCCGAAGCGCGGCGCATCGAGCCCCAAGGCCGGAGGCCAGAAACGACGACCCGAATCGCGATGGCGAATGCCACAATGCCGGAAGCTGTCTTGACCGCGTTGGCCAACGATCTGAACTCGTGCTCGGCCGTCTACGCGGCGGCATTCGTCGCCGTCGCCGCCTATCGGGGCAACGTTCAGTTGGCGGAGCCGCTCACCAACTTTCTGAACGCGCTCATTCACAACCACCCGCCAGTGGCCTTGATCTCGATGGGCAACCCATATCTGCTGAGCGCCTTTCCGAATGTGGCTGCGTATGCGGCAGCTTTCAGCACCGTAAGTACGTCTGAGATCGCGGTGGCCAGGGCCATTTTTGGCGAGATTCCGATTCAAGGCAAGATGCCCGTCTCGATACCCGGATATGCGAAGATCGGCGACGGCATAGCGGTGGCGGCTCGAACCAAACCAAATTCCAATCCTGCGGAGTAACTGTCATGAAAATCACGTGGCTCGGACACGGAACCGCGCAATTCGAGACCAAAGCGGGCGAGGTTCTAGTAATGGATCCCTGGATCGATGGCAACCCCTCGTATCCGAAAAAACATGCCTTCGAGAGAGTAGACGCGATCGCGGTCACGCATGGCCATTTTGACCACATCCACGATGTGTTGCCCTTGGCAAAGAAATTCTCGCCCAAGGTGGTGGGCATCTTCGAAACCACTTCGTGGCTCGAATCAAAAGGCGCCACGAACACAATCGGGATGAATAAAGGCGGCACACTGGACCTCGGCTTCGTCAAACTCACCATGACGCACGCGGTACACAGTTGCGGCATTCTGGACGACGGCAAGATTATCTATGGAGGCGAGGCAGCGGGCTACGTCCTCACGTGGCAGGACGGGCGGCGGATCTACTTCTCCGGCGATACGAACGTGTTCTCCGACATGACCCTGATCCGAGAGTTGTACAGCCCCGAGCTGGCTTTCCTTCCCATCGGCGATCACTACACCATGGGCCCACTCGAGGCGGCCAAGGCAGTCGAGCTATTGCAAGTGAAGACAGTGATCCCGATGCACTTCGGCACATTCCCCCTGCTGACCGGAACACCCGAGGCGCTCCGTGAAAAGCTCAAGGGAAGCGCCACGAAGCTGTGGGAGCTGAAGCCCGGCGAAACCGTCAACTGGTGAAGATGATTTTCAACCGCGTCGTGGCGCGGGCACTCGTGCCTGCCGCGCCGAGATTCGTCTCGGCGTTTCGAACCGGTTGTTCTGCCTCGCACAAGGGAGCGGTCTTGGGTGGCGAAGCACGCTGGAAGGTTATGCACTTGTTTGCCGCTGTATGTCTTGCGCTGGCACTATCATCCGGCCCTGTAGCCGCTGAGAATCCTCCGGCCCCAAGCCCTTGGCTACGCCAGCTTCGCTTCAGCCCGGACGGGCGCTATGTGCTGGCGCAGGACGATGCCGAAATCACAGTGCTGACCGTCCGGCCTCTCGCAATCCTGTTCATGCTGCCTGCCGAAAATGCCACTCTCGCCCAGTTCACGCCGGATTCCACGCAGGTGGTGTTCGTCAGTTCGATTCCAGTGGTGGATTCGGACCAAGTTATGGTTCCCCCAGTCTCCGCTCACGTAGAGCGTTGGCAGATCGCCAATCGGACGCGCACCGGCTTTGTCGAGGTTCCGTTACAGGCATGCGGGACCGTGGCACTGTCGCCAGACGGCCGCGTTGTGGCGTGCGATCAGTTCGACAGCACGCTGCGGCTCATCGATGTCGCCTCCGGCGAAGCAATCTTCGAGAAGAAGAAGTTTGCCAAACGGGTGTACCTCGGCACTCCGAATCACCCATGCATTGAGTTGCCGCCCAAAGAAATTGTGGTGATTGCCACCCGTCCAGGCTTGTTCCGGAACTCATGCTACTCCGGCGACCCGGGGTCAACCATAGTTGGCTTTTCGCCAGACAGCAGCTCCGTGATCGCGGAACCGGAGTCCGCAGGCCCTGCGATCGCCTGGGATATCAGCCAGCGAAGGGCCATGCCACTAACGGGGGCATTGAGACAGCTTCTGAAGTCGCCGCAACGTGCGTTTAGTTACGCCCTGCCCTTCGCCTTCATCGCGCCCGACCTTCTGCTACTTTGTCTTCCTGATGGGTCCAGGTCCAAGAAAGACAAGAAAGAGCAAGTGGAGCTCGGCGAGCTGGTGTCGTTTCCGGCTGGCACGGTGGTTTCCAAGCTAAAGCTTCCTATGAGCCTAAGGCTCTTCGCGGCGGCCGACCCGAATTTTGTTCTGGTCCGCCCGTTCGGGCCGGCCGCTGGTTACCCTTCCGCCTGGATCCTAAAATCCAACCGCGCCGCCGCAGTGCAATTCAGGTCAGGAGATGAGGTCATCATCAACAATCAGCTTGCTTGGGACGTCTTTGGACAATACTATGTTGCGGAACCCAATCCGGGCGAAGTGGGCCTGTATGAACGCGGCAAGGGCATTCAGGTCGCGGTGGTGCTTCACCCGAAGTAGCCAATCAGGCTATTCGGCTGCCGTGAAGTAAACGCAATCGCGCTAGTCAAACACCAGCGCGCTGACGCTCGCTTCAGGCTCCATCACGTAACCCTCGGACAGCTCGACGCCGGCTTCGAAGAACTGCCCCACCGAAAGCTCACCATCCTGCCCGAAAGTTGTGTAAACTTCGAATGAAGTACATGTATGGCAACTATCCTCGTTAACGGCGTAAAGCGCGAAATTCAAGCACCGTCCGATACGCCCCTACTCTACGTCCTGCGCAACGATCTCGAACTGACTGGCCCGCAGTTTGGTTGCGGTCTTGCGCAATGCGGATCCTGCTCGGTGTTGCTAAACGGCAAAGAGGTCAGGTCCTGCATCACGCCTTTGTCGGCGGCCATCAATAAAGAGGTCACTACGCTCGAAGGCCTGCCCGCTCGTTGGGCAAAGCAGAAGGGTCTTTCCGAAGCCGGCGCAGCGAACGTCCTTCACCCCATTCAGGAAGCCTGGATCGCCGAGCAGACTCCGCTCTGCGGCTTCTGCCAAAACGGCATGATGATCAAAGCTACCGAACTCCTCGAAAGCAACTCCTCCCCCACGGTCGACCAGATCAAAGAGGCCTTTACCAAATCCGGCCCTTCGGCGCATCTCTGTCGCTGCGGAACTTACACCGCCATTATTGAATCCGTCCAACGTGCCGCCGTTCTCATGGCGAAAAGGAGCAATGCGTGACCAGCTACCTCGAAACCCTCGCCAAAGAACAAGACAAGAAAGTGGACGTCTTTGGCGCCTCATTGTCCCGCCGTGGATTCGTTGCCGCCGGCGGCGCGCTTCTAGCCGGCTTCGGCCTCGTGCGCTCCGGCGGCGCCCAAGAGGAAGCGCCCCCCATGCGCGGCGCTCCCGCCAACAAGCTGTCCGCCGATTCCTTCATAGAAATTCACGCCGACAATACCATCCTCATCCGTACCGGCAAATCCGACTTCGGCCAAAGCACTATCTTTACCGCCTACCGCCAAATCGTCGCTGATGAACTCTACGTCCCGTTCGAAGCCATCACCACGGTGATATCCGCCGACACCGATCGCACACCGGATGGCGGTGGCACCTTTGACCTCCTCGGTCACGGTATGCCCAACATCCGCAAGGCCGGAGCTTACGTCCATCAGGCCCTCCTCGATATCGCCTCCAATCAACTCAACGTGCCGAAGGATCAAGTCTCCGTAAAGGACGGCATCGTTTCCGGCGGCGGCAAATCCATCTCTTACGGCGACCTCGTCAAAGGCCAGCAACTCAATCTCACGATTCCCGTCCAAGGCGATATTCACTCCATGTTCGGCCTCACCGTTGCCGGCAATCCCCCACTCAAACCCGTCAGTCAATACACCGTCGTCGGCAAGTCCTTCCCCAACTCTGCGGTCGTTCCGAAGGTTACTGCCAAAGAAACGTGGGTCACCGATGTTCGTCTCCCCGGCATGCTTCACGGCCGGGTTATCCATCCCAAGACGCTCGGCTCAAAGCTAGTCTCCGCCGGCGCTCTCGACAAGGCGCGCTTTCCGAACGCGCAGGTTATTGTGAAAGGCAATCTTGTCGGCGTCGTCGCTCCTACCGAATGGGAAGCCATCAAAGCCTCCCGGCAGGTCGCTTCCGATACAAAGTGGTCCGATTGGAGAGGCCTTCCCGGCGATGCTCGACTATTCAACTTCCTGAAAGAAGACGTCGACTGGAAAGCCGTCCCCGAAGGCAAGAGCGGAGAGTCAAAAGGCGACGTTGCTGCTGCTCTCGCCAGTTCGCCCAAGAAACTCAAAGCTACTTACGAGCGCCCCTATCTCAAACACGCGCCCATTGGACCAACCATGGCAGTCGGCGATGTCCACTCGGATGGCTCCGTACACGTTCACGCGCATACCCAAAACGCACAAGCCCTCCGCACCGAAATCGCGCAGATGCTCAGCATCCCGCCCGATAAGGTCACCGTTCACACGTATGCCGGAGCCGGTCATTATGGCCGCTCAAACGGCGGCAACGCGGGCGCCGAAGATGAAGCCGTTATTCTGTCGCAGGCCGTTGGCAAACCCGTCCGCGTTCAGTGGATGCGCAACGACGACCTCCAGTGGTCCACTCAATCTTCTTGCGCCTTTTCCGAAGTCGAGCTCGCAGTCGGCCCTGACGGCAAACTGACCGCCTATCAAATCGATCACTACATGCCCGCGATGCAAGATGATCGTCCCATCGGCGCCATCCTCGCCGGTTTGCCCACAATGGCCGCGCCTAACGAAAAGGGCTCGCTGTTCGGCCTGAGAAATGGCCCCAGTGACCCTTGGCTTTACGGCGCCACCCCGGCTGTTCTCGAACGCGCCCATGGCGGCCCGCAAGTCGGCCAGGAATCTTCACCGATCAACGTCGGCCTGCGCGATCACAGCCTCCGCACCCCAGGTCAGTATCAGCAGAACTTCCCGCGCGAACTGGCCATCACCGAGGCCGCTTATCTCGCCGGCGTCGACCCGCTGCAGTTTCGCATCAATCATGCAACCGAAAAGCGCGCCGTCGCCGTTCTCGAATCTGCTCGCGAAAGCTCCGGGTGGCAAACGCGGTCAGGCTTCGCAAATGGAAGCGGCCCCACCAAGCGCGGACAGGGCGTATCGCTCATGATGCGCGGCGGTGCCTACTGGGCCTGCGTAGCACAACTGACGGTCGATACGGGTACAGGCGTCATCAAAGTCGATAAGGTCACGATGGTCGTCGATCCCGGCATCGTCATTAACCCGCTGCAGCTGAAGCGTCAAGTCGAAGGCGGCACCGTTATGGGCGTCAGCATGACTCTTCATGAAGAACTCGCCTTCAACGACTCCAGCATCACATCTTCCGATTGGATGAGTTACCCAATCGCCAGCATGGCCGACCTCCCCGAAATCAAGGTAGTCCTTCACCACCACCCGGAAGTCGGCTCCTATAGCCAAGGTTCCGAAGCCGCCAACGCTTTGGCCGCTCCCGCCATCGCCGCGGCCTTCTTCGACGCCACCGGCAAAATCGCCCGCCGTCTCCCACTGAAGCCTGCTTACGTCAAAGACCTTCTAAAGGCGTAAACGCAAGAGAGCGCCCGCGCGGTCTTCTCATCGCGTTGCGCTCTCCTAAAATGGACACTCCGCGGGCGCTATTCCGCCGCCGTGAAATAAACGCAATCGGGATGGTGAAACACCAGCGCGCTAACGCTGGCCTCCGGTTCCATCATGAAACCTTCGGTCAGCTCGACGCCGATTTCCTCGGGGCGCAGCAGCTTCCACAACTTCGCCTGGTCCTCCAGGTTCGGGCACGCCGGATAGCCGAAGCTATAGCGCTTGCCGCGATAGCGCGACGTAAATCGTTCCTGCATGGTGAGCGTGGGCGGATCCGGGAAGCCCCATTCCTCTCTCATGCGGCGATGCAGCCACTCGGCGCATCCTTCCGCCGTCTCGATCGCAAGAGCCTGCAGCGCGTGCGCCTTGAAATACTCGCCCGCATTCTTGGCCTCTTCAGCATGCTGGCGCACACAGGTTCCGGCGCTGACAACGAACAAGGCGACATGATCGCGCACGCCGTCTTGCGGATCGAGCACGAAATCGCTCAGGCAAAGGCCATCCGATTTGGCCTGGC
>Ga0302325_10028001_pt1 | contig 11669 bp, 12 predicted proteins | sample Palsa_T0_2_FD_201948 | JGI IMG/M metagenome (GOLD analysis project Ga0302325, IMG submission 201948) | Peat permafrost microbial communities from Stordalen Mire near Abisko, Sweden - Palsa_T0_2 | ecosystem: Environmental > Terrestrial > Soil > Palsa > Peat permafrost | place: Sweden: Abisko... | reverse complement strand
GGCCGGCTGAAGCACGTCCACGTCGCTCGCGATCGCCGCGGCCGCGGAACCGGGCACGACAAGCACCGGCACCTTCGCGCCGCGCAAAACTCCCTCGGCGATGCTGCCGAGAATCATGCGCTCGAACCCGCGGCGCCCATGCGTGCCAAGCACGAGGAGGTCGACGCCGTGCGAACCTGCGAGTTGCAGGATGCGCTGCGCGGGAGGCCCGTCGAGCAGCACCGCTTCCGCGGGGAAACCAAGGTCGCGGGCCAGGTCCGCGGCTGCGTCGATCAGCGCGCGCGCGTCGTCCCGTTCCTCAGCGAGGGCGACCGGCGCCGATTTGCGATGCGCACCGAGCATGCCGTAGACTTCGTGCACGGACACCACATGGGTGACGAGCACCGTCGTTTTTCCCGGCACCGCGATATCGAGCGCGCATTGCAGCGCGGCGGCCGAGGGTTCCGAGGAATCGAGCGCGACCTCTATGCTTTCGAACGCCGACGCATCGGCAGCGCGCGTGACGGCTCCGGCCGGTACGATGAACACGGGGACGTCGGCACCGCGCAACACGCCTTCCGCGGTACTTCCGAGGAAGAAGCGGCTCGCGCCGCTGCGCCCGTGCGTGCCCATCACGATGGCGTCGAAGCTGCGATCGTGCAGCGCGTCGAGAATCGCCCCGGCCGGCGGCCCCGCGAGTTCGACCACACTCGCAGCAAGCCCCGCCGCACGAGCGCGTGCCACCGCATCGTCGAGGCAATTCTTACTCTCGTCCTCTAGGGCTTGAAAAATCGGTTCGACGTCCGGCACGTTGTACGGTGTTGCACAGACGGAAACAGCGCCCGCGAGATCGACCGAATGCGCGAAGACGAGGGAGGCACCGAAGCGCTTGGCGAGGGCCATTGCAAAAGCGGCCGCGCCACGCGACGTTTCGGAGCTATCGACCGGGACGAGGATATTTCGAAAAGCGACCATGCTGGGATCGTACGCTCGGCGTAAGAATCGCCCGTGACGTTTCGTTCACAGCATCTTCCGCGAAGCGGCATCCAAGATAAGGTGGACGTCGCCGAATTCGTGCCACAGGTACTCCCCGCCGAGCGCGGCGCGGTAGGCCGCCTCGAGCACCGAGGCGGGAGCGAACGCGCGCAACATCGCGAGATGGCTCGCCCGCGGCTCGTGAAATCCGGTCAGGATGCCGTCCGTAGCGGCGAGCCCTCGCTGCGGCGTCACGACGAGATCGGTCCAACCGCTCGAGGCGACGACGCTTCCGCGAACCACGGCGCTTTCCAACGCGCGCACGACCGTCGTTCCAATTGCGATCACGCGGCCGCCCGCGCGGCGCGTGGCATTGACGGCATCGGCCGTGGCGTGCGGCACCACGTAGGGTTCGGCTTGCGGCGCCTCGTGCGCCTCGGCGCTCGACACGCCTGCATGCAGCGTGACCGTCGCAATCTTCACGCCCCGCGCGCGCAAATCCGCGAGCGTGCGCGCCGTGAACGGCCGCCCGGCCGAAGGCATTTCCGCGGAACCCGGAACGCGCGCGAAGATCGTCTGATAGATCGCGATCGGATAGGAGCCGGCGAGATACGCGTATCTGATCGCTCGGCCGTAGCGATGCAGGTACTCCACGTAGGGGTCGCACACATCCACGCGCGCATACCATAAGCGGTCCGCATCGGGCGCAACTCGTTCCAGCAACGTCGCGCTGCCGCCGGCGGCCAAACCCAGAACGTCGCCCACGCGGCGCGGTCCGCGCGGTTCGACGATCCAGAGCGTGTTCGTCACGCGAGCCGATACGTGCAATGGAAACGTCGTACCGTCACGGCCCCGCGCTTCGAGCGCGGCCGGCAACGTCGCCGAATCGTTCACCACCAGCAGGTCGCGCGCTCCGATCAGGTTCGGAAAGTCCGAAAACGTGCGGTGCTCGACGGCGCCCGTGCGAGCATCGCTGTGGAGCAACCGAACCGCGTCGCGCGCGATGCCGCGCATTTCCGGCGGACGGCGCGCTTCGAGCCGCTCCGGCAGCTCGAAGGCGATCTCTTCGGCAATCACGCTCGCGCGAGCACGCGAAGCAATTCGGGCAGCTCAACGCGAGCGTACGGTTCGCGCGGTCTCGAAATCACCGCGAGGAGCGCGCCGGCGATCTCGTCGGGCGTCGCCATCGCGGCGAAATCCGCACCGGGCTCCGCATCACGGTGCATGTTCGTATCCATGCTTCCCGGGTCCGCCACGAGCACGGAGACGCCCGTTCCCTCGTGCTCTGCCGCGAACGTACGCGAAACGTGTTCGAGTGCCGCTTTGCTCGCACCGTAGCCGCCCCATCCGGGATAGGCATTGATGGCGGCGTCCGAGGAAACGTTCACGATGCTGCCGCCGGAGGCGGCGAGCAGCGGGAACGCGCGCTGCATCAAATGCAGCGGCGCGAAGACGTTGGTCGTGAAGAGCTTCTGCAGCACGTCCGGCTCGAGCTCGTCGAGCGCCGGCAGCGGCACCCGGCCGAGCGTCGATGCATTGTTGACGAGCAAATCGAGACGGCCGAACACATGCTTCGTGCGAGCGATCAGCGCAGCCAGGTGCTGGGCATGCGCGACATCGCCCGCGAGCGCTTCGACGAACGTTTGCTCCCGCAATTGCGTCCGGGCCAGCATGAGGGCCTCGGGCTCGCGCGCGGTGATGACGAGGCGGAGCCCCCGCTCCGCGAGACGCCGGGCGATCGCACGGCCGAAACCATGCGAGGCGCCCGTGATGAGGGCAACGTGTCCGCGTTCGAACCAGCTTTGGGTATCGTTCATGCTTCTTATGGTACGCCGAGGGCGCCGGGCGGGCACCGTCCGTTCGGGCGCCGGTCCCCTGTCCGTTCGGACAGTGCAGCGCTCGCGGCAGTCTAGATAAGGCCGCGCTGTTGGGCAATGGCGACCGCTTGCGCGCGATTCCCGGCGCCGAGACGAGAGAGAATCTCGCCGACGTGAAATTTCACCGTTCGCTCGCTGATGGCGAGCTGCGCGGCGATCGCTTTATTCGAAAGACCTTCTGCGAGCAAGGCCACGATTTCGCGTTCTCGTTCCGTGATGCGTGCGTAGCGCGGCGCACGCAACGCTTCCACGGCCTGCGCCGCAATCGCCGGCGCCATGCGCGTTTGCCCGGCGGCAACGGCACGCACGGTGGCGAGCAGTTCGTCGCTCGCGGTACCTTTGAGAACGTACGAGTCGGCCCCGGCTCCAAGCGCGGCGCCGACGCGTTCTTCCCCGGCATACGCGGAAAAAATCACGATGCGCGTTGCCGGCGAAACGCGCTTGATCGTGGCGATCGCAGCGAGGCCGTTACCGCCGGGCAGTTCGAGATCGAGCAGCAGGACGTCCGGCCGCTCGCGTTCCGCGAGCGCGATCGCCTCGGCGGCACTTGCCGCGCTGCCGGCGATGCGAAATTCACCCGCGTCTGCGAGCGTCGCGATGATTCCATCACGTACGATCGGATGATCGTCCACGACCCCGACGCTCGTCATCGAGCGAGCGGCACGCGCACGCGAACGCTCGTGCCGCCGCCGCGCTCCGCGCCGATCGCGAATGTCCCGCCGAGATCGAGCGAGCGTTCGCGCATGCCGACGATGCCGTAGCGTCCAACACCCGCGCCCTCGGGCAAGCCGATGCCGTCGTCTTCGATCGTCAGTCCGCAGCCTCCGGCAGTGTCGCATTCGAGCACGACGTCGACGCGCCGCGCCCTGGAGTGGAGGCGCACGTTTGCGAACGCTTCCGAAGCGATCCGGAACAGCGCAACTTCGGTCTGATGCGCGAACGTGCGCTCGGCGCGATCGCGAAAGGTCGCAATGATCCCGGTCTCCGAGGTGAAGCTCCGTGCCAGCGACGAGAGCGCGGCGCCGAGCGGCTTGCCGCCGAGCGGATCGGAGCGCAGCGTCAGCACCGATTCACGCGCGTCGCCGAGCGCTTCGCGCGTGACGGTCAGCGCTTTTTCGACACGTACGCGCGCGTCGCCGGCGTCGCCGAGGTGCCGTAGCGCGGCCTCGAGTTGGAGCGCGATCGCCGTGAGGTCCTGGGCGAGCGTGTCGTGGATATCGCGGGCGAGACGCGTCCGTTCTTCGGTGCGCGCCAGCCGCTGCGCGCTCTCGCGCAGATTCGCGCGGTCGACCGCCATGCCGATGTGCGCACCGAGCGTGGCCAGCAGGTGCAGATCGCGCTCGCCGAGCGCGCGCCAATGCGGCCCTCCCAAATTCATGATTCCGAGTTCGCGCGAACCGACGCGCAGCGCCACGCTCGCGTGGTACTTCATGCCCGCGGTCAGGTCGGCTGCTCCCGCGCGCTCGGCCTTGAGCAAACGGCTGCATTCGATCACATCGACGTTCTGCGAAACGAAATCGCCGTCGCGGAAGGCCTCGAGGCACCAGCAATTGCTGCCGGTCATTTGCACCGGTTCCCGCAGATACGGCGGCAGCTGCCACGAGGCCGCGAGATAGAAGCGGCCCGTCTCGTCGTCGAATAACCAAATCCAGCCGGAAGCGAGATCGAGGAACCGGCCGATGATTTCGAGCGTCCGCTCGAGGGCCGCGCCGACATCCCCGTTTCGCCAAGCGCGCCCGCGACCGCTTCGAAGACCAGGGCGTCGCGACGTTCGCCCGTCAGTGCGGAACCGGTTCCGGAGCCGGCAGCAATTTCGGGACGGCCGAGCCTTCGAGAAAATGCGGTAGCTCGGAGAGCGAGAATTGCATGCCCGTGTAAAACGGACCGAAGGCGGCATAGCGCGCGCTCGCTTCATCGAAGCGCATTTCGTAGATCAGCTTCTTGAACACGAGCGGATCGTCGGCGTAGAGATCGACGCCCCATTCCCAATCGTCGAACCCGATGGAACCCGAGATCACCTGGCTGACCAGGCCGTGGAACGAGCGACCGATCTTGCCGTGATCCAGCATGAGGCGCGCGCGCTCTTCGTACGGCAATTGATACCAGTTGATCGCCTCGCCGCGCTTCTTATCCATCGGATAGAAGCACACATAGCGCCGCTGCGGGACTCTCGCCCAAAGGCGGCCCGCGTTGCGTGGTGCTTGGGCTTGTTCGGCGATCGCCCCGTCGAAGGCGGCAATCCATTCCGGTGAATGAGGTTTGAGCCCGCGGTCGCGCAACTCGGCGTGGATCCGGCCGCTCGCTTCGTACAAGCCGAGTTCCAGGACCGAAACGTAGGACGAATGCGCCTCGAGATAGCTCGCAAGCTCCAATTTGTCGAATGCGATCTGCGCCGCGCCGAGCTCGTCGAAACTCTTCGCGTAGTGCGTAAGCATCAGATCGCTCTTGTGGCCGAGCAGCTGCGCGAGCGACACGTCGGATTCCGAACTCGCGGCGAGCGCTGCGAGACAATCGCCGGCGCGGACGGCGATGGCGGTCCGCCGTTCGAACGGCAGCTGGTCGAACGAGCCGCGCTTGAAGCGGAACATCCGGTGCAGGATATGCCAGCTATCGAGTGTTTCGGGAACTTCAGGATGGCGCATGGACGCTACTTCGAAACGCCGGCTTCTTCCGCCTCGACGGCGCGGAGCAACTCATGCGGCCGGTCGCGATAGATCTCCCACGTCGCGGGCTCGGCCGCGATTCGTTCCAGCAGATGTGCGTACGCGGCGTTGACCGGAGCGGCGACACCGAGGCGTGCTCCGGCCGCGGCGATCGCACCGCTGAGCGCATCGACCTCGGTGCGGCCTTTACCGGCCCGGACGTCGAGCAGGAGCGACGGCGGTTTGAGCCCGCGAGCGCCGGCGATGCGGCGCGCGAGAAACATTCGCGCGACGGGATCGGGCATCGAAACGAGACCAAACAAGGCGCGCACCGGATACCGCGGCAGATCGACCGCCGCGAGCCCGAGTGCCGTGATCACGGCGCGCGCTTCGCGAATCGCTCGCAACTCGAGCGCGAACATGCCTTCGAGGCGCACGAGACGGCCCGGCAGCACGTCCAAGATCGCGCAGGACGCGTTCGCGATGACGTTGAGCGCGAGCTTCGACCATTTCATCGAACGATAGTCGGCGAGCACCGTCACGGGGATCGGCGTTCGCGCGAAGGCGGCGACGAGCCAATTGTGCGCGACGCCGCCTACCGGCGCGATCCCGAGCCCCCCGCGATTCGCAGCCACGATGCTGCCGTCCGGCAGACGCTCGACGGGAATGGTGAGCGCGCCCGAGACGATGCGATCCGCGCCGAACGCCGCGGCGAGCAGCTCTTCGTTACCGACGCCGTTCTGGGGCGTCAAGATCGTGCAGTCCGGCGAATCGGCAAGCGCTCGTTGCAACGTCGCGATCGCCGCGTCCGTGTCGTAGGCTTTGACGGCGACGATCGCGAGATCGGCCGCTACCGGCAGCACGCCGGCGCTCGTGCGCGGCGCGTACGAAACCTCGCAACCCACGCCGTGCAAGGCCTCCCCGAGAAACGTTCCGACGGCGCCGGCGCCGACGACATAAACGAGAATGTGCTATTCCCTAGGACGTTTTCCGCGCGGACGCGGTGTGTCCGGTGGAGCCGAAGCCGCCGCTGCCGCGCATCGTATCGTTCGAAAACTCGCTCACGATCGCGAAGAGCGGGCGGACGATCGGCACGAAGATCAATTGGGCGATACGGTCGCCCGGCTTGATGACGATCGGCTTCGAACCCGGCTCGCTGCGGTTCCAAACGCTGATCAGCACGGGGCCTGTATAGTCTGCATCGATAACGCCGACGAGATTCCCCATCACCAGACCCTGCCGGTGGCCGAGCCCCGACCTCGGCACGATGATCGCGGCGACGTGCGGGTCCGCGATGTGAATCGCGATGCCTGACGGCACGAGCACCGCCGGAGTCTGCGGCGCGAGTTGGAGATCGTTTTCGAGGCACGCGAACAGATCGACCCCGGCCGCCATCGCGCTGTGGTAGTCCGGCAATCCCCATTGACGAATTCGCTCGTCGAGAATCCTCACCTCAACGGCGGGCACGCTTCCCATCGTCACTTCGTGAGCTCGGCCAACTCCGCTTGAAAACTGCCGATGTCGTCGAACGACCGGTAGACGCTCGCGAATCTGATATAGGCGACCTTGTCGAGGCGTTTGAGCGCCTCCATGATCTTCTCGCCGAGCATGGTCGTCGGCACTTCGTTCTCACCGCGCGAGAATAACTCGCGTTCGAGCGCGGCCACGACCTCTTCCATTTGGGCTTCGGAGACCGGACGTTTCTCACAAGCGCGCCGGAAGCCGTTGAGCACCTTATCGCGATTGTACTGCTCGCGGCGGCCGTCTTTTTTCACGACGAACAAGCGCGGAGCTTCCATGCGTTCGTATGTCGTAAAACGGCTCTTACAATCGAGACATTCGCGGCGCCGGCGCACGACGCTCTCGTCGTCGCGAGAATCGACAACGCGGGTCTCGCTCTTACGGCAGGTGGGACAGATCAGGTTCGCTCTCTTTAAGATCGGGGCGGCACGGCCCGCTTTAAGATCGGGGCGGCACGGCCCCCCGATGCCCCCCGGGCCCGGACTCCCGGGCCCAAGGGCTCAGAAATGGCCCACTAAATATGGGGTCTCTCTGAGTATAGGGCACAAGCCGTGCTCGCGCAAATGACAGCTACGATCGGGGCGGCACGGCCCCCCGTGGCCCCCGGGCCCGGACTCCCGGGCCTATGGGCGTGTGCTGCTTAGCTGGCGCCGATCTTGAACATCTTCGTGCCGCATTCGGGGCACTTGCCTTCGGTCGCAGGGCGGCCGTTTTTCATCGTGATCTGGACGTGGTCTTTCATTTCGCGCTTGGTCTTGCACTTGACGCAATAACCTTGGGGTGCTGCCATGACATTCTCTCCGGTTCGGCCGCGGTGGTCCCCCACGAAGCGTAGGGGTGCGACCGCGCAATCCCGCCGTCCATTCTCAGGCGGCGGACCGTTTCCTCGCGGTTTCCCCTCGTAAACGCTGCGCGGCTCGGCAGGATACCCCTTGCCGGGCCACCCCAGCGGCGTGAATGAGCGGGCATGGACCTTGCCCGACCCCGGTTCGCCTTCCGCGACGAAGTCTTCGCGATCCGCTCCGCGCGCCTAGAAGGAACCCGCTTCGAAGGCTTGTGGTGTGCGGGTTCGCTCGCAGCCTTAGCCGGCCGCATCGTCGCGATCGTGGGCCCGCGGGCCCCATCGGACGGGGCTCGCGCCCGCGCTCACGCTCTGGCTGCGACGCTCGCGCGGAGCGGCGTGGGTGTTATCTCCGGCCTCGCAATCGGTATCGACGGCGCTGCTCACGCGGGCGCCCTGGCGGGTCACGGCCGGACGGTCGGCATGCTTGGAGGCGGGCACCGCCGGTTTTTCCCGCAGCGCAATCGCGCCCTCGCGGAGGCGATGATCGCAAACGGCGGCGCCGTGCTTTCTCCCTACGCACCCGACGAGCCGGCGCGACCGCACCAGTTCCTTCAGCGTAACGGCCTCGTCGCCGCCTTTTCCGACGCCGTCGTGATCGTCGAGGCGGCCGCACGAAGCGGCGCGCTCAATACCGCATCGTGGGCCGCCGAACTCGGCATCGACGTGCTGGCGTTTCCCGGCGACGTCGATCGCCCCAAAGCAGCCGGCTGCAACACCCTTATTCGCGACGGCGCGATCCTCGTACGCGACGCGGACGACGTGCTCGCGCACCTCGGCCTCACCCGCGACCCTGCGCCTTCCGAACTCGAGCAGGCGCCGCCGCGCGCCGACCCGCTCGAACGCCGCATCGTCGCCGCACTGGCCGGAGGTCCCGTCGATTTCGACGGGCTGCTCGCGACGACCGCGGCCTCAACGGCCGATCTGATCGCAGCACTCGTGCGCCTGGAAATGGACGACGCGATCGAGCGCCGCGATGCACTCGCGTATTCGCTCCCGGCCAGCAGGGCTCGATAAAAAGCTGCACCGACGCGCGGCGCGAACGGAACCTGCGTGAAAACGCGGTTGATCGCGGTCGGTAAAGTACGCGAACCCTACGTTGCGGCGGCCCTGGACGATTTTCGCAAACGCCTCCAGCGTATGGGAGCCTACGAAGAACTCGAAGTCGCCGCGGCGCACGGCGGCGAACCGGTTCGAGCTATGCGCGAAGAAGGTGAACGGATCGCCGGCACACTCGTTCCGGGCGAACCGTTCTGGCTGCTCGATCGCAGCGGAACCGCGCTCTCGAGCATCGAGCTTTCCACGAAGATCTTGGCGCTCGCCCACAGCGGCGCGGCACGCTTGAACCTCGCGATCGCGGGAACGTACGGCGCGAGCGACGAGCTACGCGCGCGCGCCGATTTCACGTGGTCGCTTTCGACGCTGACGTTTCTGCACGAGTGGGCGCGCGCGATCGTGGTGGAACAGCTCTACCGCGCAGCGAAGATCGCGCGCAATGAGCCTTACCACCACTAGCGCCGCGGACTCGGATCTCGCACGGTTAGCCGCCGCGCTCGCGGCCGCCGCGCATGCGGTCGTGCCCGGCGACGAGCTTCCCGCGATCGCTCTCGAGGCGCCGCGCAATCTCGACCACGGCGACTTCTCTTCCAACGTCGCGCTGCAGCTGGCCAAGCGCGCGCGCCGTGCGCCGCAGATTCTAGCCGCCGAAATCGTCGCGCGGCTCTCCGGCGTCGATGGCGGATTCTCGGAGATCGTCTCCGAGATCACGCCGCTCGGCGGATTCATCAACATTCGGCTCTCGGCCGCCTACTGGCAGCGCACGGTGCGCGAGATTCTCGCAGAGGGCGAGGATTTCGGGCGCGGCGCAGCGACGGGCGAACGCGTCTCGCTCGAGTTCGGCAGCGCCAACCCGACGGGTCCGCTCGTGGTCGTGCAGGGCCGCACGCTCTCGCTTGGAGATTCGATCGCGAACGCGATGCGGTTCTGCGGTATCGAGGTCACGAGCGAGTGGATCATCAACGATGCGGGCTCGCAAATCGATACGCTCGGGCGCTCGCTCTATGCTCGCTACCGGCAAATCGCCGAGCCTTCGTTTCCGTTTCCCGATGAGGGGTATCCGGGCGACTACCTCGTTCCGATTGCCCGCGAGCTGCGCGACAACGAGGGCAGCCGATACGACGCCGCGCCCGAACCTGAGTGGCTGCCCTACTTCGCGAAATACGGACGCGACGTGCTCGTGGCCGGACAACGGAAAACCGCCGATCGTTTCCGCGTGCGCTACGATCGCTGGCAAAGCGAAAAAGACCTCCACGAGAACGGTGCCGTGCGCGCCGGCGTCGAGGCGCTACGCGAGCGCGGGCTGACGTTCGAATCCGAGGGCGCCACCTGGATGCGCACGACGCAATTCGGCGACGATAAGGACCGCGTGCTCGTGCGCAGCGACGGGCGCCCCACCTACTACGCGCCCGACGTCGCCTACCACTACGACAAGCTGCAACGCAACGATCGCGCGATCCTGATCCTCGGGCCCGATCATCACGGCTACATCACGCGCCTGAGCACGATCGCCGCGGCGTTCGGCCGTCCGGGAGCGATCGAAGTGCTGATCGCGCAGCAGATGACGACGGTCCGCGATGGTGAGATCGTATCGCTCTCCAAGCGCCACGGCGATGTGCTGACGCTCGACGAGGTGCTCGACGAAGTCGGCGTGGACGCCGCACGGTTCTTCTTCGTGATGATGAACGCGGACTCGCCGATGACCTTCGACCTCACCCTCGCAAGAGAACAGACGAGCGAGAACCCCGTGTACTACGTGCAATACGCGCACGCGCGCATCGCCTCGGTCGCACGCCGCCCCGAAGCCGCCGCGATCCTAGCCGCGGCCGAGCGCGGCGCGGCAACGGACCGTCTCGAAGCCCCAGCCGAAATCGCGCTCGCGCGCCGTCTCTCCGAATTCCCGGCCGTCGTCCGCCAGGTCGCGCAGCGCCGTTCGCCGAGCCACGTCGCCCGCTACGCGCAAACGGTGGCGAACGATTTCACACAGTTCTACGCCGCCTGCCGCGTCCTCACGGACGACGTGGAACTCTCGACGGCGCGCCTCGCTCTGTCACTCGCGACCAAGCGCGTCATCGCGCTCTCGCTCGGCCTCCTCGGCGTCTCGGCGCCGGAACGTATGGACCGGATCGAAACCGAAGAGGACGTCGAGGAGCGCATCCAAGTGAACCTCTCGGATCTCGAATCGCTGGTGCTGGTCTCGTACCTTGGGGGTAAGAGCTACCAGGAAATGGCGCGCGACCTAAGCTGCCACGTGAAGTCGATCGACAATGCGCTGCAACGCGCGAAACGCAAGATCGAAAAGAACCGCGCGGAGATCGGCCTGGCGTAGTCGATGCGCCCGCGGAGACAAGGAGAACGGCGTCCCCAGCGGCGCCGTTCCTGCCTCTACACCTCACGCGGGCGGCGAGCGGTCAAGCCGCCACGTGCCTAGCCAAACATACCTACGATCACCGCCGCCGCTTCGACGGCGCTGCGTTTGCCACGCACGTCAAATCCAGTCCAACGATATCGAAAATGAAGGTGCGTAGTCGGCTCCATCAGCCTTACCATGCGTTCGGCGCTTCGGCTCAAGATGATTATTCTTATCACTTTACCCCTCGAAAGCCGGAGGTCCGCTGGTCGAAGCGTGGTGCCTCTTGCAACCGTTGCAGTTCGGCTTTGTGGCGCTCGAGAAACCGCTCGAAGAGCGGTACGCTGAACGCAACGGCCCCCGGGACCGGGCCATAGACGACGCCTTTCACGACCAGGTTGTTGCGGATCGAGCTTGCCTCGCGCGTC
>Ga0302325_10028000_pt1 | contig 11669 bp, 8 predicted proteins | sample Palsa_T0_2_FD_201948 | JGI IMG/M metagenome (GOLD analysis project Ga0302325, IMG submission 201948) | Peat permafrost microbial communities from Stordalen Mire near Abisko, Sweden - Palsa_T0_2 | ecosystem: Environmental > Terrestrial > Soil > Palsa > Peat permafrost | place: Sweden: Abisko... | reverse complement strand
GGTTCTTTCATATTGATTCCTTTGCGTTCGATACTGACGTTAATTGCGGGCTAATTCGCCGATTGCGGGCTAGTTCGTGGCTGCCTTGGTCTGGTTGACCAGATTAGCCTTGGCGAGACCTGCGCGATCGCCGACGATGCCGGTTTCGCCGTACAGGCGGACCCATTCGGCGACCTTGGCGAGCAGGACTTCCTTGGGCTCGGTAAGATCGATCTTGATGCCAAATGGCTGGCGCGCTTTCAATCCGGTGTCCCAGTAAACTTCGCAGCGGTTGCCCTCGGGATCGAAGAAATAGATGCTGACCGCGTTGCCGTGGCAGATGATGCGGTCAAATTTCACGTCCTGTTCGAGAAAGCGCTGCCGGTAGTCGAGGATATCCTCGAGGCTGTTGCATCGGAAGGAGATCTGCTGCACGACCCGGGCGTCGTCGCCGACATTGCGCCCGCCGCATAGCAGGAATTCGTGATGCTCCTCGTCGGGCCGCGCGCTCATGAAGACGATTCCGATTTCGGGATCCTCATCGGTCACGGTCAGGCCGACGATATCGCGGAAGAACACCTTTTGGGCCTCGAGATCGCGCACGTGAATCCCAACGTGACCCAGCATTGCAGGTGATGGCATGTTATAACCCGACCCCCGGATTGAAATCTCAGTCTCCGCGAACGCCCGTCCCGTCGCGGCCCAGCTACCTGATGATAGCGCTGATTACGCTATAGCTCCAATTGCCGCCCCGTTCAAAGTGTGGAGGCCCGACCAGTAGGCCGCAGCACCTGCCGGCTTGACTTTCCCTTATCCAATTGCGAATCAAACTTAACGCTGTGTGACAGATTTTTCCTGCCGGGGGGCGGCGCGGTGGCCGTGCGAATCATGCGTATCGCGCGGATTCGGCACGGCTGAATTCCGGCACAAGGAGATAAACGATGCAGTTCCATGCCTTTCATCTGATGCCCTGGCCGTACCTGCCCGACGACTTTGACGATCTGAACAAGTACCCATCGTCGTGGGTCACCTTTTCCAACTCGAACTACGATCCCGTCAAGGGCCATCAGCTATACAACCGCTATCTCGACGAGCTCGAGTACGCCGAGGAGCTCGGCTTCGACGGTATCTGCGTCAATGAGCATCATCAGAATTCCTACGGCACCATGCCGGCGCCCAACCTGATGGCGGCTGCGCTCGCGCGGCGGACCAAGCGGGTCAAGCTGCTGATCCTGGGCAACGGCCTGCCGCTGCGGGACCATCCGCTGCGGATTGCCGAAGAGGTCGCGATGCTCGACGTTATCAGCGGCGGCCGTATGATTTCCGGGTTCGTACGAGGAATCGGCTGCGAGTACTACTCGATGGGTATCAATCCGACCCATTCGCGCGAGCGCTTCTTCGAGGCGCACGACCTGATCATCAAGGCATGGACGCAGCCTGGCCCGTGGGAGCATCAGGGCAAGCACTACAACCTGCGTTACGTCAACGTATGGCCGCGGCCGTTCCAGCAGCCCCATCCTCCCATCTGGATTCCCGGCTTCGGCAGTAAGGAGACGGTCGACTGGTGCGCCCATCCGGATCGCAAGTATCCCTACCTGGCGACCTTCATGCCGGAATCCGCCGTCAAGATGTTCTTCAACTGGTACCGCGCTGCCGCCAACTCCCACGGCTATGAGGCCCCGGCCAGCCAGCTAGGCCATCTGATCCCGATCTATGTTGGCGATACCGACGCCGAGGCCAAGCGCGACGCCGCCGGCCACGTCGAATGGCTGTTCCATAAGGGGCTGCGCCATAGCTGGGAGATGCTGTTCCCGCCCGGCTATACGTCCACCCCCTCGATGGCGCGCCTCTACGCCGCAGCCGAGACCCTCGACTGGAACCGGCTCAATTTCGACGGTATGAACGAAGTCGGCCTGTGCGTCGTCGGCAGCCCGCAAACCGTCCTGCGCAAGCTGATCCATTCGATCCGCACGCTCGGCTACGGCCTGTTGCTGCCGCTGTTGCATATCGGCGACATGCCGCACGATCGCACCGTGCGCAGCATGGAGCGTTTCGCGCGGGAAATCATGCCGGCCCTCAAGGCCGAGTTCAAAGATGCGCCCACGATCGCTCACAGCGAACCCGTCCAGGCTGGGAAGTAATTCGCGGAGCCCGCCTTAAGCGGAAAGTTAAAAGGATCGCATGGCACATACGGAAGAATTCATCGACGTCCGGGGGGCCAAGGTGCAGCTCATGAAGGCTGGCACCGGCGCCCCGCTCCTGTTCCTGCACGGCGCCGGCGGCATCGCCTGGATGCCGTTTTTCGACCGGCTGAGCCGCGATTTTACCGTCTATGTTCCGGCGCATCCCGGTTTCGCGCTCTCGGAAGGCCTCGACAAGATCGATTCCATTTTCGATCTCGTCTTCCATTACGTCGACTTCCTCGATGTGCTCGGACTCGATCGGCCCAACATTGTCGGATTGTCGCTCGGCGGATGGTTGGCGGCCGAACTCGCGGTCCATCAGGGCTCGCGGGTCAACAAGCTGGTCCTGATCGATGCGGTCGGGCTGCGGGTCGAAGGTGCGCCGCCGATTCCGGACATCTTCATGCCGGGAGTCGCGGCCTTGCGCAAGCTGGTCTATCTGGATCCCGAAGGCGATCTGGCGCTTGCCACGATGCCGGACATGCCGACGCCCGCGATGATCGAGGCGCGCCTCAACGCGCGCGCGGCCTCCGCCCGGGTCGGCTGGAACCCTTACTTCAACGATCCCCGCCTGCGCGAACGGCTCTACCGCATCAAGGCGCCGACGCTGATCGTGTGGGGTGAGAAGGACATCCTGGTCTCGCCCGAGTACGGCAAGGCCTATGCCGCGGGAATCAAGGGCAGCAAGATGGTCACGATCAAAAATTCCGCCCACGTGCCGCCGGCCGAGCAGCCCGATGAGACTGCGCGCGTGGTCGCGGACTTTCTGAAATCGTGACAGAATCGGCCTATTGAGCGCGGACTTGCGCCAGCAAAAATGGAGAACATCTGATGGCGATAGGTAGAAAGTGGATCCGGCTGCCGTTTTCCGAGGGTATCGTCGCCCGTCAGGCCCATGTCGATGTTCCCGCGGGAACCTATGAGCGTGAGTTCGGCCGCGACGGCTTTTTCGGCCCCGCGACCGAGATGTACCACACCCATCCGCCCACCGGATGGATCAATTGGGAAGGCCCGCTCGCGCCGCGCGCGTTCAATCTGAACCTGCTCGAAACCAAGGGCTCGTCGCCGTGGAACGCGCCGCTGATCATGAGCAATCAGGCGCTCCAGTTCCGCATCTGGAAGAGCGCCGCCTCGATGGATCATCTGATCCGCAACGGCGACGGCGATGAGATGCTGTTTATCCATGAGGGCGCCGGCGACCTCTACTGCGAGTACGGCCACATGTCGTTCCGCGACGGCGACTACATTGTGATTCCGCGCGGCACCGCCTGGCGTATCGACGTGACCGATCCGGTCTCCGCGCTGATGATCGAGGCGACCAATGACTCCTACCAGCTTCCCGAAAAGGGCGTTATCGGCAATCACGCGATCTTTGATCCCGGCGTCCTCGACGCGCCCAAGCTCGACGAGGCCTTCCAGGCGCAGAAGAGCGACTCGCGCGAAACCCGTATCGTGATCAAAAAACGCAACCGCCTGAGCACCGTCACCTTTCCGTTCAATCCGCTCGACGCGGTAGGATGGCGCGGCGAGATTGCTCCGGTGCGGCTCAACTGGCGCGATATCCGCCCTGTCGTCAGCGCGCGCTACCATATTCCGCCGTCGGCCCACGCCAACTTCATGGCCGATCGCTTTATTATCGGCACCTTTGCGCCGCGTCCGCTGGAATCCGATCCCCTCGCGCTCAAGGTTCCTTATTTCCATAGCGATGACGATGTCGATGAAGTGATCTTCATCCATCGCGGCCAGATGTTCACGCGCGACAACTTCGGTCCCGGCATGCTAGCGATCAATCCCGGCGGCTTCCCGCACGGTCCGCAGCCCAAGGCGTTCGAGATTGCCAAGAAGGCCGCGCGCAAGGAGACCAACGAGGTCGTGGTCTATCTCGACGCGCTCGACCCGCTCGATATCGCCGAGATGCCGACCGGCGTCGAGGAGCCGATGTACTGGAAGACGTGGGAAGGACTCGCCTGATGCTGATCCGCACCCACTATTCTCGGCAGGCGCACTGAGCCGGAACGATCGCTATGGCCGCGCATACCCAGGCTAGCCGTCCGCAGCACAGCGTTATCGTTGAAAAAGACGTGCCGATGCGCACGCGCGACGGCGTGACGCTGCGCGCCGACGTTTATCGTCCCGACGCCAGCGGCCGCTTTCCCGTCATCCTCGCGCGCCTGCCCTACGACAAGAATCTGCGCACGCGCCCGGGCGATATCGATTTTTTCGTCGAGCGCGGCTACGTCGTGATCATGCAGGATACCCGCGGACGCTTCGCGTCTGACGGTGACGAATATTTTCCGGTGATTTTCGAGGCGCAGGACGGTTACGACGCCGTCGAATGGGCGGCGGCGCTGCGATGCGCCGACGGCAACGTCGGCACGATGGGCCAGTCGTACCTGGGGCTGACGCAGTATCAGCTCGCGCCGACGCGGCCGCCTCATCTGCGCGCATGCTTCCCGGTCTCGGCGCCGGCCGATCCGTATCACAACTTCGCCTACCATACGGGCGGCGTGCTGGAGCTCGGATGGCGGATTCCCAACGCCATCTTCATGGCTCGCGACACGATCAAGCGAATGGGCCGGCAAGATCTGCTGCCGCTATTCGAACAAGAGCTGTCCAAGGAAAAAATTCCGTTCGCGCAGAAACTTTCCGATGAGGCGTATCGGCGGCTGCCGCTGTCGTTCTGGGGCGAGTTGCTGAAGCCGGTCGCCCGTTACGTCGCCGACTATATCCATCATTCCGAAGACGGCCCGTACTGGTGGTCGGCCAACGTCGAGCGCGAGTTCGACGACGTCGCCGTGCCGATGTATCACGTCACATCGTGGTACGATCTTTTTCTCTACAGCACGTTGCGCCAGTACCTCGGTATCAGCGCGCATGGGATGACGCCGGAGACGCGCGCCAACCAGCGCCTGCTGATCGGCCCGTGGGCGCACATTTTTCCCTACACCGTGCCGACCTCGACCGGCACCGGCGATATCGACTTCGGCCCGCATGCGATGATCGATCTGCACGAGACCCAGATTCGCTGGTTCGATCACTGGCTCAAGGGTTATCGCACTGGAATTCTGGAAGAGCCGCGCGTCAAGCTGTTCGTGATGGGCGAGAACTCATGGCGCGATGAGCACGAATGGCCGCTCGCCCGCACGCGCTACACCAACTACTACCTGCGCGGTGGCGGCAAGGCGAATTCGGCCGACGGTGACGGCACGCTCAACCCAGTCGCGCCCGGTGACGACGAGCACGAGGATCATTTCGACTACGATCCGAACGATCCGGTGCCGACGAGGGGCGGCAACACGATCGCAATCTCGACCGGCGTGCAGGATCAGCGGACGGTCGAACGCCGCCGCGACGTCCTGGTCTACACCGGCGCGCCGCTGGAAAAGCCGCTCGAGATAACCGGCCCCGTCGTCATGAAACTGTTCGCGGCGACCAGTGGGGTCGACACCGATTTCACGGCCAAGCTGGTGGACGTGCGGCCCGACGGCTACGCGCAGAACCTGACCGACGGGATTATCCGTGGTCGCTTCCGGCACTCGACTTTCCACGGCGTTCCGCTCGAACCGGGCAAGCCTTATGAGTTCACGATCGATCTATGGGCGACCAGCCAGGTTCTCGGCAAGGGCCATCGTATCCGCGTCGAAATCTCGTCGAGCAATTTTCCGCGCTACGATCGCAATCTGAACACCGGCGAAGATCTGGAAACCGGCACGCGGATGCAGGTGGCTCATCAGACGGTCTTTCATAACTCGGTGATGGCGTCGCATATCATCCTACCTGTCATCCCGCGCTAGGCGCGGATCGCTCCCGATCACTCCGCGCTAACCGCAGGCTGCCGTTTGCGCGCCGCCGCGCCTGCCGTTCGCCGGCGCACCGGCTGCGGATCGTTTCCGCTATTCCCGGCACCGCGTTTCTCCAGCCGATAGGCCAGTTGCGCGCGCGTCAGGCCGACCAGGCGCGCCGCGCGGGCCAGATTGCCGCCCGACCGCCGCACCGCCGATCCGAGCATCCGCGATTCCAGCGCGTTGATATCGGTGCCGCCGCTGACGAGCGCATCGACCAGCGAATCGAGATCGACGCCCGCCCCGGCGCCGGCGATTTCGCCCGCCGCCAGCGTGCCGCCCTTGGCGATTTTCATAGCGAGATCTTTAAGCTCGACGTGGCCGTCGATCAGATGATGGCGATCGATCGGCCCGCCGTCGTCGGCGAGGATCACGGCGCGCTCGATCATCTTCTGCAATTCGCGCACATTGCCCGGATATTCGTACGCGAGAATCAGATCCATCGCGGCTTCGGTCAGGCCGGTGACGCGCCGTCCGTGGCGCGCGCAGTAATGGCGGATAAAGTGATCGAGCAGAATTGGAATGTCGTCGCGGCGGCGGCGCAGCGGCGGAATGATGATCGGAAAGACGTTGAGCCGGTAGAAGAGGTCGGCGCGGAAGCGGCCGGCGGCGACTTCGACGCGCAGATCGACGTTGGTGGCTGCGACGATCCGCACGTTTATCCGGCGCCGTTCGATATCGCCGAGCCGTTCGATCTGGCCCTCTTCAAGCGCACGCAGGAGCTTGGCCTGGCAGGCCGGCGGCAGCGAGCAGATTTCATCCAGGAACAGCGTGCCGCCGTTGGCCCGTTCGAAGCGGCCGGGACGCGACTCGACCGCGCCGGTGTACGCGCCCTTCTTGACGCCGAATAATTCGGCCTCGAAGAGATCGGCCGGCATCGCGGCGCAGTTCATGGCGATGAACGGATTGTCGCCGCGCGGACTCAAATGATGGAGCAGCCGGGCGAAGCATTCCTTCCCGACTCCGCTCTCACCGATCAGCAAGACGGCGGCGTCAGTCGGAGCAACTTTTCGCAACTTGACCACGGAATTGATAAAGCCGGCGGACGCGCCGACGATTGCTTCCATTTCGCCGCCCGACAGCGGATCGCGATACTCGATTCGCTCGCCCGCCTTGCCCGGCGCGCGGCTCGCGCCGGCGTGGCGCGATGCGGCTTTGGCGTAGCTCTTTTTTGGCAGCCTAATCTTGCCGAAGTCGACGTATTGCAGCTCGTCGTTGAGGTCGTCCCATTCGTCGACCGGCTTGCCGATTATCCGGCAATGCTCGGAGCCCGAAGCGCAGCATTCGACTTCGCGAAACAGCACAGGCCGGCCGAGAAAGGTCGTCGTGTAGCCGCACGCGTAGCCGAGTTGCATCCAGCACACCGGGTAGGGCTGCACGCCGAACTGCTCGAGATGCGCCTCGCCCTCGACCGACCCGATCCACAGGAAATCGCCGTAAAACTCGCCGCGTTCGAAGTTGACGCGCAGTTCGGTCGGCTCGACCAGGACGATTCCCTCGAGCGCGTGAAGCTGCGGCCCGACCAGGAAGGCGTCAATCTGGCCGGAGTCGCGGCGGACGCTGCGGGCCAGTTCGGCGTCGCGGGAGCCAGCGGTGTAGCCGATTCGCGTGAGCATCCGGCGCGCCCGGCTCACCCCGAGCGTCTCGATCAGTTCGTTGCGGAACGATCCGAACGCCGCCGCATGCAGCAGGATCATGCGCGAGTTGTCGAGCCAGATGCGGCCGTCGAGCGGCGAGAAGCGGATGCGCGAACGCAAATCACCATTATCGGGAAGGCGCGCGGCTTCGCTCATTTGAATGTCCCCTCCAGGCGTGCGATTGCGCCGGCGCACTGACCTTCCCCCATCATGATGCGTTCCGGAGCGGCAAATCGGGCCCTGACTCATCAAATAATGAATCATCCGGCAATTGGCGGTCAAGGATTCTCTAAATCATCAAGACCTCAGCTCAGGTGGCCTGATGCGCCCGGCGGCTTTCGCACGGGGCCGCATAATAGGCCGCAAAATCAACTTTATTCGCGATGGCACGCTGACTGCTTAGCTCTGCGAAGCGGCTGGTGAATGCTGAAGTTCGCGAACCGGGAAAACTGAGCAGTTGCACATTTCAGCATTTTGGCCGACTGATAGTCCTGAGCGAGCGCCGGGCAGAGTGATCGACGGGGTAACCACCGGGGGGTGATTGCCAAACCGATCGCCGGATGGGGAATGGTCCGGCCGAGATGCGCCGGCGCTCTGAGCGCGCGGTGGTAATTTTCCGGGGGTAATTTCCGGGAGGGACGGTCCTGTGAGTACTGCACCGAAGATCGAAGCGAACCCGGCCGAGAATGGACGGCCGGGCGAGAATGGACGGATTGTCCGCCCGCGCACCGGGGCGGAGTTCCTGGACAGTCTGCGCGACGGCCGCGAGATTTGGATTTACGGCGAACGGATAAAGGACGTCACGGAGCATCCGGCGTTCCGCAATTCGGCGCGGATGCTCGCCCGGATGTACGACTCGCTGCACGATCCGGATCCCAAGCGGCGCGACCTCCTGACCACCGAGACTGACACCGGCAGCGGCGGCTATACGCATCGATTTTTCCGCGTCGACCGGAACGCCGAGGAAGCCGTAAAGTCGCGCGACGCGATCGCCGAATGGTCGCGCATCTCATACGGATGGATGGGCCGGTCGCCCGACTACAAGGCGAGCTTTCTCGGCACACTCGGCGTCAACGTCGATTACTACTCGCCCTATGAGCAGAACGCCCGCAACTGGTATCAGAAGGCGCAGGAAAACTGCCTCTTCCTGAACCATGCGCTGATCAATCCGCCGGTCGATCGCACGCTGCCGCCATCGGAGAGCGGCGACGTCTTCGTTCACGCCGAAAAAGAAACCGACGCCGGCATAATCGTCAGCGGCGCCAAGGTCGTCGCGACCGGATCGGCCCTGACCAACCACAATTTCATCGGCTTCTACGGCGGTATCCCGTTGACCCGTCCGGATATGGCGATTTTCGCGATGATCCCGATGAATACGCCGGGGCTGAAGCTTATCTGCCGCACATCATATGAATACAACGCGGCAGTGATGGGCACGCCGTTCGACTATCCGCTGTCGAGCCGCCTCGATGAGAACGACGCCATCCTGATTCTCGATCACGCGCTGATTCCGTGGGAAAACCTCTTCGTCTATCGCGACGTCGAGAAGGCCAACACGTTCTTTACTCACTCGGGCTTTCTCAACCGGTTCGCGATTCACGGCGCGACGCGCTTCTCCGTCAAGCTCGATTTTCTGGCCGGCCTCATGCTGATGGCGACCGAAATTACCGGTTCCAAGGACAGCCGCTTCACCCAGATGCAGATTGGCGAAGTGTTGTCGTGGCGCCATATGTTCTGGAGCCTGACCGAAACGATGGCGCGCAATCCGGATCCGTGGAAGGGCGGCACGGTGCTGCCCAACGCCAACGCCGCGACCGCCTATCGCGTGCTGGCGCCGGTCGCCTACGGGCGGATCAAGGAGATTATCGAGCAGACGGTTTCGAGTGGTCTGATTTATCTTAATTCGAGCGCGCGCGACTTCGATAACGCTGAGCTGCGGCCGCTGATCGACAAGTACCTGCGTGGATCGCACGGCCAGGATGCGCATCAGCGCGTCAAGGTGTTGAAGCTGCTGTGGGATGCCGTCGGCACCGAATTCGGCGGCCGCCACGAGCTTTACGAGCGCAACTACGCCGGCCATTACGAGCAGATTCGTATCGAGGCGCTCAAGGTCGCCGAAATGGACGGCACCGTCGAATCGCTCAAGAATCTCGTGCACAAATGCATGGACGAGTACGACCTCGACGGCTGGCACGTGCCCGACATGATCAACGCGGACGACGTCAACCATTTCAAGAATCGCAAACGGAGCTGAAAGAGGGGCTGCCCGAATCCCGCGGCCGCAAGGTTTCTGGAGCCGGGCATTAATATTGCGCCGATCTAAGATCGGTGGGACAAAGTGAAAAGTTTGGGGAATTGTCAGGAGGAATACGAGCATGGCAGCGGCGATAAAGGATAGCGGATCGCATCCGCGCAAAGCTGAACGATCCAAACGTCCGATGACGGGCGCCGAGTTTCTCGAGAGCCTGCAAGACGGACGCGAAATCTGGATCTACGGCGAGAAGGTCAAGGACGTCACCAAGCATCCGGCCTTCCGCAACACCGCACGAATGCTGGCGCGGATGTACGACGCGCTGCACGATCCCAAGCGCAAGGACATTCTGACCATCGGCACCGATACCGGCAACGACGGCTATACGCATCGGTTCTACCGCGTCGATCGCACCGCCGAGGAGTGCGTCAAGTCGCGCGACGCGATCGCCGAATGGTCACGCATATCGTACGGGTGGATGGGCCGATCGCCCGACTACAAGGCGAGCTTTCTGGGCACGCTCGGCGCCAACGCGGAGTTCTACGCGCCCTACCAGGAAAATGCCCGCGCCTGGTACAAAAAGGCGCAGGAAGACTGCCTTTTCATGAACCATGCGATCGTCAATCCACCCGTCGATCGCAGCCTGCCGCCATCCGAGACCAGCGACGTTTTCGTCCATGCCGAACGGGAGACCGATGCCGGCGTGATAGTCAGCGGCGCCAAGGTTGTCGCGACCGGATCGGCGTTGACCAATCATAATTTCATCGGTTTCTACGGCGGTATCCCGCTGACTCGTCCCGAAATGGCGGTGTTCGCGATGATCCCGATGAACACGCCGGGGCTGAAGCTCGTCTGCCGCACGTCGTACGAATACACCTCGTCGGTGATGGGCACGCCGTTCGACTATCCGCTGTCGAGCCGCCTCGATGAAAACGACGCCATTCTGATTCTCGACCACGCTCTTATTCCGTGGGAAAACCTGTTCGTCTATCGCGATGTGGAGAAGGCCAACGCCTTCATGCCCAACTCTGGCTTCCTCAACCGGTTCGCGATTCACGGCGCGACTCGATTTGCTGTCAAGCTCGATTTCCTGGCCGGCCTGATGCTGATGGCGACCGAAATCACCGGCTCCAAGGACAGCCGTTTCACCCAGATGCAGACTGGCGAGGTGCTGACGTGGCGCCATCTGTTCTGGAGCCTGACCGAAGCGATGGTTCGCAATCCGGATCCCTGGCGGGACGGCACCCTGATGCCCAACGCGCACGCGGCGCTCGCTTACCGGGTCTTCGCGCCGGAAGCCTACGGACGAATCAAGGCGATTATCGAGCAGACGGTTTCGAGCGGATTGATCTATCTCAACTCGAGTGCGCGCGATTTCGACAACACCGAGTTGCGGCCGCTGATCGACAAGTACCTGCGGGGATCGAACGGCCAGGATGCGCATCAGCGCGTCAAAGTGCTGAAGCTTCTATGGGACGCGGTCGGGACCGAATTCGGCGGGCGCCACGAACTATACGAGCGCAACTACGCCGGCAGTTACGAGAACATCAGGATCGAGACGCTCAAGATCAGCGAGGCCGACAAGACCGTCGACTCGCTCAAGCAGCTGGTGAAGGACTGCATGGATGAGTACGACCTCGACGGATGGCACGCGCCCGACATGATCAGCGCCGACGACGTGAATCATTTCAAGAACCGCAAAAAGTAAGCGGAAGCGGGCAAGGGCGAGACTCAGCGCGGCGGCGAGCGTCAGACGGGACGGACGCGTGACAGATTC
>Ga0302325_10027999_pt1 | contig 11669 bp, 10 predicted proteins | sample Palsa_T0_2_FD_201948 | JGI IMG/M metagenome (GOLD analysis project Ga0302325, IMG submission 201948) | Peat permafrost microbial communities from Stordalen Mire near Abisko, Sweden - Palsa_T0_2 | ecosystem: Environmental > Terrestrial > Soil > Palsa > Peat permafrost | place: Sweden: Abisko... | reverse complement strand
GGCTCCGGATAGCCAATAGCGTAGGCGACCTGAAGTTCGCAGATGTCGGCGAGCCCCGAGGCGACGACGTTCTTGGCCACCCAGCGGCACATATAGGCAGCGGAGCGGTCGACCTTGGAGGGATCCTTGCCGGAAAAGGCTCCGCCACCGTGGCGGCCCCAGCCACCATATGTATCCACGATGATCTTGCGGCCGGTAAGTCCGGAATCGCCCTCGGGGCCGCCGATCACAAACCGCCCGGTTGGATTGATGAAGAACTTGGTGGAGGAATCCATCATCGCCGCAGGGATGACCTTGCGGACGACGTGCTCGATCAGAAAATCACGGATCGCCGCGTGCTCGACGTGGGCCGCGTGCTGCGTGGAAATGACCACGTTCTCGACCCGCACCGGCCGGTCCTTTTCGTAACGGATCGAAACCTGGGATTTCGCATCGGGGCGAAGCCAGCCCACGACCCCGGCCTTGCGCAGCTTGGTGAGCTCGCGACCGAGACGATGCGCGAACATAATCGCAGTCGGCATCATCTCAGGAGTCTCATTGCAGGCGTATCCAAACATGAGCCCCTGGTCGCCGGCCCCCTGCTCGGCCGTTTCCTTGCCCGCGGCCGCCTTGGCGTCCACCCCCTGGGCGATGTCGGCGGACTGGCGGGTGAGCAAATTGTGGATGAAAACCTTGTCGCAGTGGAAAACGTCGTCGTCGTTGACGTAGCCGATCTCGCGGATCGCGTCGCGCACCACCGTCTCGTAGTTCACCTTGGCGGCCGTGGTGATTTCGCCGGCGATCACCACCTGGTTCGATTTTACGAGCGTTTCGCACGCCACACGGCTGGAGGGGTCCTGCGCCAAGCAGGCGTCGAGGACGCTGTCCGAAATCAGATCCGCGACCTTGTCGGGATGACCTTCGCCTACGGACTCGGAGGAAAACACAAAAGATTTGGCCATAATGAGGGATTTGCGCCGCGATCGAAGGCCATTGCCGCGGGTATCGCAAGCTGAATATCAACATATCCCGATTTTGTGATACGAGTATTGCCCGTGCACGGGTTCCCTTGCATTGAGGGAACCCGCCAGAGATGTTTGAACTCTACCTCGATACGCATGGCTGCAACCGATCCTATTTCCCCCAGGGTATCCACGGGTCCGATGGATCTGAACGGCTGCCGGATTCTCGCGGTCGATGACGACCGGCTAAACCTCCGAATTCTCGGCGGCATTCTCCGCGGCGAGAATTACGTGCTGAACGACGCCGATTCGGGGGAAAAGGCGATCGAACTGTATCCGGCGTTTCGGCCCAACTTGGTCCTGCTGGACGTGATGTTGCCCGGGATGGACGGATTTGCGACCTGCCGGGAGCTCAAGCGAATCCACGGCGATGCCTGCGCTCCGGTCATCTTCGTCACAGCCAGGAACGACACCGAGGGCGTGGTCGAGGGCCTCGCCGCCGGCGGCGTTGATTATCTGACCAAGCCGTTCCAGCCGAAAGAAGTCGTCGCCCGCGTTCGAACCCATTTGACCTCGCAGCTCCTCACCGAGCAGCAGAAGCACTTGGTCGCGCAGCTGAGCAAGGCGAATGCAGACAAAAACCGCTTCCTCGGCATGGCTGCGCACGATCTTCGCAACCCGCTGGCCTCAATCCGCGGCCTGGCTGAGCTGATGTCCGACGGCACGGTGGGGCCTCTCAACGCCGAGCAAACAGAAATGCTCCAGATGATGTCGGCGGCGAGCCAGTCGATGCTCGAATTGGTCAATGAACTGCTGGATGTGGCGACCATCGAGGCGGGAGAGCTGAAAGTGGAGCTCGCGCCAACCTCGCTTGCACCCGTGATCGAGAAATCGGTTTATTTCAATAATATCGAAGCCGCGAAGAAGAAGACGCGTGTGGAATTCGACGAGACCTCCCTCGGGCCCGCCTTGCTCCTGGACCCTGCGAAGATCCGCCAAGTCTGCGACAACTTGATCAGCAATGCGGTGAAATACTCGCCCAAGGGTTCAACGATCACCGTCGCGCTCCATTCAGACGACACCTCCGCGGGGTTCCTGGTCCGCGACCAAGGTCCGGGGATCCCCGACGACGAGCGGGACCGGCTGTTTAAGGATTTCAGCCGCCTCAGCGTCCGTCCCACCGGGGGCGAGAAGAGCACGGGCCTGGGACTCGCTATTTGCCGGAAGATCATCGACGCTCACCACGGAACCATCACCGCTCGGAATCTTTCCGAAAAAGGATGCGAGTTTAAAGTCGCCCTACCCCTCCTGTCCAAGTAGCCGATAATACCCTTTCAAGCATGAGTTTCCACGGAAAGATACTTCTGGCCGACGATGAACCCCACATCCGCAAGTTTCTTTCTCTCCTCGTTCTGCGCATAGGGGCCACCTCCGTTCTGGAGGCGGCGAATGGGCAGCAGGCCGTCGAAATCTACGAGCGGGAACGGCCGGAGCTGGTGCTTCTGGACGTCAACATGCCGGTGATGGACGGGATCGAGACGCTGCGGCGCCTGATGGAGATCGATCCTGACTGTGTGGTCGTGATGATGACCTCCCTGATCAATCGCCAAACGGTGGATCAAGCTCTCGAACTGGGCGCTTCGGGTTACGTGCGCAAGGACACGCCACCCGAAGAGATCGTCTCCGCGCTAAAGGACGTCGTCGCGGAATGCTTCGGTGACGAAGATCCGGCGCCAGCCGAAGGCGGCAGCCAGGAGACGGCGGAATGAATCCGGAAGAACCCCCTCCGCCGCCTTCCCTGACCCAGGTCGTTCCGGGATTGATCGAGGTAAAATATTCCCTTCCCGAAATGCTCGCCGAGCTCAAGCTGGAGCGCGCGGCGAGCATATTCGCGATGGAAAAGATGGATCAGGTTGAGATCGGAAAGCTTTTCAAGGCCAAGAAGACCCGTCGTGGGCAATCCAAAAAGTAAGACCTTTCTCGACCGCCTCCGGCAGGTCCCAAATTTCGACCAGTTCGACGAACTGGCCGCGCTGGCAGGCCGGCATGGAGACAGCATCGAGCTGCTGACCGCGGTGATCGACGGCCGAATGGTCACGAAGGATGAGGCCTGCCGCTTCTGGGCCGACTCGCTCGGAGTGGCCTATGTGGATCCCTTCGCCTCGGTGATCACCGACGAGGCCGTCGAAAAGATTCCGCTCGAAGTGGCCAAAAAAATTAAGGCCATCGGACTGTACATCCTCAATGGGGTGATGACCGTGGCGATGGCGGAGCCAGCCGACGCCAGCCTGGTCAAGCGTCTGGGCCAGATCGCTCAGATACCGGTCAGCCCTGTCTTCGCCCTGCCGCGCGAAATCGAGGACGCCATCTCCATCCAGTATTGTACGGAGAAGAATTTGGAGGACAGCCTGGGGGACCTGGAGCGCTCGAGCCTGTTCGACCGGCCGGATCAGGCCGGCGATAAGCTCGCCCAGCTGGCGGAGAACAATGCATTGGTCCAGATTCTCGACGAGATCATCTACTATGCGATGCGGGAGCGGGCGACTGACATCCACGTCGAGGCGCACGAGATCCAGTCGCGGATCCGCTTCCGGATCGACGGGAATCTGCGCGAGATCCTGACGTTCTCGCGCAAGCTCCACCGAGCTTTGATTTCGAGGATCAAGATTCTCTGCGGGCTCAATATCGCCGAAGCGCGCTTTCCCCAGGATGGGCGCTTCGCGCTTCCCATCGGCACCCAGACGGCGAACTTTCGCGTCTCCACGATCCCTTCCGCCTATGGGGAGAAGGCCGTCATCCGAATCCTCGCGATGACGGGCAAGAGGACGATGGTCACCCTCGACAAGATGATGATGTCGCAGACCATCCTGCAGCCCTTCAAGCGGCTCATTCAAAATCCCAATGGCATCATCTTCGTCACCGGACCCACCGGCTCGGGAAAAACGACGACGCTCTACGCCGCGCTCCACGAGATCAACACCCCCGCGCTCAATATTTCCACCATCGAGGATCCGATCGAGATCCAGCTGGCGGGCGTCACGCAAAGCCAGGTGAACGCGCATATCGACCTCAAGTTTTCGACGCTGCTTCGCTCTCTCATGCGGCAGGATCCCGATGCGATCCTGATCGGCGAAATCCGCGACCTGGAGACCGCCAAAATCGCGACCGAAGCTGCGCTCACCGGACACATTGTCTTCGCCACCCTCCATACCAACACCGCCCCGCAGGCAATTGTTCGGCTGCTTGAGATCGGCGTCGAGTCCTACATGGTGGCGCCCTCGGTCATCGGGGTGCTTGCGCAGCGCCTCGTCGCCCGCATCTGCGAAAGCTGCAAGGAGGCCTACACCCCTTCACAGGAAACGCTCTCCCGCTACTTCAAGGCGGAAGGCATGGTCAATGTCCCGTTCTTCCGGGGCCGCGGCTGCCAGGCCTGCCGTGGCACCGGATATAAGGGCCGAGTCGCGTTCCATGAGCTCGTGCTGATCACCGAGGAGATCCGCGGGCTGATCACCGAGGGCCGCAGCGGCCAGGAGATCACCAAGGCCGCGGCCAAGGTCGGCTATCGCCCGCTCCGGTACGATGGGCTGAAGAAAGTGCTGCTCGGCATGACGACGATCGAAGAGATCGAACAGAACACTTCGTTCGAATGGGCGACCTAGGCAGGCGAGACCGACCCGCCGATTATCTTTCAACCTACCCGCGCGACGATGCCCTCCATTCCAGATGCCGCCGTCATAGATCCCCAGGCGCTCAGCAATCTTCGCGCCCTCAACGAGGGCGACAACGACGAGTTCCTCCGCGAAATCACCGTCATTTACCTCGAGGACACTCCCCTGCGGATCAAGGAGCTCGACGAAAGCATGGCCGCGGGAGACGCCTCCAAGTTCTCGCGAGCCGCCCACAGCATCAAGGGGAGCTCCGCCAATCTCGGGGCCATCTTGGTGCGGGGCGCTGCCGAGAAACTCGAAACCCAGTCGCGCCAGTCGGGCGTGGGCGGGCTCGTTCCTCTCGTCGAGTCGCTCAAGGCCGAGTTCGCCCGGGCGGACACCGAGCTTCGCAAGCTGCTCTAACAAGGGCGCCATCCCCGCATCAGCGGTAGAGCGCGGTGGTCGGCGCCGCGGTGAGCACATTGTACTGCCGCATGGCCAGCCGCCACCATTCGGCGAGCGAGTCGGCGGGACGGCTCCAGAGCTCGCGATGAAGCCACAGCATGGAGGCGGGATCGAGCAGAAGAGCCATCTTCTCCTTGGTCGAGAAACTGCCCGGTCCCTCGCGAAGCAGACTCGAACGGAGCTGGGCGAACCACTCGCGCGACTCCGCGCTTGGACGGCGCTGCCGCAGCAGGGCGACGTGGACGGCGTTGATATAGGGATCCAGAACCGCCTGCATCAGCGCGTAATCATTGCGGAGCGGTTCAAACGGCTGCAGGTGCCGGTAGCATTCCGCCAGATGCTTCTCCAGGGATTGGAGTTCGTCGGGCGGAAGCGTCTCTTCTGGGGTGAGGAAAAGCCCAATCTCTCGGGCGCGACGGCCCATGCTCCCCTTGCTAAGAAAAATCGACAGCGGAATGGAGAGCACCAAGCCGGCGAGCACCGGGGTAAGCCACGCGAAGTAGTGGGGAATGAGGATCAGGGAGGACGTGCCGAGGACCAGGCCGAAGATCGTGTGCGGGGCGTGCGTCAGGATGGCTTCGCGCCAATCCATCCCGTCCTCGTCCGCGCTGCGCTTCTGCGTCACCCAGGAGACGCCTTGTCCGAGGAGCGTGTACACGACGAATTTCGCGTTGAAAATCATGTTGATCGGGGCGAGCAGCGAGGAGGCCGCCGTCTCCAGAATCGCGCTCGCGATCAGCCTGCCCCTTCCCCCGAAGGCGGCGGCCCGGTCCGGACGGCCCAGGGTGACGATGACGCTCACGATCTTCGGCAGAAAGAGCAGCAGCATCGTGAGCGTGAAGAGCGTCAGCGCCTCCGGAATCGCGACGGTGTATCCAAAAATGGAGGTCATGTCCTCCGGCACCGCTATCCAGCCGCCCGCCTCCTCCACCCTTACCTGGTTGAACATGTCCAGGGCGCTGAGCACCAGGAAGAGCATCCACATCGGCGAGGAGACATAGGCCATGACTCCCATCAGCAGATGGAAGCGGTTGGCGCCGCGGAAGCCGCGGGTCGTGAGCAGCCACGCGTGCTGGAGGTTGCCCTGGCACCAGCGTCGGTCGCGCTGCGCGCTCTCGATCAGGGTCGGCGGCCCTTCCTCGTAACTGCCCTCGACATCGTGGGCGAGCCAGACGCCCCAGCCGGCCTTGCGCATCAGGGCGGCCTCGACGAAGTCATGCGAGAGGATGCGTCCGCCAAAGGGCTCGTTGCCCGGCAGGTCGGGAAGCGCGCAATGATCCATGAACGGCTGCACGCGGATGATCGCGTTGTGCCCCCAGTAATTGGCTTCGTGCTGCTGCCAGTAATTAAGCCCGGCGAGGAAGAGAGGGCTGTACAGGCGGTTGGCAAACGACTGGAGGCGTGCATACAGCGTTTCTCCGCGGATGATGCGCGGGGCGGTCTGGATGATGCCCGCGGAAGGGTTGCGCTCCATGAGCCCGACCAAGCGGGTCAGCGCCCGACCGGTCATGACGGAGTCGGCATCGAGCACGACCATGTACCGGTAGTTTCTGCCCCACCTCCTCAGAAAGTCGGCCACGTTGCCGGCCTTCTTGTTGATCGCTTGACGGCGCTTGCGGTAGAATATCTTCCCGAATCCGCTCACCTGCTTGCAGAGCTCGGTCCAGGCGATCTCCTCGCGGATCCATTGGTTGGGCTGGTTCGAGTCGCTTAGGACGAAGAAATCGAAGTGCTCCCTCACCCCCGCGGCCTCGACGGAGCGGAAGACGACGCGAAGGCCTTCGAAAACGCGGCTGACGTCTTCGTTGTAGACCGGCATTACGATCGCTGTGGAAGCGAGCGAAGGCCGCTCGTTCTCCGGCAGCGTGGCCGTGATCCGGCAGCTGTCCCCGCCGCGGTTGATCACGTAAAATCCGACCAGGGCGGTGCAAAAGCCGGTCGCAATATGGGCGAACATCGGGACGAAGAGGATCAGGAGAATCCACTCGATGCCGTTGATCCCGTTCCTCCAGAGGAGATCCGCCATGAACCAGGTGGCGAAGCTCGTCAGGACAAAGATCGCGGAAAAAAAGAAGAATCGGCGCCGATTGAGCCTCCGCTTGTCCATGCTTTCGGTGACAAAGAGGTTCATCGTCGTGTCAGCGAGTCAGGTAAAAGATTCCCGCCAGCGCCGACGCGAACAAGACCCAAAGCAGGAGCGTGCGCATCTGCGGCCACTTCTCGAATCGCTCCAAAGTCTCGCCTGCCGCTTCAGTGATCCGGCCCAGATCGATCGGGCGAGGAACCATGCTCGAGACGGCAAGGTCGGGACCGGCCTCAAGAAAGGTCGATCGCATGGCCTGCACGAATTCGGCCGGAGGGCTTTCCTGCTCCAGGAAGGCGTAGGGCCAGCGCTTGGGCCCCTCGCATAGAAGCAAGGCCACCCGGCCATCAACCGCCAGCCTGTCGTGAGGGCCGGGATCCTCGCCCAGAATAACGGAAAACCAGGAAGTCATCAGGGCCTCGGTCTCCTCGGCTGCGATGGTCGTTGGATCGAGGGCGGGTTGCAGCTCGTGCCGCCGCGCCGCGCGCTCGAGGATGCGCTGGATCAGCCGGCTCTGGTGGAGCCGGTTGTGAATGCGATGGGCCCTCAGATAGTCCTCCACCCGCACGTACGCCGCGTTCCACGAATCCATGGTTCCGGTCTTGGGCCGAAACGCCACCGGGAGACCGATGGAAGGCTCTTCGCCCGCCCCCGGGAGCGCCTCAGGATCGGGGATGCCGGTCATGGACATCGCTCCGCTGAGAGCCCCTCACGGCTGCCAAAGGTACGTCCACGTTTCGGTGAGCACGTGGGGCGGCTTGCGCAGGAAGCAGCGAAGTTCGACAGGCCGGCCGGAACCATCCGGATGGAGGGCGAACGCCAGCCGCCAGGTTCCGTTGAAGGGATTTTTCTGGACCGTCGCGTTCGCCAGGCCTGCTCCCTGGCCTACCGTCACCACCGGTTCGATCGCCGGATCGGGGCCCTGTTTGTCGAGATAGGGCCCCGAAAAATCCACGATGAAGCGCTCCAAATCGGGCTCATGGGTCTTGGAGCGGCCGTGACGCGTATTGACCACGTAACCCGCCGGGGGGCGAATGCGGTCAATTGACCAATGGAGCTTATAGCGTAGCTCCAGCGGCTCGCCGGGCGGCGGGAGCGCGGACGGCATCCAAAAGGCCACGATATTGTCGTTGGTTTCGTCCGGAGTGGGCAGTTCGACCAATCGAACCGAGCCACCTCCCCACGATCCGACCGGTTCTACCCAGGCGCTCGGCCTGAGTTGATAGTCCGCCTCGAGATCCTCGTAGCTCTCAAAGCGGCGGTCGCGCTGCATCAGTCCGAATCCCCGCGGGTTCTCGTCCCCAAAAGCAACCTCGCGCACGGCCGCCGGATTCGTCAGCGGTCGCCAAATCCACTCGCCAGCCCCGGTATTGAGCATGAGTCCGTCGGAATCATGCACCTCCGGCCTGAAATCGTCGTCGGCGCTGTTGGTGTTCTCGCCATGCCAGAACATGCTCGTCAGCGGAGCGACCCCCAGGGCGATCGATTCGCGGCGGCAGTAAAGGACCATATGGACCTGAATCACCGTCTCGGCGCCCGGCGCGATGTCGAAACGGTAGGCCCCCGTGACGCTGGGTCCATTGAGCAGGGCATACATAGTCAGCGTCTTGGCGTCCGTGGTCGGACGGACCACCCAGAATTCCTCAAACGCTGGAAATTCCTCGCCGCCCGCCTGACCGGTGTTGATCGCAACTCCCCGGGCAGAAAGCCCGTACACCGCTTTCTCGCAAAGGAACCTGAAGTAGCTCGCCCCCTGAAAAGCGCCCAGTTCGTCGCCGGGCTTGTTGAGCGCGTAGAGCATCCTCAATCCCGCGAAGCCCGTGTCAGCGGGGATCGGCCCTATGCGATTCTTGCCATAATCGAACATCTTCTGGGAAAAGGGCACGAGATCCGACTGCTTCCCGACCACTTCGTTGATTTGAACGGTATTCGCAAAAATGAAGCCGGGATGAAAAAACTGAAGCTGGAACGGCAGCTGTTCATGCCGCCATAGGCCCTCAGCGGGCCGGAAGCGGATGTCCCTGTACTGGTCGTAGTTTAGCTTGAGAAGAAAGGGAGGGACCCGGCTCTTCTGCGGCTCGTAGGGTTTCGAAGCCAGCATCTTGGCCCTGAAGCGCAGGACCTCGAAATCGAACATGTCCGCCGCGAGCAGACGCGAGCCGCTCGCAACGAGGGCCAGAACAACGAGCACGGTCGATAGATGACGAGGCCTCATTTTTCCAAAAAGAATCCCTTTTGCTTGTCCGAAATCGGAACTTCGGCGCGTTCCATAACCTTTAGCAAGTCCTCCCAGATGAGTCGCTTCGAACGGTTGATCGGGTTTCTAAGGATGTAGCTGGGATGATAGGTCACCATCAGGGGCACGCCAGCGAATTCCCGCCATTTGCCCCGCACTTCACCGAGCGCTTTGAAGGCTCCCGGACCCAGCAGGCCTAGAGCTGCGGTGGTGCCCAATGCGACCAGAATCTTGGGCCTGACGACCTCAATCTGGGCTCTCAGATAAGGGAGGCAGTAGCCCATCTCAACGGCCGTTGGCGGGCGGTTGCCATATTGGACCCCGTCCGGCCCTATAGGAAGCTCAGGACGCCAGTTCATGATGTTGCCGATGTAGACCCGTTCTCGCGATAACCCCATGGCGATGATCATTTTAGTCAGCAATTGTCCCGCCGGGCCGACAAACGGTTCGCCCTGGACCTCCTCTTCAGCCCCGGGAGCCTCGCCGACAAAGAAGATGGATGCGTCAAGATCGCCCACACCGAGCACAACCCGGCACCCAGGACGCACGTGGCTGAGGCAGATCGGATCCTTTAAGACTTTATCCCGCAAATAGTTCCATCGCTCGCTCTTGTCTCCTTCGGGAAGACTCACCACGGGCGGAGGCACTTCGGGCTGACTGGCCGCCGCCTGCGCGGGCCTATCCGCCGGGGCCTTGGGCGTTCTGGCCGGCCGGCGTGCCGCCACCCGTGCGACGGCAGCCCGCAGACCTGCCAGGCTTTCATCCGATACAGAAACCGAATCGACGCCCGCCGATTTGAGGCGGCGCAGTTCGTCGGTGAGCGCGGTAAGGACCGTCCGCATGCTCACACAGCCGGGCCCGGGCCGGATTGGGCCGTGCGGTAGCCGAGCAGACGTTCCACATATTTCGCCATCATATCGAACTCTAGATTGACACCATCTCCCGGCAACCGGTTGCCAACATTGGTGATGGAAAGGGTATGGGGAATTAGCCATACGGCAAAACGATCCCCCTCGACTTCGGCTAGCGTCAGCGAAATTCCGTCGATCGCAATGCTTCCCTTGGCGACCAGGTAACGCCCGAAACCCGCGGGTCCGCCCACACGGAGGTAATGGTCTGCCCCGCGCAATTCGAACACTTCGACGATTCCCATTCCATCGATATGGCCCGTCACGTAGTGGCCTCCCATCCGGCCGTCCGGCCTCAAACTGCGCTCGAGATTAACGCTTCCGCCGATCCCCAGTGCCGAAAGGTTCGTCAGGCGCCGGGTCTCACCAAGAAGGTCGAAGGACACGCTCGATGAGCCACACTCGACCGCCGTCAGGCAGCAACCGTTGACGGCAAGGCTGTCGCCCACAGCCAAGTCCGTCGTTACCTTCAGTGCCCGGATCTTCAGCCTCCACGAGTCCGCGCGCTCAGCCATCTCCTCGACCACTCCGGTCTCCTCGACAATTCCCGTAAACATGAACCGTCAATGAAGCTTGATGCGCAGAACTGCCGTATCGCCCCCGCGGCTGACAAGAACCACCACTTCGGACCGCAACAGCTCTGCCTCGATGGAGGCTAGCTTGGCCGAAGCCGCTTCAAATGTGCGCACCTCGGCGCCATCGATCTCCTTGATCCAGTCATCGGTTCTCAGACCGGCCACATCCGCCGGCCCATTGGGCTTCACCAGATAGGCAACCACGCCGGATTGGTCGTTCGTCGCCACCCGGCGGGCCGCGGCGTCGCCATAAACAAATTGGCGCACCCCAAGTCCAATCCGGTCAAAATACCGGCGCGGGGCCTCCCTCACCAGCTCGGGCTCCTCCGCGAGCACCACCTTGATCTCCTGGCGATTCACCCCCCGCAGAACGCTCAGCGCCATCGCATCACCGGGTGCGCGCGCAGCGATCAATCGGTCGATATAGTCCACAACGATTCGCTCGGGCCTGAAGCGAGGGAGCGGCTTGCCGTCCACAGCAAGGATGATGTCGCGGGGCTTCAGGCCAGCCCGCTCGGCCGGACTGCCCTCGAGCACCTCGCTGACGACGGCCCCTGATTGGGAATTTAGTTTCAGAAAAGTTCCGACCTCGCGGTCCATTGGCTCGAGTCCGTACGCGCCGAGCCACGCCAGGGGACGCCCAAACGCGTTGTGCGGAATCCGCCCTAGGTAGGGAAGCACTTCGGCAGCGGTGACAAAGGCGCTGCTCTCCTCCACGTTGACCAACATGACAGGCGTTCCCCCGCGATCGACATTCGAGAACTGAAGGTAGGTCTGGCCAAAGGAACTGGCGCCGAGCCCTAGGAAGCGCCCG
>Ga0302325_10027997_pt1 | contig 11670 bp, 9 predicted proteins | sample Palsa_T0_2_FD_201948 | JGI IMG/M metagenome (GOLD analysis project Ga0302325, IMG submission 201948) | Peat permafrost microbial communities from Stordalen Mire near Abisko, Sweden - Palsa_T0_2 | ecosystem: Environmental > Terrestrial > Soil > Palsa > Peat permafrost | place: Sweden: Abisko... | reverse complement strand
GACCCGCAAGCCGGCGGCTGCGAGCTCGACGGCCCGGCGTGCGGCGATGATCGTCTTCCCGGTGCCGGCCGCACCGTGCACGGATACGAACGCATCCGGCTCGGTCGCCGCGATGACATCCAGTTGCTCGCTGGTCCACTCGATCTCGCGTTCGGTGCGCTGCTGAACGTCGATGAGGGTGACGTCAATGGCGTAGCGCCGGTCGGCGGTGATGCTGGCCGTAGGAGCGAGGGTCGACAGGACCTGCTCGAGTTCGGGATCGGACAGCCCCCGGCTGCTCGCGGGGAACCAGTGCGCGCAGATCCGGCGGACCGCGGCCGGCAGGTCGGTCAATTCGGTGCCGTCTACCACGATCGCGGAAGGCGCCGCCGGGCCAAGGTTGCCGCGGGGCGCACTATCGGTAAAGGCCACAGCGTGCCCCATCCGCAGACCCCTGATACCAGTCTGCTGGAAGAGGTGCTCCGCGAGGTCGTATCGGTTCCGCGTCGCCTGGTCAAACGGACTACTGTCCATCGGTACACGCTGACCGCCCGGATAGGTGTACCAGTCGCCGCGCTCGATCTCATACCGGCCGCCCTTCACCTCGAGCACGATCAGCCCGTACTGCGGATGAATGAGCACGAAATCCGCCTCGCCGTTGCGCGGCGGCCGCTTGCCGTGGGCGGGGGCAACGAAGCGCAGCCCGTGCACAACCACCCAGTCGTCACCGAGCTTCTTTAGCGCCTCGAAGACCCGCTTCTCGGACTGGGGGGTGGACGCGCTCTGTGCATTCGGGTAAAAGCGTGCCATGCGTCTCGGCACCTTCTAGTCGGGAAATGGACTTTGATCTTCCTCGCGCAGTGTCTAGACAAGCGGCGACGGCATTGCCTGCATCGCAGCCTTTGCGTGGGGTGATGTGCTTTGCCCTCTCACGCCAGGCATGGACAGCATCTGCGGCGACCACCGTACCACCCGGCTCACGCGGCCCAGAAATTTCTCTGCTGGGTCGCCTCATTCGGCGCACGACCCCACCCAAGCGTTACCTTTTCACCCAAACAGCGCGAGCAGATTGCTTCACCCCAGCCAACGACGCCACCCAGTTTGGATTGTCTCAGACTACCCTCTTCGGATCCGACTTATTGCGCAATTGGCAACTACTGGAGAGCAGGTACCCGGATTTCGTAGGCGGCTACTGCGGCGCACGGATCTGTGTGCCCCAGTACGTCCTGGAAGGAGTATCCCGCTCGCGGGGCTGTCGCAATCTCCGGCGTGAGTAGCGGTCCGGTCCGCGCACTGCACAGTGCTGCGTATGACACGCCGCTAGTCCCTCTTAGGGCAGCAGACATTCTCGCCGGGTCCGGCTGCTCCGGAACCATGCCGCGATCCTCGGTACTCAAGGGCCCACATGAACATCGATCAGCGCCGCGTTAAGGCGATTGCCCGCAGTTCACATCCGATTTCAAGCGGGCGTGGCTCGATACTACCGAGCTTGGTCGACGTATTCGAGGAAGATCCGCTGGTCGAAGCCGCCACGCTCGGCCCGCTTGCGGCTCGCTTCCGAAACGACCTCCTCCCAGCCCATGTCATGGACCGCCGCGAGGGCCTGGAGCACTTCTAGCACGTCGGCCAGTTCCGAAGCCAGTTGCCCGTCCGGCGCCGCCTGCGCTTCATGTGCCTCCTCCAGCAGCTTGGCTCGTAGGGCCGCCTCATACCCAGCGCGGTCCAGGATTCGGGTAGCAGGCTGACCCCCGTCGGCGGCAATGATCGCCGGGATCCGATCGCGGACAAGCTTGTGGTGGATAACACGCATGCCCTGGACAGTACCGCCTGGCTGATCGCGCCAAAATGGCAACATGTTGCCATTCCAAGACGCGGCCCCGACCCCAGCAGGCGACTGGCGCCATATCGTCCGCTTCGGCCGGAACGTCGCCAGCTATAAGTTCGCCCTAGGCCAGGCGCTGCTAGACCTAGCCGCCCGGCAGCAGACCTTCGTTCCGCTACCGGAACTATCGGTTCCTTACGCGGCCACCCTCTGCAAGCACCTGCAGGTCGAGGACCGACAGAGCACGTCGGCCCAAAGCGAGTTCCTGGACGCCTGCCGGCGTCGCAACCGCGGCGATCTGGATGCCGAACAACTCGCCGAGGCCACGGTCCGGCTCGGCTTCGCCAACGTCATCGACGCCTTCCACGTCAGCCGCGGCGGCCAGCCGACCCAGACCCGCTTCTTCGTCGACGAGCGGGCCAGCCGCCAGGGCATCACGCTGACCGACCACCTGCTCGAGCTGGCCAACGGCCAGCAGGCCAAGGTCCTCCCGCTCGAGGTCGACGCCCGCTGGAACCTCGTCCAAATGTCCTGGGGCCTGCGCCTGGGCACCCGCCTGGTGTCGTTCGAAATGGCCCCGGATCAAGACGCCGTCGACTTGTACGCGCCCGCCCGGCTGCGCCGCGGCCCCATCACCGGCGTCCGGGACGCGCTGAGCGGCTATCAAGACGGACGCTGTGCCTATTGCCGCACCCCGTTCACCGACATCGGGACCAGCCGAGTGGCCGTCGATCACGTGCTCCCGTGGGTGCTGATGACCCGGGAATGGCAAGACGGTGACCTGCACCAGGTCTGGAATCTCGTCCTGGCCTGCTACGCGTGCAACTCCGCCAAAAGCGACCGCCCGCCCACCGCCGACTGGATGCCCTGGCTAGAACAGCGCGGCGAGCACCTCATCGCCTCCCACCACCCCCTGCGCGAGACCTTGATCAGCCAACTCGGCCCGGACCCCGCCCACCGACACCAAACCCTGGCCAGACGCCACACCGCCGCCACCGAGATGATGGTCCACTCCTGGACACCACCGGGCGCCAGGGCTGGCTGTTAGTTAGCGCGACGCCGAACCTTCACCTTGGCGGCGAACCGCCGCCATTCGTCCTGCCCGAGAACCACTACGCCTCCGGAGGATAATTAACTTCTTTCTACCGAACGAACCGAGATGCTCGCACCCGGTCAGCCTTATTGTCACGCTTAGGGGGGACATGCAGATTCGGTCAGCCCAGAAACTGGCCTGGGAGAATAAAGTCGCCAAAGAGTTCAATACGACCGATGTCCCGCTGGAGTTCTGCCTGCTCCAGGGCGAGATCGCCGAAGCCTTCGACGCGTGGCACAAGGGCCGCGATGACGTCGGCGAAGAACTAGCAGATGTGGCGATCTACCTGCTGAGCCTAGCCGAAATGACCGGGATTGACCTGCAGGATCAGATCGAAGCCAAGATGGCCAAGAACGCAACGCGCGTATACCAGAGTCTACCGAACGGCGTTCTCGCGAAGAAGAACGCCGACGCCGACTAACCAGGTCTTCAAACGCTCCTGATAAACGCCCGCACGTACCGCCACCAGCCCTGGAAGGTTGCGGGCGACTCCCACGCAATTTCCGCCCTGGCTCCTATGACTGCTCTTATGCCACTCAGCGCAGAAAAGGTCGATCTCGGTAGTCTAGCGTACTTCCTCTTGGTACAGCGCTGCGTGAAGGTGCCGGCTGCCACAACGTTCAGCCACGCCACGCGACCGGCGAATGAATTCACAGAACCCACCCTGGCCCACCCCAGGTCAACTACGCGACCTGATAAAGACCGGACTTTCCGCCGATTCTCGAAGACCTGAAATTTGCGTTTCCGCTACCGTATGGTCCCGGCAGGGGAGGATCTTCCGCCGAACGAGTATCCAGCAGCTTCCTTTCGCAGCCCGCGCGTACGGGTTGATCATCGCCTCGCGGCTCTGCGCTGCATAGCCAATCGGTCGAAATATGAGATGCCACTTAAGCGAATCCCGGAATTGTAAAATCCGGATCGAATGGCAGTTGCCATGGTTGCCATGGCTCATCCGGGGTCCGGAGTCTCGCCGACTCCTGCCAGCTGAAGTGCTCTGTGTCGGGCGGGATTAGGGAAATAATCGCAACGGCGTCCATTTCATTGACGCATGCCACATGCGAAATGTCCAGCTGCTTGGTAATGAAGGCGGCGCTGGTGAATACAACCTGCACCAGCCGCCATTCATCCGGATGCTTCTGGCAAGCCGTGAACTCGTTTCTGGATAGGAAAAACTCGCCCATAGTTCTAGGTCCGGTGGCCTTCACCTCTATTTTTTGAGGAAATGGATTGCGCACCTCGATATCGTAGCCGAAGGCATCAGAAAACTTTGCGACATGAGAAACGCTCAAGCCGGCGTGCCGCAACGAGGCTACAATGAAAAGTTCGCCGGCGTCGCCGATCTGCTTGGCGCGGTCCAAGGCCGCCGACGATGTGATCTGGTGCCATGCTATTTGAAGCATTTCGTCCAGGCTGGGTTCAAGCCAGAGCAGCGCGTTCAGCTGCTTGTCGGGGATAAACTCGCGATTCACCCCATGCTCACTGACCGCAAGCGGGAGCCACACCGGCGGGCTTGCGATCATGATGAGTTGTGCGATATCGCGGAGTAGCGAAGTCTGCGGTGCATGTAGCAGGTCGGCAAGTTGCGGAGAGATCTCAACCGAGTGGCCAAGGGTGGCAAGATTGCAGTCCAGTAGTTCCGTCGCCGGATTTTCGAGATTCGTTGACGCAGCTAGATGTGAGCCGTGAAATCTTGCGGCCCGTATCCAGTCGTCTCTGCTCCGCCGCGGCGCGAGTTCCGCGACAGAGGCCAGCAGCATGACGCTGTAGGCGACCCCATGGCTGGGGATCAACCTCTACCTGCCATTCCTCAGAAGCGCGAGAAGTGTCGTCTCGTCATTGGTATCGACGGCCTGGTCGCCGACGCTATCGTCTGGCTCTGGCAGCGCGACTTGAACGAGGGCCGGATCATCCATGAGCTTTCCGAGGGCGGCGACCTTCTCCCGCAGCCTGGCAGCCACCAGCTCATCGATCGAATCCTCGCTCAGCAGGATGGTAAATTCTGTCGTGGTCCCATCGGGGAGTCCTAGACGGTGGATCCTGTCCTGGCTCTGCAGGAAATGACCGGCGTTAAAAGTCCGGTCGAGGTAAACGGCGTGGTGGCACCAGAGGTGAAGGCTAACTCCTTCTCCGCACGCCGCCGGGTTCGCGAGCAGCACGTGGCATTCCGGGTCGTTCCGGAAGCGGTCTAGCTCGGCCTCGCGGGTTATCGCGCCAGCCGGCGCCCCGTCGGCTGGAAGAATTCCACCATGGACCATGGCTGGCGCGTGCTCCTGCAGATATGTCGCAAGGATCTTCATGTTCCGGACGAACGTCGACCAGATGATCACCTTGCGTTCAAGCTTCGCCTCGTCTTCGACAATCTGCCTGACCTGATCGTATTTCCACGGGGTTTCGTGGTCACGATACTGTTGCAGCAGATCAGTTATCCTCTCATCCCCTCGCATCTCAAGAGGTGGATGCATGAAGCCCTCCTGATCGTACTGGTCCGAGCCTGCGACCAGCAGCATAGGGTTCGTAGCGGCTTCGAGGAGATACATCACTATGCGGCCCAGCTGGTCCATCTGATGCCGGTCGCTCCGGTCGAGAAGAAATGATCCACGATAGCGGCCGAGCAAGGAATCATAGATGGCCCGCTGAATCGGTCTCATCGGCTTAGGTATTACGGTGAATTTCGTCGGCGGAAGACGCAGGAGTGATTTTGGCGTCCGGACGAAGTACCGGGCTATCGCCTTGCTCGTGGCGTGCAGCACTTCTTCGCTCCGCGTTTCCCGCTCTGAGTAAGCGCCAACCGGCAGTATCTGCTGGTCCTGGCCGGGGTAGAGGAATCTTATCGGGGCAATCAGGTCGTGGGCGCCCTGTGGCGCGGGTGTGCCGGTGAGCACATCGCGCCTGCGAGCGGCATAGGCGAGGTCCAGCACGGCGCGACCATGGACTCCTCCTTCGCCTCTCTTGATGCGATGCGCTTCGTCGAGAATCACCTGTGTCGGTTTCAGCGCCACGTACTCGCGGATGCGATCGTAGTCAGCGGCGACGCGGTTGTAGTTCGTCAGGAGGATATCCGTGTCGTCCTGGATCAAGCCTTCCGGACCTGCGTGAACCGCGAGAGAGGGCGTCGGCCCCATGCACACGGCCGAGTCCTCTTTCCAGGTCTGGAACGCGGCGATAGGGGCGATGACCAGCAACTGCTGCACCCTGCCCCGAGCCCGCTCCAGCGTGAAATTCGCCAGCGCGACGGTGGTCTTACCCGCCCCCGGCACGGAGAAGTCGGCACCGTGCGGCAACTGCAAGATGACGGCCAGATTGTCTAGCTGGAACTGTTTGAGCTTCCGCTTGAACCCGGCTCCGGCCAGTTCCTCTTCGAGTCCGTAGTGCGCTACGTCCCGCGGATGCGAGATCGCCTGTTCACGAGCTTTCCTGTCCCCGGCCAATGATACGAGCTGTGCCTTGAGATCAGCCCCGAGCTCGACCTTCTGGCCGTACAGGTTGCGGACCTCACGGAGCGCGTTCAGCTCCGCCAGGAACACGTCGACGCGGATCTCCGTCCTCGTGGACGTCCCGCCCACGATGCCCCGCGCGAACGCCTCCTGAAGCCGGGCCCACGCGCCGGGATTCGCATCGCTTCCGCGCTCCAGCATCACGACCGGCCGCCCGCGCCGGTAGAGTTCGGCAGTTATCACCTAGCGTACTTTCAGCTTCGCGACGAGCGACTCCAGCAGGCTGACCTTTGCCCTGAAGGCGGCTTCGTCCCAATCCGGCAAGGCGCGGGCCCTCGGGAGCTGCATATAGGCGCGATGCAGATCGGTGATGGCCTTTCCCACCCGGTCCGTCGGTGCCGTAAGAGTGACCTGATCCTTGTTCTCCTCCTCGGCCTCGTGAGCGGCGGCGGTGATCGTGCTCCGCAGGCTCTGCAACATCTCGGTAACCGCGACCTTGCCGCCACCCGGGAGGTTTACGTTCTCCTTCGGCGCCTTAGTCGCGACGAACCCGAGGAGGTCGCTCAGGCCGGATGCGGGCTCGCTGACCCCGAGGACATCGTCGAGCAGATCGTCGCCCGCGTCGCTCGCCGCTGGCAGCTGCGCCGCCTTCAGGAGCGGCTCCGTCGCCGGATCTTGTCCGATCTCGTGCCGGACAAGATTCACGGCGTCGGGTCGCCGCAGATGGCGAAGCGTGCGGTACTCCACTCCCGCGAGGGTGCCGAGAAAGTACACCGCCCGGGCGTCGTCAGCTTCTCTCGGCGACTTGCCCCTGATGTATTTCGCGAGCTCGTCGAAGGCCGACTCGTTGTCGATGAAGTCGACGAGGTACCGAGTTCCCTGAGACAGCGCGACCAGCTGCTGAACCTGCTGGATCTTCTCGTAGAGGTCGCGGACTGGGCCAACATTGCGGTGCATGCGAGCTGCTACCCGGTCGAAGTTCTTGTCCTCGCGGTCATAGAGCTCCTGAATGAGCAGGGCCTCGTTCACCCACGAGTACTCCTGCTTGAAGTCGCGCGCGATCTGGAGCTCGGCCTCGAGGTCAACGATCTCGTCCTTGGTAGCATCCTGCGGGAGGACCAGGCACCTGATGTACTGGAACTTGAGATGGCTGCTCTCGAACAGGGAGCGGAGCGCGGCCGCCCGGCGGTTCCCGTTGATTAGGATGCCGTCAGCCGTGATTATGGTGGGCTCTTGCTGGCCACGGTCGAGCACATCAGCCTTCAGCTCTGTGAACCCCTCCTGGTTGCACAGGATCTTGTACTGCTCTTCCTGCGCCTGGTCGCCCAGCGGGTCGGCCGTGAACAGATCCTGGCGGCCATGAGTCATGGCGACTCGATCCTGCTCGGCTCGCGTGCGGTGGTTCAGGGTCGAGAACCGCACCCATTCGACCGGAATCTCCACCGTCGGAAGATCCTTGTCGCTCCGCGGCCAGGCCGAGACGTACTCCGTCTTCGTCCCCGGTCCTTTGATCCGGTTAGCCAGGTAGGCGGCACGGTCCGGGTCAAGCATGGGCGTTTTCACGTTAACTCCTGAAGATGGTCGAACGACCAGGGCCGTAGCGCGCTGCGATGGTGGTCCGGACAGCCCTCGACGTGAGCTGGAAGCCGACATGTCCGGTGTACGATGCCGTGCTTTCAGCCGCGACGCCGAAAGCCTTCAGCAGCACCCCAGGGAAATGGCGCTGCCGGCGCCCTTCCCAGTTCCATTCCGATGCTCCATCGCGCCGCTCCGGCATGATGTACACGCACGGCGGCGGGATAGTCGCTCCTGCCACCTGTAGGCCCGCCGCCGGCTTTGGGCAGATCCTCCCAGCGGTCCCGCAAAGCGAGCTATGGAAGATCACGCCATCGATAGTGTCCGGCGCGTCGGAAAAAAATCGCTTGCGAAGGCGGTTTATCCCGCCATTGATGTGTACCCCGGGTTCGACCCTCGTGCTATCGCACACCCACCAAAGATACGTCTCGCGTGCCCAGATCGGCGCCGACCACCGGACGCTGCTGTGGGCGCCGTCAGGACAGCCCTTCTGGATAACGGCGACGTCGCCGAAGTCAGGCACCGACAACCGGTAAACTGTGTCTTCGCCGTATACCGGAAGCTGGATGTCGCTGAGGTCGCCGTTCCTGGCCATAGCAAGGAACAAGCCTTCTAGGAAGTCCCTGCGTGCCTGGTTGCTCGCGCTCATGCTCCCGCGGATGGCCTCGATCGCCACGGGGAACGCAGTTCGATACTCCGCTGCAGAGAGGCCGTATCGGAGGAGATTGCCGTCGTCGCTGCCAAGGTCACGAATGAGGCGAATAACGCTATCGACCACCGTTTGCGGAGGAACGCCTGCGTGCCTGCATGGTGCTGCTTCTTCAGCCCCCAAGGGACCACTCCAAATAGTTTCTGCTACGGATGCTCATAGTACTCGCATATGACACAGATCACGCCGCGCGACAACTTACCGGCCTGTGCCGGCCGACGGTAGCGTTTTCGGCGGTCTCGTAAGGGGCAATAGAGCGAAGTCCGACAAAACGAGCTGCGCAGACGGCCCGGGGGCGTGCGTCGATTTTGTAGGTGACTGGCAGGTAATTTGCTGCTGCTGGGTGGCTCGGCTGGTCAGGGCCGGGTCAGGCGGTGGCTGCCTGGTGGCGGGGTCGCTGCCAGATCTGTTCCCACTGGCTGCTGGCCTCGCGGCCACGCAGGGCGGTGATGGCGTCGGCGCCGGCGACGGTCCAGTGCATGCCTGAGAGTTTGAGGCGCTGGCCGATAACCGCTTTGCAGCCTGCCTCCACGGCTCTCGCCGAGCATGAATTCCAGGGTCCGGGCGAGGTCGTGCAGGTGCTCGCGGGCGTGGAACAGGTCGACGATCTGGGTGGCTTCGGGGAATTTCGCGGTGGCGATGCCCCAGATCCAGGCCGTGCCGTCGCCGAGGTTGGTGAGCTGGCGGACGTGGGCGGCCCCGCGGCGGATGCCCTCGGCCTCCGCCAGGTCCGCGAATGCGGCCGCGGGCTCGAAGGTGGCCAGGTAGCTGGACGATCCGGGGTCGCGGACCGGGTAGCCCCTGGCATCGAGGGTGTCCTAGGTGAAGAAGACGGCGAGCTTGACCTCGCGGGTGCGGGCGCGGCCGTCTGGGCCATTGCCGTCCCGTCCGGCGGTTTCCTTCGAGGTCATTGGCACGCCGGTGCCGTCGATCGCGCCGTACAGCTTGTCCGGCAGCGGGGAGGGCGGCAGCGGGACCAGCTTGCGGCCGCTGATCAGTGCGGCCCGGTCCCGGTCCGCGGCGGCCCTGGCAGCTCCGCTGGCCTCGGCGGCCAGCTCGACGCGCTTGGCGGTCAGGTGCACCCAGGCCAGGTCGTCCAGCAGCCCGGCCGCCTTCGCGAACGGCACCGCGGCCGCGGCCCGGTCGTTCATCGCGGTCAGGCCCGGCGACATCGCCGCCCCGGCGACGCCGGGCCCGGCATCCCGGGGTGCCAGCCCGTGCTTGCAGCCCGCGCAGTGGTACCAGGCGCGGGACAGGGTGACCGGGCCGAGCACGGTGTCAACGGTCTTGTCCCGGCATGAGATGAACTCGGCCTGGTGCCCGGCCCCGCAGTCAATGCGCGGGCCGCGGTAGCCGGGATCGGCGGCCAGCAGCTGCTCCAGCATCGAGCCGCCCAGCTTCAGCATCCCGGCGCGGATCACGGTCTCGGCGGCCTCCATCCCGGCACCGCAGCCCAGCGACCGGGCGGCATCTGCGGCCAGCCGCGCTATCTCCGCGGACATCTGTTCCCGCAGCCCGGCGATCAGCGGTCCTAACTGCTCATCGGCGTCCGGGGCGCCCTGGACGCCCGGCCCGGCCGCCGAGGCCGGGCGCGCCTCGCAGATCGCCTCGTTCACCTGCACGATCTGCTCGGACACCGCGACGAACTGCTTGTAGGCCGCTACCTCACGGCGCACCTTGTCCAGCTCGGCGGCTGCCAGCTGCCGGGTGCGCGTCCTGCCGTCGGCTGAACGTGTCCACAGGTAACGCGGCCCGTGCCCGGGGTTACCTGGCTGCGCGCAGGCGCAGTTCGGTTTCCCGCAGCGCCGCCAGGTCTCGTTGACACTGCCGGGACGGAAGTCGCCGGTCCCGGCTAGCTGCGTATACAGCTCGGCGCGACGCTGTTCCAGGTCATCAAGCGGTTCGCCGGTCATCCAGACTCCTTCTGGAAGTTTTAACGCTTCCAGATTAGCGCGCCGACCTGGGACTCCCTAGCATCCCTGCGAATGTGTCGCACACCCACGGCCCGGGTTCCCGTATCTTGCGCCCAGTTCCGGCCATCCGGCCTGGATTGTCGCCAGTCGAACATATGATCGATCATTAAGTGTGCCGCGGCTGGCTCATCCATCCGACACGGCGCATCAGCGTCACCGATGTCACGAGGCAACGGCCCGGCGACATCTATGCTGTCCGGTCGAGGAGGTTGTTCATGACGACAGGCGTAGACCTGGCACAGCCCTGGGTTGATTCGGTTTGCCCATCTCGTCTCAGCCCCGTCAGCAGTGGGCAGCTCCTCCCTGATCCTCTCGTCGGGTTCGCCGAGTTCTTCGCCGGAATCGGGCTGGTGCGAGCCGCGCTCGGACCTCTCGGGTTCCAGGCTCTGTGGGCGAACGACATCCAGGGGGTGAAAAAAGAGCAGTACATCGCTAATCATCCGAAGGATGGTTTCGTCCTAGAGGATGTGCGCAAGGTTCAGGGGCGTTCGCTTCCTGACGGCTTGGAACTGCTCACCAGCTCCTTCCCTTGTATCGACTTGAGTCTGGCCGGAAACCGGGGCGGCCTAGCCGGCAAGCATTCGGGCGTGTTCTGGGAATTCGCGCGTGTGGTCGGAGAGCTCCCCGCGGCGCCGCGGATGATCCTGATAGAGAACGTCACGGGCTTCGCGAGCAGCCACGGAGGCAACGATCTGCAGGCCGCTCTCAAAGAGCTGACCTCGCTCTGCTATAGCTGTGATCTGCTCACCATCGATGCCAGGCACTTCGTGCCGCAGAGTCGGCCTCGCATGTTCATCATCGGGATCAGCGGAGAACTTCCAGAGGGCTGCCATCCTGGAGTGCCTAACCTGTCGGATGTCAGGCCACAGTGGATCGCGGACGCGTACCGCAGGAACTCGGCGGCCAGGCTGCACTACCGGGAGCTACCGTCATTGCCGACGGGACCACGCGATCTTTCCGCCGTAGTGGAGGAGATCGACAGCGGCGATGACCGGTGGTGGGAAGAACCGCGGCTGTCTGCCTTTCTGGAATCGCTTAGCCCGATCCAGGCCGCGCGACTTGACCAGCTCAAGCAGCTGCCAGCC
>Ga0302325_10027996_pt1 | contig 11670 bp, 9 predicted proteins | sample Palsa_T0_2_FD_201948 | JGI IMG/M metagenome (GOLD analysis project Ga0302325, IMG submission 201948) | Peat permafrost microbial communities from Stordalen Mire near Abisko, Sweden - Palsa_T0_2 | ecosystem: Environmental > Terrestrial > Soil > Palsa > Peat permafrost | place: Sweden: Abisko... | reverse complement strand
CGCGTTCCCGCCCTCTTGACGGACTCCTCCCTGGTCATCGTGGACGCCAGGGCAGCGTGGGTTCACCCTTGGGCTCGCCCGAGGGGAGGGGTATCGTTGGCGCGCAGGGCTCGGTGTGTTGGGTCCGGGTGTGCGTTGGACCGAGTCCCCGTTGACGCCTCTTCGTGTTCGAGTCAAGGAGGTAGTGAGTGGAGTCACGGCACGCGGGTGCGGGCGTGTCGCACAGCTCGAACGGGGGACCGGGGCGGCTGCGTGGCAGGTGAGCGGCTGGAGCGGATCTTGGTCGAGTTGTCGGCCGGAGTCGGGGCGTCGTCGTCGGCTCGGTTGTGCGAGGTGAGCACCACGATGATCGGGGTGAGCGGCGCGGGGATCATGCTGATGTCCGGGGATGTGCCTCAAGGTTCGGTGTGCACCACCGACGAGGTGAGCGCGCTGATCGAGGACCTGCAGTACACCCTCGGCGAGGGCCCCTGCGTCGACGCCTATCACCAGGACCGGGTCGTGCTCGAACCCGACCTGGCCGATCCGCGCTCCCCCCGCTGGCCGGCCTTCACGCCCCAGGCGGTCGGCGCGGGCGTGCGGGCCCTGTTCGGGTTCCCGATGCGGGTGGGCTCGGTCCGCCTCGGCGCCATGAACCTCTATCAGGACCGGCCCGGTCCCCTGAGCGACGACCAGCACGCCGATGCCCTGGTGATGGCCGATGTCGCGGCCCGGTGGGTGCTCGACATCCAGGCCGACGCCCCTCCGGGCGCCTTGGCCGAGCAGCTGGAGGCGGGCGCCGACTTCCACTTCATCGTGCAGAACGCCGCCGGCATCGTGTCGGTCCAGCTCGGGGTCAGCTTGACCGAGGCGCTGATCCGCCTGCGTGCCTACGCCTTCAGCAACGACCGCCTGCTCGATGCTGTCGCCCGAGACGTCGTCGCCCACACGCTCCGCCTGGACTGACGTCCGCCCTTCTTCTCCTGGCGGCATGGGGGTAATATCGGGACGACGCTCGGCATCGGGCGGGCGCCCCGCGGCGGGGCAACCCGTCGGGCGCCCAGAGAGAGGCGTTGGCATGTCCCGTGAGGAATTGCTGGTCCGGGCCCTGGTCGAGATGGCCGACACCCTCGTCGAGGACTACGACGTCATCGAGCTGCTGACCGGCCTCACCGACCGGTGCGTGAACCTTCTCGGCGCCTCGGCCGCCGGTGTGATGCTCGCCTCCCCCGAAGGCGAGTTGCGGCTGGCTGCCTCCTCCAGCGAGGCGATGCGCATCCTGGAGGTGTTCGAGCTCCAAGCCCAGGAGGGCCCCTGCCTTGACGCCTTCCGCACCGGCGAACGCGTCGAGCACGAGAACCTGCGGGCCGGGTCCGGGCGCTGGCCGCGGTTCTCGGCCGCAGGTCTCGAGGCGGGATTCCAGTCGGTCTTCGCACTCCCGCTCCGCCTGCGGGACGTGACCATCGGCGCACTGAACCTGTTCGGCGTCGAGCAGACCCCGATGGACGAACGCGACGTCATCGTCGCCCGAGCCTTCGCCGATCTGGCCGCCATCAGCGTGCTGCACCATCGTGGCGCCACCGAGTCCCAGCGCCTCAACGAGCAGCTCTCCGGGGCGCTCACCAGCCGCATCGTGATCGAGCAGGCCAAGGGCGTGATCTCCGAGCGTGCCCGCGTCGACCTGGAAGAGGCGTTCATCCGGATGCGGGCCTACGCCCGTGCCAACAACCTCCGGCTCACCGATGTCGCCCGAGCCGCGATCGACGGCAGCCTCGATCTGACCGGGCGCGCCGCACCCCCAGCGACGCGGGCCTGATCCGCGGCGGGGTTGGGTCTGTGGCCCGGTCGCAGGTCGATCGGATTGTGTCCGACGTCTTCCGGGCGACCGGGGCTGTGAGCCAGGTGTGTCCTCGCTTGGTGGATCAGAGGCGGTGCGAGGACCGTGGAGAGGGCGAGTCGCGGTAGGGTCAGATCCACATCCCAGTGGGAGAGTCGCCTCGCTTGGGCAGGACGGCCGTCAGGACCTCGCTGTCACCCGGTGCAGGCTCGACGCCTCGACCGATCGATATCGAGGAGTTCTGTGTCCGTTGCCAGCCTGCAGGTTCGCCGGTCCTGCGCTTCGCGGGTCCGGACGGGTTCGGTCGGGATTCTCAGCACCTATCCCCCGACCGCGTGTGGCCTGGCTACCTTCGCCGCGGCGCTTGGGCGGGGGTTGTCCGCCCACGGCGCTGGGGTGCGCGTGGTCCGGGTGAGCGACGGGTCGTCGCCGCCCGCGGATGGTGTCGTCGGAGAGTTGGTGAACGGATCGCCTCGGTCGGTGCGCGCGGCTGGGGACCTGCTCAGCCGGTGCGACGTTGCGGTGCTTCAGCACGAGTACGGCATATATGGCGGACCTGACGGCGAGGAGGTTCTCGAGGTCCTCGCCGCTCTGACGGTCCCATCCGTTGTGATCGCCCATACCGTGCTGCGCGATCCAACCCGACACCAGCGCTCCGTTCTCGGAACCGTCGCGGCGATCACTGAGCGTGTCGTCGTCATGTCAGCATCGGCGCGCCAGCGGCTGTGCGCGACCTTCGACGTCGACCCGGCCAAGGTGGTCACGATCCCGCACGGCGCAGCGATCCCGGGCGGACCCCGGCCCGACCTCTCGGGACGGCCAACGATGCTGACCTGGGGCCTGCTCGGGCCAGGCAAAGGTATCGAGCGGGTGATCGACGCCATGCCGTCGCTGAGCGGCCTTCCGTCGCAACCCCGCTACGTGGTAGCCGGACAAACCCACCCGAAGGTCCTCGCGGCTGATGGCGAGGCATACCGCCACGCCCGGATCGCCCAGGCCTCCCGCAACGGTGTCGCCGCGTCGGTTGTGTTCGATGCCGTCTACAGAGACGTTGCGTCTTTGACAGCGCTGATTCGGTCCTGCGCGGTCGTCGTGCTGCCGTATGACTCCACCGACCAGGTGACGTCCGGTGTCCTCGTGGATGCCATCGCCGCGGGCCGCCCGGTCGTTGCCACCGCCTTCCCGCACGCGGTGGAGATGCTGGACGGCGGAGCGGGCATCGTCGTGGACCACGACGACCCGGACGCTTTGGCGTGCGCGCTGCGCCGGGTGCTCACCGACGATCATCTCGCCGCCGGCATGGCAGCCGCGGCGTCCCGGCTGGCGCCGAGCCTCGGTTGGGGGGTAGTCGCCGCTGCCTATCTCGACCTGATGGACCGGCTTCTCGCTGGTCGGGATGGTTGGGGAGCGGCTCAGATGCCAATCGAGGCTCGGCCACCTCAACAACGGACGAGTGGTGCACCCTGATCGGGACGGAAACGGTGCTGCGCGACTCACTGCGACCCAGGCCTGCTTCCGTTGCCGAGGCTGTAGCCGAGCCGCCCGGTCAGCGGGTCTTGGCCATACCGATCGCACAACTCGGCGAGGACATCTTCGTGTGAGAACCCGACGTTGAGTACCGTGTCGTTCCCGCCGTAGTAAAGGACGAGCGTGCCGTCCGGGCGGCGGATCGCTCCGCAGCAGAACACGACATTCGGGACGTGCACGTAGTCGGTTTCTGCTCGCCGACAGTCGGCGGCCGACGGGAACAGGATCGGGATGCTCGACATGCGGACGTTGCTGGGGTCTTCGATGTCGTGGAAGGCGACGCCGAGCACATAGGGGTTGCCATCCATGGTCGTACGGACCCCGTGGAAGATGTGCAACCACCCGTGACGGGTGCGGATCGGTGGGGCACCCGGCCCGATCTTGTCGGAGAACGCGCTCGGCCCGGCACCGGTGCGCATGACAGGATCTTCGTCAAAGTGCCACGGTCCGAACCTGAAGTCGTTCGTGCGACCCGCGACGATCCGGGTGAACGCCCCGCCGGTGTCGCCGGCCAGGCTGTCGTTAGGCCGGAAAAGGCCCACGTAGCGGCCGGCGATCCGCTCCGGGAAGACGACGACGTTGCGCATGTCGGCATCCGACATCGACCCGTAGCGGGTGAAGACACGAAAATCGTCGGTGGTGGCTAAGGCCACCCTGACCCGGTTCTTTACGCGCTCGTGGTAGGCGCTGTAGGTGATCGCGAATGTGCCGTCGATCGTGTTGATGCGTGCATCCTCGACGCCGCCCGACTCCATGTCGACGACCGCGGCCGTGTCGACGTTGTCCCCGAAGCGGTCGGGTCTCGTCGCCGGGATCAGCGCAGGATGGTCGTCGACCCGCCAGCCGCTCACCCCGTCGGGGCTGCGCGCGACCCCGAGCACGCTTACACCACACCGCAGGTGGGAGCGGAACAGCAGCACCGTCTCCCCGGCGACAACTGCCGCGCCTGCGTTGTGGACGGTGACCACCTGCAGCTGTGGTTCGCGCCACACGTCGTTGACCATGTCGGCGGTCACGATCGGGTTGGCGGCCAGCCTCACAACCGGCTCGCGCAGCGACACCACCCCGTCCTCCCCATTTCCCATCGCCACGTTTCGCTCCACAATCGGGCCTCCCCTCGCGTTGACCGCCCGCGACAGACTTACCAGCGCGACCAGCGCGCACTACTTCGTCCGACCCGTCGCTGACACGGTAGGCGCCCAGCCTTTGTGCTCGCCTAGCTCGGGCCGTGTCCGCGATTGCCGTCTTGCCTAATCGGATTGGCTGTTTATATAGCTCTGGCCTTGGATGGTTGGATCCTCACGGCGTCCGGGGCAGACGTGAGGCATGATGCCTCAGTGCCGGGCGATCACGTCGACCCTGGTCGCGAAACGCCGGCTAGCAATGCTCGGGACCGGATCGCCGATGACCGGGACCTGACCTCCGAGTCGCACCGTGCGGCCGCCGAGGCGCGGGACGACAGAGCCGAGGCCCGGGACGACAGAGCCGAGGCCCGCGAGCGGGACTTCGGCAGATTTGACGCGGGAGCGGCTTCGGACCGTGCGGAAGCCCTGCGAGATCGTCGGGGAGCGGCCAGCGACAGAGCGCATGCCGCCGCCGATCGTGAAGCCGCGTCGTCAGACCGCGATGTGTCGGCCGGGGAGCGAGCGCTCTCCTCCATCGATGGGCTCACCGGGGCGCATCGCAGAGACTCCGGGATCGTGGAGTTGGAGCGTGAGACAGCCAGAGCGAAGAGAACCGGGCAGCTTCTCGTGCTCGCCTTCGTCGATGTCGACGGTCTTAAGGCGATAAACGACTCGTTCGGCCACCCTGCCGGAGATCAGCTTCTGCGTCAGATAGCCGAGACGATTCGGGCCAATCTCCGCTCGTACGACCTGATAGTCCGCTATGGAGGCGACGAGTTCTTGTGCGGACTCCTGGATATGAAGATCGAAGAGGCATCCAGGCGGTTCTTGCTCGTCAACACACACCTGGCAGACAGTCACCACGCATCCGTGACGGTCGGGCTCGCCGAGCTACTAAAGGGAGACGACTCCCTGGCGGAACTCATCGGGCGAGCAGACGAGGCCTTGTACAGAGAACGCGAACAGCGACCTCTTCATCGGGCCTGACAGTGGCTCCGGGAGCGCAGGCAATCGGCAAGGGCGATCCTCGAGGAGCCCTGGTGGGATGTCTACAACGACGCCATGCTGCACATTCCCGCAGACCAAGTCGAGGATATCGACGTGACCTTGAGCGAGTTCGTCCGCAGGGAGAGCGATATCGCATAGGAGGGCGCGGGAGATGAGTTCACGGCCAGCTGAGGGCTTTGTGTACGGGAGGTCGGGGTCCCTTGGGGGGAGGAGGTGCAGCAAAGGTCGATAGGCTTAGCATCCAGGATGTCAGTCACGGCGGCGTTGATGCGGCCGGTCGTTGATGCGCCTACCTGGCTCGGAGCGAGAGGAACGTCTGGCCGAGGTGAGGGTTGAGCCGCACAGGATCATGTCGGCTCCCGCCTCGATGGCAGCGACCGCCGGCTGGTCCACAGTGAAGCCGGCGTCGCGGATCACACCGCCGAGAGACTGTCGGTGAGCACCAGCATGGTGAACCCGAGTTGCTGCCGGTTCCGTACCGCCGGCCGCAGGAATGCCGATCGGTTCGGCGGTTACGGTCCGAGGAGGGCGGCGGGTATGACGGCGATGTCGTCGGGCAGGCGGTAGGCGAATTCGCCGGTGGTGATGACCGCCGCGTCGAGGAGGTCGTCGCCGAGTTCGTTCGCCAACCACCGTAGGTGCCGGACGTCGTGGTCGTCGACGACGGCGCTGAGCTTCACTTCTAGCGCGACGATCCGCTGGTCGCCTCGTACGACGATGAGGTCCACCTCGTGGGTGCCGCGGTGGGTGCGGAGGTGGTGGACTCGCGCTTCGGCTGCTTGGGCGTAGACGCGCACGTCGAGGGTGACGAGCGCTTCGAACAGGGCGCCGAGGAAGGTGCCGTCTCGTGGAAGGGCTGGTCGGACCGGCCGGTCCTCGAGCAGGGCGGCGGCGTCGAGGCCTAGGAGGCGGGCGGCCAGGGCGGGGTCGGCGAGATGGTGCTTGGGTGCGGCCCCGAGTTGGTGGAGGTAGTTGCGCGTCGGCGCCCACGCCGGTACTGGGTCGAGGACCCAGAGGTGTTCGAGGATGTCCCGGTAGGGCTGGGTGGTGGTCTTGGCCGGCTTGTCCCCCTCGCCGCTGGTCGCGGCGTCTCGGATGGCGTCGTAGGAGGCGGTAGTCGCTGTCGCAGCGGCGTAGGCGGCCATCCAACGGTGCAGCGCGCCGGGGTTGCGGACCGGGCGGCCCATCTCGGGGAACTCCCGGTCGACGATCCGGGCCAGATACCCGTCGAGCTGGGCTCGCCGGGCCCGCGCCCCGAGCGGGCGGATGCCGGGGAACCCGGAGGCGAGTATCTCCTCGACGTAGCGCTCGAGGCCGACGTCGCTCCTCCCGGTGATGGCCGACCGATTGCCCTCGAGCAACCCGGCGAGGCTGACGGTGGGCGTCGCCACACCCCGCTCCGCGAGGCTGAGGGGGCGCATCCGCAGCCGGATGATGCGACCGGCGCCGCTGTGGGTCTGCGGCGACGCCGGCGACGCCGAGCCGGTCAGCAAGAACCGTCCGGGGCTGGGGTCGTCGTCGACGGCTCGCCGGACGGCGTCCCAAACAGCCGGTAGGCGCTGCCACTCGTCGAGCAGGACCGGTGGCGTGGAGCTGAGCACCCGCCTCAGGTCAGCGGCCGCCAACTCGCGCACCGGGTCGCGGTCGAGCTCGTAGATGGTCGCCGCCCGCCGCCCAGCGGTGACGGTCTTGCCGACCGCTTTCGCGCCTTCGATAGCAACGGCGGCGAGCCCCTCCAGGAGCTCGTCGAGCTCGGTGTCGACCACCCGGCTGTGGTAAGCCCACGGTCCGTCCACCACGCTGACACTACTGTTCTGTAGCGCTGCAACGCTACCATTTCGTTGCCAGATGGCCTACCAGTTCGCATCACCAGCGGTCAGCGTGGTTCCTGCGCGCGCCGGGATCCTGACGGAATCGTGAGCCGAGCGACCTCGCTGCAAGCTCACTTGGGATGAGTTGACATCGCCTCGCCGGTCGAGTCGAGCTGGCGAAGGGCCGACACGAGGCGCTCAACAAGCCCAGGCGTACTGGCTGTTCTTCCCCGTCGAGAGCGCCGCCAAGGGAAGCCGCGACCCAGGATTCCGTCACGATTCCGGTTGTCAACGGCCAGAAATGGCGACCAACGGCAAGAGTGGCCCGGATTCTTGGTCGTCGGACTCGCTCGTCCACGCCGCCGAGTATCGAGGAAACCCAATGGAATCAAGGGTTTTTGCCTGAGCACAGCACCCTAGGATCGCCTACACTGGCGGCGGGAGAGGTGCGAGAGCGGCCGAATCGGACTCACTGCTAATGAGTTGATCTTCTCAAGGGATCCGAGGGTTCAAATCCCTCCCTCTCCGCTGGTTCGGCCGGTGCCTTCGGGCACCGGCCGTCGCTCACTCCGGCGGCTTCTTGGCCGCCTTCTTCACGGCCTTCTTGGCTGCCGGGGCCTTCTTTGCGGGTGCGGCCGCCTTCTTGGCTGCTTTCTTCGCCGCCGTCGCCTTCGTGGCCGCGGGAACGGCCTCCGCGAGGGCGGTCAGGTCGACGACTGAGTCATCGCCGCCGAATGCGTTGGGCACGTAGGCGTCGGCGGCCCAGTCGTTCTCCCAGCGCTCGCCGTCGAGGAGGTACCGGAATCGGTACGACTGCCCGGCTTCCAGCTCCAACGTGAGCTCGAAGCCATCGCCGGCGGGCACCATGATGTCACGGTCAGCGGACCACCCGTTCCAGTCGCCGCAGATCGCGGCGTGCCGAGCCCCGACCCGCACGTCGAGGGTAAAGGTCACGACCGCCTTGCCGGATGGTCCACGCCTCTTGATCATCGTGCCTCCGTCTGCCCTGTCCGCTGTCGGTCGCTCCGACAGTCTCGCACCGGTGAGGAATCGGCCAGAACAGGCCCCCCACCGTGGTCCCCCTGCGGGCCATCGGCGAAACCTCGGTACTGTCGGCCTCCCGTGAGAGGCGAACGCGTTCGGTCGTGGTGGGGCTGGGGCTGGGAGGACCAGTCGATGACGCCCGAGCAGGTGGACCACCTCGGCGCGGCGGTGTCGGGACGCTTCGGGGTCGCGGTCGAGCGCGTCCCACCGTGCCCACTCGCCGAGGCCGACCTGCCCGCAGCGGCCGTGGACCCGCCATCCCAGCTGGCGGCCATGTGCCGCCAGGACGATTGGATCCGGGCCTCCCACACATACGGGCGGAGCTACCGCGACGTGGTGCGCGGGCACCAGGGCACGTTCGCCTCGGCGCCGTCGTTCGTCGCCTGCCCGACCACGGAGGACGACGTCACCGCGGTGCTCGAGTGGTGCGGCGCGGCCGGGGTTCCCGTCGTTCCCTTCGGCGGAGGCTCCTCGGTGGTGGGCGGCGTGGAGCTGGCCGGCGCCGTCAGCCTGGACCTCACCGGGCTTGACCAGGTCCTCGAAGTCGACCGCACGTCCCGGGCGGCCCGGGTCCAGGCCGGCGTCTACGGACCCGACCTCGAAGACCAGCTCCGACCCCACGGGCTGACGCTCCGGCACTTCCCGCAGTCGTTCGAGTGTTCGACACTGGGGGGCTGGATCGCCACCCGGGCCGGCGGTCACTACGCCACCGTCTACACGCACATCGACGACCTCGTGGAGTCGGTGCGGGCCCTGACGCCGATCGGTGTGTGGGAGTCGCGGCGCCTCCCGGGCTCCGGCGCCGGACCGAGCCCGGACCGGATGTTGCTCGGATCAGAGGGCACCCTCGGCGTGATCACCGAGGCGTGGGTGCGGCTCCAGGACCGCGTGCGGTGGAAGGCGTCGGCGGCGGCCCGGTTCGAGACGTTCGCCGGCGGCGCCGAGGCGGTCAGGGCGCTGTCGCAGTCGGCCCTGTTCCCGACCAACTGCCGCTTGCTCGACCCCGGCGAGGCGGCGACCTCGGCCGGGGTGACCGATGGCACCGCGGTGCTCGTGCTCGGGTTCGAATCCGCAGACCATCCCGTTGATGCGGCGATGGCCCGCGCCGTCGAGCTGGTCGGTGACCACGGCGGGTTCCTTCCGGAGGGAGTGCGCGGCACCGGCCCGACGCCTGACGCCCCCGGATCCGCTGGTGCGGCCGAGGCGTGGCGGTCCTCCTTCGTGCGGGCGCCGTACACGCGCGACGGGCTGGTGCAGTTGGGCGTCCTCGTCGAGACGTTCGAGACGGCGGTCACCTGGGATCGCTTCGAGGCCCTGCACGCCGGAGTGACCGACGCCGTCTCGCGCGTGCTGGGCGAGGTGTGTGGTGTCGGGGTTGTCACCTGCCGGTTCACCCATGCGTATCCCGACGGCGCCGCCCCCTACTTCACGGTGATGGCCCCGGCCCGGCGCGGCGGCGAGCTGTCGCAGTGGGGCGACATCAAGACCGCCGCATCGGAGGCGATCCTGGCCAACGGGGGCACGATCACCCACCACCACGCCGTCGGGCGTGATCACCGGCCGTGGTACGACCGACAGCGACCGGACCCGTTCGCCGTTGCGCTCACCTCGGCCAAGCACAGCCTCGATCCGGCCGGCGTCCTCAACCCCGGGGTGTTGATCGGGGGGTGACGGAGGGCTCGGGCCGATGCCCGAGCCCTCAGCCGGCTAGCGCTTCTTGACGGCAGCGGCCTTTTTAGCCACCGGTGCCTTCTTCGCCGGTGCCTTGGCCGGCGCCTTCTTGGCCGGCGCCTTGGCCGCGGGGGCCTTGGCTGCAGGGGCCTTGGCTGCGGTCGCTCGTGCGGCAGGAGCCTTGGCCGCCGGTGCGGCCTTCTTCACGGGTGCGGCCTTCTTGGCCGGTGCGGCCTTCTTGGCGGGCGCGGCAGCGGGGGGCCACACACCCTTCTCCAGCTTCGGCGCCGTGGAGGGGTTGAGCACGGCGTCCTTGAACGCTTTCAGGGCGGTGACGCGCACTCGCTTGCGGGCCGGGATCTTGACGGGTGCGCCGGTCGCCGGGTTGCGCCCGATGCGGGCCTTGCTCTCGACGCGGGCGAACTTGGCGAATCCGGAGATGGCCACTGGCTCCCCCTTGGCGGCCACCGCGGTCACGACGTCCGTAAATCCCTTCAGCGCGGCGTCGACGGACTTGGCTTCTTGGCCCGTCTGGGCGGCCACCGCCTTCACCAGTTGGCTACGGTTCACTCATCCTCCTGAAGTTTTGGGACGGATCGAGTGTGGCGTCGTTTCAGCCGTGAGCGGCGGATCCCTTCGGAAAGGCAGGCTCAGATGGGTGCCTTGGACGGCGACGTGGCGATCGTCACCGGCTCGTCGAGCGGGATCGGGGCGGCTATTGCCAGGCGGTTCGCCGCTGAAGGAGCGTCGGTCGTGGTCAACTCGAGCCGCTCGGTCGAGGCCGGGAGCGCGCTGGCCGCGTCCCTCCCGGACGCCATCTACGTCCAGGCTGACATCGCCGACGAGGCCGACGGAAGCCGCCTCGTCGCCGCCGCATTGGAGCGGTGGGGTCGCCTCGACGTGCTGGTCAACAACGCCGGGACGACCGAGCTCATCCCCCATCACGACCTCGATGCCGCCGGGCTGGAGGTATGGGAGCGGATCTTCAGGGTCAATGTGTTCGGCACGTGGCTGCTCAGCCGGTCAGCGGTGCCCGTGCTCCGAGAGGCTCGCGGTTCGATCATCAACGTCACGTCGCTGGCCGGGCTCCGACCGACGGGGAGCTCCATCCCCTACGCAGCATCCAAGGCCGCGCTCAACCACCTCACGGTGCTGCTGGCCAAGGCGCTCGGCCCGGATGTGCGGGTGAACGCCATCGCACCGGGCCTGGTCGACACCCCGTGGACGGCCGACTGGGACGCGACGCGCGCGCTGGTCACGCAACTGGCGCCGATGAAGCGCACCGGCCAGCCGGAGGACATGTGCGACATCGCCGTCGCCCTGGCCACCTCGTCGTACATCACCGGGCAGGTGGTCGTCGTGGACGGCGGGCTCAGCCTGGCGCCGTAGGGCTGAGCTTCCGGGCGACTGCAGCGTCGCAACCACAGCGACCGCGGCCGGCCGGGCTTCGGGTCGGGCGGCTAGGCGCCGAGACTCTGGGTCATCAACTGGACGTGCATCCTGGCGCCGGCCCGCGTCCGCATTCCCGGCACCATGTGCGGCGGTCCCTCGCTGGTGAACCCCATGGCGGAGAAGAAGGCGAGCCCTCCGATGTTCTCGGCCATCGTCTCGAGGTGGCACCCGGCGACCCCGAGTTGGCGGAGGCGGTCGAGCCACGTCCGCACGAGCG
>Ga0302325_10027994_pt1 | contig 11671 bp, 13 predicted proteins | sample Palsa_T0_2_FD_201948 | JGI IMG/M metagenome (GOLD analysis project Ga0302325, IMG submission 201948) | Peat permafrost microbial communities from Stordalen Mire near Abisko, Sweden - Palsa_T0_2 | ecosystem: Environmental > Terrestrial > Soil > Palsa > Peat permafrost | place: Sweden: Abisko... | reverse complement strand
CGGCCGGTTCGAGCTCGAGCTCCTTCGTCTCGGCTGAAGGAGCAAGGCTGGCCGACGAAGAAGGTCCCGTCGGATCGGCGCCTGCCGCTGATGCTGCGGGCGCCGGCGATTTTCGCGCAAGAAGGACGATGGGCACGGACGCCACCAGAGCCAGCGCCACCGCGACGCCAATGAACGCCGTCCGTGAGCTCGTCGATCCCAGGCCGCTCATGCCCCAGGCGGGCATCGTGCTTGCGCTCTTGCTGACCAAGCTGGGGCGGGCCGACGAGGGAGGCACGATAAAGTCTTCCGAGGCGAGGCCCGCGTTCTGAATGACGCGAGAGATCTTCTCTGCCGACGCTCTCGCCCGTTTCGGGCCGAACTCGACGAGCGCGAGGGCGAGCTCGGCAACGTTCGCGTAGCGCCGCTTCGGGTCCTTCTCGAGGCAGCGAAGGATCACGGCCTCGACTCCAGGCGGCGCGTCGGGCCGATAGGTTCGGAGGAGCGACGGCGGCTCGGTCGCAATCTTGAAGCATACTTCCGGCAGCGACTCGCCGTTGAAGGGGACGGTCCCGCTCAAGAGCTCGTAGAGAATTACCCCGAACGCCCAGATGTCGGTGCGAGCGTCGACGTTTCGCGAGGAGGCCATTTGCTCCGGCGACATGTAAAGCGGTGAGCCCATGACCGCGGTCGTCTTGGTCATTCCCATGTCGGAGCCCGACCCGCTCGAGCCCGTGACTTTCGAAATTCCGAAGTCGAGAACCTTGACCGAATAGAGCCCATCGGGCCGGCGAACCACGAAAAGATTGGCCGGCTTCAGATCGCGATGAACGATCCCGAGCCCGTGGGCTTCAGCGACCGCCTCGCACGCTTGAAGGACGAACTCGACAGTCTGCTCGAGGGGCAGGGGGCCCTTCTGTGTGAGCCACCCGGCGAGGTCGCTGCCCTGCAAAAACTCCATCACTAGATACGGCGCACCTGTTTCAAGGGTGCCGACATCGATGACCCGCGCGACGTGCTCACTCTTGATCTTGACGGCGGCACGCGCCTCGCGGGCGAAGCGCGCGACGGCCTCGGGGCTGCCCAGCGCCTCGGGCAGCAAGAACTTTATGGCGACCCGCTCGTCGAGCTGCAGGTGGTGTGCGGCGACGACAACTCCCATGCCGCCTTCGCCAAGGATGCGGTCGATGCGATACTTGCCGACGAGGATCTGCCCCTCGCTGACGCCGGCCGCCGCATGTAAACCGCCTTCCGTCACTCTTGCCGGCCTCCGAATCGCCTAGCCTTCGTTGCGCTCAAAAGCGCACTCAGGACCACACTTAGGTATGGCGCGACTCGCCTGCGATCGTCAAGTCACTTTTGGCGCTTTCCACGCTCCTTTACAGATCGGCGGGCCCGTCGGGCCACGCATAGGCCCTCACGTAATCGCGGAGAGGCGCGCTCTCGAGCGATAAAGGGGGCAAGAACTCGCCGACCCGCTTTCGGGTCCACCACGCGCCGTCGGCGCGCGAGTCGCTGAATCGATATTGCCAGAGCCCGGCGCGAATACGCCGCGGCGGAGCATCAGGGAACGGGTCTCGGGCGAGGAGGCGTTTGGGGAGCGCTTCTCCCTCGAGAAGCTGCCATATGAGGTGAACGAGCCAGGGCTCGTTCTCAACGGCTTCTCCGCGCGCCGCGCCATTTCCGACAAACCACATCTGCCAGTCGAGCCTATGCTGGTAGGGCCCCACGACGCAGGGACGCCTTCGCAGCGAGCCGGGCATGCATGGAAGCTCGTACTCTCGCCAGTCGGCGCCCGGTCCGAGCTCCTCGGTGCCCTCGAGGATGACTTCGTAGCGAGCCCGATCGACGCTCCCGAAGGCCCCGTACGTATTGACGATCGCAAGCGGGTCGAACGACCCGTTCATCTCCTGGTCGCACGACAAGAGGTTGAGGACGGGCGCTACGCTGAAGAGCGCCACGATCGCCGCGAGGGCCTGGGTCGCTCGCATCTGCGCGCGCGAAGGAGTCGCGAGCGCGATGCGCGCGGCGAGGGGCCTTCGCCACCGGGCCGGCACCAAGCGCATGAAGGCTGTGTCGTCGAAGCACGCGAGAGCGGGGACGATGGTGAGCCAATTCAGAAACGACAGGTTCCCGCTCAAGATGAGCGAGACCTGCAGCGCGACCAGGCACACGCCCGCGGCGTGCCTCCATCGCCGCCGGCCAAAGGCAAACCAAGGAGCTACGAGCTCCTCGAAGTAGTTGAAGAGAACGCCCGCCACGTGAACGAAATGCGGCGCGTGATGAAGCCGCCACGCGAGGGGCCCCGGATTGGGCTGCGTCTCGAAGTGGTAATCGAGGCAGGTGAAATCCCTCCAGCACGAATCGTTCCGAAGCTTGATGAGCGCGGCGCCGAGCATGACGCGGAAGATGAGCCAGCGAAGCAGCCAGATTACGATCTTCGGCGTCGCCGCCGTCGGAAACGGGCCTCGCGGTCGAAGCGGGCAGAGAAAGACGGCGAGCAGGCCCGTCTCGAGCAGCTGCAGCTCCCAGCCGTAGCCGTAGAAGATCTGGCCGACGTGGACCAAAGACGAATAGAGAATCCAGAGAGCAAACTGCAGCGGAGCGCTCGTCACTCCGACCAGAACTCCGAGAGAGAGAACGACGCCGAGCCATGCCGCGCCGAGCATCGCTGCGTCCGACGAGGTGAACCAGAAGAGGGTCGGAATGCGCCAGTAGGCGCCGGTCCCGAGCTCGCCTTTCTTCGCTGCCAGAAACTGGCCCGCCGGGACAAGGCCGTGCGACCCGATGAGGGGCTCGAGCTGCCGGGCGAGCGAGAAGAACGCAAAGAGGTAGACGAGCCCGAGAAGCCGCAAGATCACGAATCGGGTGAGCTCGTACGAGGCCGGCTCGTTGGTGACGCGCTGCCACCACGACGTCCGAAAACTCCCGAGCTCCGAATCGGGGCCGCCCGCCATCGAGGGCAATGTTACGCTCCTCAGCCGTGATCCACGCTCTAAGCCAACCTTACGCATGCCGGTGGGGTGCTCCGGTCATCGATCGAGTCGATTCTGCGATCTTCGTCCGCACGTACTTCGTGGCCTGCATGCAGTGCGGCTATTGCAAAGACTCGTGCTGCCAGTACGGCTCGGACATCGACGGCAACAACGTCGCCCGGGTCGAGGCCCACGCTGAAGAGCTCGAGCGCTATACGGGCGTACCGCAGAGCCGCTGGTGGACGGGCCAGTGGAACGACGACATCGAATTCCCCGGCGGTCGGCAGACGCGCACCGCCGTAGAAGGTGGCGCGTGCGTTTTTCGCAGCCGAACGGGCCGAGGCTGCATGCTTCACTCCTTCGCGCTCGACCGCGGTCTCGATTACCACGAGCTCAAGCCCATGGTGGCCGCCCTGTTCCCTGTGACGTTCGATGGCGGCTTGCTCCATCCTTCGACCGAAATCGTCGATCGCTCGCTTCAGTGCATCAACGACGGGCCGACGCTTTACGAGGGCGTCCGGGGCGAGATCGAGTGGTATTTTGGCGGCGCCATGGTGGCCGAGCTCGACGCACTGAGAGCGCTGGGGGGGGCCGGCAGAAGCGGCCTACTTGCGGGCCAACCCGTATCAAAGTAAGTTGCGCGGCCCGCTGCGACAGGAGCACCTATGGCCCGCGTGACCGTTGAAGATTGCCTCGAACGCGAGGAGAACCGCTTTGCGCTGGTCGTCCTTGCCGCGCAGCGCACGCGCTCGCTCATGAAGGGCGCCACCGCGCTGGTTCACTCCAAGAACAAGGCCGCTGTCACGGCGCTGCGCGAGATCGCCGCCTCCAAGGTGCATTTCGACCGGCCGACCAACGAGGCCGTTGCCGAGTACATCGAAGAGGTCAACAAGCGCGAGTTCGGTTGAGCCGAGGGCGGGCCCAGCCCGACCGAGAGCTTCTCGCAGGGTCGCTCGCTCACTACGAAGATCCCGCTTACTACACAGCCACGTACGCGCCCCGCCAGGACGACGTCGCGTTTTACGTCGCGCTGGCGAACACGACGCCCGGGCCCGTGCTCGAATACGGCATCGGGAACGGTCGGATCGCGCTGCCCATCGCGCGGGCGGGTAAGGCCGTGGTGGGTGTCGATCATTCCGTCCCGATGCTGGCCGACTTGCGGGCCAAGATCGCCCTCGAGCGGCCGGCGGTGCGGAAGCTCGTTCGAGCCGTTCGCGGCGACATGCGCCGCGTGAAGCTGCGCCGCCGCTTTCCGCTCGTACTCTCGACATTCAACACGGCTCTGCACCTCTACGAGCGCGCCGACGTAGAGCGCTTTCTCGCACGTGTAGCGGAGCATCTCGAAGACGGGGGCCGCTTCGTCGTCGATCTATCGATGCCGCGCCTGGAGGAGCTCGCGAGACCACCGTCCAAGCCATTTCATGTGCCGAAGTTTCGCCATCCGACCGCGGGAGTCGTCGTCAGTAACCGCGAGCGCTTCGACTACGACCCCGTGCGTCAGGTGCTCTTCGTAGCCATGGAGTTCGAGCCCGTGGGCGCCGCAAGCCAAGGGTGGATGACTCCTCTCGCTCACCGCCAGTTCTTCCCGCAGGAGTGGGCGGCGTTGCTGCATTACAATGGGTTCGAAGTGGAGCGTGTCGAGGGAGACTTCGCGGGCGGCCCGCTCACGGCCAGCAGCGACGTGATGGTGTGGCACTCGACACGGAGGCGCCCTTGAGTGTCGAAGGGGGGCTCGCAGCGGTGCGCGAGCGCATCGAGCGGGCGGCGGCCGGGGCAGGGAGGAGCGCGCGCGACGTCAAGCTGGTGGCTGTCTCCAAGGCGCAACCAGCGGGCGCGATTCGTCGCGCTTATGGGGCTGGGCAGCGAGCGTTCGGAGAGAGCTATGCGCAAGAGCTCGCCGCCAAGGCCGAAGCGCTCGTGGACCTCGACGAGATCGAGTGGCACTTCATCGGCCATCTTCAGACCAACAAGGCAAAGATCGTCGCAAGGTATGCACACGTCGTCCACTCGGTGGACTCTGAGGTTCTCGCGCACGAGCTGGGCAAACGAGCCGCGCGCGAGGCACGGGGGGTGCTGCCCGTGTTGATCGAGGTCAACGTCGCCCGGGAGCCCCAGAAGGCCGGCGCAGCCCCAAGCGAGATCGATGCGGTAATGCAAGCCATTCGGGTCGAGCCCTCGCTAGTCCTACAAGGACTGATGACCGTTCCGCCGGCGGGAAGCCCAGAGGCCGCGCGGGGCGTTTTTGGCACCCTCGCGACGCTTCGAAGCCTGCATGGGGGCCCGGGCACCCTCCCCGAGCTTTCGATGGGGATGAGCGCAGACTTCGAGATGGCCGTCGCATGCGGGTCCACATGCGTGAGGGTCGGGACGGCAATCTTCGGGGAGCGATGACGCGGCCAGGCTCGGCGCAGAACAGCGCGACCTCGACCCCCCCGAGCGCGCCGCCCCGATCCCGAGCGACGATTGCGCGCCGCGTGCTCGCCTCCTTTGCGGTCACGGTCGTCGCCTACGCCGTGACGCTCGGCTGGGGCATCGCCGCACAGAGACGCGCGGCCGACGACAGCGTCGAGCTCGGCCGCGGCTACGTGCCAGTCGCGATGCGGTTGGCACAGCTTCGCGCGGCGCAGGCCACTCTTTCGACCCTCGTCGACGGCATTCCCGACGAACGCGAGCCGGGGTCGACGCGCGTGCTCTTCGAGACGCTCTCCGGCGCCCGCAGAACCATGTTCTTCGAGACTCGAGCGGCGCTCACACAAACGCTCCCCGCGGTCGGCACGTCGGCGACCCGTGCGCTCGCCCAAGAGCTGTCCGCGGAGCTCGACGCGATCGAAGCAACGCTCGAGGGCGATCACGACCTCTTCGAGCGCCTCTTCACGACGATCGCGAGCGGCGACCGAGACGGGGTCAACAAGACGATTGTGTCGCTTGGCGCGATCGAGCACGAGGTCGACAGGCGCCTACGCGCTCTCGCCGGTCGCGTGAGCACGTCCATCGATGAGCTGTCGTCGGCAGCCCGCGACCGCGAGCTGCGGTCCATCTGGGCATTGGCGGTGCTCGCCGCGCTCACGCTTTCCGTCGGCTTGGTGGTCTCGCTTCACGTGCGCCACTTGCTCTCGCCTCTCGCGAGACTCATCCAGCGCGCGCAATCGGTCGCGCGCGGAGATCTTACGGCGCGCGAAGTCGTCGCGAGCGACGATGAGATCGGCCAGCTCGAGGCCGCCTTCGAGCGGATGGTGGCCGGCGTTTCGCGCACCCAGGAGCTCGCTCTCTCGAACGAAAGGCTCGCGGCCATCGGCAAGATGGCTGCGCACGTAACTCACGAGATCCGAAACCCCCTGTCGGCAATGAGCCTGAACGTGGAGATGCTCGAGGAGGAGCTCGCGCAAGACGCGAGCGCCCCGAGCGCCGGACGAAGCGAGGTCAAGAGCCTGCTGACGGCCATCCAGCGCGAAGTGCAGCGGCTCGAGCATCTCAGCGAAGAATACTTGCGCGTCGCACGGCTCCCCGAGCCTCGCATGGAGGCCGAAGACGTTTCGAGCGTCGTGCAAGAGGTCGTCGATTTCGCGCGCCGCGAGATCGAGAGCGTAGGCTGCACCCTCGAGCTCCGCGCACAGAAGCCGCTGCCTCCCGCGCTCTTCGACGAGGCCCAGTTGCGCCAGGCACTCCTGAACCTACTTCGTAACGCACGCGAGGCGATGCCCGGAGGCGGCGGCATCGACGTGAACGTAGTCGCGGAAGGGATGAGCGTGATCATCGACGTCGACGACCGTGGAGGCGGCATTCCCGTGGAGATTCGAGCGCGAGTGTTCGACCCGTTCTTTTCCACCAAAGGGGAAGGCACCGGCCTCGGGCTCGCGATTACGCGCCACATCGTGGAAGCGCACGGAGGTAGCATCCAGTGCGAGCCTCGTGAGGGCGGCGGCACGCGCTTTCGCATCGCCCTGCCCATCGCCCCAGCCAAAGCGTCTCGCACACCCCACCGTGCTACAAGCGGCGGACCGCCATGATCCGCCGCGACGGTCGCGCCCTCGATGCGCTTCGCCCCGTAGAAATGATGCCCAATTTCCACCGGCCTTCGGAGGGCTCGGTGCTCTACCGAACGGGCGGCACCGTCGTCCTGTGCACGGCCTCGGTGGACGACAAGGTGCCTTCATTTCTCGAAGGCAAGGGGCAGGGCTGGGTGACCGCGGAGTACCTGATGCATCCTCGCGCGAATCCTCGCCGGCAAGACCGCGACGGCCGCGGCAAGGCTCCGAGCGGGCGCACGCAGGAGATCCAGCGCCTGGTCGGGCGCGCGCTCCGCGCCGCGGTCGACATGCGAAAGCTCGGCATGCGAACCGTCACGATCGACTGCGACGTGCTCGAGGCGGACGGTGGAACCCGCACGGCCTCGGTCACGGGTGGCTGCGTCGCGCTGGTTCTTGCGCTCGCCAAGGTCGGTGTGCGCGCCATACGCGAGACCGTGGCCGCTACGAGCGTCGGCCACCTCGACGCCGACGGGCTCGCGCTCGACCTTTGCTACGTCGAAGACTCCTCGGCGCGCGTCGACCTGAACGTAGTCGCCACCTCGAGCGGCAAGATCGTCGAGGTTCAGGGAACTGCGGAGGGCGCGCCGGTCGCGAGGCGAGATCTCGACTCCATGGTCGACCTGGCCCTTTCCGGGATCGACCGGCTCTCGGCCCTTCAGCGCGAGGCAATCGCGGCCGCGGGCGTCGATCTGGCCAAAGTGCTCGTCTGACCCATGCCCCCCCGTCATCGAGACAGGCTCGTGGTCGCGACGACGAACCGGGGCAAGCTCGAAGAGCTGAAAGCCTTGCTCGTAGGCCTTCCGCTCGAAGTTTGCGGCGTCGCGGAGGTGCTTTCCGACCCCCCAGTCGTGATCGAAGACGGTGCTGCCTTCGCCGACAACGCCGTGAAGAAGGCGCGCGCCGTGGCGCATGCCACGATGATGCTCTCTCTGGCCGACGATTCGGGCCTCGAAGTCGACTTGCTGGGCGGCCGGCCCGGCGTTCGGAGCGCGCGATTCGCACACGAGCGAGCGAGCGACGCGGAAAACAATGCAGCACTTTTGGCGGCGCTCGCTTCAGCCCATTCGGCATTGGGCGAGCCCGTCACCGAAGGCTTCGGGGCCGACGAGCTTCGCGCTCGCTTCCGCTGCGTTCTGGCGCTCGTCGACCCCTTCACTGGAGGGGGCGAGCCGCGCATCGTGGAGGGCGTGTGTGAAGGCGCAATCACACGGACGCCGCGCGGCTCTGGCGGTTTCGGATACGACCCGCTGTTCGTCGTGGCGGGAACGGACAAGACGCTCGCCGAGCTCGACCCCTCGACAAAAAACCGCGTGAGCCACCGCGGCGCTGCGTTTGCCGCTCTTCGGCCCGTGCTCGAGCAAGTGCTCGGCGCGCGCGCCGAACAGCTGGCGCGTTTAAGCTGAGCGCGGCAGGCAATAGGGGGAAACCATGGCCCGACCCTGGAAATCGGCCGGTCGCTATAGCGGCGCGGGTGTCGAGCTCCTCGTCGCAATCTTCTTCACCGCCGGGGTCGGTTACTGGCTCGACCGGCATTTTTGGGGCGGTCACGGCTGGGGGCTGATGGGTGGGGTCGTCCTGGGCTTCACGGCTGGGCTTCGCAACCTCCTCCGAAGCGCCCGAGGCATGCAACGAGACCTCGAACGCGAGGACGCTGAAAATCGCGGCTCCAAACCCTGGACCGTCGACGAAAATTGGGTACACCCGCCACCCGACGAGTCCGATGAGTCCCCGAAAAACAAGTAGCGAGGGGGGGCCGCAACTGGCGCGTCCCGGACGCCCGGGAGCGCCGCTCGCGTGATCGCACGAGTCCACGTCGTTCCCGTCCTGATCACGGGAGGCGTCCTCGCGCTCGCAGTTCTTGCCTTCTTCGGGGCTCGGGCTGGTGTCTCCGCCGCGCTCGGGGCCGGGCTCGCAGCCCTCAACCTCTGGGCTTGGGCGCGTATCGTGCTGGCGCTCTTGCCCGACGACGCCGCAAGGGCGAATGCGCAAAGCCCGGCTGCGTGGGTCGTCGTGGCCGGCCTGAAGGTCCTCGCCTGGGTCGCCATCGCATGGGTGCTCATGCGTCACGGCCTCATATCGGTCGCTCCGCTGCTGGTGGGTCTGCTCTCTTTGCCGATCGGCATTGCCATCGGCTCGCTCGTGAGCGATAGAAGCGCAATCCCCGACGATTCCTAGCCCATGCCCGAGCACACCTCTTTTTTCAGTTATCTCATCGCGTTCTTCCCGGTTCTCGCGCAGAACATGCGCGTATTCGGCGAGACCTTTATCGGTCACCGCCCGGTCGATACGCACAGCGCTGAGCCCGTCGCCGCCAGTTTGGCCGTCATGCTGGTCATTCTCGTGCTGACCCTTCTCGTGCGCCCTGCGCTGTTGCAGCACGAGAAAGCGGTCATTCCTGAAACCAAGCTTACGCTGCGCACGGCTTTCGAGGTCTGGATCGGTTACTGGTACGGGCTGATGAAGGACATGATGGGCGCGAAGCGCGCCAAGCGATACTTCCCGCTCATAGGCACGCTGTCGCTCTTCATCGTGATCTCGAACTTTCTCGGCCTCATCCCCGGCTTCGTGCCCCCGACCTCGAACTTGAACGTGACCCTCGCGTCCGCGCTCATCGTCTTCGTGATGTTCAATTACTACGGTATCCAGGCGCAGGGCCTCGGGTACTTCAAGCACCTGTTCGGTCCTTGGCTCGGCTGGGCCTATGTGCCGATAAACCTCCTTCTTTTCGTCATCGAGACACTGTCGCTGTGCATTCGCCCGCTCACGCTGAGCGTGCGTCTGATGCTGAACATGGCGGTCGACCATATGCTCGCGGGCATCGCCGTTGCCATGGTCGCCGTGCTGCTGCCCATTCCCGTGCTCGTGCTCGGTACCCTCGTGTGCGTCGTCCAGGTGCTCGTTTTCTGCTTGCTGACGTCGATTTACATCACCCTGGCGACCGATCACGAAGAGCACGATGAGGGCACGGCCCACGCGCCCCACGAGGGTCACGCCACCCATGCAGCTGCCTAAGAAAAGCCGAGGCCCTAGCCACCCTCCTCAAAAGCTACTAAGAGGGCCGCCGGAATCTGAGCCGAGTCAATTGTTCGTTTTGCCCCCGAAGGAGTCAGTGACGATGTCGACCTCGAAGAAGCTTGCGCTCGCGGCGTTTGCGTTTGCCGCCGCTGTCCTCGTTCCGCTCTCAGCGTTCGCGCAGGGGGATGACAAGTCGGGCTCCAATATCTTCGACGTGCGCGCCTATGCGTCAATCGGCGCCGGCCTCGCGATCGGTCTCGCCGCTCTCGGCGGCACCCTTGGCCAGGGCCGCGCGGCCGCAGCCGCGCTCGAAGGCATCTCGCGCAACCCCGGCGCCGCCGCGCGCATTCAGACGCCGATGATTCTCGGCCTCGCGCTCATCGAGTCGCTCGTCATTTTTGCGCTGCTGATCGCGTTCCTACTCAAAGGTCTCGCGTCGGGTTAGTGCTCGAACCCTCGGGGCGCCCTGAGGCGTCCCGAAGCTCACCCTCAATCGACTGAGGCGTCCTTGGGGCCGGCCTCAGCTGTAGCGTCTGCGGCAGCGTCGCGTGTGGTTGATACTTCGGCGGAGGTGTCGGCCTCGGCGTCCGACGGCATTGCTCCACCGTCATCGGCAGGAGCCGGAGCCCCGACGGCCGTACAGGCGGGGCATGAGTAGCCAAGGTAGATGCCCCCGTCGATTTGCTGCAGCGCCACGCATTGGCACTGGAGAAAGTCCGGGATGCTCCCGGGGCACGGGCTTGCATAGGTGCAGAGCTGCCCTGCCTGGGCGCAAGCCGTATTGTTCGCGAGCGTCATCGTCGCAGGACACGCCGGCATCGGCAACGCTGCGGGGCATCCCGGCGCGGCATCCGCGAGCAGCGGAGCGCCGAGCATGTCGACGCAGGCAAACTGGCCCCCCGTACACTGACACGTCGCCAGCGCGGGCGCGATGCCGCACGCATACTCCGGGTAACAAACTAGGCCCTCGACGTCGCAAGCGGAGCCCATCGCGCCGACGACCGAGCTCGGACAAACCGAATGGTCTTCAGACTGACTGCTCACGGGCCCAAGGTCACCCGTAGCGGCCATCACGGCGCTTACGGACTCTTGCCCACCGGTGCATGCGGGCAACAGGCAAGCAACCAGCGCCGCGCGCGTCGCTCTCATCGGGCACCCTTTCGCAAGCATCGGGCTACCGCACTATCGCACGCGCACGACGGTGGCGTCGTCGATGGGCGTCGGGTAGGCCGCGACCCAGCCGTCGAGCAAGCGTGGACCCGTGAAAGCGAACAACCATCGCGCATCGGCTATCGCAAGGTTAACGCACCCGTGGCTCCGAATGTGGCCGAAATCGCGATGCCAGTACGTTCCGTGGAGCGCGACCGCGCCATTGAAGAACTGAACGTAGGGAACGTCCTCGAGCTGATAATGAGCCTCGAGGTCACCGCGGTCGCTGTTGGCCATGTCGGACGCGGCAATTTTCACCCACACGCGATGCACGCCGATCGGAGTTTCGCTCCCGCTGCCGACCGGCCCGCGGCCGGTCGACACTAGAGTCGCGTACACGGGTTGAAGGCCCTCGTATGCGACCAGCGTTTGCGTTGTCAGCTCGACGTCGATCCAGCGGATCGGCGCGCCAGTAGCGCCGCCTAGCTCGGTTGGGGGCGCCGCCACCGATGGTTGGGCGAGATC
>Ga0302325_10027993_pt1 | contig 11671 bp, 10 predicted proteins | sample Palsa_T0_2_FD_201948 | JGI IMG/M metagenome (GOLD analysis project Ga0302325, IMG submission 201948) | Peat permafrost microbial communities from Stordalen Mire near Abisko, Sweden - Palsa_T0_2 | ecosystem: Environmental > Terrestrial > Soil > Palsa > Peat permafrost | place: Sweden: Abisko... | reverse complement strand
CTGATTCGACTGGTCGGGCCTGCCGCGACGTCGGACTGACTGAGTGTGCCGGGAGCAGCCATGGCTCTATTGCTCGGGAAAAGCAATTGCGAATGACTCGCAACGACGTCTCGGGTCCTACACTGCGGGGGTCATGGGCGTTCCCCTCGGCATCGAACCACCCCGGCACGATCTCAGGTCCGTCGACGACGTGCTCGCCCTGGTACGAGAAAGCGGCGGGCGTGTCACGAACTCGCGGCGCTTGATCCTCGAGGCCATCTTCGATGACCCCGGCCACCACAGCGCCGAGGATCTCGCCGCCATCGTCCAGGCGAGGGCGCCGGACGTCCACCTGTCGACGATTTATCGCAACCTGGAGGAGCTGGAACGACTCGGGGTCGTGGTCCATTCACATCTCGGACATGGACCCGCCACGTACCACCTGGCCGCGACCGCCCATTGCCATTTCGTGTGCGAACACTGCGGAAAGGCGGTCAAGGCACCCGACGAACTGTTCGTGAACCTGGCTGACCGCGCCAAGAAGGAGTTCGGTTTCACCATCGATCCCCATCACTTCTCGATCCTCGGTCGTTGCCGTAACTGCCAGTAGGTCGATGCCCGGGCACACGACCTCCACTCTCTAAGGTTCGTTGCGTGTCCAGTCCGTCCCGTTCCGTCATGGTGGCGATGGACGCCACGCCGCTGCTCGGAGTGCGCACCGGCGTCGGTCAGTCCGTTGCCGGCTTCATGTCCGCGGTGGCCACGGATCCCGACCTTGACGTGATCGGTTACGGCCTCAGTGCAACCGCAGGACGGTTCCTGCCCGAACGGCTACCTACTTCGGCGCGTGCGGGACGGCGAATCCCGATCCCCGCCGGCGCGTTGCTCCGGGCGTGGGCCCACACCGACCATCCGACAGTCGAGGTGTGGACCGGACCGGTCGACGTCGTGCACGGCACCAACTTCGTGGTGCCCCCTTCCCGCAAGGCGGCGCGGCTCGTGACCGTGCACGACCTGACCCCTGTGCGCTTCCCCGAGTTGTGTAGCCCGACATCTCTGCACTACCCCGGGCTGATTCGTCGGGCCATCCAAGCGGGGGCTTCCATCCATACCGTGTCTCAATCCATGGCGGACGACGTCATGGACCACTTTCACATCGAAGGCAGTCGGGTGCACGTCATCCACAACGGGTTGACCCCGCTGCCACCTCCTCGCCCACGTGAGGAACTCGAACCTCCGTACATTCTGGCCATCGGAACCGTGGAGCCGCGCAAAGGCCTCCCCGATCTCGTGGCGGCCTTCGATCGCATCGCCGACTCCATCCCCGACATTCGCCTCAAGATCGCCGGGCCTCCCGGTTGGGGCGAAGAAGCGTTGGCTGCCACGGTTCGGTCCGCGCGCCACGGTGACCGGATTCGGCGCATCGGGTGGAGCGACGACAGGAGTTCTCTCATCGCGGGAGCGCGTCTGCTCGCCTACCCGTCGCTGTACGAGGGGTTCGGGCTGCCACCTCTCGAAGCGATGTCCCTGGGCGTCCCAGTCGTCGCGACGACTGCGGGCGCCATTCCCGAAGTCGTCGGCGACGCAGCCGTGCTCGTCGCGCCGCGCGATATCCCGGCTCTCGCGGAGGCTCTACTGGTGGTGGCACAGGACGCGACGACCCGGGAACGACTAATCGCTCTGGGCACGGAACGAATCCGGTTGTTCTCGTGGCAACGGGCCGGGCAGCAGCTCGCGCTCCTCTACCGTGCACTGGCCGATGCTCGTGGTTGAAGGCTCGCGGCGAGGCCGTGCACGTGCAAACATCCACCCATGCCGTTGGGAGCACTGGACACCGCTGCCCCGATGAAACTTGGCAAGGACCTTCGACCGTCGAGTGCACTCGGGCCCACACCGGGTCTGGTCGAGCGCTGGCGCGGCCGTCGGGGCCTCGTCCTCGAAGCACTTGGCGAGGCATGGCTGCCGTGGCTCACGGCACGGGTCATCACGCTGTTCGCGCTCGGTTTGGCCAAGTACGAGGTCTCGCACTTCCACATCACGAATGCCAAAGCGGTGCTCGAATCGCATGACGGGCTCTTGGGGTCCGACGCCGGCTGGTACCAGACCATTGCCGCGCACGGTTACGGCGGTCTGCCGCGGTCTGCTATCCGCTTCTTCCCACTGCTCCCGCTCTTCGACCGCGGGCTGAGCGATATCACCTCGCTCACGGTCGGCATCGCGTCGCTCGTGATCACGAACGCGGCCTCGCTCCTGGTCGGGATCGGAATCTACGTGTTGGTCCGCTCCGAGTTCGAGGACACGGTCGTCGCGCGACGGGCGGTGTGGCTCATCATGCTCGCCCCTCCTGCGTTTGTCTTTGTGATGGGGTACTCGGAAGCGCTCCTCGTCCTCCTGGCTGTCGCATTCTTCGTCAACATACGACGAGGGAACTGGTGGTGGGCCGGACTCTTCGGGTACCTGGCGGGAACCGCAAGGCCGATCGGCTGCCTCCTGGCCGTGCCTGCTGTCATCGAGGTGATCCGGTCCTGGCGCACCGATGGCGGAAGCCGATGGCCCGGGAAGGTGGTTGCGATCGTGGCCTCCGTCGCCGGCACGGTCACCTACCTCGGTTGGGTGAGCGCCATGTACGGCCAAGGATTTCTCGAACCACTCAAGATCCAGCAGCAACAGGCACACCACGGAGCCCTCGCAGATCCTGTTTCGACCATGTACCACGCGCTCACCAACGTGGCCCACGGGCACCACATCGGCGACGCGTTGCATGTCCCGTGGATCGGAGTTGCCGCCATCCTGATCGTCGTGGCCTTCTGGCGCTTACCCCTGTCCTACGGAGCCTTCGCCCTGTGCGTCGTCGTCGTTGCCTTGTCGGGATCCAACCTCGACTCGTTCGAGCGCTACGCGCTCAGCGCGTTCCCACTCGTGATGGCGGGAGCGACGCTGCTCCGGTCACTCCGGGTCGCAACGGTCACCTATGTGCTGTGCGGCGCCGCCATGGCGCTCTACGCCGTGTTGGCATTCCAGGGGTCGTACGTCCCCTAGCGAACGGCGGAGCCCACCGACGGTGGGCTCGCCGGTGCACCCGATCATGGTGCAGTGTCCGCTTCCGGACGCGCGGTGGAGGAAGATGGTTCCATGTCCACTGAGCCGGAACGGACGCAACACCAACCGAAGGCGCGCCTCGGCGAGCCCCGTTGGCCCATGGCGATCGCCGTGGTCGCCACCGGCCTGCTGCGGGCGGCACTCCCGAACGAGTTGCGCAATGGCGATGCGGCCTGGCTGTTCCTGATCCTCGTCGTTGGGCTGCTCGCCGTCCTGATCATCGGCGATCCGGGCCGTATCGACCGGGACCGGCCCTGGTTGCACAACCTGACCAGTGTCTTGATCGGTCTCATCTCCATCGCCAACGCGGACGCCGCCATCCGTCTGGTGGTCGGGATCATCAACGTGTCGAGCTTCACCCAGAACGCCAAGGTGCTTTTGGCCAGCGGCGCATGCATCTGGCTCTCCAACATCATCGCCTTCGCCCTCTGGTACTGGAACCTCGACCGGGGTGGCCCGGCGGCACGCGCCGCAGGCACGGCGATCCGTCCCGCCCTGATCTTCCCCGAAATGCTGCACACGCAACATGTCGAGGAGGGCTGGTATCCGACCTTCGTCGACTACTTCCACTTCGCCTTCGCCACTGCAACTGCCTTCAGCCCGACCGACGTCTCAGCCGTCAAACCCTGGATGAAACTCATGATGATGGCTGAGGAGGCCATTTCCCTGGTGGTGGCCGTCCTCGTCGTGGCCCGCGCCGTCAACATCTTGAAGTGACCGGCCGGGCCGTCGCCAGCCCGCGCCGAAGCGCGCCACGAACAATGATGGAGCCGTGCTCGGCCCCGGCGCCATCGTCTCCCTCACCACGCACCGCTGGCCCCGGTGAGCGGCGGAGGCGAGACCGGCAGCGCGGCACCGACGGGCCAGGGTGCGTCGGGCGCATCTCTCGCCCTCTCGAGCGGGCGGGGTCGTTGGGTGATAACGGCCATGGTCCTCGGTTCGGGGATCGCCATGCTCGATTCGACCGTCGTCGGCATTGCGCTGCCCTCCATCGGCCGCACTTTCCACGGAGGCGTCGGCACCCTGCAGTGGGTCGTCACCGGCTATGCGCTCACGTTGGCCGCGTTCTTACTCCTGGGCGGTTCGCTCGGCGACCGCTACGGGCGCAAGCGGATCTTCTCCATCGGGGTCGTCTGGTTCGCCGCTTCGTCGGCCCTCTGCGGCATCGCACCGACCGCGGGCCTGCTCATCGCCGCCCGCGTCCTCCAGGGCGTCGGCGGGGCGCTGTTGGCACCCGCCAGCCTGGCCATCCTGCAGGCCTCCTTCCGCCCCGACGATCGGGCCAGAGCCATCGGTGCCTGGTCGGGATTGAGCGGCGTGGCCGCTGCGGCCGGCCCTCTGATCGGTGGCTACCTCATCGCCGTGGGATCCTGGCGCTGGGTCTTCTACATCAACCTCCCGCTTTCCGTCGCGGTGCTCGTCATCACGGCGCGCCACGTGCCCGAGTCCCGGGACCCCACGACGAGTGGCGGGGTCGACATGGTCGGCGCCTCACTCGGCGTCGTGTTCCTCGCCGGCTTGACGTACGGACTCATCGAAGCGCCGACGCTCGGGTGGTCCAACCCGGCGGTCGTGGCCTGCCTCGTCGTGGCTGTCCTGGCTGCGCCCGCCTTCCTCATCGTCGAGCACCGCCGAGCCCACCCGATGCTCCCGCTCAACCTGTTCCGCTCCCGCCAGTTCAGCGGGGCGAACGGCGTCACCTTCGCCGTCTACGCCGCGCTTGGCGGTGCTCTCTTCCTGCTTCCCGTCGAGTTACAGATCGTGAAGGCCTACAGCCCGCTCGAGTCCGGCATCGCGCTCTTCCCGCTCACGCTTGTGATGCTGACGCTCTCGGCCCGCTCGGGGGCGTTCTCGGCCCGTATCGGCCCACGCCTCCAAATGACAGTGGGGCCTCTCGTCGTGGGCGCCGGTCTCGCCTTGCTGACACGAGCGACCAACCCCGGCAGCTACTGGACCCAGGTCTTCCCGGCCGTCTTGGTCTTCGCCCTCGGGTTGGCCATCACTGTCGCGCCGCTGACGGCCACGGCGATGGGCGCGGCGCCGCCCGAGCACTCCGGCGTCGCGTCGGCCGTCAACAACGTCGTCGCCCGGGCCGCCAGCCTCCTGGCCGTGGCCGTGTTGCCGCTCCTGGCCGGCCTCACCGGTGCCGCCGCCCTGAGCAGCGCCACGTTGGCGACCGGTTTCCGCACGGCGATGCTGATCTCAGGCCTGCTCAGTGCGGCGGGCGGCCTGCTGGCCGCACTGACCATCCGCAATCCGGCCCGCACAACGGCCGTCGCCCGGGCCACCGCGGCGCAAGAGCCCACCTGGAACTGCGGTGTCAGCGGGCCGCCGGTCAACCCCTCCCTGGCGGCCACGGTCGAACGGCGGCACTGACGCCAATGTGCGTCCGGCGCCGTCGTCGGCAAAGGTAAGCCGATGGCCCGCACCGCTCCTCCTGCTGCCATCCCGGCGATCTTCGCTCCGGCGACGCTCGGGCCGCTGACCCTGCGCAACCGCATCATCAAGGCTGCCACGTTCGAGGGCGTCACGCCGGGCGGCAAGGTGAGCGAGCAGCTGATCGAGTTCCACCGCCGGGTGGCGGCCGGCGGAGCCGCCCTCTCCACGGTGGCGTACCTGGCAGTGTCGCCGGAGGGGCGCACCGACCGCCACTGTCTGTTGCTCAGCGAAGACACCGTGCCGGGATTGCGCCGCCTGACCGACGCCGTACACGCCGAGGGTGCAGCCGCGGCAGCCCAGATCGGCCACGCCGGGCCAGTGGCCAACGCCCGCTCCAACGGCGCGCCCGCCGTCTCGCCCTCCGGCGGCTTCACGCCCATGGGCTCGCGCCTGCGTGCCGTCGACCTCGCCGGCATCGAGCGCATAACCGAGGACTACCGGCGCGCCGCCGCGCTGGCGGTGGAGGCCGGCTTCGACAGCATCGAGGTGCACGTCGGGCACAACTACCTGCTGAGCGCCTTCTTGAGCCCCAAGCTCAACCGCCGCAAGGATCAATTCGGCGGATCGGTCGAGAATCGCGCTCGCTTCGCCCGCACGGTCCTGCGCACGGTGCGCGACGCCGCCGGCCCAGGTGTGGCGGTGACGGCGAAACTCAACATGGCCGACGGCGTCGACGGCGGCCTGTGGCTCGACGAGAGTGTCGAGGTCGCCCGGCTCTTCGAGGCCGACGGCGCGCTCGACGCGTTGGAGCTCACCGGGGGCAGCTCGTTGGCCAACCCGATGTACCTCTTCCGGGGCGACGCGCCGCTCCAGGAGTTCGGTGCCACCCTGCCCGCACCGGTGCGGTTGGGCTTCCGCTTCGTCGGGCACCGTTTCCTACGTACCTACCCGTACGAGGAAGCCTTCTTCCTCCCCTACGCGCGGCAGTTCCAACGCGCGTTGTCCACCCCGCTGATCCTCCTCGGTGGCATCACGGAACGGGCGACGATCGAGGCGGCACTCGCCGAGGGGTTCGCCTTCGTGGCCATGGCCCGGGCCCTGCTGCGCGAGCCCGACCTGCCGAACCGCATGCAGACCGGTGCATCGACCACGTCGCTGTGCATCCACTGCAACAAGTGCATGCCCACGATCTATTCGGGCACGCGCTGCGTCCTGGTCGATGACCGCCCTGGCCCCACCTAGAAAGGTCGTTGCTCCGGGCCGAAAGGCGGTGACCCACCGGTCGCCCTAGTGTGAACCCGGACGACGCTCCGGAACCATACGAACGCTCATTGCGGCTGAGGCTCGCTCGCTCAAGGCGGCCCCCGGCGCTGCCGATATATCCTGCATACGGCGAGCTGTGGGGGCTCCGAAGGCGGCGGATAGATGCGGTGCGGCGTCTTCTGGCATGGGAGGACGCGCATGGACGATCGGCTGACGATCTCGATCATCATCCCGACCTTCAACGAGATCGCGCACATCGACGCGTGCCTGGCCTCAGCCCTGGCACAGACCGCCCCGCTCCTGGAGGTCCTCGTCGTCGATGGAGGATCGACAGACGGGACACGGGAGCGGGTGGCCTCCCACGGATCTCCGGTGCGTTTGGTTCACAATCCGGGCCGCGGGCCGGCCTCGGCCTTGAACGTCGGGATCGCTGCCAGCAAGGGGTCGGTCATCTGCCGCATGGATGCCCATACCGTGTTCGATCCCTCCTATGTCGCGGAGAGTCTCCGCGTGCTCCTCGAGGAAGATGCCGACGTCGCCGGAGGACCCATGCATCCCGTCGGAACGACCACATTCGGGCGCGCCGTGGCTGCCGTGACGTCGTCAGCCATCGGCATGCCCGGACGCTTCCACTACGCACAAACGCGGATCGAGACCGACCACGTGTACCTGGGCATGTGGAAGCGGTCCACGCTCCTGGAGCTAGGCGGCTTCGACGCTGAGCACTTTCCCTTTGTCGGCGAGGACTTTGAACTGAGCTATCGCATCACGCACAAGGGAGGACGCGTGATCTGCGATCCCGCTGTCCGCTCCGACTACACGCCGCGCCAAACGCCAGTCGCCCTGTGGCGTCAGTACAAGAGCTACGGGCTGGCCAAGGCGTCGTCCCTGGAGAAGCATCGAACACTGCCCACCTGGCGACCGCTGGCCCCGGCCGCACTGGTCGCCTTCACGATCATTGGTCTCTTCGCGGGGCGCACCTGGAGACGCCGGGCCGCTGTTCCGGTGATCCACGCTCTGGGCTGCGGGGTGATCGGCCAATGGGTGAGCCGCCAGGAGTCGTGTGATCCATTGCGCGCCGCACTCGTGCAGGAGATCTGTCACTGGTCATACGGCCTCGGACTGTGGAGAGGCATCGCGCGCATCGTCCGGGGTCGACCAGCGCAGACGCCTTTCGTCGCGTCGCCCGAGAAGTCGGAGCACGAAGGCAACATGGCTCGGGTCGTGGAGCTGCCGCGGCCCGCGTGAGTCGCTCCTTGCCCAGTTACGCAGCGACCGGCGGCCGGCGGCCTGCCCATGGAGCGGCCTGCTCGAGTTGGCCTGCCAGCGACAACAACGTCTCCTCGTCGCCGAAGCGACCGACGAACTGCACGCCGATGGGCAGCCCATCGTCGCTCCAGTGCAACGGCAATGAGATCCCCGGCTGGCCCGTCACGTTGAACGGCGGCGTGAAGGGCGTGTAGGTGGCGGCACGGAAGAGGCCGGTCAACGGCTCGCCCGGCGGTGAGTCGAACGTGCCCAGAGGGGCCGGCGGCTCGGCGAGCGTTGGCGTCAGCAACACATCGATCCCTTCGAAGTAGTCGGCGATCTGACGGCTGATGTACTGCAACTCCTGCACCGAGACGAGGTACTGCGCCCCGTTGACCGAGCGGCCGAGCTCAATGAGGGCCCAGCTCAACGGCTCGACGTCGCCCTCGGCGACCTCCCGGCCCAACCGCTTCTCCCAGTCCGCGATGGCCCAGGCGTTGCTGCAGGCCCATTGGTTGACGAAATGGGTGACGAAGGCGTCACCATCGACCACCAGCGCAGCCTCCTCCACCCGGTGCCCCAGCGACTCGCACAGCGATGCCGTGGCCTGCACCGCCGCCACGCAGTCGGGGTGGACCTCGCTGCCCGTGGGCGACGCCGTCATGACCGCCACACGCAGCGCCGTGGGCGCCGCCGCCGCTGCGGCCGAGAAGGAGGGCCCGCGCAAGGGGGGCGCCCAGTAGGGATCGCCGGGCACCGGTCCGGCCGTGAGGTCCAGGATGGCGGCCGAATCGCGCACCGAACGCGTCACCACGTGTTCGGCCACGAGGCCGCCCATCAGGTCGCCGTAGGCGGGCGCCACGGAGTTGCGTGCCCGCGTCGGCTTCAAGCCGACGAGACCGCAACACGAAGCCGGAATGCGGATGGAGCCGCCTCCGTCGTTGGCGTGGGCGGCCGGCACCATCCCGGACGCGACGGCCGCCGCGGAGCCGCCCGACGAACCGCCGGTCGAGTGCCCGGTGTTCCACGGGTTGCGCGACGGCCCGAAGCGGCGCGGCTCCGTCGTCGGGAGGATCCCGAGCTCCGGCGTGTTCGTCTTGCCACAGATCACGAAGCCCGCGTCGATGTAGCGCTGCGTCAGCGCCTGCGTGGTGGGCGAGCGGTAGTCACCAGAGAAGGAGAGCCCCTCGTTGAACGGAGTGCCGGCGAGCTCTGCGCCGAGATCCTTCAACAGGAAGGGCACCCCGCGGAACGGGCCGTCGGCAAGCGTGCCGGCCGCCTCACCCCGCGCCCGCTCGAAGAGCTCGTGGATCACGGCGTTGAGCTCAGGGTTGAGCTTCTGAATGCGGGCGATCGCCGCCGCGACCAGTTCAGACGGGGAGACCTTCTTGGAGCGGACCAGCTCCGCCTGACCCGTCGCGTCCAGCCATGTCGTGTCGTCGCTCATGGACTGCACGGTACTGAGCAGGCGCCACTGCTGCCGGCGGCGCTCCGGGCACCCGCGCTCGCGGGCCTCAGGCGTTGGCCGCCGTGCGGGTGGACGCCACCGGTCCCCTCGGCGTGGTGGCCGCCCCCGTGTCGTCGCTCGGGCGGCGTGCCCCGGTCCGGATGGCGATGGCCTCGGTCACCGTGACGTCCGCGCCGCAGGTCAGGCAACGCCGACGGTCGTCGAGTTCGCCCCCGCAGTCACGGTGCTGCAGGATCATCGGGCGCTCGCCTCCGCCGAGGGCGTGCCGGTCGCCCCACTGGAGCATGGCCACGAGCACCGGCCACAGGTCGGCGCCCTTCTCGGTGAGCCGGTACTCCGATCGGAGGGGACGCTCCTGGTACGGGCGCTTCACCAGGATCCCCTCCTCGACCAGGCGCTCCAGTCGCACCTGCAAGATGTTGCGCGCCACGCCGAGGTCGCGCTGGAGGTCGTCGAAGCGCCGGATGCCCAGGAAGACGTCCCGAACGATGAGCAGCGTCCAACGCTCCCCGATCACTTCGAGCGTCGAGGCCACCGGGCAGTACTGGGTGGGGTAGTCCCTGTTCAGCATCCCACCAGCATAACGGATTCTTGCCGTGAGTGGGTTGTTTTATACAACTCTTTCTTCTAGAGTTCGTTGCATGACAGAACTCCTTGAGAACGCACCGACAGGCACCACGCGTGCCCGGCCGGTCCTGACCGCCCTGATCGTCCTCACCGGGGTGTTCCTCTCGTCGCTCGACCTGTTCATCGTCAACATCGCCTTCCCCAGCATCTCGGCCTCGTACCACCACGAGAGCCTGAGCTCGCTGTCGTGGGTGCTGAGCGCCTACACCATCGTCTTCGCCGCTGTCCTGGTGCCGGCCGGGCGCTGGGCCGACCGCGCCGGCCGCAAGCGGGCGTTCCTGCTCGGCCTGGCCATCTTCACCACGGCCTCGGCTCTCTGCGCCCTCTCCCCGTCCCTCGAGTTCCTGATCGGTGCCCGGGTCCTGCAGGCGGTCGGCGGCGCCCTCATGCTGCCCACCTCTCTCGGCCTCCTGCTGGCGGCGTTCGGTCCTGCTCGCAAGGGTGCGGCGATCGGTCTGTGGTCGGCGGTCGGCGGCGCGGCGGCGGCCCTCGGGCCCCCGATCGGCGGCCTGCTGGTCCAGGCCAGCTGGCGCTGGGTCTTCCTGGTCAACCTGCCGTTCGCCGTGGTGGCCCTCGTCTTCGGCGAGCGCGTGCTCCATGAGATCCGTGATCCCGACGCCCACAAGTCGGACCTCTTGGGAGCGGTCCTCCTGACCGTCGCCGTGGCCAGCTTGGTGGCCGCCATCGTCGAGGGCTCGGACTGGGGCTGGACCAGTGCGCGGATCATCGGCGCCTTTGCGCTGGCCGTCGTCGCCGGGGCGGGCCTCGTCCTGCGCTCCTTGCGACACCCCAACCCGATCATCGAGCCGGCCGTGATCCGCCACCGCGCCGTGGCGCTGGCCGATCTCAGCTCGCTGGCCTTCTTCGGCGGCTTCGGGGCACTCGTGCTCGGTGGCGTCCTGCTCCTCACCGGCCTCTGGCACGAGTCCGTGCTGCGTGCCGGGTTCATGATCGCCCCGGGACCGTTGCTGGCCGGGCTCACCGCATTCCCGGGCGGGCTGCTCGGTGCCCGCTTCGGGCATCGCGCCGTGGGCACTGTGGGCGCGCTGCTCTTTGCCGCCGGGGGCCTGTGGTGGGTCACCCACGTCAACGCCGTCCCGGACTGGTCGGGCGACTACCTGCCCGGCAGCCTGCTCAGTGGGATCGGCGTGGGGCTCATGCTCCCCTCGCTCGGCGGTGCCGCCACGGCACCGTTGCCGCCCGAGCGCTTCGCCACCGGATCCGCGCTCTACGTCATGACCCGCCAGATCGGCATCGCCCTCGGCGTCGCCGGCCTGGTGGCCATCCTCGGAAACGCCACCGGCGCCTCGGCGGTCACCGCCTTCCACCACGCCTGGATCTTCATGATCGCCTGCAGCCTGGTGGCGGGGGCGCTCCTGCAGGGCGTCGGCAACAAGGTCACCGAGGTGACCGACGCCTCGTTCGAGGCCGAGCCGCACAATGCAGCGCCGGCGCCCGTGCCCAGCGCGCTCTACCCGATCCCCGCCGGCAAGTAGGAGGGATTCGCCACCAGCAACTGGTCACGGGCCGACCCTGCGAGCACACGCGCAATCGTTTCCCACTCTGCGTCGAGCTCACCTGACCGCAGCGCGGCGGCCAGCGCGGCGT
>Ga0302325_10027991_pt1 | contig 11672 bp, 10 predicted proteins | sample Palsa_T0_2_FD_201948 | JGI IMG/M metagenome (GOLD analysis project Ga0302325, IMG submission 201948) | Peat permafrost microbial communities from Stordalen Mire near Abisko, Sweden - Palsa_T0_2 | ecosystem: Environmental > Terrestrial > Soil > Palsa > Peat permafrost | place: Sweden: Abisko... | reverse complement strand
CCGGTGTGGGGATCGAGGATGTGGTGGAGCTCGAACTCGCCGCGGCGCCAGCGGCGCACCGTCGTGCTCGACGTCGCGAGGCCGCCGGATCGCAGCGCGATCGTCTGGCCCGCGTCGGCGGACGCGGAGGAGTGGTCGTCGGTCACGCGCACCGCCCAGCCGTCGGGGGGCGGCTCTCCGGCGGTGGCGATATCGCCACCGAGGCTGACGAGCACGCCGCCCGCCAGGCCTTCGGCCGCGCTGGCGGCGGCGACGTCGGCCGCAAGCGCCTTGGCCGTCGCGCCGTAGTCGAGCTCGATACCGGCCGGCACGCGGACCGTGGAACGCGCGTCGTCGAGCTCGATCCGCTGCCAGCCGCCCGCGCGCCTGAAGCGCACCGGGCCGCCGGCGCGCAGCTTGGCGAAGTCGCGGTCGTAGCCCGCGGCGCGCAGCGATGAGCCGATCGTCGGGTCGATGTCGCCGTCGGTCAGCCGCGCGGCGCGCAGCGCACAGCGGGTGGCCCGCAGGAACAGCCGGCTGACCGTCACGCGGGAGCCGCCGGCGGCGTTCACGGCGCAAAGCTCGGAGTCGTCGCGAAAGCGACTGCAGGCGAGGTCCACCTGATCGAGCACCTCGCGGACTCTCGCGGCCGCGTCGGTCAGCTCGTGCGGCTGCGTTGCGATCACAACCACGCTGGTTCCCAACGCCCGCCAGCGGGCGGACGCGCCCATAACGCTCACGAGCCGCCTGACACCACCACCGGCGCGGACGGTGTCACCGTCGGTGTCACAGCGGCCGGCGAGAGGCCGCCGGAGCTGGGAGTGACGGGAGCAATGGTCGCCGGGGTCGAGGCCGAGGCGTTCGAGACCGTGCGGCCGTGAAAGGCGTTGGAGGCGACCAGCGCCAATGCGCCCGACAGTCCGATCACTCCCACCGCGAGCCATCGCGTTACGGATGAGATCCGTCGCAGCCCCGCGTCGCGCGCCATCACGGCGCGGCGCGTCGCAATCTCCTTCGGGCTTGCCGAGACCCAGCGTGGTGCGCGTGGACTCATCTCGTGAATTGTCCCTCCACGAGCCACAAGCTCTCCTAAGCGCCGGATGAGAACGCGCTTAGAAGGCTCAGAGCCTGCCTTCGCGCGCGGTGCGCGGCGGTAGGCTCGCGCGCGTGACCGACTCGCCCGCGAGCGACGCGCCCGTCGTGTCGCCGGGGAGGCGACGTGAAGCCGACCGGCAACGACGCCGCGCCCGGGCGCGGCGGCGGGCGCGCGCCCGGCTGGCCTTGGTCCTGCTCGCCGCAGCGGCGGCGATCACGTTCGTCCTCAGCAGGGGAGCTTCGCAACCGGGGGTGCCGACCACGACGCGCACCGAGATCTCGATCCGCGTTGCAAGGATCGGCAGGCTGCCCGCGGCGCTCCAGGACGCAGCCGTCGCGGCCACCGGGCGCGGTTCGCTGCTGTTGATGGGCGGGATCGACGCCGCCGGCAGCTCCACCGCGGGGATCGTCGAGATCGCTCCCGGAGGCAGCAGCTCGAGTCGCGGGCAGCTGCCGGACGTCCAGCACGACGCGCAGGCGACGCTGCTGGCCGGTCAGATCTACGTCTTTGGCGGCGGCGACATCGCCTCCTATCCCCACATCCTGCGCGTGGTCCCGGCCTCGGCGGCGGTGCAGACGGCGGGCGAGCTGGCGCGCCCGCAGTCCGACGTCGGCGTCGCCTCGATCGGTTCGACGGCCTATGTGGTCGGGGGCTTTGACGGGGTCGCGCCGCTCGACACGATCGTCTCCTGGCGGCCGGGCGCGGGGCGCCACTATGTCGCGCGTCTGCCGTTCGCCGTACGCTACGCCGCCGTCGCGGCGGTCGGCGGGCGCCTGTTGATCGCCGGCGGCACCGGTGTGGACGGGGTCAGCGACGCGATCTGGAGCTACGACCCGGCTGATGGCGCGGTGGTGCAGGTCGGCGTGCTGCCGCAGGCCCTCACCCACGCGTCGGCCGTCACCCTCGGCGGCCGCGTGTACCTGATCGGCGGCCGGCGCAAGATCGGCGGCGATCAGACCGCGGAGATCGTCGAGATCGACCCGCGCAGCGACCAGGCCACGGTCGTCGGCACGCTTCCAGCGCCGCTCTCGGACGCGGCTGTCGCGCTCGCCGGCGGGCGCATCGTCGTCGCCGGCGGCGAGGCGTCGGCCGGGGTGCCGCAGAACGCGATCCTGTCACTCACTCCGCTCGTCCGTCGCGTCGCGGTTGGGGCGGTGCGTCCCGCGGCCGCCTCCCGCGCGGCTTTTGCGGCGCTCAGCGCGCGCGGCTTCGCCGCGGCGCTGCGTGCGCACCCGAGCTCGATCGCCGCCTACGAGGCTGCGGCGACGCGGCCCGGCCTGCCCGGCTACCTGCTGATCGCCGACCGTGGCAACAACCGCATTCTCGTCGTCGACCCTCAGGGGAACATCGTCTGGCGCTTTCCGACGCCCGCGGACGTCGCGGCCGGACGGGTCCTTCACTTCAACGACGACACCTTCGTGGAGCCGGGCGGCCGCTCCCTGATCGCCAACGAGGAGGACTACGGGGACGTCGTGTCGGTGGGGATCAGGAGCCACCGAATCACCGTGCTTTTCGGTCACCCCGGCGTGCTCGGCGGCGGGCCCACGCACCTCAACTACCCCGACGACGCCTACGCCCTCGGGGATGGCGGCTTCACGGTCGCCGACGCCTACAACTGCCGCATCCTGTTCGTGCGCGACCACGCGATCGTCCGCCAGTACGGCAGCTCCGGCGACTGCGCTCACGACCCGCCGAGGACCTTCGGCGCGGTCAACGGCGACACGCCGACGCCCGACGGCGGCGTTCTGGTGAGCGAGATCCCGGGCCTTTGGGTCGACTCGATCGCCGCGGACGGCCGCCTGCGCTGGTCGGTGCAGGCGCCGCTCGCCTATCCCTCCGACCCCCAGCCGCTGCCGGGCGACCGCGTGCTGCTCGCCGACTACTCCTCGCCCGGCCACGTCGTCGTGATGAACAGCCGCGGGACGACGCTGTGGCGCTACGGGCCGGCGTCCGGACAGGCCGCGCTCGACCATCCGTCGCTCGCGCTCGAGCTTCCCAACGGCGACATCGCGGTCAACGACGACTACCGCGACCGGGTCGTGGTGATCGATCCCCGGACCGACGAGATCGTCTGGCAGTATGGCCACACCGACGAGGGCGGCACCGCGCCCGGTTATCTCCACATTCCCGACGGCATGGACTTCATCCCGGCGGGCCCGCACGGCGGGATCGACTGGGCGGCGGTCGTGCACCCCTGAGATGTGCGGCTGGGTGCATGCCTGTGCCCCGAACGGGGTGCACCCAGCCGTGGGGAGGGTGCATGCACCCTCCCCCGGGGTGGCGCATGCGCCACCCCGAAAGGCAGCCAACTCAGCCGGCCGCCGGGCCTAGCGCGCCTTGGCGCGGGTGCGGCGGGGCTTGTGCTGGAGGGTGCCGCTCTCGGGCGTGACGGTGCTCTCGTGGCCGTCGTCCCAGCGGATCCGGTAGCGCGGGGTGGGATCGCCGCGGAGGACCTCCTCGATCACTCCGGTGCGGGGCCCGCGGGTCGTTGACTTGGCTTGCGCCATGACGGCGGCGCCGACTGTGAAGGCCATAGGACTCTCCCTGGTGGTGTGGTGCGAGCATACCCTGCGGCGGGACTGCGAGCGGTCCGCGACTGCCCGCGCCGCCGCGAGCACGCACCCGGTGCCCAATTGGGTGCACAATTGGCGCGGCAGTCAAACGAGGCCCGGGGGAGTGCGGGCCCGAACCGGAGGAAGCATGGCCCATCACTCGGCTTCGTTCAGCCTCACCCTTCGCGTCCGCCTGGACGATCGGCCCGGCACCTTCGCCGACCTCGCGCGGGCGATCGCCGACGCCGGCGGCCTGCTGGACGCGATCGACCTCGTGCGTGTGAACGCCGGCTCCAAGACGCGCGACGTGAGCGTGCTCGCCACCGACGACGCGCACGCCCAGGCGATCGTCACGGCCTGCGAGCAGGTCGAGGGCGTCGAGGTCGAGCATGTCTCCGACCGCACGTTCCTGCTGCACCTCGGCGGCAAGATCGCGATGGACTCGAAGATGCCGATCAAGACGCGCGACGACCTCTCGATGGCCTACACGCCGGGCGTCGCGCGGGTCTGCCAGGCGATCGCCGCCGACCCCGAGACGGTCTGGAACCTGACGATCAAGCGCAACACCGTGGCGGTTGTCACCGACGGCTCGGCGGTGCTCGGCCTCGGCGACATCGGGCCGGCCGCCGCGATGCCGGTGATGGAGGGCAAGGCCCAGCTGTTCAAGGAGTTCGGCGGCGTCGACGCCTGGCCGATCTGCCTGGACACCAAGGACACCGATCTGATCGTCGCGACGGTCGAGGCGATCGCGCCCGGCTTCGGCGGCATCAACCTCGAGGACATCGCGGCGCCGCGCTGCTTCGAGGTCGAGCGGCGTCTGCGCGAGTCACTCGACATCCCCGTCTTCCACGATGACCAGCACGGCACCGCGGTCGTCGTCCTCGCCGCCTTCCTGAACGCGTTGCGCGTCGTCGGCAAGCGGATCGAGGACGTGCGCGTGGTGCTCACCGGCGTCGGCGCCGCGGGCGTCGCGGTGACCGAGACGCTGCAGGCGGCGGGCGTGCGCCACGTGATCGGCGCGGACAGCTCCGGGACGATCTACCGCGGACGGCCCGGGCTGACCGAGGTCAAGGAGCGCTACGCCGAGAACACCAACCCCGAGAACTTCGCCGGCGGCGTGGATCAGGCGCTGGCCGGCGCCGACGTGTTCATCGGCCTCTCGCAGCCGGGTGCGGTGAGCGTCGCGGGGATCGCCACGATGGCGCGCGACGCGATCGTCTTCGCGATGGCCAATCCGACGCCCGAGGTGATGCCCGCCGCGATCGCCGGCCTTGTCGCGGTCGTCGCGACCGGGCGCTCGGACTTCCCCAACCAGATCAACAACGTGCTCGCGTTCCCCGGCATCTTCCGCGGCGCGCTGGACGTGCGTGCGCGGGAGATCACCGAGCGGATGGAGGTCGCCGCCGGACACGCGATCGCCGCAACGGTCGGGGACGAGGAACTGGCTCCCGACTACATCGTGCCGAGCGTGTTCAACCGCGAGGTCGTCGTCGCGGTGGCGGCGGCCGTCGCCGCGGCCGCCGACGAGGACGGCGTGTCGAGGCGCGCGCGGGTGGCTGTGGAGGAGGTTCATTGAGACCCGCTTGTGCGGGTCTCAATCGAAGACGGGGATGAAGGTGTAGTAGCCGTCGGGGGCGACTGGCACCGCGCGCAGCGCAAGTGTTCGATCGCCCGGCCGCCAGATCGCGATCACCGCGCGGCCTGCGGGTGGCTGGATCTGCGAGGCGAGCACGAGCCGGTTGCCGGGCGCCCACGCGAGACCCGACTGCTTGAAGTCCTCGGCGGCGGGAAAGCCCGGGACGTGGGTGAAGGCGGCGGTGCGCGTGTCGAGCACCCAGACGTCGACCACCGGCGCGTGGCTGCGCGCGTCGTATGGGTCGATGAAGGTGACCGCGACGAGCGGCCCGCTCCGCTGGGGGGTCGCGTCGTAGCCGTAGCGGACGGCGCTCGGCCAGCGCAGCGGCGTGCGGACGCCGGTGGCGAGCTTCACGAGCGCAAAGCCGCTCGGCGAGCCGGGGATCCCGGAGCTTTCGAGCGCCAGGCCGCCGGGGAGGGGGGACAGCTGGCCGGCCGGGCGCGCGCGGACGCTCGGGGGCTCGCGTGTGGGACCGCTGCGCGGCGTGACGAACAGCGTGCCGCGTGCGGTCGCGATCGCCAGCCCGGACGGCGTGTCGGCCTCGAGTGTCCCGCACGGCGCGGCGAGTGGCGGCCGGGCGCTCGGCAGCAGGCGCAGCGTGCAGCGCCCGCCTCGTCCGCGCGCAAGCACCCATTCCGCCGCCGAGCCGGGATCGGGGGTGCTGCTGTCGGCGCTGCTCAGCGTGAGCGTCGCGAGCCGCCTGGACGAGCCGTCGGCTCCGAGCGCAAATAGCACCTGATGCGCCGCGCAGTGCTCGCACGCCTGGCGCGCCACCACGGCCAGGGCGCCGCCGGGCGCCGGCGAGAGCGAGACGGCCGGGCCCCAGGGGATGTAGCGGGCGTGGGGCGTCACGCCCAGTCCCCGCACGAGCGCGACGGTGCCGCGGTCGACGTTGACGATCGCCGGGACCCCGTCACTCTCGGTGATCAGGCGCAGGTGTGTGGCGCCCTGGATCGTGGGCCCGCGCAGGCGGCCGGGCGAGGACGCGCGGTCGAGCACGAGAACCTGTCGGGCGGGCGTGCGGCCGCCGGCGGCGAGCACGAGCACGCCGAGCGCCGCAGCCACGGCGGCGAGCGCGACGGTCGCGAGCCGGCGGCGCCGGCGGCGGCGAGCCTCGCGGATCACGCCGAGGTCCGGCGGGCTGGGCGGGCGTGGGAGATCGATCAGCAGCATGGACTCTTGGAGCTACTATGACTAGCACAAAGGCGGATGTCAAGATACTGCTGCCGTGACGCTCGCACGCACCGAGATCCCCTACCGCTCGCAGTACGCCTCGCCCGAGCTGGCGAGCGAGTTCGTCGCCGGGCGCCGGGCGTTGGCCGATGACCCCCGCTGGCGCGCCACGGGGGCGCTTGACCGGGAGGAGTACGTGCGGTGGGCGCGCTGCGGCTGCGGTATGGCGTGCCTGCAGATGATCCTCGAGGCGCGCGGCGAGCAGGCGCCGCCGCTGGCCGCGCTCGGCCGGCTGGCGACCGGATACGGAGCCTATGAGGCACGGCCGCCGAGCGGTTTCGGCCCACTGATCTACGCTGGGTTTGTCGATTTCGTCGCCGCGGAGTTCGAGCTGGTCGCGCGCGTCGCTGCGCCGCTTGAGCTCGGGGCGCTGATCGCGGCGGCCGGCGGCGATGAGGTGGTGCTCGCGTCTGTCAGTGCGGAGGTCCGCGCGCTACCGCCGGTGCCGCGACGCCGCGGCGGGCACCTCGTGCTCGTGATCGACGTCTCCGCCGACCGGGAGCGTCTGTGCTTCCACGACCCCTCGGGCGACGGGCCGGCGAGCACGCGCGGCGTGTGGCTTGCGCGAGAGGTGTTCGCGCGCTACTACGCTGAGCGCGGAGTGCTCGTCGAGCTTCCGCGGCCCTGATCAGGGCGCGAGCGTCGCGAGCCGCTCGCGCAGGAATGCCAGCTCGACCGCGCTCTCGGTCAGGGCCGGCGTGGTTGCGTGGCGCTCAGGCGCCACCGGTCTCGCCGTCCCAGTAGTCAACGCCGCTCGAGCGGCGCACGATCAGGCGCCCGTTCTCACCGTCGGTCCAGATCCCGACCTTGTCGCTGTCGGGGTAGAACGTCGCGGCCGGCAGGCGGACCGTCGAGAACATCAGTGCGCGCACGACCTCCGCGCTGTCGTTGCTCAGCTTGTGCGCTCCGGCTGGGCTCGGCGGGAAGCACACGACGTCCCAGGGATCCAGCTGCTGGATGCCGTCGGGGTGGCGCAGGGTGGGGGAGCCGTGGAGCACGAGCAGCCACTCCTCCTCGGCGGTCTCGTAGTGGTAGGGGCAGATCGACTGCCCGGGAGGGAGCTCGTAGACGCTCGCTCCGAGTTGGTCCGCGGAGAGCAGCGGGCCGAGCCGGAAGAGTCCTGAGTGATAGCCGTCGGGGTCGTCCGGGTCGTACTCGAAGCGTGGCGATGCGATGTTGATTCGTTGCATGGCGCGACGGTAGCAGCGCCGCCGCCCGGCCTACCCTGGCACGCTAGAGGGGTGCGCCCGCCAGCGCCGCGATCACCCCGATCGCGGCGGCCGCGAGCAGCGTTTGCACGACTCCGCGGCGCGCCAGCAGGAGCGCGATCGCGGCGGCGGCGAGCAGGCCGAACTGCCAGGCCTGGCTGAGCGCGAGGGCGAGTGTGATCGCGGCTCCGAGGATCGCCCCGATCGCGGCGGGTCCGGCGCCGTCGAGGAAGGCGCGGGCGTTTGCATTGCCACGCAGGCGCTCGAAGCGGCCGCCGCCGAGCAGGATGAAGGAGAACGACGGGGCGAACGCGACCAGCGCCGCGAGAATGCCGCCGAGCAGGCCATGTGCGGCGTAGCCGACGGCCGCGACGGTCGCGACGACCGGGCCCGGGGTGATCTGGCCCAGCGCGACGGCGTTGAGGAACTGGGCGTTCGTCATCCAGTGGTAGGTGTGTACGGCGTCTCCCTGCATCAGCGGGATGATCACGAAACCGCCGCCGAACGACAGCGCGCCGACCTTGAACGCGGTCCAGGCGAGCGAGCCGAATGCGCCGCTTCGCGCGCTCACCGAGCCGAGTGCGCTGAGCGGTGCCCAGTGGATCGCCGAGAGCGTCGCAGGGCGCCGCTGCAACGTGAGCTCGAACAGGCCGCAGGCCACCAGGACCAGCACGAGGTAAGGCCCGATCAGCGCGGCGGCCGCCACCGCTGCGCCGAGATAGACCGTCCAGCGGGTGCGGCGAGCGCGGTCGTCACGGACCCGCCCGAAGCTCGGTCCGATCAGGCCGCGCGCGGCGTGGACTGCGACGGCGGCGACCGCGGCGCCGGCGCCGGCTCCCGCGCCGGCGATCCACAGCGGCGGGGCGTGGGCGAGGAAGACGAGCGAGAGCGCCAGGATCAGGACGACCGCCGGGACGACGAAGCCCAGGCCGCCCACGATCGCGCCCGGGATGCCGCCGACGCGGTAGGCGCAGAAGATCGCAAGCTGCGTGGATGCCGGCCCCGGCAGCAGGCCGCAGGCGGCGTTGGCGTCCTCGAACTCGCGGGCGTCCATCCAGCCTTCGCGCTCGACGACCAGGCGCCGCAGCAGCGCGATGTGCGCCGGCGGGCCGCCGAAGCCGGTCAGCCCGATCCAGCCCCACGCGCGCGCGATCACGCCGAGCGTTACACCGGTGGCGTCGTCGTGCGGGCTGGTGCTCATCGCGGCGGGCGCTAGCCCGCGCTTCGTGCGGCGCTCGCGGCAGCGACCCTCGCGGTGAGATTGGCCGCCACCCCCGGCCACTCGTGGTCGAGGATGGAGTAGATCGCGGAGCTGCGCCGGGAGCCGTCGTGGAGGATGCGATTGTCGCGGGCGATGCCCTCGAACTGCGCCGGGAGCGCCGCGAGCGCGGCGCGCGAGCGCTCGTTGAGGGCGTTGGTCGAGAACTCGACGCGCTGGCAGCCCAGCTGCGTGAAGGCGTGGCGAAGCATCATCAGCTTGGCCTCGACGTTGGCGCCGGTCCGCCACGCCGCCGGGGTCAGCCAGGTCCAGCCGATCTCCAGGCCGGCGTGCTCGGGCCGCAGCGTCATGAAGCTGGTGGAGCCGACCGGCTTCGCGCTGCGGGCGTCGAGCGTCGCGAAGTGGGCGCGTGTTCCCTCCTCGCGCGCGCGCAGCGCATCATCGAACCAGTCGCGAAACGCAGCCGGCGTCGACATGTCGACGGACCACCACGCCCAGATCTCGGCCGGGCGCGATGCCTCCAGCAGGGCGTCGAAGTGCTCGGGGGCGAGCGGGTGCAGGAGGACCAGGTCGCCGCTCAGGCGTGGCGCGAGGTTCCACACCGCCGGAATCTTCCCAGCGTGCGGGGCGGAACGTGCGACCGTCGCGTTACGCGACGGCCAAGCTTTCAGCCGGCGAGCCCTCCCGCACCCAGTTGCCGACGATGTCACGCATCGAGAGGATGCCGACGAGGTCGGGCCCGTCCATCACGATCACGTGGCGAAAGCCGCCGGCCGTCATCTGCTCGGCGGCGCGCTGCAGCGGCCAGTCCGGTGCGGCGTAGACGACGTTGGCGGTGAGGTGGGCGCCGACGAGCTCGCTGTCGAGGTCGCCGCCGAGGCCGGCGCAGCGCAACACGTCGCGTTCGGTGACGATTCCGGGCGCCGGCAGATCGTGGTCGATCACGACCGCCGCGCCGGTCCTTCCTTCGGTCATGCGACGCGCCGCCTCGCGCATCGTGTGGCCGCTGCCAACGGTGACCGTGACCTGGTTCATCGCCTGACGCACCGTCATTGCACATCCTCCTGTGGGTCGCGATGGCCCGCGTGGGGTGAGGAGGCGATTGTATCGATCGTCACGCAATTTTGCAACAACTGATACTATTTCTCGACAGTTTCTCAGGGCGGGCCGCGACCACCGGGGACTTTGCCAGCAGCGCACGGACGCGCATGACAGCGGCCGGTGCCCACGGCGGTTGGGGCGAGGTTGGGTCCCACGCAGTCCCGTGAGCCGGCTGTCGCGGGGCCAGCGGTCCGCTTGGCGCGGCCGGGAGCGGCCCTGCGGCGGCTGTCAAGCGCAGCGCCCGGAGGGCGCCCTAAAAATCTGGCCGTCAGGCCGTGAGCGCTTCGGCCATCTCGTCGAAGGACTGCACGTAGGCGTCGATCGCCTCGGCGGAGTGGCTGACCGAGAGCGTCCACTCCTCCTCGCGGCCGGGTGTCATGTAGATGCCGCGGTTCATGTTCCAAAGCCAGGCGAGCGCCGTCACGGCGCCGTCCTGGTTGGCCTTGAAGCTCTCGTAGTCGAGCACGCGCTCGGTCGAAAAGGTGACACAGCCCTTGGAGCCGACGCCCACGGCGTAGCCGGGCAGGCGGTGGCGCTCGATCACCGCCTCGCAGCCCGTGACGATGCGGTCGTTCAGCGCGTCGAGGTGACGGTAGGCGGCGGGGGTGAGGACGTGCTCGAGACTGGCGCGCGCGGCGGCCATCGACAGCGGATTGCCGTTGTAGGTGCCCACCTGGTAGACGCTGCCGTTCTGGACGACCGACATGACCTGCTCGGTGCCGCCGATCGCTCCGGCCGGGAGGCCACCGCCGAGCGTCTTGGCGAGCGTCACCATGTCGGGCGTCACGCCGAAGCGTTCGGTCGCGCCGCCGGCGGCGATCGCGAGGCCGGTTTTGACCTCGTCAAAGATCAGCACGATGCCGTGGCGGGCCGTGATCTCGCGGACCTCCTCGAGATAGCCGGGTTCGGGTAGCACGACCCCGAGGTTCATCATCGCCGCCTCCATGATCACGCAGGCGGGGAGGCGGCCCTCGCGTTCCAGCCGCTTGATCCGGCGCTCCATCGCGCCCGCATCGTTGAACGGCACAGGGATCGTGAGATCGACCACGGCCCGCGGGATGCCCGCGCCGTAGGGCAGCGAGGCGAGGTTCTCGCGGTCGCCGATGTCGTCGTAGGGGACGCCGATCGAGACCATCACGGTGTCGTGATGTCCGTGGTAGGAGCCGAAGATCTTCATGATCGTCTCGCGGCCGGTCAGCCCGCGGGCGATCCGGATCGCGTCCATCGTCGCCTCCGAGCCGGAGTTGACGAAGCGCCAGCGGGCGAGACCGAAGCGGCGCTCGAGCTCCTCGGCGACGAGGATCGCATCCTCGGTGACGGCTGCGAAATGGCTGCCGAGCGCGACCCGTTCGCGCACGGCCGCGACGATCGCCGGGTGCGCGTGGCCCTGGATCATCGAGCCGAAGCCGTTGTGGAAATCCCAGTACTCGTTGCCGTCGACGTCGCGGACCCGCGCGCCGGCGCCGTCGCGAAGATAGATCGGCCAGGGGTCGCGCAGCTGGTAGGAGGATGCGACGCCGCCGCTGAGAGACCGCGTTGCGCGGGCGTACATCGCCGCGGAACCCTGCGTGCGGGCGTTCAGCGCTGCGAGCTCGCGCTCGCGCAACTCATCGACGCGGCGGCGGTCCACTTCGATGGGGCTGTGGAC
>Ga0302325_10027990_pt1 | contig 11672 bp, 9 predicted proteins | sample Palsa_T0_2_FD_201948 | JGI IMG/M metagenome (GOLD analysis project Ga0302325, IMG submission 201948) | Peat permafrost microbial communities from Stordalen Mire near Abisko, Sweden - Palsa_T0_2 | ecosystem: Environmental > Terrestrial > Soil > Palsa > Peat permafrost | place: Sweden: Abisko... | reverse complement strand
CAGTACGTAGCGCGAGAGGTACGAGGAGTAGCCGTTCGCGACCTCCGCTTCGTGGTTGCCCAAGCAGGGCATCCACGGGCGGTTCATGGCCGAACGCTGCACACTCATGCCGAAGTCCCGCCAGACCTCGGGGGCCTGAGTGGCGTTCTTGTCGGCGTACGAGAGGTCACCGTTGATCAGGTGGAACAGGGGCGCGAAGTACTCCACGGCGTTGACCGCCTGGTAGGAGTTGGCCGAGGACTCGGCCCAGGTCGAGTACGTGTCGTTGGCAGTGCCTTGGGCATAGGCGTCGCCGTAAGCGTTGGCGCCGCTCGTGATGGCGGTGGGTGTTCCGAGATCACCGTAGCTACTGAACCTGAACGCGGTGCGGCCGTTCGGCGCCGTCGAGAACGTGGCGGGCGCCGCCAGCGTGGGGAAGTAGTTCCCGTTGCCGTCGCCGATGGCGTAGACGTAAGCCGTATTGGGCGTCAGGCCGTCGAGCACGGCGCTGTAGGCGTAGACGTGCGAACCCTCGGTCAAGTCCTGGTAGCTGAATGCAAAACCCATGAAGGTACCCGAGGGGGAGCCGGCGGCGGGGAACGGCCCCGGGCCGCTGGCAAGGCCGTTGCTGTTGGCGTTGAGGTTGCCGCCCTGCTGGGTGTTGACCGTGGCATCGACTGTCGTCGTGCCGGCTCCGGTCAGCCCGCCTGCATTCGAGGCCGGGGCGAAGACCGCGAAACCGCCCGTCGACGGCTGGGGTTGCAGCCACGAAACCACCACGGCGTTCGTCGGATTGTTGGCCGAGTCGAACGGCCACGTCAGGTGCACCTGCTCGGGCGTGGTGCCCGAACCCGTCGTCGTGGGGCCGGCCGCCAATGCCAGCGACGGCTTCCACAAGCTGTACGTGGCGACGAGGAGGCCGAGGCCGCCCGCCGTCTGGATGAAGCGCCGGCGGGAAACGTCAGACTTTGAAAACGGCACGGTCTCGCTCATTGCCGGAACGTAACCAAGCCACCTGAACGGAGCGTGATCAGTAAGTAACGCTTTCGCGGAATCTCCCATTGGACACAGATCTCGAGACGGGCGCCTGTCCGACTGTGACGTCGAGGTCACGGACGGCGCGAGAAGGCGAGCGACCGGCGCAGTGCCGGCGGCACACTCGCGCACGACCGTTGTGGGTCGACCCGCGGTGCCGAACTCGACTCGGAGCGCCCGACCGAAGTTGGGGTGGGCGTCTTTGACACGACCCGTCCCGACCTTCGTCGCTGCGACCGCTCCTGGAGAGCCGGGTTCCTTCGGCACTTCCGGGACTTCTCGGAACAAATCGTGTGACGTGAATGAACTCCGTCACACGAATGGGTGACACCCGTATGAACAGTCGTTGCACAGAGCCGTTTCGCTCTCCATAGTTCCCCCCAATGTCGACGCGCGCACAGCGGGCCCTGGCCACCGGAATCTCCGCAAGCTGCCTGGCGCTGGGCGGCATCGGGGCCGGTGTGGTGGGTCTGGTCGTGGCCACGCCGGAGTTGCCGGGGCGGACAATCCGCTGACGCCAGCCTGTGGGCCGGTTCCTCAACTCCTCCTTCCAGCCGTACGCGGGCACGGCAACGTTCGACTTCGTGGCCCTGAACACGGTGCTCGAGGCCACCGCTCCGGGCCTCTCGGCGCTCAGTACGGTGACGCCAGGTGCTCCCACCGGTGGAACACCGTTCGACAGCTGGACCGCCGGTGATGCACTCCCCGCGCTGCCGGCGGGAGTGGCGGCCGTGGAAGCTCAGACCGGTGCGGGAGTCTCGACGGGCTCGACCACGCCGGCCAGTTGGACGGCACTCGGCTACGGATTTACGACGGACTCCCCGGCACCGGCCACCGCTCAGGGAACCGTGAACTTCACGAATTCGGCCACAGCCGCCGTGCCCACTTCGAGCTTCGGGTCCTATACGGGCAACGGCAACGTGAATGTCTCGGCCGCCGATGACAGCGAGGGCACCTACGGGTCCAACTCTGCCGGCTACACGGGAGCCTCCGTCCCCACATCGCTCGTTGCCTGTGCCACCTACACGGTGCTGGGTGCGGCAACCCCTGAGGTTCCGAGCGCGTTGCTGTTGCCGATCGCCGCCATGGGCATCGGCGGGGCCGCGGTCCTTGTCGCACGCCGACGTCGCCGGGCTACCGCCTGACCCGTCATGCTTCGCTCCCTCCCGCGCGATGGCGGAGGGGAGGGATCAGGCGGTGCCGGGGCCGAGGCCGAGGGCGGCGTAGATTTCACGGGTCGCGCTCGAGGTATTGAACGTGTAGAAATGCAGTCCCGGCACGCCGGAATCGAGGAGGTGGGAGCAGAGCTCGGTGGCCAGCTCCACCCCTTCCTTGCGGACCGCGTCGGCGCCACCCCGTTCGTCGGCGGCCCGCAGACGATCCTGCATCCAGTCCGGCGCCGCCGCTCCCATGGCACCCAGCCGGCCCAGGGTGGACAGCGAGGTCACGGGGAGGATGCCGGGGAGCACGGGCGTATCGACGCCCCGCTCGCGGAGGTCGGCGATGAGACCCTCGTACTCGGGGGCCTCGAAGAAGAACTGGGTGACCCCGAAGTCGGCCAGGGCGAGCTTGGCCGCGAGGAAGTCACGGTCGCTCGCCAGTTCGGGTGAGCGCGGATGGCCGGCCGGGTGGGCCGCGACCCCGACGGAGAATCCCCCGATGGCCCGGGCCAACTCGACGAGCTCCGCGGCGTAGGCCAGTTCGCCCGGGCCCGCCTCGGGGTCCTCGGGCGGGTCACCACCGAGGGCCATGAGGTTCTCGACGCCGGCCTTGCGCAGTGACACGAGAATGTCGGCCAACTCCAGGCGGGTATGGGCCACACAGATGATGTGGGCCATGGGGTTGAGATTCGTCGTGTGCAGCATGCTGGACACGAGGTCCACGGTGCGCTGGCGTGACTCGGCCCCGCCGCGATAGGTCACCGACACGAAGGACGGTTCCAAAGGCTGGAGCTCGCTGATCGTGCGGGCGAGGGTGGAGAGCTCCTTGTCGTTCTTGGGCGGGAAGAACTCGAAGGAGTAGGTGGGCCCGGCCGCGAGCAGCTCCGAGATGCGCGTCACGAGGAGGGAGCCCTTCCAGCTCCTCCCGTTCCGTTCACCGAGTCGCCGGCGCCGGCGCCGGCGTCGACGCGGCCGTAGTCGTCATCGAGCCGGACGATGTCGTCCTCGCCGAAGTACGTCCCGCGCTGCACCTCGATCAGCACGACGTCCGTGTCGCCCTCGTTGCCGACGCGGTGTGCACTCTCGAGGGGGATGTCGATGGCCTCACCGGCCTGCACGTGGATCACGTTGCCGTCGAGCGTCACTGTCGCCGTTCCCGCCACGATGAACCAGTGCTCAGCCCGGTGGGAGTGACGCTGGTAGCTGAGGCGCTTGCCGGGGTGCACGACGAGGCGCTTGACCTTGTGGTCGGGCGCGTCGTCGTCGAGAACGGTGTAGTTGCCCCACGGGCGTTCAGAGTATTCCCGCTCACTCATCGGCTGCCTGCCTCCTGCCCCCGGAACCTCACCTGGCCGCGATCTCCGCCGCCCGCAATGCGTTGCGCAACAGCATGGCACGGGTCATGGGACCGACCCCACCGATGCGAGGGGTGATCCAACCTGCGACCTCGGCCACGTCCGGGTGCGCGTCGGGGATCAGCCTCTTGCCCTCGAAAGTGGTGCCGGCGGACACCACGGCCGCACCCGGCTTCACCATGTCCGGCGTGAGCAGGTGGGGCCGGCCGGCGGCGGCGACCACGATGTCCGCCGTCTGGACGATCGCGGCCATGTCGCCAGGGTCGACCCCGGTGTGGACGATGCTCACCGCCGCGTTGCAGCCGGGGCGCTTGAGAGAGAGGAGGTTGGCCAGCGGGCGTCCGATCGTCACCCCGCGCCCGATGATGGCCACGTGGCGCCCTTCGACCGGGACGTCGTAGGCGTGCAGGAGCTCGACGATCCCCGCCGGCGTGCAGGGCAGCGGGCCGGGGGTCCCCAGCACCAGCCGGCCGAGATTCACGGGGTGCAGACCGTCGACGTCCTTGGCGGGGTCGACGGCCAGCAGGGCCTGCTCCTCGTCGAGGCCGAACGGCAGCGGCAGCTGCACCAGGAAGGCGCTCACCTTGGGGTCGGCGTTGAAGCGGGCGATGACGTCCAACACCTCCGCCTGGCTCGCCATGGCCGGCAGGTGCTCACCCACCGAGTACATGCCGACGCTGGCGCAGTCCTGGTGCTTCAACGCGACGTAGCGTTCGCTGGGCACGTCGTCGCCCACGAGCACGGTGCCGAGACCGACGCCGAATCCTTCCTGGCGCAGCCGTTCGACCCGCTCGGCCACCTCGCCGCGGATCCGGGCGGCGACCGTCTCGCCTTCGAGCAGGATCGCGCCCATCAGTGGCGGAAGTGCCGCTCGCCGGTCATGACCATCGCCAGGCCCGCCCCGTCCGCCGCGGCGATCAGTTCGTCGTCCTTCACCGATCCGCCCGGCTGGACGACCGCGGTCACGCCGGCATCTGCCAGGACAAGGAGCCCGTCGGGGAAGGGGAAGAAGGCATCACTGGCCCCCGCTCCGCCCTTGGCCCGCTCGCCCGCCTTCTGCACGGCGATCTCGGCGGCGACCACACGGGACTGTTGCCCCGCGCCGACACCCACCGCCTGGCCGGCGGTGACGATGGCGATGGCGTTCGAGGTGGTGCGGCCGCAGACGCGCCAGGCCAGGACCAGATCGCGCCATTCGTCCTCGGTGGGGCGGCGCTTGGTGACGGTGCGCCACTCGGTGCGGGGGGTGACGAACGCATCGATGTCCTGCACGAGGACGCTGGCCCCCAGACTCCGCAGCTGGCGGACTGCCTGCTCGGGTACGGGTCCCGACAACAGCCGGGTGGCCTTGCGCCGGCTGGTCAACTTCTCCAGCGCTTCGGGTGTGTAGGAGGAGGCGATGATCACGTCGGCCTGCGGTCCGTCTGCGATGGCATCTGCCACCTCGGCAGTCACGTCACCGCCGATGGCTACCACGCCCCCGAAGGCGCTCTGCACGTCGCACTCGAGCGCGCGCTCGTACGCGGTGACGAGGTTGCCCGCCACGGCGGCGCCGCACGGGTTGGCGTGCTTGATGATGGCCACCGCCGCCTGTCCCGCGCCGGCGTCGCCCGCCAACTCGTGCACCAGGCGCCAGGCGGCGTCGCCGTCGAACAGGTTGAGGTACGACAGCGGCTTGCCGCCGTGCTGTTCCATGGCGTCCCACCAACTCGCCGTGCCCGCGATCCGGTAGCGCGCGCCGCGCTGGTGCGGGTTCTCGCCGTAGCGCAGTACCTCGGTGCGCTCGAGCGTCAGATGCACGGTCGGCGGGAGCACTGCGGACAGCTCAGCTTCCTCGATGTCGGCCTGGGTGGCACCCGCGAGTTCCGCCGCGGGTGCCGGACCGCCGGTGTCGAGCCAGGCGACGATTGCCGCGTCATAGGCGGCGGTGTGGGCGAACGCGGCCCGGGCGAGCCGGCGCCGCGTCGCAGCCGACAGCGAGCCGGAGGTGCGTAGCTCCTCGAGCACGACGGGGTAGTCGGCCGGTGAGGTGACAATGCCCACGTGCTCATGGTTCTTGGCCGCGGCGCGCACCATGGCCGGGCCCCCGATGTCGATCAGTTCGACCGAGGGGTCGGAGGAGAACGGGTAGAGGTTCGACACCACGAGGTCGACGGCCTCGATCCCGTTGGCCGCCAGGTCGTCGAGGTGCTCGGGCTTGGAGCGGTCGGCCAGGATCCCGCCGTGGATCTTGGGGTGGAGGGTCTTGACTCGCCCGCCAAGCATTTCGGGCGAGCCGGTCACCTGCGCTACCTCGAGGTGGGCGATGCCCGCCTCGGTCAGCTTGGCTGACGTGTTCCCGCTGGCGACGAGCTCCCATCCCAGATCGGAAAGGCCTTGGGCCAGATCGACCAAGCCACCCTTGTCATAGACCGACAGCAGGGCCCTCATGTCCTCATCTCCGTGTGTACTCCTCTGTTGTGTGCGAGAGCGGTGGTGGTCGCCGTGACGCCGATCCCGTCGAGGCGGGCCGGTGGCTCGATCTCCCGTCCGGCCTCGAGTTCGGCCAGGGCCCAGGCCACAGTGGCCGGGTAGAGGGACCGTTCCACGACCTTGATGCGCTCGTGCAGGGTCTCCTCGGTGTCGTCCGGCAGTACGGGGACGGACTCCTGGGCCAGTATCGGGCCGGCGTCCATGGCAAGGGTGGCCAGGTGGACCGTGCACCCGGTCTCGGACACCCCGGCGACCAGAGCGTCGCGGACGCCGTGCCAGCCAGGGAAGGCCGGCAGCAGGGCGGGGTGCGTGTTGAGGATGCGTGCCGGGAAGGCGGCGTGCACGGCCTCGGTCATGACGGTACCGAATCCGGCCATGGCGACCAGGTCGACCTGGTGGGCGACCAGCACGGCCGCCACGGTGGTGGTGTAGGCGTCCCGGTCGAAGGCGGCCCCGTAGCCGCCGTAGGGGCCCCGGCCGACCAGCTCGGCGTCGGCCCCGAACTGCTCGGCCACACCCAGCGCCGCGCAGGGGCGGTCGGAGAGGACGACGGTCACCGGAAGCCCGGCGTCGAACATGGCCCGCAGGATCGTCCCGGAACCCGAGACAAGCACCGCGAGCCGCACTACCTCAGTGTAATGCGTGGCCCGTTCTCCCCGGGAGGGCAGCTGCTACGTCCCGGTCACCTTGACGACCCAGCTGCACGACGCGGTCGTCTGCACCACGAGCTCCTGCGCCCCCAGGCTGGATTGTGGGGTGACGGACTGCCCGGACGCACCGGTCTCGCTGATGGCGGCCGTTCCGGTCGGGGACGCGGACGACCCGGCCGGTGTCACGTACACCTGGAACGAGGGACCTCCAGCCGGAGCGGGGGCGCAACTGAACGCCCATCCGATGTTCCACGGGGCGACCGTCGTCGTGAAGGCGGTGCTGGTCCAGTTCCCCTTTTGCTGGGGCGAGAGCAGGAGCACGCGTGCCGGCCCGGCCGCCGCCCCCGCCGCCCCCGCCGCCGCCGTGGTCGCAGTGGTTGACCCTCCGGCGACGGTGGCGGTCGTGGCCGAGCTGCCCCCGGCGACGGTGGTCGTGGTGGATCCACCGGCCGCGGTCGTCGTCGTGGTCCCAGAACCGCCGCCAGGGGCTGTCGTGGTCGTACTGCTTCCGCTCGAACCGGAGGCACTATTCGCCGGAGGCAACGTTCCAGATGTCGTCCCCGTTGCGGTGGCTGTGCCGCCACCGCCCGTATCCCCGTTGATCCACATCCCCAGGACCGCCGCGACGAGGACGGCCGTCAAGAGCTGCCAGGTCTTCCAGCTTCGGCGCTCCCTGATTTTGAACTCGCCGGGCTGAGGCGCATGGCCTGCCGGCTCCATGGAGGGATCGGGGAGCGTCATCGATGGGGTCCTGTCAGCGGACCGAAACCGGTCGAGTCAGCGTGCATGGCAGATCAGCTGGAGCATCTCATCACCGGTCAGGTCGAGATCCCGGGCGTTCCGGCATCGAACTCCGCGGAACGGTGCGCCTGGGCGTAGAGCAACTGATCGGCGAAGGCGATCAGGAAGGTCCGGTTGTTGATGAGAGGACGATCCGCCGCGGTCGAGGAGTTCAGTGAACCGCCGATGTTGCGCACGGAGTTGCCGGCCGTCAGTCCCTTGATCAACACACCCTGTTTCGAATTCTGAACGTAGAGAACGGTCCTCTCGTAGCTGGTGGATCCGTCGGTCATCTTCACCGGCAGGATCCAGTACACGATCGACCAGCTGCCAAATTGCTGGGAGGTATAGGACATGGCCTGTCCTGTGACGCCGCCGACCAGGGCAACCTGGGTCACATCGGCCAGTGAGTATCCGTGGAATGTGTAGCAGGCCTGGACACCAAAGGCAGAGAAGCTGGAAAGGTCGGGCGTGTTGATGACGTCGGCCACGACGGGGGTGGTGGTGCGTAGCGTACCGGTGCCTACGTTGTGAAGAACGTACCGATTCCAGACGGATGAGTCGCCGAAGAGTGGCGTCGCCCATCTGAAGGTGGTCTCGTAGTCCGCCGACCAACCATCGGGGGCGACCGGTCCCCTGATGTAGGCATCCAGCTTGGCCTGACCGGCGACTCCCGCCACGAGGTTGTAGGAGCGGAGTCCCACGTCGCTGAAGCCGATGACCAGGGACGCCACCACGACGACGACCACTGCCAGAAATGGTTTGGGCACGGCCAGCTTTGCCTGACCCCGCTGGCGCTGGGCGGGATCGGCCGCGGACGAGGAGCCACCTGCTCCGCCAAGCGGGCCCTGGGTGCCGGGCGGGCCGACCTGGATGTACATCCCCAGGGGGCGGATCAGCAGAAGCATGACGAGCACGCCCACGCAGAACAGGACGAGACCCACGAAGGGGTGGAAGACATTGATGGCGATGGACTCTCCCCACTCCTTTCCGGCGAAGAAGATGAAGGTGATGCGACCGAGGTTGAGGAGGTAGAGAAGAAGCATGCCCCCGGCGAGCCAGAGCACCTTGCGCACGATGGGACCCTTGACGATGACGGCAAACACCGAGCCGACCAGGAGGAAGCCGACCACGCTGTTGACCCCAGAGCACGCCGACACGATGCTGAGGGCAAAGGTTGTGCCGTGGTGGTCGACGGTGAAGAGGGGATTGCTCGTGGAGATATCGCTGGGAGTGGCAAGGTGCGTCCAAGCGGCGATCTTCTCCATGGCGACCAGGGTGGCGTTGGTGAATGCGTTGAGAACCCCCAACAGATACTTCTCGTAGGGATAGGGCCAGGCCAGGAAGAGGAAGGCAATCGCCAGCTTCTGACGCCAGAGGACACGACACCCGAAGAGAATGGCCACCGCACCGGCAACGAAGATGGGGAGCGAGAAGAGGTCGACTCGGTAAAACCAGAAAAGGGCCGAAAGGCGGGCTGGAAGCAGCTCGTTGATGGCCACAGCGGCCGCGATCAACGGGATACCGATGGTGTAGTCCACCTGGCGGTCGTAGATCGCGGGCTCGGGTTTGAGGGGCCGGGATCGTACGGCAGCCAACGCCACGGCGAAGGCCGGTACCAGACTGATGTACGCAAGCGGTGTCTGCTGATTGAGCGTATCGAGCAGCGTGCTCAACGAGTAGTTGAAGGCGATCAGCACGGCACCGAACAGGACACTCAATTGGATCCACGTCCGGGTGGTCTGTGACGCGTCCGTCCAGCGTTCCTGCCAGGTTTCCAACCAGTCCGTGGCGGCAGACCGAATGCTTTTCCGTGTCGGGACGTAGATCGCGTCGGTCATCGCCCACTACCTCGCAGGGCCGTCCCCAGCTTCGGCGCCATGGCCCCTGCTCGGCCGATCATCCGAACCGCCCGTGCACGTAATCCGATGTCCTCGGGTCGCGAGGATTGTTGAACACTTCCTCGGTCGGCCCGGCCTCGACGATGTGCCCGGGAGCCCCTTCGCTGTCGAGAAGGAAGAGCGCGCAGTTGTCGGACACCCGCTGGGCCTGTTGCATGTTGTGCGTCACGATGACGATCGTCAGTTCGTGACTGAGCTCCTTGATCGTCTCTTCGATCACACCAGTGGAGATCGGGTCGAGCGCCGAGCACGGCTCGTCCATCAGCAGCACCCGCGGCTTGACCGCCAGAGCGCGTGCGATACACAAACGCTGCTGCTGACCGCCCGAGAGAGCGGCCCCCGCCTCGTTGAGGCGATTTCTCGCTTCCCGCCAGAGCCCGGCCCTTTCGAGGCACTCCTTGACCAGGGCGTCGCGGTTGGCCACCCTGGTACCCGAGAGCCTGAGACCCGCCAGGACGTTCTGGGCAATGGTCATAGAAGGGAACGGGTTCGGTCGCTGGAACACCATGCCGATCTTCAGGCGGGTCTCGGTCACCCGCAAGGCTGGCCCGTAGATGTCCACACCATCGAGCTTGATCGACCCGGAGAGCGACGCTGATGGAATGAGCTCGTGCATGCGGTTCAGGATCCGCAAGAAGGTGGACTTTCCGCAGCCGGAAGGCCCGATCAGCGCGGTGACCTTGCCGGGCTCCATCTGCAGCGAGATCCGCTCGAGCACCTTGTGCGTACCGAACCACGCACTGACGTTCGCGGCCGCCAGGCTCGATGGGGCTGGCCCGACGATCGGTCCGGAAGGAGCCGGGATGGTCTGGGGAACGCCGGGCTGCTGCACAGTGGTCACGGCGCCACCCTCCGGCGTCTCACCCGACGGAGTCGATACAGTCCGACGGCACCCAGCGCCAGCATCACAAACCCCACCACGAAGACCGGGACGACGTCCGACGGCGCACCGGTAGAGGCGAGTCCAGTGCCGCTCCCCGTGTTTCCCGTACCGCCCGTCGGATCCGCTGCTCCTGCCGTAGAGGCGGTCGCCACCGTCGTCGACGTCGTGGAACTGGAAGAACCCCCGCTCGCTCCACTCGAACCACTCGAACTGCTCGAACCGCCAGAGGTCGTGGCGCCGGACGCTGACTTCGTGGCCACGGCATCCACCTGGTCCGCCACCTTCAAGTCAGCGGCCACCATGCTGGGGGTCGGCGGTGCCGATCCAACGGTCTCCTCGTCCGACTGGCCCTCTGGCCCAACCACGAAGCGGATGTACTGGGCCAATTTCGCCGCCTTCGCTGCCGTCAGTCCCGACGTGGGCACAACGAGGTAACTTTCGACCATCATGTAGTTGTTGTAGGCGGTCGCGTTATTGGGGTTGGCGGCAAAGGTCACCAGGTTCGTGGTCGGGTCCATGGTGGCATCTCCTTCGGACGATGCCGCAGCGGCTTCGGTCGGCGGGACGAACTTACCGGCCGCATTCTCGATCGCAGCGGTTGGTACGTTCCACGGTGTTCCCTCCGGTGCGGCCGCCCACACCGAAGAGAGCGGAAAGACGTTGCCCAACTGCCACGAGTTGGCCTCCGAGGGGGAACCGGTCTCTGCATCGAGGTTCAACTCTTTGCCGACGAGACCGGCGTCGCCACCGACGAAGGCGTTGGTGCCCTGGAAGGGCCACGTCTCCGAGGGGGTGTCACTCGAGGTCGTTTCTTTGCCCGCCTGACTGTTCAACGCGTTGTCGAAGAGCTCCTTGGCGGTCGGATCGCTGTCCAGGAACGTCATCAGCGCCGTGTTCTCGGCCGATGGCTCGAGCGTCGAGGCCTGGTAGATCCCGCCACTGGGCATGGGCTGGCCGTTCGCCTGGGTCAGCCGCGAATCGGACCACCCGGTCAGGGCATTCGGAAGACCCTGATTGGGGGACACCGACGAATTCGTGAGGTTGAAGGTGAAGAGCAGGGCCGCTTGTTCGGCCGTCAACGGGATATCCGGGCAGAGCGCAGCCGTCGAGTTTCCCGTGAGTTCGGTCGGGTTGCAGACGGCCAGAGTTGCGATGGCGACGGGAGTGGCGGCGAACGGCACGTAGGCGAAAGTCCGACCGTCGGCCGTGGCCGTGGCCGCTTCTTTGGAGGTCAGCGGGCGCTCTGAGACGACGAAGTCTGTGCCGAATTCGCCAGGCCCCGTGCCGGCGAAGTCAGCGATGGCGGTGTCGAGATTGGCGTCGGTATATGTGGGGTTCAGCGGGGAGATGCCCGGGTCAGCCTTCAGCAACACGTCGGTCACCGGAGTGAGGAAAGACCCACCTTCCCCCACCAGTGCCGTCGGATCGGTGTCGGACCCCCCCGCCGGCGAGAGCGC
>Ga0302325_10027988_pt1 | contig 11672 bp, 10 predicted proteins | sample Palsa_T0_2_FD_201948 | JGI IMG/M metagenome (GOLD analysis project Ga0302325, IMG submission 201948) | Peat permafrost microbial communities from Stordalen Mire near Abisko, Sweden - Palsa_T0_2 | ecosystem: Environmental > Terrestrial > Soil > Palsa > Peat permafrost | place: Sweden: Abisko... | reverse complement strand
AAGATCGTCTCGACTGAGGGAGTCCAGATCCGCCATAAAAACATTATGGTCCGATTCTGTTTTGGAAGTCCACAGCTTTTAAATCCGGTTGCAGGATTCCATGGCCGACTCCCGCTAATCAATTACCATTAGCGTAATGCCGCGGTCGGACTGGTATTCGGATACGGATCCACGAGCCCTCGAAGTGTTCCTGGAATGCCAGCGGCGGATGACCGCGTCCGAGAAGGTGCAGGGGATGCTCAGTCTGACGCGCATGGTGTTCGAGACGGCGCAGGCTGAGGTGCGCCGGCAACATCCCGGCATTGACGAGCGCGAGGTGTTTCTACGCGCGGCCGCCCGCCACCTGGACCGCGAGACGATGATGCGGGTCTACGGATGGGACCCGGAGAGCGCTGACGCGTGAGCGATTTCGGGCAACCGCTGCAGGCTTTGGTCGAAGCGCTGGGGCGCAGCGCGATTTCCTATCTGATCGGCGGCTCGATGGCCAGCGGCATTCACGGCATTTACCGAACGTCGCTGGATGAAAACCTGGTGGCGAACATCCATCCCGGACAAATCGCGCGCTTTATCCAAGGACTGGGCGGCGAGTTCTATGCGGACGCCGGCATGCTGCGCGACGGACTTGAATCGGGACGCTCTTTCAACCTGATCCACTTCGCCAGCAGCTATAAGTTCGATATCTTCCCGTTATCGTCCGACCCGTTCCAACGATCGCAATTCGCGCGGCGTGAGTCGAGAGACATCGTACTCGGCGGTGTGACGCTCACCGTGCCCGTAGCCACCGCCGAAGATACTCTGCTCATGAAGGTCGTCTGGTACCGCGCCGGGGACGAAGTTTCCGAGCGGCAATGCAGGGCCTCGATCACAATTATCTAAGCCGGTGGGCAGCGTATTTGAAAGTCGCGGATTGGGTGGACGCCGCGCTCACGGCGGCTTGAATCCAGGTCGGCCGTGTTACTCGACTACCTGGAATTCAATCCATGAACTGGCGGTGCGCGGGGTCTTGCCGCCGCGATCCGTCGCCATGGCCTGCAGGTAGTATTGACCCGCCGGCAGGGAACTGCCGAGCCGCAATTCCCCTCCCACTACGCGCCCGTCCCGCCCCGGTGCGTGAGCGATCGAGACCGGACTGTTCAGGATAGGCGTACGGTCGCGATAGATCCGGACTTGCGTATCGAATTTGCCAGGCGGAAGGGCGCCCCGGCCATCTTTGTCCGTTTCGATGCGAAATAGAAAGGCCAGTCGGCTGCCGGCGCGGAACTCCCGCAGAGCGGAAGATACATCGTTGAAGCGGCTCTCGCCGGGCGCGGAAACATCGTCGATCGACGGCGTGCTCAGGGCTAGGTGCTGCTTCTTCAGATCCGGAATATCAATATATTGCCCGGCGGATCCGGTGGCGCGCGAGGCGCTGTCCAGAACACACGCGCGGATCTGGTAGGGTCCGGCCTGCTTGACCGGAACATCCAAGGTAAACAGGATCCCGTCTTTCCGCAGTTGCTTCAGCTTGTCGTCGTTGGCGTCGATGGTGATATGCCGGCTGAGGCTGGCCAACGGATCGAGGCCCGTACCGGAAGCCAGTATGACGATGTCGAGCGCCGCATATTGGATGCCATAGAGATCCGTGCGGAAAGTAATATCGCGCGGATCGACATACAACAGGTTATGCACCAGAGTCTCGCCTTTGGCGGTGCGCCGGTACAGAGCCGTTATGCGCACGTGCAGGTCCGACTTATTGAAGAGAGATTGGACGGATGCCAGCATCTGGGCTTGGCGGGTGTTGTATTTCGGACGCGCCGCTTCGTCGGTCTCACCGAAAAATCCGGAGCGGGAATGCGCCCGCAGGCCGTGGCCATTCACCGTGACCTTGATCGAATGGTAAGCGGCTTTAGACGCCGGATTCCCGGTGGCGATGTTTTCCGGGGCCTTGAATCCGATCAGGTAATATCCCCGCTGCTGCTCTTCGATGCGTTGCAAGGCGTCGCTCAAACCGTTCCCGTTCACGGTGGCGAAGCCTCCCGTATCTTCGGCAAGCTGCAGCATCCCCTGTTGGGATAGCCCAAAGGCGTCGAGTTGTTCCGGCCGCAGGTACACCAAACCCCGCGCATCCACGGTATAGACGACGGCTCCCGCGCGATTGGCTTTGTCGATCAAGTGGCGGAACCTGACGGTCAATTCGTCGTCGCGCGGGATTTGGAGGGACGAGCCGGGAACGTTGATCCCAGGCAGGTCGATGCCATCCGAGAAGAAGACCACGGCCTTCCGCCCAGCTACCGGCTGCAGCTCATCCATAAGCTGGCCTAATGTGTCGAACGCACCGGTGGTGGCATTCAGCCGGAGGTAGGCCCGGTCGTCGGCGTCGTCTGTACGCCGTTGTCGATCAACTCCCGAGGGACCGGTGCGCGGCGCGATGCCCGGGCGATCGGGCCGCGCCGGCCCAAGCGGATCGACCAATCCCAGCCCGACCGGATTCCAGCGCAGATTTTCGACGGCGGCTTGCAGAACGCGCTTGTCCCCGGTGAATTGCTGGAAGACGCTGTTGCTACGTCCGGTTTCCCAAAGGGCCACCAGATCGCCCGGCTGCATCTGCTCGTCGATGAACTTGCGCAAGGTCTGGCGCACGGAGGACATGCTCTCGAACGAGAGGCTCAGATCGTCCACCACCAGCACCATGCTGCGGCGAACATCCCCGGGTTTTAGCACGTCCGCGGGACTTGCGGATGGAAGGGGCTGGCGCAATGCCTGCGGAGACAGGCTGGCGCGGTTCACATTCGCGGAATCCAGGTGAACGTAGGAGAAGTTCGTAATGGACTGCGATTTGCCGTCGACCAACACCTGGAAGTCATCCGCTTTCAGGTTGGTGACTTGATGTCCTTTCGAATCGGTGACCACAGAGTCAATCTGGACCAGCGTGGTGCTGACGCTGAATACCGTGGCGGGCGACGGAACAGGTTCCTGTGCCCGGAGCAAAAACAGGCAAAGCCACGAAACAATCGTCCAGCGAGGCATATGCATCCCTCTTGGTTAGGGTAGCACAACCCGCTCCCTCGCGGTCGCGACTCGGTAAGGGGCGGATTTATTTTGGTGGCGCAGGCGGTTCCGCCTGCGATCCGCCATCGTTTCACAGCCGCTCACGGTCGCGGCCCGCCCGGGTCGGGTTTAAGCGCGGCGACCCAATTTTTCGGAGTAAAGGGTTCGGTTGAACCGGATCGGCGATCAATTTGTCCACCGCCGTGACAGAAGATCGATCTTCGCCGTGGCTCAAAGCATGATCCAACGCGCCGAACGTTTCTTGGGTAGTGGGTCAGTTTGACTTGTGGGGTGGGCAATGCTGCCCGCAGCCGGCTTTCAGCCGGCTCTGGCCGCCTAAAAAGGCGGCTGCGGCCAAGATTGGCCGCCCCACCAGTCAAACTGACCCACTACCGTTTCTTGACAGTATTTGCGATTTTCATGCCGGCGGGCGGTTTCCGGCGAGCGCCGCCGACCAGGCTTTGGGAGTGGTTGCGAAGGTCCGGCGAAACATCTGCACGAATGCGCTGGGCTGCCGGTAGCCGATGGCGAAAGCAACCTGCTTGACCGAGCTTCCGCCAGCCAACAATTCCACAGCCTTCATGAGGCGGGCTTGCCTGCGCCATGCCGCAAAGTCAGTGCCGACCTCGCTGCGAAACACGCGCTCGATGGTCCGCACACTGGCGCCGGCGCTGGCGCAGAGCACGTGCAGCGACGGATTCTGAGCCTGGTTGGCGATTAGAGCCTGGGCCACAGCTAGCGCCCGCGAATCTCTGGGCAGCGCCAGGAACGTGGGGACGGAAGACGCGCGTTGGAGGTGGAAAATCACCAAGTCCCGCAGCGCGCGGTGCAGTCGATTGCGCGTGCGGAGTTGTCCTACCCGGGCGGCTTCCACGATCAGCTCGCGCAGCAGCGGCGTCACGTGCAGCACCGTACACGTGGCCGGCAGCTTGGGGGCGAGCCCGCGCCGCAGGTAGAGCGTGCGCATGGAAACCACGCCGGGCATGCGAATGCAGTGCATGACTCCGGCGGGAATCCAGATGGCGAACTGCGGAGGAATCAACCAGAAACTCTGGCCCGCGGAAACCTCCATCAGGCCGCGCGTGGCGTAGATCACCTGGTCCGCGCCGTGGGCATGCTCCGGCACGTGGAAAGCGGGCGGATACTCATAGGCCAGCGTGGAAATGGACGTGCCGGACTTGGGATCGTAATCTTCGATGTGCCCTTGTCGCATTTGAGATATATTATGGCGTATGGCGGGGCTTTACGACAGGGCCTCGGATGAGGCAGACTATTGGTGATGGGCTGTTCTACCAGGAGGGCATGATGCTGGGTACATCGAAAATCGTAGCTTTTGCGGCGGTCCGGGACCGCGACGCCGCCAGGAAGTTCTATCGCGACACGCTGGGCCTGCGGCTGGTGGGCGAGGATCAGTTCGCATTGGTGTTTGACGCCAATGGGACTACGTTGCGCATCTCGCCCGTGCCGGATTGGACGCCTCCCCAGTTCACCGTGCTGGGCTGGGAGGTGAAGGACATCGTGGCTGCGGTGAAGGACCTCGCGAGCGCGGGTATCGAGTTCCAGCGCTATCCGTGGATGAAGGACCAGGACGAAATGGGCATCTGGACTTCGCCCAGCGGTCCGGGAGTGGCAGCGGTGCATGCGGGCGCGCGCGTGGCGTGGTTCAAGGATCCGGACGGCAATGTACTGAGCGTTTCGCAGATGCCCGAGTGAGCGAAGCGGAAGCCAGAAGGTAAGCAAAGGCTGCTATTCTGACTCCTGACTTCTCGCTCCGCATGAGACCGAACGCCGCCATCGCCAAAGCCGTCGCAGCATTTGCCGGGAAACGTGTGCTGGTGGCCGGCGATCTGATGCTGGACCGCTACTGGTCGGGCGATGTGGATCGCATCTCGCCCGAGGCGCCCGTGCCCATCGTGCGGAAGATTAGCGCGTTCGCGGTACCGGGCGGCGCGGCCAATACCGCGTGCAATGTGGCCGCGCTGGGAGCGCGCGTTACCCTGTTCGGCGTTACCGGCCAGGACGAGACGGGTGCAGAGTTGCGCGGAATGCTGACCCAGCGGGGCATCGATTGCGCGCACATTTCAATCGCCGCGGGGCGCCCCACCACGGTGAAATTGCGCATCGTGGCGCATGACCAGCAGATCGTGCGCATCGACGATGAAGATACTTCGCCGATCGACGCCGGCCTGGGCGACGCGGTGGTGAAGCGCGCCGCGCGCTGGATGCCGCGCGTGGATGCCGTCCTGCTGTCCGATTACGCCAAGGGCTTTGCGACCGAGCCGGTGGTCAAGGGGATCATCGGTGCGGCCGCGCGCCATGGCAAGCCGGTTGTGGTCGATCCGAAGGGCTCCGATTTCGAGCGCTACCGGGGAGCTACTGTCCTGAAGCCGAATCGGAGCGAATTGGCTGTACTTACTGGATTGCCCGCGCGCCATCATGAGGAAACCATGCATGCCGCCCGGCAACTGCTGCGGCTCGCGGGGTCGACGGCCATTGTAGTCACCGAGGGCAAAGACGGCATGACGCTGCTGCGGGGCGATGCGCCGGAGGCGCACTTTCCCAGCTTCGCGCGCGAAGTCTACGACGTGACCGGCGCGGGCGATACCGCCCTGGCTACACTGGCCGTGGCGCTGGCGGCGGGAGCGGCATTGGGTGACGCCGTCTGGTTGGCGAACCTCGCCGCGGGCCTCGCGGTTGGCGAATCCGGCACCGTGGCCATCTCCCGCGAGAAACTCGCGAAGGCCATGGCAGGTCTTCGCCGGCGATGACAAAGATCCTCACAAACGACCAAATCGATGGCTGGGTAGACGAGCTGCGGAGCGCCGGCCGGAAGTTCGGATACACTTGCGGCGCTTTTGATTTGTTGCACGCCGGCCACGTGGATTATCTGGCGCGCAGCCGCGTCCATTGTGACGCGCTGCTGGTCGCGGTGAATTCCGATTGGTCGATTCGCCAGTATAAAGGACCGCATCGGCCCATCTGCTCCGAACTGGAGCGGACGAGCGTAGTGGCGGCGCTCGGATCAGTTGATGCGGTGACGACTTTGAACGACGTGCGCCCCTTGGCGCAGATTCAGCGCTGGCAGCCCGATTTCTATATCAAGGGCGGAGATTACACTGCGCGCCAACTGCGCTCGGCGGAGGCCGTGACGGCATACGGCGGCCAGGTCGTCACCATACCGGTAAGTCACCATGTCAGCACCAGTCAGATCATTGAGCGCATCATGGCGGTGGAACGGCTGGCGCCGCCTTCGCCCGTAGTCAGCGCCGCACCGAAAGGGATTGTTTTCCTGGATCGCGATGGCACGCTGCTCAAAGACAGTCCATACCTGAGCGATCCCAATCAAGCCGAGTTGTTGCCCGGCGTGGGAGAAGGTCTCGCGGAATTGCAGCGGGCGGGCTACCGGTTGGCGATCGTCACCAATCAACAAGGGATCGGTCTGGGCTACTTCGACGTGCGCGAATTCATAGCGGTGAATACCGCACTATTTCGCTTGCTCACGCCGTTTGGCGTCAGTATCTCGCGGACCTACTACTGCCCGCACTCGGCGGCGGACGCATGCGACTGCCGAAAACCTGGGCCTGGGTTGCTGTTGCGTGCGCTGCGCGAGTTTGGCATCGAGACGGAGCGGTGCTTCATGGTAGGAGATCGGGATGTCGATGCGATGGCCGGTGACAGCGCGGGATGTTCCGCAGTGCTGGTGGGCGCGGGCGGTCCCGATAGAGGGTGGCCGAGATTCGCCACGTTCGGGGAGGCGGCCGCGTGGATTTTAGATAGGCCACCGATGAACGCGGATCGACGTGGATAGAACCGCGCGGCCTGAAACCTTTGGACGTCGAGCGTCACCAATCTAATGACGACGGCGGTTTGTAAGCGTCAAGCTGCGGAGGGCGATGTGAGGTTTCCGTGAAGCACATGAATCGACGGAGTTTTCTGGGTTTGGGTGCAATGGGAGTGGCGGCTTCACGGCTCTCGCGGCCGGTAGTAGCTGCCGAAACCACAGGGGACGTGCGCGTCCGGCGGCGGACCCCTGCGTTGGTGTCGAAGCTGCTATCGACTCCGGTGACAGGGTTCCCGACGATCACCCCGCTATTCGCCGCGTCGTTCGTGCCGCTCGTCAACACAGGCTTGAGCGGCGGCCCGCAGATGGTGCGCACGGAAAACTGGGACGATTTTACGGCGCAGGTCGACAGCCTGGCCTCCGCGAACTATGTGCTGTCATGCTTTACCTCAATTCAGAGCATGAACCGCACGTGGTACTACGGCTCTTTCGTCCCCGGGACCGGCAACTATTCCCTGTTGCAGACGTCCGACCCCGATGAGTTTCAGCAGATGTTCGCGCAGCGGCAGGGGTCGTCCACGCTGGTGGACTTCAACATCGCATGGGAACAGGGACAGCTTTACTGTTCCGGGTATTGGCTGGCTTCGGGTAGCGCGGAGACGCAAACCCTTGTCTGGGATATGAGTTTTCAGGATCTGGTGAACGCATGGAACTCCCTGAGCGCGTCCGGCAACCGGATGACCCGGATTCAGGCATTTCCACAGCAAGACACGACCGCGTTCTCAGCGCTGTTCGAGCAGGGTTCCGGCGCCTACGTACTTTACGACGAGCCCGCGCTCCCATTCGCCGCGGATGTCACGGGCAAATGGGCCGGCGAGACCTTGGTGGGACTGGGCTTCGACCCGGTATCGGGAAACCTGGCTGGGTGCTGGCGCGATCTGGTGAACCCCTCGCAATTTGTTTTCAGCCAGGATTGGGACACGCTGACGGCCGCGACGCAGCAGGCCGCGGCCGGCGGCATGATGCTCGAAGCCATGGCGGCGTATCCTAACGCGCCGTCGTTCGACGACTATTTCGAAGCCAATCTCGCGCCGTTTTCGATGGGTTACGGGTATGCGGTCGCCTTGAACGGCGAGATCGTTGCCAACGGGACAGGGTATGCGAGAAGCCCGCTAGAGGCCCAGAACCCGAGCGTGCCATTTACAGGCGATACGCGGCTGAATCTGGCCAGCGTTTCGAAGGCGGTGACGGGAATCGCCCTGGAAGTGCTGCTGCAGCAGCAACCCCAGATTACGCTCGACACGCCTTTTTGGCCTCTAATCCGGAGCCAGGCGCCAAATCCGGATCCATCCGTGAAAGTGGTGACGCTGAGGAACCTGGCGACCATGATGAGTGGAATGGTGCAGGAGCCGAACGAAGGTCCTATCAGCCCGCCGAATGGAGACTTTTGGGGCTATCTGAATACTTACCTCGCGCAGCCGCTGGTAGGCACGCCGGGAGTCACTTACTACTACGACAATACCAATTTCAGCATTCTGCAGGGCGTGATCGAAGAAGCTTCCGGACTGGCGTACGTGGATTTCGTGACGCAGTTTGTGCTGTCACCCGCGGGAATCGACCCATCGATTTTCAGCGCAACTCCCGACCCGCAAGCCTCCGCGGCGCTGACCTACAGCGGGCCCGACGATACGCGGCCCGGTTTCTATTGGGGACCGATCGGTTTCGTGGCGCCGGCGGGCTGGATCTCCTCCGCTCGGGAGTTGGTGAAAATTGCGGCGGCATTGCGCGGCACGAGCGTGCTTCCCGCGGCTGTGGTCAGCGAGATGCTGAACGACGGCATCGGATGGTACAGTACGGTCGGCAACTTCGGCACGTACTACGACCACAACGGCAGTATCGGGAACGGGCTAAATCCGCCGCAGCGGTTGAATACGTGTATCATGCGCCTGGGCGAAGGCTATGATATTGCGCTGGTGTCCGATTCGGTGGCCCCCGTCGATGTGACGACCCTGTGCATCGGCGCGTTCCAATCGCGCGGCCTGCCGGCTTCGGATTTGCCGGCCAACGCTGTGACCGTCACCGCCGTGGCCCAAGCGGCCAGTTATGCGCCGGCGGCGGCGCCCGGCGCGTACGTGGCAGTTTTCGGGACGGGGTTCGGGGGACCGGCGCAGGACTGGGTTTCGGCGATCGGCAACGGGGATACGCTGCCGCAAGAACTCAACGGTGTGCAGGTAAGGGTGGGCGACCAGTTTGTCTACATTGAATATGTAAGCCCGACGCAAATTAATTTTCTGCTGCCGTCGAGCGCGGTAACGGGATTCGCGAACGTGGAAGTGACCACGCCGGCCGGCGGGATTACGACGTCGTTCCAGATCGACGGCATCGTGCCGGGTCTGTTCGCCTACCAGCTAAACGGGACGCTCTACCCGGCGGCGCTGTTTGCGGGGACGGCGGAATACGTGGCGGCGACCGGCGCGCTACCCGGCTATGCCAGCCGGCCGGCGAAAGCGGGCGATGCAGTCGAACTGTTCGGGACAGGCATGGGACCCACAAATCCCGCGGCGCCGGACGGCGTGCTGTTGACAACCGATTATCCGACGGCGAATCTGGGGGCCTTCGAAGCGGCCATCGGAGGCCTGCCGGCGGTCGTGTTGTACGCGGGCGTGGTGGAAGCGGGGCTATACCAGGTGAACATTCAGGTTCCCGCCGGATTAAGCGGCGGCAATCAATTGCTGACGCTTTCGGTGTACGGGGAACCGGTGCAGCCGAACCTGATGCTGACGATACAAGCGTAGGGGCGAAAGAGGCCGCCCACTGAGCGAATCGCCGCCAGTTGCCGATACATCAGGAATGTTGTAGTATTGTGTTATGGCCCAGTCTCATCGTGAAGCGGCGCGGCGGCTCTTCGAGTGCGCCGAGCAACAGCAAGGTTTCTTCACCACCAAGCAGGCCAAGGCGGCCGGATTCGCCGAAAACACACACCCGTATCATGTGCAAGTCGGGAACTGGATCCGCGAGTACCGCGGTATCTACCGGCTGGCACTTTATCCGATAACGGACCGGCCCGAACTTGCCCTTTGGTCTCTCTGGTCACGGAACCGCAATGAGGAAATCGAGGGCGTATACAGTCACCATACGGTGCTCAGCCTCTACCATCTTTCGGATCTGAATCCGGCGAAGCTGCACATGACCGTTCCCACGGATTTCCGGCGCAACAGCGAGATTCCCGGCATCCTCCGGCTTCATTATGCCGACCTGCCCGAAAGTGACGTCAAGACGGCGCAAGGCTTCAAGTTCACTCACCCTCTGCGGGCAATCCTTGACCTGATTGAGGCGGGCACGGTCGAACGGAACTTCATCCACCAGGCGGTAACGCAGGCTGTCGACCGCGGTCTGATCACCCGCCAACAGATTCGGACCACGGAAATGAGCGGACCTGCGCGCAAGATCGTGGAAAAAGCGCTGCGGCGAGCTGCATAGTGCCGTCCTACAGGACATATGCGACGCCGGAGCATTCCGACGGGCTCTTGAAGAACGCTTGAAGAGGGCGTCTCTAACCGATCGGATCGACCCCAACCGCCTCCGGCGGCAGGTGGCGTTCGACCGTCTGCTGGCAAGACTTTTCCGGAACGATCCAGCGCCATGGGCTTTGAAGGGTGGTTATGCGCTGGAGCTATGCTTCAAGAATGCTCGATCGACGGTGGACATCGATCTGGCGATGCAGCGAACGGTGGCAACATCGGCCAGTATTGACACGAACCAGGCGATAGGATCGATGCTGCAGAGCGTGGCTAATATTCCTCTCGCCGACGGGTTTGAGTACGTGATCGGACCGCCCATCATGGAGTTGACTGCCGCGCCGTACGGCGGGGCCCGCTATTCGGTCGAAGCTCGAGTGGACGAACGGACCTTTGCCCGATTCCACCTGGATGCCGGCATCGGCGACGTGGGTGATGCAGCCGCTGGAAACAATCGCCTGCCGGAACTGGTTGGGATTCGCCGGCATCGAATCGGCGCCGGTCCGCATGATCTCTCGCGAACAGCAGTTCGCCGAAAAGATTCATGCTTACACGCTCCCGCGGAACGCTGCGAACAGCAGAGTGAAGGACTTGGTGGACTTGGCTCTCCTGATCGGATCGGGCGGACTGGATCAGGAGAGGATTCCGGAAGCCTTGCGTCTGACTTTTGAGAGAAGGGGAACGCACGATTTGCCGGTCGTTTTCATTCCGCCGCCATCGGACTGGCGGATCGCGTTCCAAGCCATGGCGGAAGAATGCGGGATACCAACCGATGTCGCCGCAGTGTTTGCGGGCGTAAAGGAGTATCTCGAAGAAGTGCTGGCACGCGCCGCACAAAGCGGTGAACGCGGATAAGCCATCTGTTATCGGCGTTAATCCGCGTTTATCAGCGGCCCTTATTGCTGTGGCTTGCCGCAGTCCGGGCAGAACTTGGCCGATTTCGGGATCGCGTGTCCACATTCGACGCAGAACTTCGTCTCGGCTGACGCGGCGCTCGAAGGCGCTGCCGGCGCGGGTGGCTTCATCGCATTCATCATGGTCTGGGCCATCGTAATACCGGCACCCAAACCCACGCCGACACCGGCCGCTCCGCCTTCGTTGGCCGCCGCAATCGGGATGGCTTGGGCCGCCTCGAATTGCGCGTAACGCCCCAGGTCGCCCACCATGTTCATGCCGATGCGCTGATCCAGCACCTTCTGCAGTTCGTCAGGCAGCGAAAGATTTTCCACGATCAACTGGTTCAGTTCCACCTGAATTATGCACACGCCTGACCTCCGATCACACCTGATCTGATCCAACGCCGCCCTCGAAGTCGTCGTTCCCAGGTTCCGTTCTGCGCCTTTCTT
>Ga0302325_10027986_pt1 | contig 11673 bp, 8 predicted proteins | sample Palsa_T0_2_FD_201948 | JGI IMG/M metagenome (GOLD analysis project Ga0302325, IMG submission 201948) | Peat permafrost microbial communities from Stordalen Mire near Abisko, Sweden - Palsa_T0_2 | ecosystem: Environmental > Terrestrial > Soil > Palsa > Peat permafrost | place: Sweden: Abisko... | reverse complement strand
GGTACTTCTCTCAAGTGTCCACTTAAAAATAAGTGGACACTTCATGTCACAGTACAAATTCCACTCGCAACACCTTCTCCTTCGTCAACATGGGAACACCACACGCTTACGGTTTACCCTCCCAAGAGACAAGAACAACCAACATAGCTACTGTCCTGTTACAGCCAGGGCGCATATTGCGGATTCTTGCATAGCCCCCAGGTTGTCACCGCTTGGTAACAGCCAGGGCATCCATCCCAGCTAACCCCGTCACTAGGGCAGAAATGGAAATAGGCAGAATAAAGCCACAGTCGGGTGCCACGCTTGCGGTAGACCTTCGACCACAGGGAAGCCTGCCCGGTGTTCCGGCGATGCCTCCACCGGAGTGTTTCGGAAGATATGTTCATGTGCGATGGATTGGTCGCTGTCGGGGGGATATGGGGGTGAAAAGATGAGTTCGGAGCGAACCTTAGGAACATCAATCAGCCAGACGCACACAAAAGCGAAATGAAACTTTCACTTTGGAAACCGGAAAGGCAAATTTTTCAGGCAATTGGGTTGCCATTCCTGTGCCAGGCGGTATTTTCGGCTAATCTTCTATGTTGCTCGTTCTGTTGCGTTTAAGCCTTGACTGCAACGATATGTTTTGGTAGCATTGGACTGTAAATAGCAGCAAGATCACCTACAGTCCGCCTATTGGGTGTGTGACGTTCGGGGTCCGTTAGATCATGGCACTTCCACCTTCGGGTTGGCATGTCTGATCCAGCGAATCTCGGGCGTTTTTTATTTTGGGGCAAAAGCAAGCCAGTCCTGTACCAGTCAACGCACCAGCAACCGCGCAATTAAACCTGCTCATATCGAGCCGTATCGCCCGTAGCAGTCACCGGCTGGCCTCGGACAGGGAAACCTTCGTTCGGCCTCACGCAGTGGCTTGATGAAACGACTGCACAGTGTGCAGGCAAACACCAATCGAAAGGAGACAATATTGAGCCTTGATCCATGCCCAAACGAAATTGAACCTTTATTGAACGTCAGTGAGGCAGCTCAGACACTAGGACTTCATCCAAAAACTGTCATGCGAATGGCCAGGGAGAGTCGAATTCCTGCCTTCCACATCGGGCGCTACTGGATGTTCCGCGCGTCCCTAATCGACTCGTGGCTGAAGACCCAGCTACAATCCACAGTAGCCAACTCGTGCGCGTGAGAACTGGAGCATAGAGAATGCCACCACTCACGAGACAAACGTTTCAGCACGGCTCTTTGACAATTGAAGCGCGAAGCACCGGTCACCCTGTTTGGATATTCCGCTGGCGGGAGACCGGACCGGATGGAAAGCGTATCCAGCGGAAAGTCATCGTTGGCACTAAGCAAGAGTTCCCCACGAAGGCCAAAGCAGAGAAGGCAGCAGCAGCTCTCCGACTTGATATAACGAAGGAACAACCGCAGCGGGTGAGGGAAGCCGTTACGGTCACTCAGCTCGTATCCCACTACAAGGACAAGGAACTGGGTGAGGATGGCTCGAAGTCATTCAAGACCCGGCAAGTGTACGAGGGACATCTGGACAAGTACATCCAGCCCCGTTGGGGCAAATATGCACTGGGGGATGTTAGAACCGTGGCGGTCGAAGATTGGCTGGGAAACCTGAATTTGGCGAATCCAACGAAGGCCAAGATTCGCAATGTCTTCCACGCCGTTTACAGTCATGCCCAGCGGTACGAGTGGCATGACCGCAACCCTATCACTAAGGTAAGGCAAAGTGCGCAGCGTCAAAAAGAGCCAGACATCCTTGATGCTGTGGAGTTGACTGGTCTATTGACCGAAGTGCCTGAACCTTTTCGATCTATGGTGTTTGTCGCAGCCGCAACCGGGTTGCGACGCGGGGAAATGATCGGTCTCAAATGGCAGGACGTAGACTTTGAGGCTGGTTTGATTCACCCCCGGCGGTCTGTAGTGAGTCAGAATATCGGCAAACTGAAGACAGTGGCATCCGGCAAGCCGGTCGCACTAGACCCTGATTTGGCCGCCGCGTTGGGGAACCTGAAAGCGGTATCCCCGTTTAATCAGGCGGAGGATTGGGTATTTGCCAGTCCTGCATCCGGTGGCAAGAAGCCGTATTGGCCGGATATGGTCCTCAATCGACGCGTTCGACCAGCGGCAACAAAGCTGGGAATTATGAAGACGATTGGCTGGCACACCTTCCGTCACACCTACGCCACTCTGCTCAAGTCCAGCGGGGCAGATGTGAAAGTTGTGCAGGATTCCCTACGCCATGCCAACGCCCGGATCACGATGGAGTTGTACACACAGGCGCTCACCCAGGACAAACGTTCAGCACAAACCAAGGTTGTCCAGATGATCCTGCCCAAGCCAGCCCCGCCAGTAGCAGCGGCGGGGTAAGCTTGTTGTTCCTTCGTGTTCCCAAGTGGGTGTACGACTTAGGCAACAGAAAGTCCGTAACCCCTTGATTCTAATGGTGGGCGGTGCAGGATTCGAACCTGCGACTTCCACCGTGTGAAGGTGGCACTCTACCGCTGAGTTAACCGCCCGTGCGCCTCTCGTTGTTCAACCGATGGAACCCCCCTGCGAAAAATCGCCGGGAACCAAAGGGAACAGGCCGGGCCAACTCAGTTAGAGTATCATCAGCAGGCTGTGGGCTTCAATGCGCCGGCTCTTTTGCTCACTCCGGCCACTTCGCCTTGAGTTTTCGGCGGTTTTAACCGCGCTTTTCATGCGAATTCGTTTTCTTCCAACCCGATTTGCCGCCGAGTTGCCCACACCGGGGGAACTGCCCGGCTATTTGCACTCCAAAGCCAACTCCCCCGCATCCGGCTCCGGCCCCGGAAAGCCGTCTGGAATCGGCAAATCGCCGCGTGAATCCGTAATTTCCGCGCAACCTTCCGTGCCAAATCGTGTTCCAGAAGGTATGGCGACCCTGGTGATGGACAATCCGGGCATTGGGTCAGGTCGGGGATCATCGCCGGGCACCCTCCGCAGCACAGCCGAAAACCAAGGCAGAACGGAGGTTAGCCCGGTTTCTACCGAACGTACCGACGCGGAAATCATGCTGGCCGTAGCCGCCGGTGACGAAGCAGGCTACAACTACCTCGTCACCAAGTACCATCGCCAGATCATCCACTTTTTGTTCCGGATGGTCCACAACGAGGCGGTCGCCGAAGAATTGGCGCAGGAAGTGTTCCTGCGCGTGTACCGGTCGCGGGAAAGTTACCGCGCCGAAGCGAAGTTCAGCACCTGGCTCTATCGGATCGCCACCAACCTGGCCGTCAACCATGCGCGCGACACCAAGAATGAGCGCACGGCCCAGACGCTGGAGTTGGACGCGCCCGACGCCGAGTCAGGCACCATGCCGGAAGTTGCCGACGACGACCCGAATGTCGAGCAGCGCATGCTCCGCGAAGAGCGCATGGAAGCCATTCGGGCTCAGGTCAGAGCGCTGCCCGAAAGGCAGCGCATGGCCGTGTTGATGCATAAGTACCAGGAGATGGATTATCGCCAGATCGGGGAAGTCTTGAAACTGAGCGAGTCGGCCACCAAGTCACTCCTCTTTCGCGCCTACCAGACCCTGCGCGAACGGTTAAAAGAGTTTGTTTGAGATTGATTTGAGCTTGAGATGTACCAAGCCGGGAGACACCGGCAGCAGAAGGGAGTACCCATATGAACTGCCATGATGTGAATGCGAAGCTGGCCGATCTTCTCTTTGAAGAGACACCAGAGACGCTCATTGCCAAGGACGAAAGCAACGCCGTGCATGCCCACCTGGCCCAGTGCCAGCCGTGCAGCGCCCAGTTGGCTGAGTTGCGCGCAACCATGGCGCTGCTCGATGCCTGGGAGGCGCCCGAGCCCAATCCCTATTTCCTCACCCGGCTTAATGCCCGCCTGGACGAAGAGCGCGAAGCCGCGCCGGCAAGCTGGTACGAAAAGCTGCGCGCCCGTCTCGTCTACGGCTCCCGCCTCGGCCTGCGCCCCGTCGCAGCCATGGCCCTCAGCGTGATGGTGCTGATCGGCGGCGGCACCTACCTCGGCCTCAACTCTTCGGACGGGCCCGTGGTCGAGCCGACGCAAACGGCCGTAGTTCACGACCTGCAGACCATGGACAATAACGCCCAGCTTCTGGATCAGCTCGAAGCGCTCTCCAGCCAGAACAACGACTAACGCAACACCCCCCGGCAGACTGAGAACACTCGGGCCTGCCGGGTTGCAATGCCCGGAACGAACGGGCTAGAGAAAGAGCAACGAAACGCCATGAAGGCTCCCAGGACCAGAACGAGCATCCCGCTCCGCGCCGCACAATCTGCGTGCCTGGTCACACTGTTGTCTCTGGCACCCTTCGCCATGGCCGGACGCGGACAGCACGCCGCGGCGCCTCACGCACCAGCTACTCGCCCGCAGCCGCAAGCTCATCCGCACAGCCAATCCCAGCCGCGCCCGCAAACACGTCCTGAATCCCGCCCACCTGCTCAGCCTCAGTACCGGCCTCAGGCGCCGCAGGGCCAGCCTCAACCTCAGCCTCAAACCGGCCGCCCCGGCGCCAACCCGCAACTGCGCCCAAATCCCTACGGCGCACAGGCCGCCCGCCCGGCCTACACGTCACCCTATTCCGTCGGTCCCAACACGCAAGCGGTCGGCCATCTACCCCAGTGGATGGCCCAGCACCAGAATCTGCCCGTGGGCCAGCAGGAGCGGCTGCTTCGCCAGGAACCCGGCTTCAACCGCCTGCCTCCCGCCGAGCAGCAGCGTCAGATCCAGCAGTTGCATCAGTTGAATGAAATGCCGGAAGCGCAGCGCCAGCGCCGCCTGGCCCGCGCAGAAGCCATCGAGCGCCTCTCGCCCGCCGACCGTCTCCAAGTCAACCAGGCAGGACGTACTCTGGCCGCCATGCCCCCCGACCGCCAGGTCATCGTCAGCCGCGCCTTCCAGGATCTGCGCGGCGTCCCCATCGATCAGCGCCAGATCATGCTCAACTCAGCCCGCTACAACGCCACCTTCTCCCCGCAGGAGCGGGACGTCCTATCCAATCTGCTAAAAGTAGAGCCCTACCAAGGCCCCTAATAGTCGGCTGTTTTTCGCGTGAGTTAAGACAAATGTGGGTGCCCCATTCTAGCCGCCGCCTTTGCGGCCAGGGTGGGATTCCGCAAATCCGGCGTTACCGCAGCAGATTCTTCGCCAAAAAGAACACATTCGCCGGCCGCTCCGCCAGCCGCCGCATAAAGTACGGATACCACTCCCGCCCAAACGGCACATACACCCGCACGTTGTACCCCTCGCGCACTAGCCGCCGCTGCAAATCCCTCCGCACCCCATACAGCATCTGGAACTCGAACTTCTCCGTTCCAATCCCCGTATTCCGCGCGTAGTTCTTCACCGCCTCAATCATCGCCTCGTCATGCGTAGCAATCCCGTGGTAGATCCCGCTCGAAAGCAAAATCCCCGCCAGCCGCACATAATTCGTATCCGTATCCTGCTTTTGCGGGAAAGCGATCGCCGCCGGCTCCTGATAAGCGCCCTTGCAAAGCCGCACCCGAATCCCGTCCTCAATCAACTGGCGAATATCCGCCTCCGACCGGAAAAGATACGCCTGAATCACAATTCCGATATGCCCCTTGTACTCCTCGCGCGCATGAAGATGCCGCACAAGGTCCAGCGTCACCTGGGTCAAATGCGACCCCTCCATATCGATGCGCAGAAAATTTCCCGTAGCCTTGGCATGTTCCGTCAATCCCGAAGCAATCTTGTACGCCAGATCCGGAGAAAGCTCCAGCCCCATCTGCGTCAGCTTCACGCTGATATTAGCCTTCAGCTTCTGCGCCGCAATCGCGTCCAGCAGCCGGTGGTAGGTCTCCGCCGACCGATGCGCCTCCGCCTCCGTGCTCACGCTCTCGCCCAGGGCGTCCAGCGTTGCCACCATCCCGTAGTTGTTCAGCATCTCCGTAGCGCGCAGCGCGTCTTCCGCCTCCAACCCGGCCACAAAGCGCGAACTGAGCTTGCGCCCCAGGCTCGCACTTTCACTGAAACGGCGTAACGGCTGATTGGTCGAGAGGGCAATGAAGGCAGAGCGAAGCAGTGGCATCTTCCGTAGTTTCTCCGAGGCAGGGACGGTCTGAACCAGTTAGGCTCGACAGGGCCGCAGTCCAGCCCAACGCAACAAAGGGGCTGACTCCCCAGTTTCTCACACCAGCGCCTGTCCCCGCGACCGACCCAACCGCACAAAAGTAAGATACTGGCTGTGAACTCCTCAAAAGCGGCTGCCCCACCCTCGCCACGCTTTTGTCTCTGTGGATAGGGTGGGATACTTTGTATCTATAGTTCTTTATAGCTTTTATCGTTCGCGCTGAATGGATGTCTATCTCTCACGACTATTGAGCGGCTTCATATCTCGAAATACCTTGCTGGCATGAGCTGGTAGTGTCAAGTCTAGTCTCTCCGGAGTCTCTGAAGAGCCACTCAATCCTAACTCATCCCAGGTGAAGTGTAACTCCGCAGGCTTGTCGCCAAGATTGAAAATCGCGACAAATCGTGGAGCCGTCCCCTTCCAACCCGACTTCGTCGCCTCCCAAACGCGAATATCCTCAAAGCCGGCAGGCAAATTCTTGATCGGATGATTATCGACAGTGGCCTGATCCATCTCGATCAGCTCCTTATTCGTCACCACCCCCCGCAAAAACGGGCTCATCTTGGTAAGATTCGCCCCCAGGATCAGCGGCGACCGGGTAATCGCCCAAAGCGTAAACTCCGTCCGCGCCTCATCCTCCGTCAACCGCGACTCGCGCGGCTTGCCCCACCCCGGATGCGGCGTCAACGACCCAATGGGCAGCATATCCTCATCCGGCCAATTCCCTGGTTTCACATAAGGCTGCCACGCCGCAAGCCGGTCAAACGCCTGCCTTGTCCCGAACGGAAACTCCCCATCCTTGTCGCCGACTTTCGGCTCATGCGACCACACATCCCAGTGATCATCCGAAATCCGCCAAAGCTGCGCATACTTTCCAACCTCGGCCGCATGTTCCAAATGGGTTGGCCCCGGCGAAAGGCTCAGTACAATCGGCCTTCCCGTTTTCTTGATCGCCGCCGCAATCTGCCGTATCTCCGACCCCTTGTAAGGCCTGTCCGAGATGCAATCCACCTTCAAATAATCCACGCCCCAGCCCGCATACAACCCAATCATCGAGTCATACCAGGCCTGTCCGGCAGCATTATCCTTGATCCCATAATTGTCGTTGTTCCAGGGGCAGACATCCGTCGCGTCCGCCGCCTCGCCCGTCGTAAACTGCGACCCGGCAATCGGCACATTCCGCTTCGCGCTCTCTCGCGGAACTCCCCGAATCAGATGAATCCCAAACTTCAGCCCTTGCCCATGCACCCAATCCGCCAGCGGCTTCAATCCCGCGCCATTCGCCGCATCCGGAAAGCGATTCAGCGCCGGAATCAGCCGCCCATTCGCGTCATACACAAACTTCTGCGAATCCGTATCCGCCCCATACGGATTCTCCAGATACCACCCCTCATCGATCACCGCATACTGCCAGCCAAACTCCCTGATCCCCGCCAACACCGCAACATTGGCCTTGAAATCCGCCTCATTGATCGTCAACCCATAAGCATCCCAGCTATTCCACCCCATCGGCGGCGTAGGAGCCAGCGTTTGAGCGTGAACAGGCATAGCGGCAACCATAAGGGCTAAGACGGAAAGCAGCACAAGTCGGCGAAAATTCAGCATGTGAAAACGTATACCACACAATCACCTCAAATAGCACCACCTTAACCACCCTCAAACAATACTTGTCATCCTGAGCGAAGTGAAGGATCTGATGTTGTACTTGAACTTGCCTTGTACTTATTCCCGCAGGGAATCTGCTGTTTACTTCTTCCCCCGACTCGAAAGTACAAACTTATTCCCATCCGGATCTTCAAAAATCGCGCTCGTCCCCCAGAACTCCGTCTTCGGCTCCTGAAAGAAGACGACGCCTTTCGCCTTCATCAAGGCAGCCGTAGCAAACACATCGTCGCCCCAGAACGAGATCGAGTGAAACGACCCAATCCGATCCTCATGCCCCTCCGGCGTAAACAGCGCCAACCCCGTATCCGCACCCGGAATCATCAACTCGATCCACCGCTGCGTAGGCGTAAACGCCTGGTCCGTCGTCACCTTGAAACCCAGCGCCTCCGTGTAAAACCTCAGCGCCACATCCTGATCACGCACCGGAATCCCCACAAACTTCACCCCTCGAATCATCGCCACCCTCCTTTCGATTCCCGGAGCATAGCGCGTAAGCAATGCAGGCGCAATCAGGTAAAAGTTGCTATAGTAGTGATCAGTATAGAGATGCACGCATTCGACACATACGTAATCGACACGCTGATGCGCGACCTCGTGGGCCACGACCGCAAGCCCACCAGCTTCCTCGTCTATCTATGGCTTTCCGCCGAGCAATCGAAGAATAATGCCGAAGTTACAGCAAGTTATCGGCAGATAGCCGAATCCATCGGCGTCTCCAAGAGCTCCGCACAATCCTCTGTAACTTGGCTGTTGCGCCGCAAGCTTCTAGCAGTCACCCGCGAATCCGTCACAGCCACGCCAAGTTACCGCGTACTAACTCCATGGAAACGCCCCGCCGCTCAGCGAACCCCGTAAGCCGGCTCAGCAGCCCTCGCGGCAATTGTCTTTGCAACGGCAGCCACGCGCTCATAAGATTCGAGGCGGTCGGCGTGCTCATATAAGTCCGTCACCACAATCACCTCATTGGCGCTCGTAGCCCGCGCCAGATCCTCCAGTCCCGCCCGCACCGTCGCATCCGAGCCCACAATCGCCGCTCCTAGCCGGTTTCCGACCGCCGTCTGCTCCCACGGCTGCCAAATCCCCTCCATCGAGTCCACCGGCGGCAACAGCTCCACTGGAAGTCCCCGGATCAGCCGCAAAAACCGCTGTTGCGGAGAGGTAAACAGCCGTCCAGCCCTCGCATCCGTCTCCGCCGCAATCACCTGCACGGCCACCATCAGATGCGGCTCGGCCAATGTCTCACTCGGCCGAAACTGCTCCCGGTACAGCCGCGAAGCCACATACAGATCGTCCGGAGCAAAGTGCGCGGCAAACGCAAACGGCAGCCCCAGCCGCGCCGCCAGTTGCGCGCTAAAGGTGCTCGAACCCAGCAGCGTGACCGGCACATTGCTGCCCTGCCCTGGGACAGCCCTCACCGCTTGCCCCGGCCGCTCCGGCGCCAGATACCCGCGCAGCTCCGCCAGCAACTCCGGAAAATCTTCGCCCGTCTGCCCGCTGACCCGCCGAAGCGCCCGCATCGTCGCCGGATCTCCACCCGGAGCACGTCCCAGCCCCAGATCGATCCGCCCCGGATACATCGCCTCCAGCGTCCCAAACTGCTCCGCCACCACCAGCGGAGCATGATTCGGCAGCATCACCCCGCCGCTGCCCACGCGAATCGTCCGCGTCGCCCCAGCCACATGCCCAATCAACACCGAAGTCGCCGAACACGCCAGGCCAGCCATCGAGTGATGCTCCGCCAGCCAATACCGCGTGTACCCGAGGCCCTCAACATGCCGCGCCAAGTCCACCGACCGAGCAATCGCGCTTCCTGCCGGCTCCCCAGTCCGCATCCCCACCAAATCCAAAACCGATACCGCCAACCCGTTTTCCATACCCATTCGATGTGTCAACTAGTGGAACCGATGCAAACCGAAGCGATCCGCCCCTGTTGTGTCCACGGTGTAGATGGCAACTTGTCTTTTCTAAAAGTCATCCACCGCCTGTCCGAACCACGGGGAATGAATAGCTCTTGCCGTTGTTGTTCTTGCTTTTCTTTCTGTCATTCCTGCAGGGAATCTGCTGTTGCCGTTGCCGTTGTCGTTGCCCTTGCTTTTCTTTCTGTCATTCCTGCAGGGAATCTGCTGTTGCCGTTGCCCTTGCACCTGCAATTCGCACAGCCATTCCGTCCATCGCGCCTTTCGCCGCGTAGCTTGAACTCAAACTCCCTCATAACTCGAAAACACGTCAATCTTTTCGCTTGACAGCAGCCCATAACTCCCGGAAACTCATTTCCACCGGGAGGGAAACCTTGCCATTGCTCGCCCCTTTTGCTCCTTCGATCGCATCCGCAGCCCGATTCGTCGCAAACTTGCTGCAAACTGCCCCCCCCCCTTGCAAATGGGGCGCGGCGCGGGGACACAATCCCGCATTCGACGCTACGGCGCCCAAACTTGCCTGCAATAGGCCTCGTCTTGCTGACTGCCATGTGCGTTCCGGCAAATGCCCAAACCCTTCCAGGCATCGGCAAACCGAGCCATCGCCCCCAGGCTACCTTGCCGCAGATGTATGAATACGCCTTCCGCATCCAGAACAACCTGGAACAGGGCGCCGTCGATCTCGGGACGCACACTGGCGCCAAATCCGCCAGTTTTCTCCAATCCGACCTCCAGCTGACGGAGGATCAGTTTGCAGCCTTCCGAAGCGCCGCCCAGCGATTCGGACCGGCGGACAGGGGGATAACAGGTCGAATCCTCGCATTGGCGGCAGCCGACAGAGCCGAACATCCACGCATAAGACGGCTGGGCAGCAAGACACAAGGTCAGATCGACTCCCTCGTAGCCGCGAGGCTCAGCGCAGCCGCCGAACAAGAGTCCGCAATCCATCAATCTCTCGACGCCGAGTCCGCTCAACAGTTGGACGCAAGAATCGCCATCCTCTACTCGCAACCGGCAAGTGATCCGCCGCCGGTGAGACGCGGCGCCGCAAAACTTCTGAGGGATGGTCCTAACGCATCCGGAAACCCGAACGCCATAGAGAATCCTCCCACAGGCAACCCCGCCGACCCCATAGAAGCCTGCGACGACGATGGTGGCGTGTACGACTTCGCAACCGGAGACTGCGATTCTGGCGGCGGTGGTGGAGGTGGCGGGGGCGCTCCAGCAGCCGACAACACGCCTGTAATCACTGGAATCGATCCCAGCGTCTGGAGTCCGGGCTCGACGGCCAGCGTAACCTTCACCGGGCAATACTTCGGTACCAACGCGCCCAACCTGACCTTCTCCCCCGGCGCCGGCATCGGCTACACATTGTCGAGGTACAGCGATACGCAGATCGTCGCATCTGTAAACGTAGCGTCGGGCACACCCAACGAGGATGTCGCGGTCGCCGTCACCAACAACGGCTACGGCGGGAGCGCATTCTACGGCGGCAGCAGTGGTCAGTCGGCCACAAGTACATCCGTAAATGCGTCGGTGCGATCACCGATAAATACGCCCGAGATTACGGTGGTTGGTTGGGTAAATGGTCAAGCGCCCGATCTTGCGACGCTGCCAACGGGGGCGAATTCGAACCTAACCAGCAGCTTAGCCGACCCCTCAGAGTGTGCAGCTTTGGTCGCGGACTGGGCTGTCTTGCATGAGCGCATATATTTGTACACAGCTGCGGACACGGCGTATGCCAATGCCTGGCTCCTAAAAAGTTCTGCGAATACTCCTCCGCCCAGCGATCCGTACACAGGTGTCACACCATCCGTTCTCCAAAGTGCTGGCAACTTCCGGCTCTTCAACGACTTCGGTCATGGTGGCGGATTTTACCAAATTGGCTCAACGCCAAACCCCTGCGGAGCGACTGCACCGACCTTGGTGCTCAACTGGATCGACAAAGGACAGCCCAGTCCATATCAAGGCGCCACTGGCACCTCA
>Ga0302325_10027984_pt1 | contig 11674 bp, 8 predicted proteins | sample Palsa_T0_2_FD_201948 | JGI IMG/M metagenome (GOLD analysis project Ga0302325, IMG submission 201948) | Peat permafrost microbial communities from Stordalen Mire near Abisko, Sweden - Palsa_T0_2 | ecosystem: Environmental > Terrestrial > Soil > Palsa > Peat permafrost | place: Sweden: Abisko... | reverse complement strand
ATCGGGATATTGGTGGTCTTGGGTGGACTCTTGTGCGGAAATTCAATCGTTGCGCAAGACGCGCCGGATGCTCCGTTGCTCGATCAGCTGAAAAAGGAAATTAAAGTGACGAAGATGGGTACGGACTCGACCGGAACTTCGGTGACCGACCCCGGTACGGTGCTGGTGCTGAAGAAAGGCGGGGTGTACGGGGTTCCGCAGTCCACGACGGTGATCGTGGCACCGTCGACGTTTAAGGATAACGAACTGCATCAGCCCGGACTGGTGCAGAGGTCGATGATCCTGAAGGTCAGCAAATTGCTGACCGTCGACGAGAAGGTATATGTCACCAAGATTGACGTGAAAGCGAAAGAAGACAAAGTGGTGCTGACGATAACGGAATGCGACAAATGCAACAACGTCCAGGATCCTTCGTCGTACAAGGGAGCGATTCAGTTCCAATTTCCCAAAGGCTACCTGGAAAAGGCCGATGCTGGTCAGGTGGCGGACGTGATCCACCAAGTGCTGGCGGTGCCCACCGACGCGGACAACAAGGACAACAATAACAACAATAACCAGCAGCAAGCACAGGGCGCCGACCAGCAGCAAGGCCAAGAGCAACAACAGCAACAGGCCCCGGCGCAGCCGGCAGCGGCGCCGGCGAACATCGTGCTGGGTATGGCGCTGAACGACGTAACCACCGCGCTGGGTCAGCCGGAAAAGATGGTGAATCTCGGGAAGAAGCAGATTTACGTTTACAAGGACCTGAAGATTACCTTTGTGGACGGCAAGGTTACCGACGTTCAGTAGTACGCAGGACTGAGTTGTTGAAGCCTTGGGTGGGGAGTGAGGCGAGTCGCCTCTGCTCCACCTGTTCGAACCGCAAACCCCAAAAGATCAGTGTTCTAGCGCCGCTGGCGGGCGATTGCGGGCCGTTGACGCCGTTGGCGGCGCGGCCTAAGATAGCTGTCTTGCCGAACTCCAGCCGCATATTCCGCAGGTATTCCCCCCTTTCTGGTTGTCGCTACCTGGGCGTCGTGGCCGCCATGGTGTTGAGTTTCGCCTGGTCGTCTTATGCAGAGAAGCCGAAGGACCTCAGACCCCAAGGGTACGTCAGCGATTTCGCCGGGATTCTGAGCGATTTGACCAAGAACAAGCTGGACGCGATTTGCGAGGAAGTGGACCACAAGGCCCAGGCACAAATTGCAATCGTCACCGTCAAGTCCCTGGAAGGCGAACCCATCGAGCAGTATTCCGTGGAGCTGGCTGAGCAATGGGGCATCGGACCCAAGGGAAAAGATCGCGGGATAATGATTCTGGTCGCGCCGAACGAGCATCGTGACCGCTTCGAAGTGGGATATGGCCTGGAGCCGATCCTTCCTGATGGAAAGGTCGGCGGTTTCAGCAGGGAAGCGGTACCCCTGCTGCGCCAGGGCGACTACGATGCGGCGGTGTTGCTGTTTACTCAGCGAGTGGCTGCGGTAATCGCGCAAGATCGCGGTGTTACGCTGGATTCGCTCTCCGATGCACCGCCTCCGCCCGCCAAGGAGCGCAGCGAGCCGGCGCCAGCGTCAGGCATCCCTATCGGCCTCATTCTCTTTTTGATTTTTTTCGTCGGGTTCCCGTTGCTGCGCATGATGTCCGGAGGCGCAGGACGGCGCCGTGGAATTTGGTGGATGGGCGGACCGTGGATTGGCGGGGGAGGCTGGGGTGGCGGCGGATTTGGTGGTGGGGGCGGGGGTAGCGGTGGCGGAGGGTTTGGCGGATTCGGGGGCGGTTCGTTCGGCGGCGGCGGGGCCAGTGGCAGTTGGTAGTTGAGCGGAATTGGGAGCGGGCGATGGACGATAAACTCGATCAGTTCGTGGAACGAGTGAAAGCGGCTTCGAAAGAAAACCTGAAAGCGGTGGTGCTGTTCGGCTCCGCGGTTTCGGGAGAGTTCCACGCCAAGCACTCCGACCTGAACCTGCTGTGCCTGGTGGGCGCCGCCAATATCGGGGCGCTGGAACTTTTGCGGCCGGAGTTTTCCTGGTGGGTGAAACAGAAGCAACCTCTGCCGCTGGTTTTCACCCTCGATGAGCTGCGGCGTTCGGCGGATATCTTCGCCATCGAGCTAATCGACATCAAAGCGCACCATCGCATGTTGTTCGGCGAGGATTTTTTGAATGGCCTGGCGGTGCCGCTGCGTCTGCACCGCCATCAAATCGAACGCGAGCTGCATACCAACTGGCTGCGGTTGCGCCAGCGCATTCTGGCCATTCCCAACGGCGAGCCGCACCTGGAGCTGATGCTGGCATCGATCTCGACGTTCACCACGTTGTTCCGGCACACCCTGATTGCCATGGGCGAGCCTGCTCCGGAACGCAATCGCGAAGCCATCGAACGGGTGGCGCATCTTTCCGGGGCGGACCCGGGCGGATTTCTCGAGGTGCTGGATATCCGGGAAGGAAAGAAGAACGCCAAGACGATGGATATCGAAGCGGCGCTACAACGGTTTTTGGCATTCGTGGAAGCGGTGACCAATGAGGTGGACCACCGATTTGCGGATATCTAGGGAAAAGGCGGCGCTGCGGGCCGTGGTTCTAGCGGTGGCGGCGCTGGTAATACATTGATTCGCTCGGGAAACTATTCGTGGAGGTTTTGAGATGAAAAAAGGGCTGGCAGTCGTTTTGATCCTGGTCATCGGCATCATATGCGTCGCGGTATTTGTTGGAGGAATGTACGCCGGGCGGCGCAATCAGATGGTCACCAAAAACGAAGCGGTAAAGGCCGCGTGGTCGGAAGTGGATGTGAACCTGCAGCGGCGCTCGGATCTGATCCCCAATTTGGTGGCCACGGTGCAGGGTTTTGCGGCGCAGGAGCAGACCGTGTTTCACGACATCGCGTCGGCCCGCGCCGCGCTGGGTGGGGCGCAGACCCCGTCGCAGAAGATCGCGGCGAACGGGCAATTGGATAGCGCGCTGAGCCGCTTGCTGGTGGTGGTGGAAAATTATCCGCAACTGAAATCGAATGAACAATTCCTGCGTTTGCAGGACGAACTGGCGGGCAGCGAGAATCGCATCGCGGTGGCGCGCAAGCGTTACAACGATGCGCTGCAGGACTACAACACCTACATCAACCTATTCCCGAACAACGTTTTCGCCGGTTGGGGCGGCTTCCAACGCAACGACGCTTACTTCACCGCGTCGGAGCCCGCGCGGCAAGCGCCCAAGGTGGAATTCCCGGCCCCTAATCGGTAGGCCGGAAACAAGCGCGGCCAGCCTACAAGTCCACGTATGGCCATGCCATTGTAAGAGCTGGAGATAGTTTCGAACGTTACCACTTCGTCGTGGCGCTTCTTGACCCCACCCCCCGGCTGCGCTACGCTTTTACATTGGCCCGCGTCATAGGGAGAACCTCCGCAACTAGATGCGACATACCGTTCAAGTAGTCGGGGAGCTATCCGAGCTGTTTGGGACCCTCGACGAAAATCTGAAGCTGTTCGAGTCCTCTTTTCACGTCACCATTCACCCGTGGAACAATAACCTCGAGATCGAAGGCGATGCCTCGCACGTTCGCCGAGCCGTCAGCGTGTTGGAGGAATACAACCATCGCGCGCGCGAAGGGCGGCCGCTGGGCAGGGACGAAGTGAAATCGGTGCTGCACCTGGCCGCCTCCGGTCCGGAAAACGAGGTGCGCGAAGCGTTTTCGCCGCTACGCAACCATCTCTCCGGCAAGAAGACGGTGATCCCCAAAGGCCCGAATCAGCGCTTGTACATGGAAGCGCTAGAAACCCACGATATGGTGTTCGCCACCGGCCCGGCCGGGACCGGCAAGACTTACCTCGCGGTCGCGAAAGCCGTTTCGGCGCTGCTTTCCAAGCAGGTAAGCCGAATCATTCTGGCGCGGCCGGCGGTGGAAGCGGGCGAGCGACTGGGTTTTCTTCCCGGGACGCTGCAGGAGAAAGTGGATCCGTACATGCGTCCCCTGTACGACGCGTTGCACGACATGCTGGAAGCCGACAAGCTGGCGCGATTTATGGAGAAGGGCATGATCGAAGTGGCGCCGCTGGCATTCATGCGCGGACGCACGCTCAACGATTCGTTCGTGATCCTGGACGAAGCGCAGAACACCACCAGCGAACAGATGAAGATGTTCCTCACGCGGCTGGGCTTCCATTCCAAAGCGGTGATTACCGGCGACGTCACCCAGATCGATTTGCCGAACGATAAACGCTCGGGAATGATCGAAGCGTTGGAAGTGGTGGCCAAAGTGGAAGGCATCGCGATGGTGCAGTTCAACGACCGCGACGTAGTCCGCCACACCCTGGTGCAGCGAATCATCAAGGCCTACGAAGAATATCAACGCGGGGATGGGCCCGGCGGAGCCCGGCCCAACGGGTCAAACCACCACCACCGGGCGGCGAACCGCAGCGGCTCTGCCGAGTAGTCCCCCCAGATGATTGTTAATCGCCAACGCGGAGTCCGTATTCGCACCACAGCGCTCGAAAGTTATTGGAAGCGGGTGGCCAAGCTGGTGAAAGTGCCGGCGGAGGCGCTCACGATTTGCTTTGTGGAGAATCGGGAAATCGCGCGTTGGAACCGAGCTTACCGCGGAAAAAAGGGCGCGACCGACGTGCTTTCGTTTCCGGTGGAAGCGCCGAACGGACACCGGCCGCGAGGCCGCGCAGCAGAGTTTTTCTCCAGGGCAACGGGCAGCACGTCCTATTTGGGTGATATCGCGATCGCGCCCGCGATTGCCAAGCGCGGTGCGATGCGCTTCGGCCGCACCATCGACGACGAACTACGCATTTTGATCCTGCACGGAGTGCTGCATCTGCTGGGTTTCGATCACGAAACCGATCGCGGCGAGATGGAACGTCGCGAGGCTTGGCTGCGGCGCCAGTTAGGGCTGGCCTGAGCAATGGCAATTTTCCTATATACGCTGGGGGTGCTGGGGCTGAATGCCGGCCTGGTCCTCTTTTCCTATTTCGACCGCGTTTACCGCGAGATCGGGCGCGTCACCACCGGCCGCATTCACCAGCACTTGGATCGATTCGAGTCGGAAATCGAACCGCGGCTGCATGTCGAGCGGCGGCGAGGAAATCTGGCTTTCAGCTTGTTGGCGAAGCTTTGGCTGGTGATCGTCGCGGTAGCTACCACCCGCGGAGTGGTATTTTTTGTTCCGGGAACGTGGGAAGCCGCCGCGGAAATGGTGCTGTTCCTGGGCACGCAGGTGGTTTTCTCCATGTTCTTCCTTCCCAGCGTGCTACTGGCTCGCGCGTCCGGACGCTGGAGTTCGCCGCTCGTCTGGATCGTGCGCGTTTTCCTGGCGCTGATCTGGCCGGTGCTGGCCGTGCTGGAACTGGGTATCTCACTTCTGCATCTCTCGGAGGACAGCGAAACCGGATCGGCGCGGCGTCGTCTGCCGGACCAGGAAGCGCTGGAGGCGCTAATGGAAACCGCCACCGAAGAGGGGATTCTGGAGCAGGACGAAGCGCGACTGATCGAGCAGGTGGCCGAATTCCACGACAAGCGCGTGCGCGAACTGATGACGCCGCGGCCGGACGTTGTCGCCATCCCCGCCGCCGCTTCAATCGATCAGCTGCGCCGATTGCTGATTGACACCAAATTCTCGCGCCTGCCGGTGTACGAAAAATCGCTAGATGAAGTGGTGGGCATCGTCACCGCTCGCGACGTTCTCGCGGTGTCCGAGCTCGACGCCGCCCGACGGACGGTGCGCGAGCTTACCCGCCCCGCGCTGTTCGTGCCGGAAACCAAGTCCGGCTCCGAGCTGCTGCAGGAAATGCGCCGGAAGAAACAGCAACTGGCGATCGCCATCAATGAGTACGGCCTGGTTGCGGGTGTGGTGACGGTGGAAGATCTAATTGAGGAAATTGTCGGAGACCTCGGCGAAGACGATCGCGTGCCGGTTCCCGACGTGGTACGCGAAAGCCAATCGAGCGTGCTGCTGCGCGGCAGCGCCAGCGTGGAAAAGCTCCAGGAAGTGTTCGGAATCGAGCCGGTGAATGAAGGGGCGGGACACTCATCGGCGACGTTGGCCGGCCTGCTCAGCAGCATTTCCGGCCATGTGCCGGTTACCGGCGAAATCGTCGATTACGACGGCCTGCGCTTTGAAGTGCTCGAGGCCAATCAGCGCAAGGTTTTGCGCTTGCGCGCGCGGCGCCTCGCCGACGGCACCAGCCACGCCGAATCCGCCTGAGGTTCCCACTTCAAGCTTGATGTGTTCCAGCACGCGGTCGTGAATCCGATGAATCAAGAAATCGCTCCACAGTCGCCAATAAGCCTCCGGCGCGATTTGGATTTCGTACCACGTGCTGCCTTCGAGCCGGGTCCGCCCTCCGGGAAGACTTACCAGGCGAAACTCGCCCCGACGCGAACGTAGATATCCGTGCAAATGGGGAGGGGATAGATTTGCGTAGATGCTTAGCTCGCGAAGAGGATCTGGCGAACTGGCGACACCGAATCCCAGACGCTTTCCTGGTTCCCAGTCGGTGATCGGTTCCACAAATGCGCCGGTGGAGAATACGCAGTAGCGCACCGCGCCTACCCCGCTCCCCTCGATGTGCGCGTACCGTGGATATGCTATCCCGAGACGGAAGAACATATCGGTAGGCTCCGCGATTGGCTCAAACGCGATCACGTGCGGCCACACCTTTTCCGGCGACGCCTCAATGATCACCGACGATTGAACTTCGTGCAGCATCCTGCCGGTGACGTGCGCAGGTTCGAGCACCACACAGACCGGCAGTAGCAGCATTGCGGAGATTGCCGGGGGAATGGCGCGCTGTCCGCACAGAGCTATGGCGCGCCCCACGAGTGCTCCCAGCAGGCCCACTGCCAGGCCAATGGGTAGCATCATGGCAATACATAGCGCTCCCTCCAACGCGAGCAACAAGAACACGCCGGAGGCGACCAGGAACATAACAATGGTTACCATGATGGTTTCCCGGAGCCGCGCGGAATAGCCTCGATTAAACAGGAATGCGGTCAGCGCGCCCATCCCAAACGGCCCGCCGAGGATCGTGGTGAAGCCGTATTGCTCCCGCAGAAGCACCCCTAAAACGACCATCACAATCCCGAGACATACGCCCGCACCAATGCTACGGAGAGCGTTCGGTGTCCTTGTGCCGCCGGGTTTGCTGGCGCTACGGAAGCGAGCGTCGTTCGAAGATGTGGGCGCCAGGCAGAGGGCGGCCATCAGCGCATAGTTGAGATAGGGGACAAAGAAAATCATCGTCCACCATGGAGAGATTCCGGCATCTGTCGAGCGCCGCAACGTGAGGGCTACGCCTATCCAGAGGAAAGGGAGCAGCCAGAGAAGAAGGGCGGGCAGGAGCCAATATGACGCGCCGGGAAGAACAGACCAGAGCAGGGAATGCGTCGAACGGAGGTAGTCGGTCGGCTTCCAAAAGCGTCCTGTCGACAGTCCGAAGAGCGCCACATCGCCGGCGTACTTAATCGCGGCTAGACTGAAACCAGCCAGGCAATAAGTGCGGCGATCGACCGGAGAATCGAGCCTCGACAGAAACCGAAGAAGCCTTCCAAACGCGTTGGACATTCGAGCGTTCCGTGATTCCGGAAAGAGTAGGGCCGGTCAGTCGGGCAGTAAACACCTACCGCACGCATCCGTTCGCCAGAGCAACGCATTTCCGGTAACCCGTCCCGGTTCTAAACATCTGACGCTGCATGAAAGGTCCCTGTGTGGAGCACCTTTTGATTGTCGCTGAGTTGTTATTTGGACGAGATCGGAATCATGACGCTGACGAGCGTCCCCTGGTTGTCGGAACGTATTTCCAGCCGCCCACCCATTTCGGACACCCGCTCGCGCATTCCTGAAAGGCCCACTCCGGTTTGGCCGCCTGTCGTTTGGATGCGTTCCAGGAGGTCCGAAGGCATCCCGAGGCCGTGATCCCGCACTTGGAGAGAGATTTCGGCGTCACTAATTTCGAGAAGGATCTCCGCCCGTGGACTTTTGGAATGACGATGGATGTTGGTCAGAGCTTCCTGTAAGACGCGGAAGAGAACCAGTTCGACGGTGTCCGGCACCTGGTCCAGGTTGGATGGTAACGCCAGGGTGACGTCGATCCCGCTGCGCTTGGCAAAGCCTTCGACGTACCATTTTGCCGCCGCCGCAAGTCCAAGTTCGTCCAGCAGCGGCGGATGCAGCAGATGGGAAAGGGTGCGGGTCTCGGAAATACAACGATCGGTTATCTGTTCGATTTCCGAATAAATGGCGTCGGCCCCTTCCGCCCCGGCATGTCTGAAAAGCTCGAGGTTCATTTTCAACGCCGCCAAATACTGGCCGAGGCTGTCGTGCAGCTCGCGCGCAATTCTCCGGTGCTCGTCGTCCTGCATGCGCAGCAAACGTGACGACAGGTTCTGCAGCGCCAAAGTGCGTTCTTGCAGCGCGGCTTCCGCTTGCTTGAGCTCGCTGATGTCGAAGCCGACGCCGTGCAGAAACCAGGGCCGTCCGTCCGGCTTTCGCACCATCTTCACTTCGCATTGAAACCACACCACTTTCCCATCCCGTGCGATCACCCGGTACGCGGATTTCAGCGGTTTGCCGGTAAGAAACGTCTCGGCCGCGTCCACGCTCCAGCGTTGCTTGTCGTCGGGATGGACTCGCTCATACCAGCGAATCGGATCCTCCAGCCACTCGGCCTGGGAGAAGCCCAGCGCCGATTCGATTTGCGGGCTGACGTAGGCCTCACTGATCCCGCGTTCCAAATATGCGATGAAAACCAGGGCCGGAATTTGCTCGACCAACACCCGATACATGTTTTCGTGCGGCGGCAACTCTGGGTCCGCGTGGGTTCCGCGCTGTCCGTTGTTGGACACCTCGCTGTAGGTTGGTGGGGACTGTGGATCGTTCAGGAACACCGCCGCCAGGTCACTGAGAATCGCTTCCGCGTCCGCAGGGGTCACCCGCTGGTCATGCGGGGGGCTTGGATGCGCGTCGTACTGCTTCGCATTACGATGGTCTTCGGACATCCCTGTGGGACCTCGTAACCGCCGCCCATGAATCGCCGAGAATCGGTCGCTAACATGGGAACCGGGAACTACGTGGGTACGGAAGCGGTTGCGTTCCCCAGGGAACCGCTCCAAGCGCCGGCCAGCAAATGCCGTGAATCCAGATCTTGTCGAAGTACTAAGTAGCGGGACCGTGCCAATTCCGATCATCCGTTTCTAACATCGATGGGCAGTATCCAGCAAGCAGGCATCGGCGGCGTGATTGCAAAGAAGTTAAATCCCGCCAAGCGGCAATGAGCAGTTTGGAGTCAGGGCCCCAGTCCGGTGACCGCGTTAATTTAATAGGGACCTAGCCGTAATCTGCTACGCCTAGTTGACTTGGTTCCTATGCTCAACCTAAGATGCCGCACGTGTCTGCCAACGACTGGCGTATCGATCAGGTTATCTCTCACTACCGAATCGTCGACAAACTCGGCGGAGGCGGCATGGGAGTGGTGTACAAAGCGGAGGATACGCGCCTCCATCGCTTTGTTGCGTTGAAGTTCCTGCCGGACGCCGTTGCGAAGGACACCCAAGCGCTAGCGCGTTTTCAACGAGAGGCACAAGCGGCCTCTGCCCTGAACCATCCCAACATCTGTACGATTTACGACATCGGCGAAGCGGACGGCAAAGCGTTCATCGCCATGGAGTTTCTCGACGGCCAGACGCTGAAGCACCTGATCGGCGGCAACCAAATCGAGCTCGACACCTTGCTCGATCTTGCCATTCAAATCGCCGACGGCCTGGATGCGGCGCACAGCGACGGCATCGTGCATCGCGACATCAAGCCCGCCAATATTTTCGTCACCAAGCGCGGGCACGCCAAAATATTGGACTTCGGCCTCGCGAAGGTGGCTGCCACACGGGCCGGCGCCGGCATCAGCAAATCCGAAACCATGGCCACCATGGGCGTGGACTCCGCGCAACTCACCAGTCCCGGGACAGCCATGGGCACCGTTTCGTACATGTCGCCGGAGCAAGTTCTGGGCAAAGAACTGGACGCGCGGACCGACCTCTTTTCCTTTGGCATCGTTCTCTACGAAATGGCCACGCGCACTCTCCCGTTTCAGGGGGAGAGTTCCGGCGCTATTTTCGACGCGGTTCTGCACAAGTCTCCGACCGCGCCGGTGCGGCTGAACAGCGCGCTTCCCCCTGAATTCGAGCAAGTGGTTCACAAGGCGATGGAGAAAGACCGCGACCTCCGCTACCAGATAGCCGCGGAAATGCGCGCTGACTTGAAGCGCGTGAGACGCGATACCGGTTCGGGGCGCGTGAACGTAAGCAGCGGCTCGTTCGCCACGGCTCCGGAATCCGGATCGAATGCGAGCGCGATCCCGAGCGTCAGCGGGAGCGCCGCGGCACAATCCTCGGCTCAATCCTCCGCGACTATTGCGCCGGTGACCACCGCCCAGCGCGGACCGTGGAAAATCATTGCGCTGGCCGCGATGGTGCTGCTGGCCGCGGCGTTGGCGGGATACAAACTTCTCAACCGCCCGGCGTCCTTAAATCTGCAAAATATGCAGATCGTGAAACTCACCGATAGTGGCAAAGCCTACCGCGTCGCGATCTCTCCCGATGGCCGTTATATTGTTTACGTTCTGATCGATGGCGAGCAGCGAAGCCTGTGGGTCCGCAATGTGGCTACCAAGAGCGATGTGCAAGTGCTCGCGCCGGACGTGGTGGCTTTCGCCGGCGTCGCCTTTTCTCCGGACGGCAATTACATTTATCTGACCCACTCCGATAAGACGACCACTCTATACAACTTCCTTTACGTTATACCGGTGCTAGGGGGCGCCCCGCACCAGATACTTCGTGACATTGACTCCGCAGTCAGCTTTTCTCCCGACGGGAAGCAGTTCGCTTTTATGCGAGGCGTCCCGGACCACAACGTGATCGAGATTCGAATCGCCAATGCCGACGGTAGCGGCGATCATCTGCTCGCTGCACTGCCGTCAGCCGTAAGCTTTCTGTGGGGAGTGGCGTGGTCGCCCGACGGCAAGACTGTGGCCGCATCCAACTTGCGACCCGGCAATAGCAATGTCTGGGCATTGGAAACGATCCATGTGGCGGACGGAAAAGTAAAGGAACTTTTTTCTGGTTCCGAATGGTTGGGAAGGCCTGCGTGGTTGCCGGACGGCAGTGCTATGCTGATACCGATCGCATCGCTCGCGGAGAATCGCTCGCAACTTTGGCTCGTCTCGTTTCCGAGCGGCGAGCGGCGGCGCTTCACCAACGACCTTTCCGACTATTCCCACGTCCTCGATCTCACCGCGGATGGAAAGATGCTGGTGGCCATCCAAAGGCAGCAGAACTCGCACATCTTTGTCCTGCCGGGTGGACAAGCGGCTCAAGCCAAGCAAATTACTTCCGGAGAAGTGACGGACAATGAGGTGGCGCCCGGCCCAGCCGGCAAGCTGCTGGTGCGCAGCCGGGAAAGCGATGTAGTACTGATGAATGCGGACGGGAACCAACGCAGCATACCCCAGCCCGGCCTACGCGACTACACCAGCATCTCCGGCTGCGGCGACCGCTATCTTCTATTTCATTCGTTTGAGGAGGGTAAAACTTGGCTGGTGCGCAGCGATGCCGACGGCACCAACCCAGTGAAACTGATCGACGACGCTTCAAACTCGGAATGCTCTCCGGATGGCACATGGGCGATGTATGTCTCCGGTTCCGGACAAAAT
>Ga0302325_10027983_pt1 | contig 11674 bp, 12 predicted proteins | sample Palsa_T0_2_FD_201948 | JGI IMG/M metagenome (GOLD analysis project Ga0302325, IMG submission 201948) | Peat permafrost microbial communities from Stordalen Mire near Abisko, Sweden - Palsa_T0_2 | ecosystem: Environmental > Terrestrial > Soil > Palsa > Peat permafrost | place: Sweden: Abisko... | reverse complement strand
CGGCTTAACGGTGGTGTGTGAACTCCTTGAAGAGCAATAGCAGGTGGTGAAGCAGTACCCCAAGGATCATAGTGTCCCTTTCTTGGACTGGCGATTTGTCACCCGACACCCACCGAGTATCGGAGTTGTTACTAAGTTACCCAACCGATTTTCTCCCTTCGGTTGGACAACCCCCTGGACGAATCTCAAGATATCCCGGTATCAACCGAGTGTCAACCAGAATCCGGAGTAATGGGGTTAGCACCCGATACCGCTAAGTCCGCAATGGTGATGATTGCGGAGCGATGGGTAGGGATGATGGGCCGGAATGTGCAAGAGTGCTCGCGGTGAGGGCGTTTCCTTGGGCACTGCTCGCGCTCGGCGCGCTGATCGCCGTCATCACCATGGTGCCCTCCGCCGGCGCGACCCCGGCCTCGCGCTGGTCGACTCCCATCCTCGTCGATCCGCCGACCGGCGCGACACTCGAGAGCGTCTCGTGTCCATCGCGGTCGCTGTGCGTCGCCGCCGACGATAACGGGAACATCCTGACATCGACCGACGCGGCGGCGCGCACACCGGCGTGGCGAATCATCAGCTTCCTCACGGCGAGTGGCGGCTCGGGTATGAACCCGGCCGGATTCACCAGCGTATCCTGCCCCTCGCGGTCATTTTGCGCTGCTACGGATTCGACAGGTGATGTCGTCACCTCGACCGATCCGGCCGGCGGCAGGGCGCGGTGGACGTTGGCGACGATCGACTCCGGCGCTGAGCTCAGCGGCGTTTCGTGCCCGACCGCGTCGCTGTGCGTAGCGATTGATAGCGCGGGTCCGATTTTCACCTCTACGGCTCCGGCCGGCGGTGCGGGGGCTTGGCAGCGCACTGCCGTGCCCGTGTCGGACTCGCGCACCGCGGTATCGTGCGCGTCGCCGTCGCTGTGTGTGGCGGTCGACAACGGCGGGCGTGCGGTCGTCTCGGCCAACCCGACGGGAGGCCGGAGCGCGTGGAGCGCCGTGAAGGTGGGGCTCCCGTCGAACTCGAACGATGCCGCCGGCGTCTCGTGCGCGAGTGCGGCTCTGTGCGTCACCGCCGAGGGGAACCGGATCGTCACCTCGCGAGATCCCGGCGGCGGCGCGAGTGCGTGGCACGTGACGAAGCTCCCCGGCGCGGGCCTCGAGGCGGTGTCGTGTCCGTCGGCATCGCTGTGCGTTGCCGCCGGCGTGAACGGAGATGCCGTCAGTTCGAGCAGGCCGACGGGGGCCGCCGGTGAGTGGCACAAGGTGAGAATCGCGGACGACGCGATTCCGGGCCTGGCGTGCGTGCCTCGGTCGTACTGCGTCGCGGTCGACGTCAACGGGCACGCGATCGCTTCGACCGAACCCGGCGGCCCCGCCGAGACCTGGTCAAGGACGCTGGCGGATCCGATCCCGACGACGCTGAACTCCGTCTCGTGTCCGTCACCGAAGCTGTGCGTCGCCGGCGACGATGACCTGCGCCTCGTCACCACTACTCACCCAGTCGGTGGCGAGGAGGCGTGGCGGGTGCTCTCAGTCGGCTCTGGCTTCCCGGGAACGATGGCAACCCGGCGGACTACATGTCCACAGGCGGTGCGTACACGGGGGTCGCCTGCGTGTCAGCGTCCACCTGCGTGGCGGTCGACGACGGTGGCGACGTGGTCAGCTCGAAGGATGCGACCGGCGGCAGACGGAAGTGGCGCGGATTCCTCGTCGACCCGCATGCTGACGTCGATCTCGTGTGCGTCGAGGTCCCTGTGCGTGGCGGTCGATGACGCCGGCGACGTGGTGAGCTCGTCAGATCCAGGCGGCGGGTGACCGCCGGGCGTTATGCGCCGCGCGGCGGGTAACCGCCGGGCGCTACGCGCTTGGCGGCGGGTGACCGCCGGGCGTTATGCGCCGCGCGGCGGGTAACCGCCGGGCGCTACGCGCTGGGCGGCGGGTAACCGCCGGGCGCTACGCGCTTGGCGGCGGGTGACCGCCGGGCGTTATGCGCCGCGCGGCGGGTAACCGCCGGGCGCTACGCGCTGGGCGGCGGGTGACCGCCGGGCGCTACGCGCTGGGCGGCGGCCCCTACGCCGCCTGAGTCGGTCCGCGGTGTCCCTCGGACATGATCTCGTTGCAGAGCTCGACGCACTCGTTGCAGATCGCGACCGACGGCGTGGGCCCGCATACCATCGTCTCGACTTCGGCGTAAGCCTTAGCGCAGAACGAGCACCGGAGGCTGTCGGCTTCGATCGGCGTGATTCCGTCCGCCTCGGGTCCGGGTTCGACTGGATCCTCGCCCATAGGCCGGGATGGTAGCTCAGGGGGTGGGTCGGTCGCGGGCGGGCACGCGGGCGCGGGCGCGGGGACGCGGGGGCGTGCCGATTCCTCCCTCGTTCATCGGCGCCACGGGACCGCGATCGGTGCCGCGCACCGGCGATTGAACCGCGCGGCGACGCGACACGTATAAGTTCCGTGCTCGCCGACCGGCCGGCCCCAGAACTGACACCATGACCGAGCTGACACTATGAGAATCGCGATCGTCGGTGCGGGGATCTCCGGCCTCGTCGCGGCCCACCTGCTCCACCGTGAGCATGACGTGTCGGTATTCGAAGCGGCCGACTGGATCGGTGGCCACACCCACACCGTGCGCGTCGATGCTGCAGACGGCACCTACGACGTTGATACTGGCTTCATCGTCCTGAACGACCGCAATTACCCGAACTTCGAGCGACTGCTCGGCAAGCTCGGCGTCCCCACCCAGCCGAGCAACATGAGCTTCAGTGTCTCCGACGGGCGCGACTTCGAGTACAGCTCCACGTCACTGGGCGGCTTGTTCGCAAACCCGCGCCATCTCGCCTCGCCGGCATTCATGCGGATGCTGGCCGACGTCCGCCGATTCCAGCGCGAAGCCCGCGAGCTGCTGGCGAGTGAGGACGACGGTCCTTCACTTCGCGATTACCTCGAACAGCGCTCCTACTCCCGGGAGTTCGTCGAGCGGATGATCGTGCCCCAGGCGGCCGCCGTCTGGTCGGCCGATCCCCGCCAGATGTGGACCTTCCCGGCTCGCTTCCTGGCCCAGTTCTTCGAGAACCATGGGATGCTCGGCCTGCGTGGCCGGCCGAATTGGCGCACGGTTGCCGGCGGCTCGCACCGCTACGTGGAGCGGCTGACCGCGCCGTTCACCGAACGGATCCGGGTCTCGCAGCCAGTTACCGCGATCTCCCGTGTCGCCAACCACGTCGAGGTGAGGACCGGCGCGGGAGCGCCGCAGCGGTTCGATCGGGTCGTCATCGCCACGCACTCCGATCAAGCCCTCCGCATGCTCACGAATCCCAGCGACCGGGAGTGCGAGATCCTCGGCGCGATCCCGTATCAGCGCAACGAGGTGGTGCTGCACACCGATCGCCGGTTACTGCCGCGCCGGCGCCGGGCATGGGCGAGCTGGAACTATCACCTGCCCGCGGGTGACGCCGGCTCCGACGGTGCTGATACCTACGGCGGTGGTTCGAGCGTCACCTACCACATGAACCGACTGCAGAACCTGAGCGCGCGGGAGGAACTGTGCGTGACGCTCAACCTGACCAATCGGATCGACCCCGCGCGCGTGCTCGGCAGCTGGAACTACTCACACCCCGTGTACACATCTGCGGCGATGAGCGCCCAGCGGCGCAGAATCGAGATCGACGGCGTCGACCGGATCCACTACTGTGGCGCCTATTGGGGTTGGGGGTTCCACGAAGATGGGGTTGTGAGCGCCTTGAAGACGTGCACACCACTCGGAGGCCGGCTATGAGCACCGCCAGCGCAATCTACGAGGGGGTCGTCGGCCATCGCCGCTCCGAGCCACGAGAGCACGCGTTCGAGTACAGGCTGCAGATGATGTACATCGATCTCGGCGATCTGCCTGAGCTGTTCGACCGCCATCCACTGTGGTCATCCCGGCGCCCCGCGCTCGGCTGGTTTCGCCGCTCCGATTACCTCGGCGACCCCCGTGTGCCACTCGACGAGGCTGTGCGGGGAGTTGTGGCCGAACGCACGGGCTACCGCCCCGACGGCCCGGTACGGGTGCTGACGAACCTTCGGTGCTTCGGCCATTGCTTCAACCCCGTCAGCTTCTACTACTGCTTCGATCGGGCCGGTGAGCACGTGCAGGCGGTAGTCGCCGAGGTCACCAACACGCCTTGGGGTGAGCGCCACGCATACGTCTCACGTGAGCTGACGAGCCGGCATGCGAAGGAGCTGCACGTCTCACCGTTTCTCGCGCTCGACTACGAGTATGAGCTGCGCTTCGGTCAGCCGGGCGAGCAGCTCGAGGTTTCGATCGGCGCCGACCGCGGCGGCCGCCGCGAGTTCGACGCGAAGCTCTCGCTCGAGCGCCGGCCGCTCACCGGGCGCGCGCTGACGGCGATGCTGTTAGGGCACGCACCGGTCTCGATGAAGGTCAGCGCGGCCATCTACACGCAGGCGCTACGGCTACGTCTGAAGGGTATTCCGGTACAACCACATCCTCGGGAGGCGAGATGAGGTCGAACACGTTCGCGCGCGCAGTGGGCGTTCGTTTGCTCAGCCAGCTGCGTGGTGGCCAGCTGACCGTCGTCGAGCCCGACGGTCAGACGCTGAGGTTCGGCGAGCCCTCGTCGCTCGCGACCACGCTGACGATCCGTGATCCGCGGGCGTGGCGCGAATGGCTGCGCGGGAGCTACGGGATGGCGTCCTCCTACGCCGACGGGATGTGGGAGTGCGACGACCTCGTCGTGCTAACCAGGATCGCCGCGCGCAACGTAGCCGCTCTCGACCGGTTGCGCGCTCGGCTTGCTCCGGTCAGGCTGCCGATCCAGCGTGTCACGCGCCGTGTGCATGCCCCCACGATCAGGCGCAGCCGCCGCCAGATAGCCGCCCACTACGACCTCGGGAACGACCTGTTCGCGACCTTCCTCGACGAGACGATGATGTACTCGTCCGCTTACTTCCCCTCGCCCGAGGCGACCCTGCTCGAGGCTTCGGTCGCCAAGCTCGACCGGGTCTGCAGCAAGCTTGATCTCGGCCCTGAGGATCACCTGCTCGAGATTGGGACAGGCTGGGGAGGGCTCGCCGTGCATGCCGCCGGCACGTACGGCTGTCGCGTGACTACCACCACGATCTCACGCGAGCAGTACGACCTCGCGATCGAGCGTGTCCGCGAAGCCGGGCTGCAGGACCGCGTCACGGTCCTGCTCGAGGATTACCGCAACCTGACGGGCTCCTACGACAAGCTTGTGTCGATCGAGATGATCGAGGCCGTCGGCTGGCGTTACTTCGACACCTACTTCCGGCGCTGCTCGCAGCTGCTGAAGGCAGGCGGGGCGATGCTGCTGCAGGCGATCACGATCGATCACAGCGCTTACGAGGTCGAGAAGGAAGGCCGCAGCTTCATGAAGGACCTGATCTTCCCCGGCGGGTGCCTGCCGTCGCTCGAGGTGATCGACCGCTGCGTCGCGCGTACCGGCGTCCTGCGGACAGTGGATGTAGAGGACATCACGCCGCACTACGTCCGCACGCTGCGCTGCTGGCGCGAGCGCTTCGAGGCCGCCACAGCGCAGCTCGAGAACCTCGGCTACGACAGCCGCTTCCGGCGCCTGTGGAGGATGTACCTCGCCTACAGCGAGGGCGGCTTCGCGGAGCGCCGGATCCAGGACGTCCACGTGCTGATCAGCAAGCCGGCACGTCCGCGCACCCGCCGCTCGACAAAGCTGCGCGACGCGGAGTGGGCGATCGGCGTCGGCGAGGCGGCCTGACGGGTCGGCGGGGCGGGGCGGGGCGGGGCTAGCGCCCGCTAGCGCCCCCCCGCCATCCGAGCCAGATGGGAGCGCCATGCGCCCTCGGTGTGGACCAATCCACGGCCGTGGAACGCCTTACTGAGGGCGGCGCGTGGACCGTCGGGATGCAGCCGGCACGCCAGCTGAACCGCGGCCTGCTCGCCCTCCTCTTGCACGAGCAGATCGATCACCGTTCCGCCGAGGAGCGGTGCGTCGCGGACGCCGGGTGGGAAGGACGGCTTGCCGCCATCGTGCAGGCGCCGCGCGATCGCCGGGCGCGCATGCTCTGTCTGGCCGCCGAACCACCGGGCGGCGCCCTCGAGGAGCCAAGCCCAGCGGAGGTCGACGAGGATCCGCCGCGGCGTGATGCGGCGCGGCAGATCGGGGTTGTTCGCACCGATGACCCGTCGCGTATAAAGCGCCGCGGGCACTCTCGCGAGCATCTCGCGGGAGCCCGGGACCTTCGAAGCACGCGCGTCCAACGCCGCGGGTGACAGGACGTGGATCTCCTCTGCGCCGGCCCAACCCGCCACATAACGCCGCGCGGCGGGATCGGTTGCGATCCAGGCGAGCGGCAGCAATGGATTCGTCATCGAGACCGCGAGTGTCGACGAGTGCAGCACGATCGTGATCTCGCCCACCGTCCTCGGGAAGACCCGTTCCAAACGGTCGCGAGTCAGCTCGAGCGAATGCAGCAGGCGGTCGGCCTCATCGGCGTCCCCCGATTCGTGGCGCGCCCGGAACGACGGCGAGACAGACTCGACCCAGGCCATCTGAGAAGGCCTCCGCGCCGCCTGCGGGCGGCACGGAGGATCGGACGCCTAGACCAGAACCGGCTGGCAGTCGGACGCGATCGCCGCGATCTCCTCGGAGGCGCGGTCGAACTCGTCGTCGGACAGGACCGGAGTGCCCTCGAAAGGCAGCTCGCGCGTGAGCTCGAGCCACGACCGGCATCCGCCGTAGTCTTCGCGGACCTTGACCGTAACGGGACGCGGAATGCGATACGTCCGCAGAAGCACCACGTGCAGTGGGTGCCGCCGCTTCCATGCCAGCCGCTTCTCCGCATAATCGGTCGTCCAGACATAGAACGGCGACAGCGCGTCGACGGCTCGACGGTCGGTGATCGTGTAATGCGCGGCGACCTCAGCCCAGGCGCGAATTCGCACCCGATCGGGCTGGGGGATATCGCCATCTCGATGCAAGGCGTGGGGCGGCGGTTCGCCGTCGCTCCAGACACCCTCTTCGAGGGCCCTGGTCAGCTCTGGCTGATGGGACTCCCGAACGAGATCCGAGCGCTGATGGTCGAACGTCGGATAGAGGAAGAATCGTTCATATTCAAGTTTGAAGTGCTTCTCAGGCTCGCGAATACCGCCCTTGCGAAGGGTGAGGAGCTGCTCGCCTTCGGCGAGTGCCCGTACGGTCACGGCCCATTCTTTGATAGCAATCGGCATTTATCAGGGGGGGGAGAGGGAGGGGTTGACACCCGTGCGAGCAACGTAATCATCTCCGCAGCGGGAAGAATGATTCTACGCGAGAGTTGCCGAATTCCCAAATGTGCCCGCAAATTAGTAATTTATGACGATCTCGACTGACGCTTCGCGCCTATGAACGGGGCGCCGATGAGGACCGTTGGCAGGTATGACCTGCTCGAAGTGATCGGGCGTGGAGGGGCGGCAGTCGTATATCTCGCCCACCAACGTGACCTGCGCCGCCGCGTGGCGCTGAAGGAGCTGGCGCCGTTCCAGGCCGCTGCGGATCCGATGTTCGCGGGACGCTTCGCCGAGGAGTCGCGAGTCGCCGGCTCGCTAAGCCATCCCAACATCGTGACCGTGCACGAGTACTTCGAGCACGACGGCATCCCGTACATCGCAATGGAGTACCTGTCGCAGGGGTCGCTCCGCACGTACGTCGGAAAGCTCACCGTCGCCCAGATCGCCGGCGTGCTCGAAGGCGTCCTCGCCGGTCTGGCGCACGGTCAGGCCCATTCGGTGGTCCACCGCGACCTGAAGCCTGAGAACCTGCTCGTGACCGCCGACGGGCGCGTCAAGATCGCCGACTTCGGCGTCGCGCGAGCGTACGCAGATGCGGTCACGCGACAGTTCGTGACCGCGGTGGGAACAACGATCGGCACGCCGGCGTACATGGCGCCGGAGCAGGCGCTCGGCCACGAGCTCGGGCCGGCGGCCGATCTTTATTCGCTGGGGATCGTTGCGTGGGAACTGCTGATCGGCCGCGTCCCGTTCGAGGAGAAGGACACGCCCGTGGCCGTTCTCTACCGACATGTTCACGAGCCGATCCCGTCGGCGCGTTCGGTGGCTCCCGGCGTCGACCCGCGAATCGACGCTTGGCTCGAGCGCATGCTCGCCAAGGACCCGGCCGACCGCTTCCCGGGGGCGGAAGCGGCCTGGGAGGAGCTCGAAGACGTCGTGCTCGAGCTGCTGGGCCCGCGCTGGCGGCGGGACGCGCGGCTACCGGTGATCGAGACCGGCGTCGCGGACCGTCCGCTCACGCCCGCACTGTTCGCCGAGGGGTCGGCCGCGGCAGAGGCGCAGGGTGGTGACGAGTTGGCGGCGCCGGAGGCTGAGCTGGTGCCGGCGGAGGCGCTCGACGGCGACGCGCCAGGGGGTGGCGGCCCCGGGGGCGGCGCCTCCGGGGGAGGCGTGCCCGGGGGAGGCGCGCGTTCGGGCGGCGAACTGACGGCAGCCGGCGCCGCGCCCACGCTCGACGGCGTCCCCACGCCGGACCCGGATTCGCGGGTCGCTGCGGTTCCGGCGCCGGGGAGCCGGATGACGATCCACCGGCTTGCGCGACGTCACGACGCGGAGAAGGCGGCCCCAGAAGCACCGTCGAAACAGCCGGTCAGCCGTGTCGTGGCGATCGCTGCGATCCTGGCCGCGATCGTTGCGGCCGGCGGTCTCGGCGTGCTGCTGGGCAGCGGGGGTAACAGCCGGGCGCCGGCGCCGCGGGCGAAGGTGACCCTCTCGCCGGCCGTGCAGGCCGCCGAGCTCGTGACCGTTCTGAAGAGCGTGGTAGCGGCGGGGGGCCGAAGCGTCAAGCGGCTGGACGACCAACGTACCGCGACCGCACAGGCTTCGGCAGCGGTCGCGGTGGAGCGTCTCTACCGTGGCGGAGTCAAGCAGCTGGGGACGCTCCCGCCGACGACGAGGAACGCCGCCCAGACGCAGTCGATCGATGCAACGCTAGGGAGCCTGACGCGCCTGTATGGGTCGCTTGCGGCGGCTGCGCGCGCGCGACGCAAGGCGCGATACGCGAGCGCTGGCAGGCAGATCGCCTCGGCCGAGCGAACGCTCCGCGACGAAATCAAAGCCCTCGCGTAGCCAGGGGTGGCGAGGTTCACACCCCGTGGGGGGTGTGGTGTCGTTCACACCGTGGGGGCTGGTTTGGGGTGGGTTGTGGGCTGATACTGGTGGTGGGTCGCGTTTGCGGTCTGGTGAATCGGCGATTGGGGCTGTGGCCCCTGAGGAGGAAGCAATGAGCCTTATCAAGGTCACTTCGGAGGATCTTCAGATTCTGTCGGGTCATGTGGATTCGGGCTCGGGGAGCATTCAGGATCAGCTTTCGCGGCTGCAGAGCGAGGTCGGTAACGTGGTCGGTGGGGACTGGATGGGTTCCGCTTCTGGTGCGTTCAGTGAGCGTTATGACGAGTGGAATCGGTCGGCGGCCGGTCTGAAGGACGCGCTCGACGGGATCAGGGATCTACTCGCGCACGCCGCGACGCAGTACCAGCAGACCGAGGACGCGATCCGCAGCGCGATGGCCTGAGCGCCGCGGGGGCTCCTGAGATGGCCGGCGATCTACGAGACGACCCGCGAGCGAGCGATCTGCTCGCGGCCGACCCTGAGCCGGTCAGCGCGCTCGCCGTGATGTTCCTGGGCGTCGCGACGCGCGCGCAGAGCTCGGCGGACGGCTTGCGCGGGGCAGGCGCTGACGCGAGCTGGTCCGGGGATGCCGCGGATGCGTTCCGCCAGGGGCTCGGCAAGGTCCCTGACGATCTCGACAAGGTGACGTTGTCGCATCAAGAGGCGAGCGATGCGCTGAACGCCTACGAGGGCGATCTGAGTCAGATCAAGCCCGTGTTCGAGAGCATCTTGGCCAGGCTCGACGGCGCACAGTCACAGCTATCGAGTTCGCGGTCGCAGCTCTCGGAGGCTCAGTTTGCGCTCAACACGGCGAACGCCAAGGCGGCGGCCGTCAAGCCCGCGCCGGGGGCCCCGCCGCCCGGGGCGGTCCCGCCGGACCCGCAGCTGCACACCGCCGTGAACGCGGCGAACGGCGCGCTCGCGAACGCGCAAGGCGAAATCGCCGCGCTGACCAGCCAGGGCCTCCGGCTGCTCGAAGAGTTCGACGCCGCCCGCGGCTCGGCTCAGAGCAGGGTCTCGAGCGCCAGCCATGTGCCTCCGCATCGCAGCTTCTGGGACAGCGTGTTCCATGACGTCGGCAACTGGATGACCGACGCGGGTAAATTCGTGGTCGACGTCGCGAAAGGGATCGGGAACTCGGTCGCGAGCACGATCCCCGATCTCGAGAAGTTCATTCAAGACCCGACTCTGGCGAACTTCGGCAAGCTCGCCGGCGACGTAGCGGTTGATGCCAGCATCGTCGTGCTGTTGGCGGCCGCACCGGAGGCTCTAGGGGTCATCGGCGCCGCGGAGGTCGCCGCGGATGCCGCCGCCGACGGCGCTGCCGAGGAGAGTGTCGGCTTCCTGGCGAGGGCGGGTGGCGCGCTGGCGAGCACGGGGTCTCCAGCCGCGGACGTCGCCGAGGAAGCCAGCGTCTTGAAGGCCGACTCCGATCTCCTGCAAGGCCACTACGCGGACGCTGCGGTCGACCTTGTGTTCGCTCGGCTTCCAGACGGCGATGACGTGGCCGACATGGCTGGTATCGGTGACGAAGCTGCCGAGGGGGCGAAGACCACCTCGGAGGCGCTACAAACCTACAAGGAGCTGTTCGTCGATCGGGAACTCGAGCCCGGGGTGGCGCTCGCCATGATGACCGACGGAGAGGTCGACGCCGTGCTCCACTCGGTCGAGGACATAACCGACCCCGGCCAGGTCGTGGCCGCCACCGACCAGGCGACGACGCAAGCCGTCTCGAAGGCGCGTATCGCCGCCGCCGCCGGGCGTCCGGTAGCGTTCGCGGCGGACAGCATCTTGGACCACACCTCCGACGCCGCATCGGACAAGCTCCGCGGTGTGCTGCACCCGAAACCGAGCACGTGTCCCTGATCAAGAGCCTGAAGATAGTCCAGAGCCTCAAGATAGCCCGCGACCCTGAGGCCTACTGGCGAAGCCAAGGCTGGGGGCCGAAGCTGACATTCCTCATCGACGAACGGTCTGACGGTGAGCCGCTGGCGCTCACGCTCCGCGTACCCGTCGACTGGACTACGTGCGACGTGCTGAAGATGCCTGCCGACGTCGCAGCGACCCCGGGCTCGATGGCGCAGGCGCTGGCCAACCTCGGGCGCGTCGTCGACCGGTCAGGCGTCATCACCGTTCTCGGCATCGCCCGGGGGGTGGAGCGCGAAGGCCAGCCCGACACTCACCTGTTCGCAACGATCACAGTCGCATTGGCGGACGTCCCCGGCCCCGCCCCCGAGTCGATTCCCGATGCCGAGGTAGAGCCCGTCGAGTTCGAGGACCCTCGAGGCGGTTACCGCGGCGTGCGCGTGCGCCGGGTTCAGAGCCGGGCGGTCGTGCCCGATCAGCCGCCGATGTCATTCCTCACCGTGCAGTACCTGCTGGAGACCGACCAGGGCTGGCTCGCGATCACGTTCGCGACACCCCAGCACGAAGTGTTCGCGAGGCTCGGAAGCCTGTTCGACAAGATCGCCGCCGCATGCCGGCTGGAGGGTGGGGACTCAGGCTGAGGGGTGCGGCCGGG
>Ga0302325_10027982_pt1 | contig 11674 bp, 9 predicted proteins | sample Palsa_T0_2_FD_201948 | JGI IMG/M metagenome (GOLD analysis project Ga0302325, IMG submission 201948) | Peat permafrost microbial communities from Stordalen Mire near Abisko, Sweden - Palsa_T0_2 | ecosystem: Environmental > Terrestrial > Soil > Palsa > Peat permafrost | place: Sweden: Abisko... | reverse complement strand
TGGGATCGGTCCGCATTCGCCCGCGAGGTAGCTAACCGCATCATCCGGTACCGGGCCGACCACGGGATCACCCAGACGCAGCTAGCCCGGGCTGTGGGGATGCAGCAGCCCGTCATCGCCCGGCTCGAGCGCGGCGAGCGGCCGCCATCACTGTCGACCCTGGCCAGGATCACCGCGGGAACCGGGATCCAGCTCCACCTTGACGTCACCGACGGCGCAGTTGAGCTCACAGCCTGACTAGGCGCATGCCCCTCGCGACTGCCCAGAAGTCACCAGCGCCACCAACAGCGCGCCGAGCAGGCTCCGAAGCGGCAGGGCAACGCGACGAGGACTCGCCCGAGGGATTTCCGCACAGCGCTGGCAGGCCGCGGCACGGGACAAACGTCAGCTGAGAACAACGGTCCACGACTGCACTCGGTTGCCAGCCCCACGCATGGATGTCCGATTACGCCCTGCCAGAACGAGCGGTGGCTCCTGAACAACAGACCTGGCCGAGCATCATTGGCCCAGCCGCCGCGAGGCTCCCCGACCAACAGCTGTGAGCTGCCACGCATTGTGATCGCAGTAGTCACCTCACGCGATCCAGCACCTGCTCGCTGTCTCAAGTCAGCTGCTGCCGATCCGGCAGTAGCTGACCGCCCGGCGTTACCCTGCGTGACGGTGCTGAGATATCGATGGCGCATCCTGTGCATTCAGGGCAGAGGAGCGTCTCCCACGACCCGTTCCACGCAGCCTGGCCGCGAGGGCCGAATCATGCCTCTGAACTGGAGCCCCCTTACGGAATCGAACCGTAGACCTTCTCCTTACCATGGAGACGCTCTGCCGACTGAGCTAAGGGGGCAGGCGGCCTGGTGTTTGTTTCAGCCCTGGCCGACCCGGCGCGCGCCGAGGAGGAAAAGCTCATCCGCCAATCCGGCTCGCCCGTGCCAGGCAACGATACACGACCGGAATCGTTACGGATCCCGGAGCATGGCGGCTGGTGGGATCGCATCCTGGCAGGACGTCGCATGCGACGTCACCGCCCGCATGGTCTGCCCACTTCGCGTATTCCAGGCTCATCGCGCAGGGCACCACGTCATCGAGTTCGCCATGGACCAGGCGGACCGGAGCGGGGACAGGGAGCAGTTGGGCGGGATCGGCATGGGCATATCGGCCTGGAAAGCGGTCTGGGCCACCATCCATCAGCAGGACTGCTGCACCACCCCCGAGATTCTGCTCCGCACAGTTGACGAGGTCGCTCACCGCCGCGAGCGCGACGACACCACGGACCGAGGATGCCGCGCCGTGCCACGCCGCGCCCGCCGGAAGCCGCCTCCTTGATGCGGCCCACAGTGCCAGGTGACCCCCGGCGGAATGCCCGGCAAGCAGCACCGCTGTCGGATCTATCAGGCCTACCGCAGCCTCCGCGGCGAGACCGGGCAAGGTATCCATCACGGCGGCGACATCGTCAAAGGTCCCCGGCCAGCCGCCGCCGACCTGGCCCGTCCTGCGGTACTCGGGCACGCAGACCGCATATCCCGCCAGTGCTAGCCCCGACGCGAGCGGGCCGACATGGGCGCGGTCGTAGGCCACCCGCCAGAAGCCACCGTGCAGCAGTACTACCAGCGGGGCGCCCGGCCCGTGATCCGGCCCGGTGATACCGCTGGGCGCTGGTAGCCGCAAGTCAGCGACGTGCTCTTTGCCGGTGCCGTAGCTGAGAACCAGATCAGGCGGCGGAGCTGACCTCGTCAGGACCTCACGCGGATCCGTGTTGCCTCCCGAGGGTTTCCAAGCCACCCAAACTCTTTACCTTCGCGCCTCTCGCGCCTGCTATGGTGTCGAACCGGGACAGAGGGGAATGCCCATTTGGGTGACGCGCATAGTGTGATCAGAGATGCTGATGAGCGAAGTCCCTGACGGGGCATCGACCAAGGCGAGGTCGATATTGTGAGGATCCGGCGTTCCGTGTCAGCCACCTTCGGTGCGTGGGCGGGGACGGCCGCAGTTTCGTGCGGCCTGGCCAGCGTGCTCCTGGCCGGGACACACGCTAGTGCAGCTTCGGCAGCGACGACGCCGTGCGCCACTCGCCCTGCGAGCGCCGCCAGGGTAGCTTCGACCCTGAACTCTGGGCAGGACGCGGCAACCGCGCTGGCAGTTTCGGCGTCCGAGATCTCCAGCAAGGGCAGCCCGAGCACGAGCCAGAGCAGCACGAGCGAGAGCAGCCCGAGCCCGAGCACGAGCCAGAGCAGCCCGAGCCCCAGCACGAGCCAGAGCAGCCCGAGCCCCAGCACGAGCCCCAGCAAGAGCGCGAGTCCGAGCCCCAGCAAGAGCGCGAGCCCGAGCCCGAGCCCCAGCAAGAGCCCCAGCCCGAGCCCCAGCCCCAGCAAGAGCCCGACTCCCAGCCAGCTCTGCGTGTCCGTTCAGTCCTTCTCCAGCAATGCTCAGGTACGCGGCGGCCACACCGCCAGTTACGCAATCTGGGTCTGGAGCACGGGCGGTAGCACCGAGCAGGTCACCGTCAGAGCGGCCACGTGGCAGGCCAAGGGCGTCGGCACACCGCGATTCTCGGCCTGCCCGGACGCCAGCGGGACAACCTGCGCAGTGGGGAACCTGCCGCAGGGGCAGGCGGACGAACTGCAAGCCCAGGTGGCTGTAGCGAACGACGCGAGACCTGGCGACCACGTCACGCTCGCCGCTGATGCGAGCGCGAAGGACGCGATATCCTTCAGCGCGTCCGGCTCGGTCACGGTCGTCTCTGCCGCAACGCCATCCCCCTCCCCCTCCCATTCGACTACGAGCCCAGTGCCCAGCATCAGTTCGGTGCTTCCGCTAGCCGGGATCCCTGGGGTGCCCAGTCCCCCCAGCATTGAGAGCAACCCGTCGGGCCTGTTCCCCACCGTCTCGCCGCAGCAGACGGCTAGTCCGGCCGCGGGCGTCTTTGCGGGTGGGCGCAAGAACTCGCGCGGGATCAGGGCAATCGCTGTCTCGGACACGCTGCCCCTGAACACCCGCTTGATCGGCGGGCAGCTCGCGGGCCTGGTCGTCCTGGCCGCGGCCATTGCGATCGCGATCACCCGGCTGTCGGTCCGCCCGCGACGACCGCAAGAAGACAACGGTTCAGCCGACAAGTAGCGGGCATGCGCCCGGCGGGCATGCGGCCCGCGGGCATACGCCCCGGTGGGATGCGCTCGGCGGGCATGCGCCCAGCGGGCAAGTAGCGGGTTCATCGGGCAAGTAGAGCCGGCCTATTTGGCCAGGTGCTCTACCTGCGGCCGGATCTCACGCAACTCGGCCGCCAGGGCTGAGACACTCAGGGTCTGCGAGGCCACGACCCCGAACGTGTCGTTATCGACCCACACGCATTCTGCGATGCTACCCGGGATCCGTGGGACGCAGGCGGCCTGGCCAGCCATCGATCCGGCATTGGTTCGCTGGGCGCCCCGAGACTCGCCAACCAAACTGCTGATGAACCCGCTCGGCGACGCGCCCTTGAGGTTCCCGCCGATGAACAAGATGATCTGCGGCCCAGAATGAGCGGCGGCGCCGGTGCTGTCCTCGTATACGGCGTACACCACGTTCTTCGCCTCACCAGCGCTCTTGGTCGCGAACTGCCGTTGCAGCAGACTCGCATCCATCGCCTTGGCAAGATGCGGCTCCTTGACGTAGGCGCCGAGCTTGGCCGGAGTCACCAGGACATGAGCCGGACCGGCGCCCGGCCCTGCCAGCAGGACGACAGCGACGGCGACACCGACAAGCGCCCCGGCTGCCAGCACAAGAATCCGGCGGGACCGCCGCTTGCTGCTGCGAACGGCGCGGCGGGAGCGGACGGCGCTGCCGGAGAGACCGGCGGGACCGGCGCGGCGGGAGCGGACGGCGCTGCCGGAGAGACCGGCGCGCCCCGTGGCGTCGGGGTATGCGGCACGGCGGAGAACTCGGGCCGCTGGCGGGCGAAGCGCGTTCCTGGCCCGTTTCTGCGGCCGCCGGGCCACCACCGCGGGACCGGGAGGCACATGCCCGAAAGGCTCAGGGCCAGGCAGCTCAGGACCGGCAGGCTCAGGACCGGCAGGCTCAGGACCGGCAGGCTCAGGAGCGAACGGCTCGGGAGCGAACGGCTCAGGAGCGAACGGCTCAGCTGCCGGGCGGGCCCGGCCGTGATCAGCCGCTACCGAGCTCGGGTGCCCGTTGGCCGCGTATGGGTAGCTCAGCAAGCTTTGACCAGGGCTGGTGTCGGCAGCGTCGCCCGCAGGCTCGGCGAACCCCGCAGGCTCGGCGAACCCCGCAGGCTCGGCGAACCCCGCAGGCTCGGCGAACCCCGCAGGCTCGGCGAACCCCGCAGGCTCGGCCGAAGGTTCAGTCAGCTGCTCAGGATCCGGGCGACGATTCTTTCGGTCCTTGCGAACCCTCCGTTCAGGTTGGCTCTGAAGCTCGTCCCGGCCCTTTCGCTCGTTCCGGCCGTTGCGTTCGTTCCGGTTCTTGCGTTCGTTCCGGCTCCTGCGCGCGAGCGGCGAGTGGGCCGGGCGGTCGTCCCAGGCATCCACCTCGCCGGCCACGGGCCCGGCGCCGTTGCTCGCTGGCGGATTACCGCCGTGGCTCAGGTAGCGGTACCAGTCGTACTCGTCGTCGGCGTCAGGTTCGGGCACCGGCTGCCGCGGCGCCGCGACGTAGCCTGGCCGCTGGTTCGCCGGCTGCACGTGCGGCTGGTTCGCCGGCCGCGGCTGCGGCACCGGGCCACCTGGCTGGCCCTGCCCGGCGTCGCGGGCGCCGTGCGCAGCGTCACTGGTGCCCTGCCCGGCATCCCATAGCTGCCCGATGCCCGGGTCTGTGGCCGACTGGTCGCCACTCCCCGGCACCGCCCCGTCCGGCTCCGGCTCCTGCTCCTCGCCGCGCAGGTCCGCGTCCGGCGGCCAGGTGTCCGCGTCCGGCGGCCAGGCATCCTGGACCGGCACGGGCGGCCAGCGCAGATCCGGCTGGTCTTGCGGCCATCCGCTGCTCATGAACCGAGTCACCCCTGACACTGGCACTGGCACTGGCATGTGCCCAACACAGCATGTGCCCGACTGAGATCACTACATCATGCGGCACGATCCGCGTTGTTCGCACCGGATCCGCCGTGATAGCCGCTGATGCCGGCGGACGTCCCGGCATTATGATCAGCCCCACTCCGAGTTTGCGGCGAGGCCGGCCGGCCACGCGGTTCCCGTTCGGAAGGTCGTGACGAGAGGAGCATGGACCGATGGCACACCAGGTCAGCGGAGTCATCGCCAGCGGCAAGGGCGCCGAGGTAGCGGTCACGACGGTCGTCGTGCCCGACCCGGGCCCCGGCGAGGCGCTGGTCAAGGTGCAGGCGTGCGGCGTCTGCCACACCGACCTGCACTACCGCGAAGGCGGCATCGGCGACGACTTCCCTTACCTGCTCGGGCACGAGGCGGCGGGCACGGTCGAGGCCGTCGGCAGCGACGTCACCGACCTGGCGCCCGGCGACTTCGTGATCCTCAACTGGCGCGCGGTCTGCGGACAGTGCCGGGCCTGCCGGCGTGGCCGCCCCTGGTACTGCTTTGCCACCCACAACGCCGCACAGAAGATGACTCTCGCCGACGGCACCACCCTTTCCCCGGCGCTTGGCATCGGCGCGTTCGCCGAGAAGACCCTCGTTGCCGCAGGCCAGTGCACCAAGGTGGACCCGCGCATCCGCCCCGAGGTGGCTGGCCTGCTCGGCTGCGGCGTGATGGCCGGGCTCGGCGCGGCACTCAACACCGCAGCGGTCAGCCGCGGCGACTCGGTCGCCGTCATCGGCTGCGGCGGCGTCGGCGACGCGGCCGTGCTGGGCGCGCAGCTGGCCGGGGCGCGCACGATCGTCGCGGTCGACGTGGACGACCGCAAGCTCGAATGGGCCCGGCAGTTCGGCGCGACGCACGTGATCAACTCCCGCGAGACCGACCCGGTGGAGCGAATCCGCGAGCTCACCGAGGGCAACGGCGCCGACGTGGTGATCGAGGCCATCGGACGGCCGGAGACCTACACCCAGGCCTTCTACGCCCGCGACCTGGCCGGCACCGTGGTCCTCGTCGGCGTCCCGACCCCGGACATGAGGCTGGAACTGCCGCTGCTCGACTTCTTCGGCCGCGGCGGGTCGCTCAAGTCGTCCTGGTACGGCGACTGCCTGCCCAGCCGCGACTTCCCGATGCTCGTCGACCTGCACCTGCAGGGCAGGCTGCCGCTGGAGAAGTTCGTCTCCGAGACCATCGCGCTGGACGAGGTCGAGGACGCGTTCGCCAGGATGCAGCGCGGTGAGGTGCTGCGCTCGGTGGTGGTGCTGTGACCGCTCGCGGGACGGCCGGCACCCGGATCGCCATGTGGTCCGGCCCCCGCACGATCTCGACCGCGCTAATGCGCGCCTGGGGCAGCAGGCCCGACACCGTGGTCATCGACGAGCCGCTGTACGGGTTTTACCTCGCCAGGACCGGCCTGCCGCACCCTGGCCGCGACGAGGTAGTCACCACCATGAATAACGAGTGGCGCCAGGTACTCGACCAGCTCACGCTGGCCCCGTTCCCGGTCGGCAAGACAGTCTTCTACGCCAAGCACATGACCCACCATCTGCTGCCCGAGGTGGACCGCGGCGCGCTGCGCGGGCTGCGGCACGGCTACCTCATCCGGGACCCGAGCCAGCTGCTCGCGTCCTACGCCAGGGTCCGTGCCCAGCCCACGCTGGCGGACCTTGGCCTCGCCCAGCAGGTGGAGATCTTCCGGACGTTCGGCGGGCCGGTGCTGGACGCACGGGACGTCCTGCAGCGGCCCGGACCCGCCCTCCGCGCGCTCTGCGACGCGCTGTCGGTCCCGTTCGAACCGGCGATGCTGCGGTGGCCGGCCGGGCCGCGCGACACCGACGGCGTCTGGGCGCGGCACTGGTACGACGGGGTCTGGCGGTCCACCGGGTTCGGCCCGTACCGGGAGCGGCCGGCCGAGCTGCCGCCTGAACTGCAGGAGCTGGCCGACCGTTGCCGGCCGTACTACGAGGAATTGTCGGCCCACCGGATCATGCCGTGACCCGCTCTCGCGACGCCCGGCTCCCACCGCCGGATCGATCCCGGCTCGCCCGCAAGTCCGGCGCCACCCGAGATGCATCCCTGACATGAGACTCCGCACTGCCGGACAGGAGACCCCGTGCTGCAAGCCTTCGACGAGCGTAACCGTGACCTCATCGTCAACGTCGGCGGTCACCTGACGCACCGTGACGAGGCGGCTGTCAGCCCGTTCGACTCGGCCGTCCAGGGCGGCGACGCGGTCTGGGAAGGACTCAGGCTGCAGGACGGCCGGATCTTCCGCCTCGATGAGCACCTGGCCAGGCTGCGCCGCTCGGCGACGGCGCTGGCGTTCACGTCGATCCCGTCCGACGAGGAGATCACCCGGCAGATCCGCCGGACCGTGCAGGCGAACGGGATGACCGACGACGTGCACGTCCGGCTGACCCTCAGCAGGGGCGTCAAGATCACCAGCGGGATGGACCCGCGGCTGAACCAGTCCGGCCCGACCCTGATCGTGCTCGCCGAGCACAAACCACCGGTCTACGACAAGTCGGGCATCACGCTCATCACCTCCAGCGTGCGCCGTACGCCGCCGGACTCGCTCGATCCGAGGATCCACCACAACAACCTGCTGACGTCGATCCTCGCCAAGATCGAGGCGAACAGCGCGGGCGCCGACGACGCGATCATGCTGGACCACCGCGGCTTCGTCGCCGAGACCAACGCGACCAACATCTTCCTGGTCACCGGCGGCCTGCTGGCGACGCCGACGGCGGCGGCCTGCCCGGAGGGCATCACCAGGGCGGCCGTGCTCGAGCTCGCGGCGGGCGCCGGGATCCCGTACGCGACCGGCGACTACAGCCTGACCGACCTGTACACCGCCGACGAGGTGTTCGGCACCGGAACCATGGGCGGGATCGCGCCGGTGACCAGCCTGGACGGCCGGACCATCGGCCCGGGCAAGCCCGGCCCGGTCACCCGGCGGCTGGCCGGCCTGCTCGCCGAGCTGACGGCCAGCACCGGCACGCCGGTCAGCTGACCGAAGGCGCTGGGGCTGGACGCCCCTATGCCCCGTCGCAGCCGAGCCGCGCCCGAAGGCCGGGGGCACACGTGCCCGAAGGGCCTGTGCCCGTGCCCGAAGGGCCGGGGCCCGTGCCCGAAGGGCCGGTGCCCGTGCCCGAAGGGCCGGTGCCCGTGCCCGAAGGGCCTGTGCCCGTGCCCGAAGGGCCGGGGCCGATCTTGAGACTGCTGTGATTGGTGTGGCGCACGGTGCGAGGTCGGGCGCGATCAGGCAACCCGCGGCGGCCCTGACGGGGGGCGCTCGGCACAATGTGCGTCATGTCAGAACATCGCGATGTCCCGGGCGTCACGCTGGCCAGCGGAGTCACCATGCCTATGATCGGCTTCGGCACCTGGCGGCTGCGCGGAAGGCAGGCTTACCAGGCGGTGCGCACCGCGCTCGACTGCGGCTACCGGCACGTCGACACTGCGACGATGTACCGCAACGAGGAGGAGACCGGCCGCGCCATCCGCGACAGCGGCCTGGACCGCAAGGACGTGTTCATCACTACCAAGCTTCCCGGCGAGGGCGCCGGGCGCGAGCGGGCCACCCTGGACGCCAGCCTGCGGGCGCTAGACACCGATCACGTGGACCTGTGGCTGGTGCACTGGCCGCCGCGCGGGGCCAGCCCGCCGGTCTGGCGCGAACTGCTCGCGCTCAGGGACGAGGGCCTGGCCAGGGCCGTCGGGGTCAGCAACTACTCCGTGGCGCAGATCGACGAGCTGACCGAGGCCACCGGCGAGGCCCCGGCCGTCAACCAGATCCCGTGGAGTCCGTCCCAGCACGACCCGAAGCTGCTCGCGGCGATGCGGGAGCGGGACGTGGTGGTCGAGGGCTACAGCCCGCTGAAGGGCACCAACCTGCGCAGCCCCGTGCTGGCCGAGATCGCCGCCCGGCGTGGCGTGACGCCGGCCCAGGTCGTGCTGCGGTGGCACGTCCAGCACCAGATCACGGTGATCCCCAAGTCGGCGGATCCCGGCCGGATCGCGGCCAACATCGACCTGTTCGGCTTCTCGCTGGACGCCGCCGAGATGGCCAGCATCGACGCCATGGCCGGCCGCTGAGCTGCCCAGATGGACTGGACCGCAGCTGCGGACGACTCCGGCCGTCACGCCGAGTCGCGCGGTGGGCTGGCCGCCAGAGCGCGCACCTGATTGACCAGCGCGGCGACCTCGGCTGGTGTCCGCAGCCGGATGAACGTCAGGTGCGCGTGGGCAGGATCGGCCATCGCGCCCTCGTACCGCTGCCGGGTGGCATGATGCCGGGTCCACGCCCAGGCGATGATCGATTTCATCGGGTCCGCTCGCAGCAGGTTGGTCCACGGCTCGCGGTTGCCGTTCCATAGCTCGGCCCGTGCGACTACGCGCCGCAGGGTGCGCCAGATGATCCGCCGCATCACGCGGTGCCGGGGCGGATCCAGCCACACCACGGTGTCCGCCCGCGCCCAGATCAGATCCTGCACCTTGCTGCTGTAGTTACCGTCGGTCACCCAACGCTCGGCGACCACGAACTCTGCCACCCGGCGGCGGAACTCCTCGTCCGCCAGCTGCACCCAGCCTGGCTGGTGGAAGACCGAGTCAAGCTCGAGATGCGGCGCGTCCAGCGCGGCGCCCAGCGCCGCCGCGATGGTCGTCTTGCCGGATCCGCTGTTGCCGACCACCGATACCCGCAGCACACCGTCCAGTATGTGCGCCACCGCCCGTCATGGCGTGCGCCACCGCCCGTCAGTGTGTGCGCCACCGTCCGCGATCGCAGCGGGACGTCTGGCCCGGCGGACCCCCGGGCTTACCCGGCCAGTTTCCGCCGCGCACCCGGGCCTAACCGGCCAGGCTGGTCCGCAGCGCGATGATGCCGCGCACCGCGGCCTGGAACGCGGACTTGTTCAGCGTGCCGTCGCGGTATGCGTCGTCCAGCCCGTCCAGCGCCTCGACGCCCTCGCTGACGTGCAGGCCAGAGCAGAGCAGCAGGTCCATCCCCGCGGTCGCGGCCAGCACGCCGCGACGGCCGATACTGCCGTAGTGCCGCAGTGCGCCAGCCTCCAGCGCGTCGGTGATGGTGACGCCGGCGAAGCCGAGCCGCTGGCGCAGCTGGCCCTGGACGACCTTGGACGACAGGCCGGCCGGCCGGTGCGAGCCGAGCGCCGGGTACGCCGCCCAGGACATCATGACCAGCTTGACCCCGGCGGCGATGGCCGCCGCGTACGGCCGCTCGTCGATCGTCTGGATGGCATGCCGGGAAAGGTTCAGCGTCACCGGACGCACATCGGTGTCCTGCGCGGTCGTGGCCGCGCCGAGGCCGGGGAAATGCTTGCCGGTGGCCGCTACGCCCTTGGCCTGCTGAGCCTTGATGAAGTCCGCGCCGAGCGCGGAGACGACTTTCGGGTCGCTGCTGTAGGAGCGCCCGAACTCGTCGATGAAGTTGCCCGCCTGGCGGTACACGTCGAGGACCGGCGCCAGGTTGACGTTCAGGCCGGCGCCATGCAGGTTGCGCCCGGCGCCGCTGCCCGCCTCATTCGCCGCGGCGGCCGGGTGGGCCGATTCGCCGATCTGTTTTTCCGACATTTCCGGCGGGCCGGGCAGGCGGCGGACCAGGCCGCCCTCCTGGTCGGTCATCAGCAGCAGCGGCTCCCGGACGGGGTTCAGCCTGCTCCGGTCGGCCTGCTGCAGATCGGCGGCCACCCGCCTGATCTGCGCCCGGCTGGCGACGTTCTGGCTGAAGAAGATGACCCCGGCGGCCTGGCCGTGCCGGATCCGCCGCAGCAGGCGGGCCGGCGGCGTCAGGCCGCTGTAGCTGTAGACGACCCGCTGTCCGGCCAGCTGCCGGTCCGACACCGCGGGCAGCGGAGCCGGCGACCGGGCCGGGTCGGACGCCGCGGCTAGCCGGCGCGCACTCACCTGGCCTGCCGCCGCCGGGCCCGTCGCCGACTGGCCAGCGTCATCTCGCGGCGCGGACGACTGGGCGCTGCCCGCCGCCGCGCAGCCTGTCAGCAGCACGACAGCCGCGACTGCGCAAGACCGGATCGCCGGCCGGCTACGGCGCACCAACGCTGCCTCTCCGCGGGCCCGCAAAGAGGCAGCGGGCACCGGTCATCGTGGACTTACCTGGTCTGCCCGGGCCAGTGCCCGGGCTCCGCTGTCAATCTAAGGCAAGGCGGCAAGCTGCAGCTTGCGGCCGGTCCCCTGGGCTGGTGAAACTTCGCCGTCGTTGACATCGTGTCCGACAATCACACAGACTTCGGGCATGGTCCCAGGAACGCCGCTGGTCGCGCGGCTCCACATCGATCTCGCTCGCGCCAGCAGTGCGATCTGTCCGGTTTTCTGACGATCCTGGGTGATCTACGCCGGCATCCGGGCACCCTGGCATCCAGGCATCCAGGCCACCCTGGCAGAAGAATTCCTATATTCTCAGACGACTATAAAGGGTATGTGCCATGTCAGATGAGCACGAGCACCACCACGGCGAGCATCACACCGATCCGACGTTCTACCGCTCGCCGCGCGACGCGGCCGCGGCACCGCCGGAGAAGCTTGCCTACGTCGCAGCCTTCTCCCGCCAGGCCGACAAGCCGGACGGGATCGCGGTCGTCGACGTGGACCCGGCCTCGGCTAGC
>Ga0302325_10027980_pt1 | contig 11675 bp, 7 predicted proteins | sample Palsa_T0_2_FD_201948 | JGI IMG/M metagenome (GOLD analysis project Ga0302325, IMG submission 201948) | Peat permafrost microbial communities from Stordalen Mire near Abisko, Sweden - Palsa_T0_2 | ecosystem: Environmental > Terrestrial > Soil > Palsa > Peat permafrost | place: Sweden: Abisko... | reverse complement strand
TTTAAGGAACAATCTGAAAAGTAGTGGCTAGTTAGATTTCGAATATTCCATAAGTTATAGTACATTGAAAACCAGTATTGCGTCACGAATTCAGACACCCACTGGTGATCCGTACATAAGCAAACTGCAGAACAGATACGTGTCTTCTTCCCAGCAAAAAAGGCCGTGAGACCAGCCAAAGGAGTTTACAGTTGTCCCATTGAAGACTGTGACTTCGAAGATGGGAAAACTAACAGAGAATTGCGCAGCCACCTCAAAAGAAAACACGAGAAGATGGAAGAGGAAGCCATCGAACTTGTACCTCTCTCATCCTTGGAACAAACTAATAAGAAGCGAAAGCTGGAAGAGAAGGAGCCGAAGCCTGCCAAGGAGTTATGGAAGTGCGCAGTGGAGGACTGCAAAAGGACTTTTCCTGCCAATCGCGACCGACGTCAACACTTGGTCAAGAAGCACTCATGGACCGAGGAGGAGGTGAAGGCTTTTGTACCGCTGAGCAAAGCGGAGATTGGAAGAGACAATGCGCGACAGAAGAAGGAAGCAATGCAGTGATGGCTGTCTGTTGCTTGAGTTCGGGATCGTGAAGGATATTGTCATCGAGAGTCCAAGTATTCGCTATGATGTTGCTAACACATTGCTAAGGGAGGGTGATAAATTATCTGAGGCGCTTCAGCATCGATATCTGTTGTACTTGCTGGGATATGAGGAGACATTGGGCACTATACATTGATACTAAGGAGGAAAATGTCTTGGGGAGACGGCGAGTGGCGACGATGATTAAGCAGTAGTTCATATGTATTCATTCTCATTCTCATGTACCTGAGAGCGAGGAATCCGCGAGAGAGGGAATACTTTTGCACTGCCAAATGAATCTACAATTTGGTGATTCTAATGTACCACATCTGATGGGACATTGAGGAGAACTAAACCAAATTGTTAAAAGGGCAAGAACTTTCAAATGACAAAGAAATAATTCGATGATTAATTATACCATGCCTGACTGAGACATTCAAAGAAAATCAAGCTGGAAGGCAAAGTGGGGGCTCTTGGAAAAATTACACTAAAGGCACAGTACAGCAGGCTTCGGAACCGTGCATCACTTGCTGCCCTCATGTGCATAAACAAAACAGCATCAACAACAATGAAGTAAAAGAATTTGTTGCAGGATTTCCTCACTGCGTACACTACTAACAAGCCCTTGTATTTCCACGCAGCCTCCTCCTAACAAGTACAATCTTTCCCCACCATCTACGCATGCCAAATTCTCTTGATAGCCTCAGTAACACCAACATCGTTGGTCTCGAACTCGTACAAGCCAACGCCAACCACGACCGTAGCCAATCTCAATCCCCACCAGAATAATACCCTTGTCTTTGGCAACCTTTTCGTCGGGATATAGTCGATGACAACAGACTCGAAACCGATATGTGAATGAATGAGAATTGTTGCGCAGAGAATAGCGTCCATCGTAGGATTCAATGATCCGGCAGCGAATGGGGCGATCGTGAGAGGAATGAGGCCGGCGGAGATCAAACGTTCGAAAGTCCAGTGGTAAGAGCCATGTGATGGGTTCGCCGGAGGCACAGGTGCCGCATCATTTGCTATACATTCATTAGTGAAGTTTCGAAAATCCAATTGCAGATGGATATACCAGTTCCATTAATCACCTCTGCATTAGATGTTAGCCGTCAGGACGTCATTTGGGCTTGAAGCTCCGGCTTACGAGGAAGAGGAGGAAGAATTGGTTGTCTCCCGCTTGCATGGAAGGCAGCAACTCGAACTGCACCTGGCAGAGCATCTCTAACAAATGCACTTCGAACAACTGGTCTCGAGAGAACGGATGCTGCTGGCTTGTTGATGGCGGGGAAGCTTGAGAGCTTTGTCGAAAAGGTACGTTTCGAAGCAGCGGCGAGACAAGTCTGGCGAAGCATTGCTGGTCGAACAATTGAAGCCATCTTCAACTCCTGCGATCCGTCGAGGCACAAGGGGTGAGTTGTGTTGATGTTCTGATCTTGGATGTCATGAACCTTTCTCGGAACGATTCCCTCGGCAAGAATCGCGCTTACCCAGAACCATCGGAAGCGCTCTGATTGGCTGGCGAAAAGAGCTTCGCAAATCTGATGGAACGACATCAAATCCCGGCATTCCACGACCTCAATTCAAGAACTTCTCCCATCACCGTCACTCACATTCCCATGGCGTCCCGGCGGTTAGCTCTCAACCTTACCCAGGGGCTGCGCAACCGCGCTGCCCTCAATGCTGTCGCCCCATTGAAGAGAGGATTTGCGACGCCGGTCGTGAAAAATGGCGTAAAGACAGAATCAACAACTCTGGCCAACGGACTCACGGTAAGAACGGAAAGTCGAAGATCATAGAAGTTTCTAACAATAACAGATTGCTACGGAGCACTCGCCATGGGCGCAGACGTCGACTGTTGGTGTGTGGATTGATGCTGGATCTCGAGCGGAAACGGACAGGACCAATGGAACAGCTCACTTCCTGGAACATCTTGCCTTCAAGGTACGACTCAATTGGTTCATATGGAGTAGGATTTGGCATTGACGTTGGATTTAGGGTACCAGCAACCGGACACAACAGCAATTGGAGCTCGAGATCGAGAACATGGGTGGTCATTTGAACGCCTACACATCTGTATGTTTGGATCAACCGGGACAGGCAGGAGAAAGCTAACATTGTCTACAGCGTGAGAACACCGTATACTATGCCAAGGCCTTCAACGCAGATGTCCCCGCTACTGTCGACATCCTCTCCGACATCCTGCAAAACTCTAAGCTTGAGCCCCAAGCAATCGAGCGAGAGCGTGACGTTATCTTGAGAGAATCAGAGGAGGTGGATAAGCAATTGGAGGAAGTTGTCTTCGATCACCTACACGCAACCGCTTTCCAAGGACAACCTTTGGGACGTACAATTCTGGGCCCGGCCGAAAACATCCAAAGCATTCAACGAGACGATTTGGTCAACTACATCAAGACAAACTACACAGCTGATCGTATGGTTCTTGTTGGTGCTGGAGGTGTTCCCCACGCTCAACTCGTTGAGCTTGCTGAGAAGCACTTCTCCGGTCTTGCCACAGAGCCTCACACTAGCTCTGCCTCCGCTATGGCTGCTGCTCAGAAGCGAAAGCCGGACTTCGTCGGCTCTGAGGTGAGAATCCGCGACGATACTATCCCAACTGCCAACATTGCCATTGCTGTGGAGGGGGTTAGCTGGAAGGATGACGACTACTTCACTGCTCTGGTCACGCAAGCAATTGTCGGGAACTGGGATAAGGCGATGGGCAACGCACCTCACATGGGCAGCAAACTCAGTGGGTTTGTCCATAAGAATGACTTGGCCAACAGCTTCATGAGCTTTTCAACAAGTTACAGCGATACTGGGTGAGCACTATCCCTTGATTTTTATGTTTTGTGAGCTAACGAATGCAGTCTCTGGGGTATCTATCTCGTTACCGACAAGCTCACCCGTATCGATGATCTCGTGCACTTCACACTCCGAGAATGGTCCCGATTATCATACAACGTTACCGAGGCCGAGGTCGAGCGAGCCAAAGCTCAACTGAAAGCATCAATTCTCCTGTCTCTTGATGGTACCACCGCTGTGGCAGAAGACATCGGACGGCAAATCATCACAACCGGACGTCGCATGGGCCCAGAAGAAATCGAGCGTGTCATTGGTGCTATCACAGAGAAGGACGTTATGAGCTTTGCTCAAAGGAAGTTGTGGGATCAAGAGATCGCCGTCAGCGCCATCGGCAGCATCGAAGGTCTCCTCGATTACAATAGAATCCGTAACGATATGTCGAGAAACGCATAAGCGGGTTAGAGGCGAGGCGGAAATGCTGGGGTTGATAGAGTGTATAGTGCGAGATAGCGCAGCTTAAGTTTGTACACATAGTTCCATGAGAAGTTTTTATCCACTTGCCGGAAGGCTATGCTTGTTTTTATCAACTTGGCAAGGTCCTATTTTCGAGAAAGGGTCCGACTGAGTGAATCTGAATAACGGAAGTTTCCGTACCTAATTTCCCAGACTGACTTCATTTCCCAAGTCATTGCTGGCCCTTCAATGTTGCTTAAATGCAATTTGGAAATTTGAGCACGATAAACCCCTACACTTTTGGTAGTCAGTGGATAGCAATGCTCTAAACACTGCACCATCATAGCTGAGCCAACGGAACAAGTGGTAATGTCGAGGCCGCTTTTGGACGTCCAATACACAAGAAGTTTCTTGTTGGACAAGTTTGGAAAGGGAGATATAAGTAACTCGAATGAGATTCTTGAAAGTTGTCGTGGGTGAATTGTTTTCAGTCATTGCTATGCCACTGTTTTACCTCCTGCTCGACAACGTCAATGTACGGCCTAGCAGCGGCGCACTTGGTCAGTGAGCTCCAGTGAGCGCTCCTGAAGAAGGAGCCCTGCCCTTTTGCGGAATTACTGGGGGTGTTGCAGACTCGGGGCCTTGGGATGATGAATATTCATGGCGATGTATTCGGAATTTATAAGACAGCAGATGGCTGAGCTCCTGAGCATTAATCCACTTAGCTGAGCGCTAATCTCCAATCGGAACAATCCCCAGTCTCCATGTTCTCCGCGTCGTTGGCGAACCAATCAAGAGTTGCGCCTCTCACTGGTTTCAAGAGCCTCGTTATGATGCGGCTCTGAGGCTTTGATGGTCTACATTCTGACAAGGTTCGGAATCCTCTATCTTCATCCTTCACTGCTCCCTGTGCGTTGATTGGCCCTGGTGCTCTTATAGTGAGCTGACAAATGCTCCCAATGGTGGTGGTTCCTAGGGTGGGACAGCATGCACCCGCCCTCGAATTGCCCCCAAATGTGAGAGCGTCGGCTTGAAAGGCTAACTGCATTGGCCTACATCATGTAGATCAAGCAAGCATTAGACTTTGTGGCTGTCCTCGTTCTTACTTTCCACTCAAGGATCAAAGTCCCGACTCCCGGGTCGCCAGCAATGGGGACTGGAAGCCTTATTGCGACATCAAGCCTTCACCACGGCTGATCCGCAGCACTCCTCCTTTTGTGAAGAATCACTTCTTTCATGGACTCTATTGGCTCGAATTAACGACTATTAGCGACCACCTCAGAAAGTTCTTGTTGCGAAGCAGGGGATGTATGCTATAGCAATGGACTCTGTGCTCCTGGTCCTACAGGGAACTTGCCTCCTCTCACACCCTTCTACATAGACGGATGCACCAATACCTCATTCGCTGCTCCTAATTGTATTCCAAACTGTCTTACAAGTGAGTTCTACCTGTCTATGAGGCACTGAAAACAGAAGCTTCACAGAACAGAAAGCTAATGGAATATGAACATAGTTAACGGAAATGGTGTTCCAAATGGTGTTCAGACGTGTGCAAGCGTTGGGCCCAACCACTACTGCTGTTATGGATCTAATGGATGCAATTGCTCAGATCCTAATGTAGTCTTCACTCTGCAAGCGGCAACGGTCGTCACGACTATCAACCCTTCTGCAACCTTTACACAAAGCAGCGCCAGCACAAGTACAAGCAGCTCCTCAAGCACCACAACTACATCCTCACCAACTCCATCGAGCTCCGCGAGCACATCCCCAACCGCAGCCGCAAAGTCTACCAACGCCATCGGTGTAGGAGTTGGGGTGGGTACCGTTGCAGTCGGAGCCCTAGCAGGGCTGGCCTACTTCTTCTGGCGTCGCCAGAAAACCCGTGCGAACACCGCCAAACTCTCAGCGGAGGGGCATCCACCTGCAGCCGTCGGTTCGCCGCACGAAATCTATAGCCAACCGAAAACTCGAGGATACCCTCAACAAGGGAGATACCCGCCACAAGGATATCCGGCAACGCCTATGAACGAGTTGTCAACCGAGCAACATTACCAGCCTCCGGGGGAGCTGTCAACGGATCAACATTACCAGCATGTGGGAGAGTTGCCGGGCCGTCATTATTAGACACCGACTTGTTTGATCAATAGAAGGGAAATGAAAAATGGAGTACATGGTTCTTTGAGCGGTTTGTAGATATATTGATTCTTAAAGAGGGCTAAGCCGAGGCGCGAGAGCTACACGTCAAGTGCAAAAGCTAGAGTGCGTCAAGAAGAAAAGTAGGGCATGGCATGGCGTTTAAAGGCGATAGGGGTTTTGGAGACGATCTATGAACGTCCGTTGGTGGACTGTACATTCAAACAGAGAAATTTCGATTCGAGCGTGGTAGAAGCACGACGGTGGTGAGGGAAGTTGGAAGGGAATCAGCACTAGGTTATACGCTCCATGATGCGCCTCTTATAACCATCAGGAGGCCGCCTACAAAATCCTCAAACCCTCAATTACGTTTCTTATTGTTGATACTTTTTACGTGTCATATCATGTCCATAGATTGTATTCGAGATTGCGAGTTGCTTCTTTGCCCAACTGCAAGTAGGATCGAGCAGGGTGAGTGCTAGCCCTAAAGACCTCGACCCTTGCGGAATCCAGCCTAAAGACTTACACAATTTAGATATAAAGCAGGCTTGGAAAGGGATCTTCCATCCATCCATGACAAAAGTTGGGTTTTTTGTAATCAAACTAAGGTATCTAACGCCAACTTCTGTGGCCTACAATCAAACAAGACGCTCCAACCCCAACTCCAACCCTTCACATATCAGGCATAATAACACTTGCTTCAGTACCCATTCCAAATTCTCGAGGCAGGTACGTTGGGGCGTACCAAGGATCCAGCAAAGCATCCCAATTTATATCCACATTCTCGATTGATCCCAGCCCACTGCCTGCGTTGGCAGTAAGTTCCGAATCAGCAGCCTCAAGCAGCTGGACCTCGTGCCGTTTCTTCTTCATCGAGTCCCTCAACAGAATCTTCAAGGTATTTACAGCTTCAGTCGATACATGCGTGTTGAGCAATCCAGCAATGTTTTCCAGTGTGCACATGTTGGTCGCAACTTGGGCAAGACTGTCCGTGGTATCGATCGCGAGGAGGACGCATATGTATTGGAAGACGGTGCAGAGCACATTCCACCAGAATTTGTTCTCCTGTGCGAGTTTATATGCCGCTTCGGTGGCAGTATTGCCGATACTAATAATCTGCAAAACTTCTCTCCTCTCGATTGGTAGTTTGAGAAGACGATGGTGGCGGTAGAGACACATGCACAGATCTGCTTTGGTCATTGCGACGAAAGGGTGTTCGTCAGGTATCTGCCGGAGTTTGGGGAGATTGTGCTGAAGGTCAGGACCCGCGTCTAACGATTCTCTCGGAATCAGTTGAGCCACTGAGATCAAGAATGCCGTGTAATTTCCCTTGCAAGATGTAGGTTGCTTGCAAGTAATGTTCTTGAGAGACGAGCTGGATCGTCCGTATTCGTACGAAATCATGGTGTTGCTCAGCCATGCCAACCAAAATAGTCGACGAGCTTGTTCACATCCACTCTGGTTTGGCACAACTTGCGGCGATGAGGCGTCTGTGGTTAATACCATGGCGTCCATCTCGTGATGCAGACCTGTTGCTTCTGCTAGATGCATGGCAATATTGCTAGCAAGCCAAGCCATATGGGGTCTGGTTGTTAGCCTCAGATATAGCGTCCTAAGAAGCCACGCAGAGACTTGATCGACAGAAACTCGACGACTGATTGTTGGGTCCTCGAGGATATCTCTCGCAAATTTCACAATTTCCAACTCTCTTGGATGTCCCAGGGTGGCAGAGAAGAAAGACCCCAAAGCAACGACGCCTGCGAGATTCGCTTCAAAAGCAGAGTGGCCAGTTGATTCGCTCCAGAACTGATCTGACATCCCGGAAAAGTCCTGTTTGTCCAGTACCCCGAACACTGGGTTTACGGTCTCGAAATATACTCTCTTGTATACCTCGAACTCCTCTCTTGAAATCAACTCTTTTAAGTTGCCGTGATTGTCTCCACCCTCTTCCGGCCTGATGCCGCAGTTCCACGCAAAAGAGTGCACCCGCGGTGGATTCGCTGACTGGAACTCCAAACCCAGGTTCCTTGGGAAAGCCATCACCGAGTGAAGACCCATATACCTCGTCTTCACGGGATCCAAGATCCCTTGATCGACCGCCGGTTTTGGAGATTCTGGAGTCTCATCGCGTTCTGATCTTCCCGTTCGGGCTATTTTCGCAGGACTGGGCTCGAAAGGAGATGATGCTGAGTTCGACGACATGTGACTTGCTTGTGACTTATCTACGAAGGGTGCAGATGGGCCCTCATCCGGGGGGTATTGGCATTGGTAGCCGTATGTCGAACATGCGGAACAGGGAAATTGAACATCGCATTTCCGTTTGCGTTGCCGACAGGGGAGACATGCCTTGCGTGCACGCTGACGTTTCCGCGTGGGGGGCGGTTCGATGGCGAAGGTTGATTCTGACATAGTCGCTGCGAGGTGGATAAAGCAGCGATAAGAATGAACAGCAATTGAGATATCAAATGGTGGTGATGGTATACATGCTTTGCGGTGGAGTTATGAACATGGCTGTCGAGATCTAGAAGGAGCAGAGGTTGGGTTTGCTCGCTAATTTTGGCAGGGGGGCTGAATAAGCTTTCGCTAGACTCCGCATCGTGCTTAAACAGGCTTGGTAAGCTGAATATGATCAAGTAATTGCAAGGGAAGCCCTATACTTTGCGGGACTGGGTTTGGGAAACGAGACATCTGGGCTTAAGGCTCTTGACAATTGCTTTGTAAGTTGTTGATCATTTCCTCTTTTTTGAACATCGATCCCCGGCTCCACGATGCCATTAGATCTGTGACAATTGACGTCCACCTTCTTCCATTTCTTTTCGTCCCAAATATTGTACATTTTCTACTGTCAAAGAAGGCACTTTCATTCAACTTAAACATGAAAATATAGTAATTTTCGTTTGGTAAAAGATGAATTGTGCTCGGAAATTGATTTTTTCTTCTATGCATTTTACAAAGTACCTCCTCCATTACCTTCGCCAGCAGACCTTCCAGGAGTCTCAATATCCCGCTGCTCAAACGGCAAAGCACCGTCAACTTGCACTTCTTTCTCCCTCCTCGCCCTCAGAAAATGGTTCGTCCCAAACGCCAACGCAATCAAGACCCCAAGACCACCAAGTCCGATCCCAAAATACAACGCCGCTCTATACCCTCTCAACAGTCCCTGCACCCCACTGCCCCCGACTCTCCCCTCAATAGTCCCCGCCATCCCCAGCCCGATACTAATACTATAATTAATGACCGTATTAACCAAACTAGCCGCAACACCCTGCTCCTCCTTCCTCATCCTATTACTCAAGAGTATCGTCGCAGCCGGGAACGACATATCCATACCCCACGGCGTCACCACCACCGCTACGAAAATCTGCGCCCAGTAAATCCGGGAGATTGGTGCAGTGGCTACTAGGATCGTGCCAGTCATGAACGCGAGCATAGCGAGTAGCATGACAAATGATGCGGGCACGCGGTGTAGTATCATGCCTGTGGTGAGCGCAGCGATGAAGCCGGAGATTGTGGTTGGGACAAAGTAGGCGGAGGTTAAGAGGGGAGAATTGTGTCTGAGCTCTTCGCAGAATTGCCAGAGGTAGTAGACCCAGATTCCGAAGCTGGACCACCCGGCTGCTACACATCCTAATACGAATGCTGTATCTGTGGACAAGGCGTCGCGGGGTATGAGAGGGAATGTAGCCCGAGTTTCGATCAATCCAAACAAGGAGAGGAACAGGAACCCGATGATGAGGATTATGTATGTGTATGGAGTCGTCCAGCCGACCACGGGGCCTTGATTCCATGCGAAGTTTATAAGCACCAATGCAACGACGCCCGTTACTGAACCCCAGCCATCGACGCGTGCCCAGGCTGTGGTACCTGATTCTTTCTCGAGGTAAGGAGCTGGTGTGTTCGGGATTGCAAAGTAGCCAGCTATAGCGAGGAGAAAGCAGATAATGCCCATGACCCAGAAAGCCCACGGCCACCAGGCGGTCTGCGCGAAGAGGCTGGAGACCACAGCGCCGAGATTGAAGCCGCTGGGCGCTGTGGCGCCGAAAAGACTGAATACCATTTCTTGTCTCCTGCCTGGAGGGTACGTCCTTCCGAGGATGGCAATTGCGTTCGGGAGCAAAAATGCAGGTCCAATGCCCTGCATGGCACGACATACATCAAAGAATATGGCGCCTTTGCCACCGCCTCGCTGGACGTAGACACTGAAGCCCGCCATCAAGCTCCAGAATCCAAACCAGAGGAAGCCGGCTATGAAGAAGCGTTTATGTCCGTACAGATCTCCAAGTCTGCCGGCGATCAAGATGAATGTCCCGACAGTAAGCGAATATGCAGCTGGAATCCAGGATAGTTGGCCTGGCGAGGTGATGTTGAAACTGTCACCTATTATGTGTAAAGGTGCGATTGCTTGGCCCAGAGCAGCTTGTGTCATAAGCTGTGCCATGCAGAGGACACCCACGAAAGCTATTTCGCGTGGGAGGGACTGTGGTCCTTCAATCCTGCTTTGCACTGGGTACAGTGATGTCGATCTAGGCTTCTCAAGATTGGTCGACTCCATATCGTTTTCTTCCGGTGATTGAAGACCGCTGCGATCTGTGCTTGGTGTTGTCATGTTGAAAGGGGCAAGAAGCGAAAGTCACGTGAGCCCGCTTTGAGGGGCGAAAGATTAAGGCTCTGCACAATCCAGGAATGGATTGGGAGATGGTCAGACGGTCAAGCCGGAAAATGAATGACTTTTGAGCCAACTTATCGAGAACATGAAATTTGAGAAAAGTGGGTTGTTGGTCCACCTACTTACAAATATTACCAAGTAAGCAGGTTCAGAGAGTGAAAATTTGTCAAGCCCGCTTGGCCCGCAATACCCGGCAGTGCGTTGACTCTGCTCCGCAACCTCCACCAAAGGTATGAAGGCAGAAGAGAGGGGGGAAAATCGCACTTGCGCCCAATGACGTTGGGAAACGTATTTGCTTGAACAAATAGGAGAGTAGAAGATCCAGACAGCCCAAAAATTTCCGTATTTAGAAACGTAGAAATGCTTCGAATTACGCCTCGCTATGCTTTGCTAGCTTGCTATGCTGAACCTGCAATGCTATACCAAAACCAAACTCCAAAACACTGGTATATGCCATCCATTCTTCCAAGCTTGCTTCTATGCCGTTCCCGAGAACTCCATGCTCTGAACAAATCAGTTATGTATCAAACTTAAACCTTTTTATCATCTGACTCTTCGCGCTCGAGACTTAGCCCTTTGACTCCAGTAATGGCCTCCGCAGCTATATCCCCATGCGCCTCTCCATGCGCAGTAGGTTTCAGGGCCTCAAGATTGACGAGTTGTGTGTTATCATCCCCATGGAAATCATGATTGGTCCCATCGGCTCCAGGAGTCAACCCGGAATCTTCGTCCTCAGTCTCATCGTCCTCATCTTCCGCTTCTAACATACTGCTTGTCATATTTTCGTCCTCGTCTACCGATCCGGACATAAAGCTCTCTCCTAAATTATTCTCTTCGTCGAATGAATCGCGGCTGATATATGAGTCTCCCAACTCATCATTCGCATCCTCATCCTCATCTTCGCTGCCGTTGTCTTCTCCGGCATCTATTTCGTCGCTTTCCGAGTCACTGAAGTCATCAAGCTCGAGAACTGGTTCTCGCCAATAAGTGAAATCAGTATACTCTTCTCCACCGCTCTTGACAAGTGTATTGACTGGGGGAAAGT